>Ga0164243_10012217_pt1 | contig 12187 bp, 8 predicted proteins | sample OricompcompostOP_FD_108781 | JGI IMG/M metagenome (GOLD analysis project Ga0164243, IMG submission 108781) | Organic Plus compost microbial communities from Emeryville, California, USA - Original compost - Organic plus compost (OP) | ecosystem: Engineered > Solid waste > Mixed feedstock >...
CCCATCTCGGGCGTCTGCTTCCTCGTCACGGCACTGGCACAGTCGGTCGCATGGATCGGCTGGCTGCGCGGCGGCGCCCGGTGGTCACCCGTGCTCCTCGCCGCCGCCGTCGTCGCGGCGGTCATGGCCGCGTTCGCGTCGGCCGGCATCCCGAACACCGCAGCCAGGGACGGATATGCGGACACCGCGGTCTGGATCTGGCCGGTCTGGCTCACTCTGGCCCTCTCAGCCGCCCTGGCCGTCGGCATCCTCCTGCGCGTGCGCTCGCGCAGCCCGGAGCCGGTCGACGACCCGGTGGATGCCCCGGTCACGGTCTCTGACAGGGAGCGGGCCAGGATGCTCGTGCGCGCGCTGCCCGTCGACGAGCGCCGAGCCGTGCAGGAGGACCGCGACGCCGCTCTGCGCATCCTCGCCGATCGCGGCCTGCTCGACACCCCTACCCTGGAGAGAGCGCTCGCCGCAGACCTCGGCACGCTCTTCACCCTCGATCCGATCCGACGGGACGACGCATGACCGAGCAGACGCCGCACGGGGAGGCGGTCCGGGTCAGCCTGCGCGAGCAGCTCGGCGGTGCGGCTGACCCCGACTTCGAGCTGGTGCTCCCGCCCGGCTGGGAGCGTCACGAGGTGACCGCGGCGGAGCAGGAGCGCATGATCGGCGCCATGCGGACCCGCCTGATGGAGGCACACCGACCGGACCTCTACGCGCGCATGCGTCAGCTCGTCACGGAGGCGTTCGCCCAGATGCGCACGGTGTCGACGGTCGCGATGTTCGTGCCGGGCGAGTCCGCTCCGGAGTCGGCCCTGCCGGCATCGCTGACCGCGAGCATCCAGCACGCCGATGCCGGGCAGAACCTCGACTCCTTCGTGCGTTCCTCCATCCAGAACGCCGGCGCCACGCCGCTGCTCGGCGACAAGCGCATACTCCGCATGGAACGCGAGACCACCGAGACGCTCGACGGCGACACCGCCGCGGTCACGACGGTGGTGTACCTCGCGCCGGTGCCGGGCAGCCAGCGCAGGCGTGCGCTGCAGCTCACGCTCGTCATCATGCGACCTCACGACGTGCCCGCGGACGATCCTCCGATGCTCGCGATGCGCGCTCTCTTCGACCTCTGCGTCTCGACCCTTACCTGGTCCTGACTCCCGGTCGCGCAGCGAGCGACGTGGCGGTTCTCGCGGGGGCCCGCCGAGTGCCGGCCTAGCGGGCTGAGACCGCCGCCTCGCGAAGGAGGGTGCGGCGCGGGATGGTGCGGCGGCGGCTCACCCGGAGCGTCGTGGCGGCGAGACCAAGGAGCGTCCAGCCGATGAGGGCGGCGGCAGTCGCGAAGAGAGTCGCGGCCGATGCTCCGGCCAGCACGGCCTGGACGCCGTCGATCACCGGCTCCACGGGCAGGAACGACCGCACATCGTCGAGGACGCCGGGCGCCGTCGACACGACTCCGGTCGCGAGGACCACCAGGGCGACGACCATCGAGAGGAATCGGCCGGCCCCTCCCAGCCAGACGACGAGCGCCTGGTTCACGGCGGCGAACGCGACGCCCCCGAGGACGGCGAGACCCGCGAACGCGAACCCTTCACCCGGTGCGAGACCCTGTGCGATTCCGAGGACGAGTGCGACGACGAGTCCCTGGAGGGCGCCCACCGCCGCCGGGATGCCGAACGACCGCAGGGCGAGCAGGGCGGACGGACGCGTCGATTCCAGCATCCGTCGCGGGAAGGCGCCGAGCACGATGAAGATCGCCATTGCGCCGATCCAGAGCGCCAGCACCGCGTACAGGGGGAGGGAGGAGTCGCCGAACCCGAACGAGGGGCCGGAGGAGCCCGATCCCTCCTCCGACGTCGACACGGGTTCGGCGACGACCTGGGAGAGCGTGTCGCGATCCTGTTCGCTGTAGGCGGGAAGCCGGTCGGCCGCCTGCCCGAGCCCGGAGGCGAGCTCGCCGCTGCCGTCGCGAAGCCGAGCCGTGCCGTCGGCCACGCCTGATGCGCCGGCGGCCAGGGCGCTCGTGCCCGCGGCGAGATCGGATGCGCCGTCTGACAGCTCCGTCGCACCGCCGCGCAGCTGCGTGAGACCACCCGAGAGCTGGGTCACGCCGTCCGCCAGACCGCGCGCGCCGGCCGCGAGAGCGGGAGCGTTCGCACCGAGGGGTGCCGCGCCGTCGGCGAGCTGGGCGACGCCGCCGGCCAGAGCGGGGAGGCCCGTTGCGGGATCGCTCAGCCCCTGTGCGTACGCATCCGCCGTCCCCGCCGAGGTCGCCACGGACTGCGCACGGGTCGCGGAATCCCCGAGGGCGGCAGCCTGTTCGGTGAGCTGCGCGCAGATCGTGGACGTCGCGTCCGCCGTGCACGCCTCGGTCGCGAGTGCTCCGATCGCCTGCGCGCTCGCGCCGATCGATGCGGCGAGGGAGGCAGAGTCGCCGGCCGCCGCGGAGGTGAACCCGGTGAGCGCGTCCGCCGTACCCGGCAGGGCCGAGGTCTGCGCCTTCAGATCCGCCAGGCTCGTCGCGACACTCTGCACGCCGCCCGTGAACGCGCTCAGCTGGGTCGCGAAGTCGTTCGCTCCGCGTGCGGCGGTGGCGGCGCCGTCCGCCAGCTCGCCCACGCCCTGAGAGAGCCCGGACGCCCCGTCGGCGAGGGCGGACGCGCCATCGGCCAGCGATGTGGTGCCTCCGGAGAGCGCGGACGCCCCGTCCGCGAGAGATGCCGCGCCGTCGGCCAGGGTGGTTGCGCCGCCGGCTGCGTCGCCGAGCTGCTCGCCGAGGGTGTTGAATCCGAGGTAGACGTTGTCGAGATAGGTCTGGGTGAGCTGGCGACCCATGATGGTCGCCGCCGTCTGGGTGATGGTCTGGCTGATGGCGTCGTCGACCAGGCGCGATCTGTCGCTCGTCGCCACGTCGATGACGGCGCGCTCGGCCTCGGCGGGCGCGCCGGAGAACGAGGTCGCCGCGCTGGAGAAGTTCGAGGGAATCGTCACGACCGCGACATAGTCACCGTCGTCGAGGCCGGCGGCGGCGTCCTCTTCGCTCGTCAGCGTCCACGTGTAGTTCGTCTCGACGTCACCGCTCACGAGCTCGGCCGCGAGCTGTCGTCCGAGAGGGAACGTTCGGCCGTCGATCTCGACCGGGCTGTCGTCGTTCACGATCGCGGCCGTCACGGTCGAGAGGCGGTCGCCGGGGTTCCAGAGCGCCCAGACGAGGAGGCCGGCGACGACGAGCGGCACGAGGACCACTCCGAGGATGCCGAGGGGGGCGAGGCCCGACGTGGCGCGTTCGCGCGGGGATGCGTTGCTCATGCGGTGACCTCCTGCAGGCCGGTGAGGCCCGCTGCGTGTGCGGTCGGATCGGCGAGATCGAGGACGACGGCATCGCCGGGGACGACGTCCGCGGGCGACTGAACACCGGACGTCCCGGCGACGACGGTGAAGGGGCGGTCGTCGTGCCGGGCGCGGGCGGAGGACGACTCGAGGAGGTCCGCCAGATTGCGCCGGGCGACGGCATCCGTCACCCGGTCGAGCCCGTCGATGACGATCACCCGAGGCCGCTCGGCGAGCGCCTCGCGGACGGACTCGACGGAGTCGTCGCCGTGGAGGCGAACGTAGGCGACGCGGGAGCGGACCGCGGCGGCCCGCACCGGCAGCACGAGGCCGGTGACCTTGAGCCTGCCGGCATCCGGCCGTGCCCGGCCAGCCAGGGTGAGCAGCAGGGCTTCGACGGCCCGGTCGTCTCCCTGCACGACGAGGCTCTCTCCGGCGCGCACCTCCACGGTGACACCGCGGTAGAGCGGATGCCCCTCACGGCCGAGTGACAGGCCCTCCGCCACGATCGCCGAGGTGCACCCCGGGCGCGGCCAGTCGGCGAGCTCGAGCTCGTGGTGCAGCCCCTCGCCCTCGACATCGAACGACGGCAGGGCGCGGTCGAGCCAGCGGGGCATCCACCACGCCTTCTCGCCGAGCAGGCCGAGAACGGCGGGCACGAGGGTCATCCGGACGATGAAGGCATCGACGAAGACGCCGACGGCGAGACCGAGGGCGATGGGTTTGATGTTGACGTCCCCCTCAGGCACGAAGGCCGCGAAGACCGCGAACATGATGATCGCCGCCGCGGTGACCACTTTGGCCGAACCGATGAAGCCCGTCTCGATGCTCGCCTTCGCGTCCGTCGAGTGGACGTAGTCCTCCCTCATGCGCGCGACGAGGAAGACCTCGTAGTCCATAGCCAGGCCGAAGAGCACGCCCATCAGGATGATCGGCATGAAGCTGATGACCGGTCCCTCTGTGGTGACGTGCAGCGCATCCGCGAACCAGCCGTGCTCGAAGACCAGCGCGACGATGCCGAAGGATGCGCCGACGCTGAGCAGGTAGCCGAGGGTCGCTGTGATCGGCACCCAGATCGACCGGAACACCATGGTGAGGAGCACGAGCGAGAGGCCGACGACGATGATGCCGAAGGGGAGCAGCGCGCCGCCGAGCTTGTCGGAGACGTCGATGCCCACCGCGGTGAAGCCGGTCACAGAGGTGTCGACGTCGTACTCGTCCTCGAAGTGGTCGTGGAGGCCTCGAAGGTCCGTCACCAGCTGCTTCGTGGCATCCGAGTCGGGGCCGCCCTCGGGGATGACCTGGATGATGCCCGTGTCGGCGGTCTCATTCGGGCTCGCGAGCGGGACCGCGGCAACGCCGTCGAGTTTCTCGATCTCGGCTTTGAGGTCGTCCATCAGCCCCAGGGGGTCGTTGCTCGCGACGATGCTCCCGGTCACGATGAGCGGTCCGTTGAATCCCTCGCCGAAGTGCTCCGACACCAGGTCGTAGGTGATCCGCGCCTGGTCTTCCTCCGGCAGGCCGCCGGCGTCGGGGAGCGCGAGCTTGAGTCCGAGGGCGGGCGCCGCGGCAAGGCCGAGGACGCCCACGACGGCGAGGACGGTGACCACGGGGACGCGCGTGACGGCGCGTACCCAGCCGGCGAAGAACCGGTTGCGCGGCTGCGGGCCGACGCCGGAGGCATCCTGTCGCCGTGCCTTCCGCACCCGTCGAGCACGCCCCTTCGGCCGCAGCCGTTCCCCGGCGAAGCCGAGGAGCGCGGGGATGAAGGTGACGGAGACGAGGACGGCGACGGCGACGGCGACCGCCGCCCAGGCGCCCATCACGGTGAGGAACGGGATGCCGGCGACGGCGAGGCCGAGAAGGGCGATGATCACGGTCAGGCCGGCGAAGATGACGGCGGAGCCGGAGGTCGCGACCGCGCGCGCCACCGACTCCTCCGGATCGAGGCCGTCGCGCAGTTGGTCCTGGTGGCGGGAGATGATGAAGAGCGAGTAGTCGATACCGACCGCGAGTCCGAGCATCAGGGCGAGCATCGGTGTGGTGGAGGTGATGGGGCCGAACACCGTTGCCACGAAGAGCAGGGCGATCGAGACGCCGACAGCGAGTATCGCCGAGATGAGTGGCATCCCGGCGGTGAGGAACGACCCGAAGGTCACGATGAGCACGACCAGTGCGACGCCGACCCCCACCACCTCGGTGAGGCTCAGTGCGGGCAGGTTCTGGCTGAAGAGCTGGCCGCCGAGCGCGGCCTGCGATCCATCGGGAAGAGCCGCGCCGAGGGCATCCGCCGTGTCTTCGAGTGCCGCTTTGGTGTTCTCGGTGAGCGCCGAGCTCTCCCCGTCGAGCTGGATGCTGATGAGCGCGGCGGCACGGTCGTCGGAGATCGCATCGCCGACGCCGTCGGCGTAGGGGGAGACGACCTGAGCGACCTGGTCGACGCCGTCGAGGTCGTCGATCGCGTCCTCGATCGCGTTCTCGACCGCGGGGTCATCGACGGTGTCGCCGTCCGGCGCGACGACGATGATCTGAGCGGATGCGCCGCTCGCCTGCGGGAACGTGTTGGCGAGGGTGTCGAGTGCGTCCTGGGACTCGGTCCCGGGGATGGAGATCGCATTGTCCAGGCCCTGGTTGAACGCGAGGGCCGCTCCGCCCGCGAGCGCGAGCACCAGGATCCACAGGCCGACCACGAGCCTGCGAGCGCGGAAGGCCCAGCGGCCGAGGGAATAGAGAAGGGATGACACGGGCGCTCCGGCGTGAGGACTCGGTGGCGGGAGCCGGCGGAGTCACGTGGCGAGAAGGCCGTCGTCCGCGGGCTGCTCCGTCACTCGCTCGGGTGGTCGCCGGATCCGTGGCGGATCGCTCGTCCTTCCGTGCGCGAGACGTCTGTGTTTCCCGCCCGGATACATTGGTGTATCCGATACAGGACTGTATTCGATACGATGATGTATCGCAAGGGCCCTTCAGTAAAGTGTCAGGATGCGACAGAGCGTGGTGGACGAGACCGGTCACGGGGAATCGACGAGGCGCCAGCGGACGCGAGAGCGCCTCATCGACGCGGCCTACGAGGTGTTCGCGGAGCAGGGTGTGCACGCGGCGGCGATCGAGACGATCGTCGAGCGCGCCGGGTTCACCAGGGGAGCCTTCTACTCGAACTTCGACAGCAAGGAGGAGCTGTTCTTCGCGCTTGCCGAGCGGGAGAACGCCCTCAGGATCGAGCGGCTCGAGCAGGCCATCGAGGACGTGCGCGGTCGTGAGCGTGCGCAGGAGCTCGACCGGGACGGCATCGCCCGGCTCGTGGAAGGCTTCCTCTCCACCCAGTCGGACGACCGGCGATGGTGCCTGGTTCAGAGCGAGTTCCGGCTCCTGGCGATGCGCGACCGCGAGGTCGCCTCTCGGTACCTGGCCTACCAGAGCGATCTCGAGCAGCAGCTCGCGCGTGTGCTCGAGGAGGCGGCGGATGCGGTCGGCCTCGAGTTCTCGATCGACGTCGTCGAGATGACCCGACTGTGCGTGGACGTGTACGAATCCGCGATGCAGGACGCGATCCTCTCCGCGGCGCCGCCCGAGGATCGCTCGGCTCAGCGGCGCGCGATGGCCGTGCTTCCGTCGCTCATCCACCACCTCACCCGTCCTCGCCCGGCCCGCCGCTAGCCCGGTCGAGTGTCCAAAAATGGCCCCAAATTCGGTCCAGATGCCGGATTTTGGGGCCATTTTTGGACACTCGACGCGGGTTTGGGAGATGCCTCCACAGAGCGGGAGGTCGTGAGGTTCTCCACAGGGAAGGGCGCGGACGAGGACGCGGCCGGTGCGCGATGGATGCTTGGGGGATGCCTCGCAGAACCCCTCTTCCCGCAGAGTTGAGTGTGACGGCCTTCAGTACGCGCGAGGCCAGCGCGGCGGGGGTCAGTCGAAGCAGACTACGAGGACGTGACCTCGAAACGCCGTTCGCCGGCATCAGGCGACCCGTCGGAGCCCACCTGGACCTCATTCGTGCGTACCTCCCGCGCCTGAAGGACGGTCAGTTCTTCTCACACGTCACGGCGGCGCGTCCCTACGGGATGTACCTGCCGTCGCGCCTCGCGGCCGATGATGCCATACATGTCTCGGCGCTCATTCCCCAGCGAGAGCCTCGTACGACAGGCGTGATCGGGCATCGGTTGCAGGCTGGAACGGTGGAGATCGTCACGATGGACGGGATCCCGCTCTCGTCCGCCGTCGATACGTGGTGCCTGTTGGCGCCCGTGCTGACCGTCGACGAGCTCGTGATCGCCGGGGACGGCCTCGTGTGTCGCGAGCACCCCCTCGCGACGATGGAGATCATCCAGGATGCCGTGACGTATCACGCACGGCACCGGGGCGTCCGGTCCCTTGCTGCTGCGGCATCGCTCGTGCGGCCGAACACCGATTCGCCGACCGAGACCCGCCTGCGTCTTGCCATCGTGAGAGCCGGTCTCCCGGAGCCCGTCGTGAACGCGCGAATCGAGACAGCCGCCGGCGAGTTCATCGCATTCGGGGACCTCGTGTACCGGCAGTTCCGGCTCGTGCTGGAGTACGACGGCGAGTACCACTTCGACTCGCCCGATCAGCACAGGCATGACATCGACCGACTCGAGCGGATCATGGCGGAAGACTGGCGCGTCGTCCGCATCCACAGGGAGCACTTACGCAACGGTGCTCGTCCTGCGGTCCACCTCGTCCGTCGTGCGCTGCTCGCTCAAGGGTGGCGTGCTTAGCCTAAGCCCCGTCGAGTGTCCAAAAAGAGCCCGAAAAACAGCTTCGCAGCGCGTCTTTGGGGCCCTTTTTGGACACTCGATCGGGTCTAAGCGAAGGCGGCGCGAAGGGGGGCGCGGTGCGCGGCGCGGAGCTCGTCGACCGTGAGGGTGAAGAGGTCCTGGAGTTCGAGGGCCGGCGACTGCGGCGAGGCGTCGTCCGCCGCGGCCGCCTGCGTCGAGGATGCCGCCGGGATGCCGTCGGTCACGCCGATGCGGAGGACGGGGTACCCGCGGCCCTCGCAGAGACCGCGGAACTTCACGTCGTCCTCACGGGGAACGCTCACGATCACGCGACCGGTCGACTCGGAGAAGAGCGCCGTCGCGGCATCCACACCGTCGCGCTCCATGATCTCGCCGAGCCACACACGGGCGCCGACGCCGAACCGCAGCACGCTCTCCACGAGCGCCTGCGCGAGGCCACCGTCCGAGAGGTCGTGGGCGGATGCCACGATGCCGGCCTGCGACGCGGCCACGAGCAGCTCGCCGAGGGCCTTCTCGGCGGCGAGATCGACCGCCGGCGGCAGGCCGCCGAGGTGCCCGTGCACGGTCCCGGCCCACGCCGAACCCGACAGCTCCTCGCGCGTGACGCCGAGAAGGTAGATGTTGTCGCCCTCGTCCTGCCACCCGCTCGGGATGCGTCGCGCCACGTCGTCGATCACGCCGAGCACGCCGACCACAGGAGTCGGGAAAATGGGTGTGTCGCCCGTCTGGTTGTAGAACGACACGTTGCCGCCGGTGACCGGGATGCCGAGCTCGAGGCAGGCATCCGAGAGCCCTTCGACGGCCTGCGAGAACTGCCACATCACCTCGGGGTTCTCCGGGCTGCCGAAGTTGAGGCAGTCGGTGACGGCCGTCGGCACGGCACCGGATGCAGCGACGTTGCGGTACGCCTCGGCGAGCGCGAGCCTCGCGCCCTGCTTCGGATCGAGCTGGCAGTACCGGCCGTTCGCGTCCGTCGCGATCGCGAAACCGAGCCCGGACTCCTCGTCGACCCGGATCATCCCGGCGTCGTCGGGGAACGCGAGGGCGGTGTTGCCCATCACGTAGTAGTCGTACTGGTCGGTGATCCAGCTCTTGTCGGCGAGGTTCGCCGAACCGACGAGCTGCAGCACCTGTTCGCGCAGCGCCTCCGGATCGTTCGTGCGGGGAAGAGCGGATGCCGTGTCGGCCTGCAGCGCGTCGATCCAGGTCGGGTAGGCGACCGGCCGCTCGTACACGGGTCCGTCGACGGCGACGGTGCGCGGATCGACGTTGACGATCTCCTCGCCGTGCCAGTTGATGACCAGCCGGCCGGTGTCGGTGACCTCGCCGAGCACGCTCGTCTCGACATCCCACTTCGCGGTGACCGCGAGGAACGCGTCGAGCTTCGACGGCTCGACGACCGCCATCATGCGCTCCTGCGACTCCGACATCAGGATCTCTTCCGGCGTGAGCGACGGATCACGCAACAGCACGTGCGAGAGCTCGATGAACATCCCGCCGTCGCCGTTGGCCGCCAGCTCGCTCGTGGCGCACGAGATGCCGGCGGCACCGAGGTCCTGGATGCCCTCGACGAGCCGTTCCCGGTAGAGCTCCAGGCAGCACTCGATGAGCACCTTCTCGGCGAACGGGTCGCCGACCTGCACGGAGGGGCGCTTGGTCGGCCCCGTCTCGGTGAAGGTGTCGGACGCGAGAATGGATGCCCCGCCGATGCCGTCGCCGCCGGTGCGAGCACCGAAGAGCACGACCTTGTTGCCGACGCCCGACGCGTTGGCGAGGTGCAGATCCTCGTGGCGCAGCACGCCCACGGAGAGGGCGTTCACGAGAGGGTTGCCCTGGTATACGGGGTCGAAGTAGGTCTCGCCGCCGATGTTCGGAAGCCCGAGGCAGTTCCCGTAGAACGAGATCCCGCTCGTGACACCGTGCACCACACGTGCGGTGTCCGGGTGGTCGATGGCGCCGAACCGCAGCTGGTCCATCACGGCCACGGGGCGTGCGCCCATGGAGATGATGTCGCGCACGATGCCGCCGACACCGGTCGCGGCGCCCTGGAACGGCTCGACGTACGACGGATGGTTGTGCGACTCGACCTTGAAGGTGACAGCCCAGCCCTCGCCGACGTCCACGACGCCCGCGTTCTCGCCCATGCCGACCATGAGGTTCTTCGTCATCTCGGGCGTGACCTTCTGGCCGAACTGCCTCAGGTAGATCTTGGAGCTCTTGTAAGAGCAGTGCTCGCTCCACATGACCGAGTACATCGCGAGCTCGCCACTCGTGGGGCGGCGGCCGAGGATCTCGCGGATGCGCTCGTACTCGTCCTTCTTCAACCCGAGCGCCTCATACGGCTGCTCCTTGTCGGGGGTTGCGACGGCGTTCTGAACGGTGTCGGCGACCGCGGTCGCGGGGGTGCTCACGGGGAGGATGCTCCTAGATCGAGGGGCCTGTCGAAGTCGCTGTCAATCCTACCGGCGCGCGCATCCGCACCGGCCCTGCGGTCGTGCATCCGCCAGCGTCGTCGGGATGCCTGCGCGCTATCCTCGTAGGAGGAGGCGTACGCGGATGGGTGACCGAGGATGATCAGCCGGATGTTCCGGCGTCGTCGCCCGAAGATGCGTCCGTACGTCGACCCGGATCCGGTGCCTCTCGCGCCGGTCGAGCGGCTCGTCGAAGAGGGCCTGATGATCGCGAAGCAGGCCGTGACGATGGACGTGAAGAACATCACGCTGATCCGCGTGCTGCGGGACCGCGACGACCTCGACCCTGATCGCGTCGCGCGGGACGTGGAGACCGAGCTCGAGCAGCATGCCGCCGAGCAGGAGGACTATGCCGACCGCATGACGGCGGAGCTGCGTGACCTCGACCGACGCTACGACGACTCAGAGCACCAGCACGACTACCGTGAGCCCGACGCCGAGGCGTTGCTTCGCCGCCGCGACGTGTACCGCGGGCTCGCGGCAGAGTTGAGACGCCTGGGCGAGGACGACGAGTTCGTGCGGTCGATCGCGTCCACCGTGCAGGAGGAGCTGTGGAGGGACGTGTCCTCCGCGATCGAGGCGCGGCTCGAGTACACCTACCGTCGCTCGCTGGAGGACGACCCTCAGTACCTCAGGGAACGCGAGGAGCGGATGCGGACCCTCCGCGAGGTGGATCTGGAGCTTCTCGCGCGCGGCCGTCGGGTGCAGCAGGCGCTCGAGGACCTCGACAGCGACTGGTGAGCGGCGCCGGACTCTGCTGCGCTACGAGGTGACCTCGCTCAGGGCCCCGAGATTGCGGCGCAGAAGGATGCCAAGGGCGATCGCGACCGATGGTCCGGCCAGACGCATCCACCGCGCCGCTGGCCGCCAGACCACCCGGATGGTGAGCACGACCTCCCCGGACGCGCGCAGCGTCGCGATGAAGCTCTCCCACCCGTGCTGCGGATGCCCGGCCAGGGCGCCGTGCCCGAACCCCGCGCGGTCGGGCTCGTCGACGACCTCGAAGACGCGGCACGGCACGCGCGGGCGCAGCGGCCCGAACGGGACCTCCCAGACAGAGACGGCCCCCTTCTCGACCCTCGACGGCACATCGGCCGCTCGGAAGCCCGAACCGCGCTGGATGCCCCACGCCCGGATGCTCCGCGCCGCCGCGGCGAAGGCATCCTCCCCGCAGCCGATGACGCGCGAGCGCTCGGTGACGCGGTATCCGGGCGGCGGGCGCCCGTCGATCGACGGCTCCCCAGGGAAGTTGTATGCGGCTCGCATGCCCCAAGCCTCGCATCCCGGCGCCGAGATCACGCGAATCGAGATGTGACCGAACGCCGGGTGATCTCGACCGATTCGCACGCGCTCGGAGCCGAAGAGCCGGACCCGACTACGGCGCGACGAAGAGGCCCGCCGCGTGGTCGGCCTCGGATTGGTCCTTGAGCTTGAAGTGCTGCTTCTTGCCGGTGGCCGTGTACGGCAGGTCCTCGACGAAGGCGTAGAGCCGCGGGCGCTTGTAGTTCGCGAGGCTCGGGCTCGTGAGGCAGAACTGATCGAGCTCCGTCGCGGCGGCCGCCGTGTCGGTCAGCTGCCCCTCCTTGCGCTTCACATAGGCCACGACGAGCTGCCCCCACTCCGGGTGCGGCATCCCGACCACGA
>Ga0164243_10012218_pt1 | contig 12186 bp, 9 predicted proteins | sample OricompcompostOP_FD_108781 | JGI IMG/M metagenome (GOLD analysis project Ga0164243, IMG submission 108781) | Organic Plus compost microbial communities from Emeryville, California, USA - Original compost - Organic plus compost (OP) | ecosystem: Engineered > Solid waste > Mixed feedstock >...
TTACGCCGGGCAAGGAAGATGATACAGCCCACTAGGACACTCAATGCCAACCATTCAAACGCACCGATTAAAAAGGAATAGAAAGCTCCCAAACCCGAAAAAGCCCGGTGGGTGCCAAACAGGCCGTCGATAACGATTTCGAGCATCTCTAGGTTGATGATGCAAAACCCCAGGTAGACGAATAAATGGAGCAATGCAGCGAAGGGGCGTTTGAACATTTTTTTTTGTCCGAATGCCACCAAAAGCATCGTTCGCAGGCGCCTACCCGGCTCGTCGGTACGGCGTTCGCTTCGGCCCAGCCGGATGTTTTGGATGATCTTCCGGGCATTGTATGCAGCCAATGCCACCGCAGTTATGAATACAACCGCGAAAATCAATTGGCTTATTACCGATGGCGTCATGTTACGAAATTACGGAATTAAAAATGCTATGCAAGCATAATAAATTATTTAGATGGATTTTAAAATCACCGCAGATTTAGCGTATATTCACACAATCTTTGTCGGATTTACACGTTAATTAATTAAGACAACGCGAAGGTGTATTGACGGCCAATTTTGCCAAAACCAATAAACGCGCCTGAATTTGAAGGTCAATATCGCTTTTGAAAAAATATATTTTCCTATTTTTGGAGCCAACGTAATTTAATTATGTCAGATACTCATATTAAACCAAGCGAGCAACCCATAGCTAAACTCAGTTTTGACGATTTTAAAGCAATTGTCATCGCGGATTACCGTGTAGCTGTGGAAAGCAGGTTCGTGAGTTTATTGGGGCGCAAAGAGGTGCTTACCGGGAAGGCCAAATTTGGGGTATTCGGAGACGGTAAGGAGTTAGCGCAAATTGCGATGGCCAAGGTGTTTCAGTTAGGTGATTGGCGATCAGGTTATTACCGCGATCAGACATTTATGTTTGCCGCCGGTATTTTTACGGTTTACCAGTTTTTTTCCCAGCTATATGCGCATCCGGATGTGGAAGCTGATCCTTCATCGGCCGGAAGGCAGATGAACAGCCATTTTGCGACGCGGATGCTGACGCCGGAAGGAAGGTGGGTGGATCAGACCTTGATGAAGAACTCGGCGTCGGATATATCTACTACGGGAGGACAGATGCCACGGCTATTGGGCTTCGGATTGGCTTCCAAACTATACCGGAACAATCCCGAACTGGCAGACCTGAACCAATTCTCTAACGGGGGAAATGAAGTGGCATTTGGTACGGTGGGCAATGCGTCTACCTCCGAAGGCGTATTTCTGGAGGCGGTAAATGCTGCCGGAGTGAGGCAGATTCCCACGGTTATTTCCGTTTGGGACGATGGATACGGCATTTCGGTGCCCAATGAAATACAGACCACCAAAGCTGATATTTCTGAAGTGCTCAAAGGTTTCCAGCGGGATGAAAATGGCGAGGGATTCGAGATATTTAAAGTAAAAGGGTGGGATTATCCCGGGCTTTGTGAAACCTATGAACAGGCTGCAAAAATTAGCCGCGAGCAGCATATCCCTGTGTTGATCCATGTGACGGAAATGACGCAGCCGCAGGGGCATTCGTCTTCTGGTTCGCATGAACGCTATAAATCGAAAGAACGACTGGCTTGGGAGAAGGAATTCGACTGTATCGCTAAAATGCGTGCTTGGATGATAGAATCAAGTATTGCAGACGAGCGTGAATTAGCTGAGATTGAGCGCGGTGTAAAAGACTACGTACGTACCGAACAGCGTAAGGCATGGTCAGATTATAACAGGGCACTGAAAAAGGACGTGGATGAAGCCATCACCCTGTTGGCCGCTATTCCGGATGAGACGGTGCAGGTGCTGTTCAACGAGTTGAAATCCATCTCCGAGCCATCCCTCAGGGAGGTGTACAGCACCGTAAGACGTGTCATTCGGCTTTTACGCAATGTGCAGAGCGAGGAAAAAAAGGCGTTGCTTTCGTGGTATGAACAGAAACAACAGGTAAACCGCGAACGTTATAATTCCCACCTCTTTACCGATACCGTCGAGTCGCCGAAGCATGTTCCCATGGTAGCGGCGGAATACACGGAAGAAAGTAAAACAGTGGATGGTAGGGAGGTATTAAACGCATGTTTCGATGCCAATTTTGCCCGTGATCCCAAGCTGGTCGCTTTTGGTGAAGATGTGGGCAAGATCGGGGATGTAAACCAAGGATTTGCCGGATTGCAAGCCAAGTACGGCGAGCAGCGTATTTTTGATACAGGTATCCGGGAGTCGGCCATCATCGGCCAGGGTATGGGCTTGGCGATGCGTGGTTTGCGCCCCATTGCCGAAATCCAGTATATTGATTACCTCGTATACGGGCTGACGGTGCTGACCGATGACCTGGCGAGCCTCAGTTACCGCACAAAAGGAGGGCAAAAGGCGCCGCTGATCATCCGTACACGTGGCCACCGGCTGGAAGGAATCTGGCATTCCGGTTCGCCTATGAGCATGATCCTCGGCTCGATGCGGGGTATCCATGTCTGTGTGCCCCGCAACATGATCCAGGCAGCAGGTATGTATAATACCTTGCTGCGTTCGGACGAGCCGGCGCTCATAGTCGAATGCCTGAATGGCTACCGGCTCAAAGAGCGTATGCCGGTTAATGTAGGTGATTTTACCGTACCGTTGGGCAAGGCAGAAATCGTCCGGGAAGGGCGCGATGTGACGGTGGTTTCCTACGGTTCGACCTTACGGGTAGTGCAGGAAGCTTCTGTGGAATTGGAAAAATTGGGAATCTCCATTGAAATTGTGGACCCCCAGACGTTGCAGCCCTTTGATGAGGAACATCTTTGTGCCCAGTCTCTCGGCAAAACCAACAAATTGCTGGTTGTAGATGAAGATGTGCCCGGAGGCGCATCCGCATTTATCCTGCAACAGATACTGGAAGCCCAGAACGGATACTATCACTTGGATGGTCAACCAAGGACACTGACTGCCAAGGCGCACCGGCCGCCTTATGGTTCCGATGGAGACTATTTTTCCAAACCATCAGCCGATGATGTGATCGAAGCCGTTTATGCGCTCATGCACGAAGCCAATCCCAAAGATTATCCGGCATTGTTCAGTTAATGGCCCGATGAAGCTACCGCATCGGTGGGTTTCACCAGCGGCAGATACTTGGCATACCCTTCTTTTTCCATTTCTTCTTTCGGGATGAAACGGAGTGACGCGCTGTTGATGCAATAACGCAGCCCACCTTTATCTTTGGGCCCATCGTTGAATACATGTCCCAGATGGGCATCACCCGTTTTGCTGCGTACCTCGGTGCGGCGCATGCCAAACGAATTGTCCTGTAATTCGGCGATCAGCGAATCGTCGATCGGTTTGGAAAAACTGGGCCATCCGCATCCCGATTCGAATTTATCAGTTGATACAAAGAGCGGCTCTCCGGTCGTGATGTCTACGTAGATACCTTCGCGGAATTCATCGTTATACTCGTTTTCGAATGGTCTCTCGGTCGCATTTTCCTGTGTCACGGCATATTGCTGTGGCGTGAGGGTTTTCCGTAGCGTCTCGGCATCGGGCTTTTTATAGGTTTGCGTGCTGCTGGTCTCCTTCTTTGAATTAGCTTTCCGCGCTAATTCGAACAGCGCCGGACTGATGTGGCAATAGCCGCCGGGATTTTTATCCAGGTAGTCCTGGTGATAATCTTCGGCGGTATAGAAATTTTTCAATGGGGTAACTTCCACCACAATCGGCTGGGCATACTGTTTGGCAACAGTTGCCACAGCTTGTTTGATCAATGGAAGCTGTTCTTCGGTGGTGTAATAGATACCCGTCCGGTATTGCGTACCCCGGTCGTTGCCCTGTTTGTTGAGGCTGGTGGGATCAATGGACTTGAAATACAGATCAAGCAGGAGGTTTAAATCAACAGATTCGGGATCATAGATTACCTTTACGGTTTCGGCAAACCCCGTGTTATCCTGCACTACTTGCTTATAGGTTGGATTTTCGGTATGGCCATTGGCATAACCCACTTCCGTGGCGGTAACTCCCTGTATTTGTTTGAAGAAATGTTCCGTTCCCCAAAAGCAGCCTCCGGCGAAATAAATGGTGGCTGAACCTGCGGTTGTTTGCTCGTTATTCATGATGTTGTCTTTTTTGCTGGAATCTTTACTGCCGCTGATGACACGGTAAACGGCATTGCCCATGAATGCAAATCCGATCAGTAACACTGCCGATGTAATCAATATCTTTTTCATGGTTATTCCATATTAGCCTATTGAATAACAAATTTACTAATTTTTTGATTTAGATAGTGACGGCTTCACACGCTCACTGGCTGCATCGGTTGTAATATGACAGTGTCCTTACAACCGATGCAGCGGGAAAGGATGACGGTTTTTGATGTATGAAAGGGCTTACGATGCAAACAATGCCGCCGCTCCGATGAGTGCGGCATCCTCGCCTAGCTGGCTGATGCGGATGTCGAACCGTGCAAACTCTTCGGGGTTGAAACCACGGAAAATATCCCATGCCCGCGAAATATTCCCCCCGATGATGAACTTATCTGTTTTTTCTTTTTCGCTGAAAAATGCAAGGAATTGAAGCAAGTGGTGGCTATATTCAGCCAGGATGTCCGCTACGAACGCATGTTGGTCGCGCAATTGGAGAAGCTCACGCAGCCCGGTGACTTTTATGCCATACTGTGCCGTGCGGCGTACAAACCAGCGCGTAACGAGGTGCTCTTCCATGTTGCTGTCGAGGTACGGGGTTTTCCATAAATCAGCATCCACTGCATTGCTTCCTTTTTCCCAGATCGCGCTACCAAGGCCTGTCCCGAGGGTAATACCCAGTATTTTTGCATGGCCGTTGTGTTTTCCAGCGAAAACCTCGCCCTGAAGGAATGCCGCCGCATCATTGATGAACCGGATGTTTGCGCCATCTATGCCTATACGTTCGGCAAGTTCATGCCGGATATCCATGCCATAGAGGTTGTCATATTTGTCTTGGTTCCGCATGAGGGAAATGCCATTTTCATAGTCAAACGGCCCCGGCATGGCGATACCGATTACAGGTGAAGAAATATCCGGATGGTTTGCAACTACTTCATTGAAAGGTGCAGCCCATGCGGATAAAATCGTTTTAGCATCGGCATGCGAATTAACCGGGTATCGTGTTGCTGACTCATTGATTATCTGCCAATTGCCGACATCTACTAGTGCAGCAGTTATGTGGGTGCCGCCGATGTCGGAGGCAATGACAAGCTGTTTATTTTGTTCTTGTTTGGTCATATAGTTGGTTTTTTAGTAAATGATCGGCAATAACCAATGCAGCCATAGCCTCTACGATAACAATAGCACGGGGTACTACGCAGGGGTCATGTCGGCCTTTTCCGGTGATTTCGGTGGTTTCGCCCGCTTCATTGATTGTTTGTTGAGCGCGCATGAGGGTAGCCACCGGTTTGAATGCCACACGGAATGTAATATCCATCCCGTTGGAAATCCCCCCCTGTATGCCTCCCGAGAAATTGGTCAGTGTTTTCAGGTTTTTTGCGTCCCCTTCAGGATTGACAAATGCATCGTTGTGTTCAGATCCCTGCATTTCCGATCCTGCAAACCCCGATCCGTATTCAAATCCATGCACAGCATTGATGCTCATCATTGCCTTTGCCAGATCGGCATGCAATTTGTCAAATACGGGCTCACCCAAACCTACCGGTACGTTTTGGATGACTACGCTGATGCGCCCACCTACCGTATCTCCGGCCTTACGGATGGCCTCGATAAATGTAATCATCTCGCTTGCGGTAGCCGGATCTGCACAGCGCACGATGTTGCTTTCGCGTAATGCGGTCAACTCGTCCACATCGTGTGTAGCCAGATTTGGGGCTTCAATTTTGCCGACACCGGATACATGGGCAAAAATGCGGATACCAAATGGCGAGAGAAAACTTTTGGCCACGGCCCCCGCAGCTACACGGGCGGCGGTTTCACGCGCAGATGAGCGGCCGCCACCCCGGTAATCGCGGATGCCATACTTGATTTGGTAGGTATAGTCCGCATGCGAAGGCCGGTATTTATCGGCAATGTGGGAGTAGTCCTTGGAGCGTTGATCTTCATTTGGGATGACCATCGCTAACGGTGTACCCGTGGATTTGCCCTCAAATACACCCGAAAGGATTTTGGCAGTATCACTTTCTTTCCGCTGTGTGGTAATCTTGGACTGGCCGGGACGGCGTTTGTCCAGCTCGGATTGGATGAACGTTTCGTCGATCGTAATATTGGGCGGGCAACCGTCAATGATCACACCGATTGCCTCACCGTGCGATTCGCCGAATGTCGTGATACGGAATACATCCCCAAATGAATTACCAGCCATTAGTTAGATATGAGATATGAGACATGAGATTTTAGACTTCCAATCGGCAGCTAAGTTATAACAAATCCGTGTTGTTTCAAATGTTTCCAGAAATCCGGATACGATTTTTCTACCACATGGGGCTCGTTGATCTGTATACCGTCGAATGCCAAAGCAAGGGGCGCAAAGGCCATTGCCATACGATGGTCCTCGTACGTGTCAAAACTGAGGCGTTTGGGCTGCTGCAATTCTCCCGTTTTCAGATGATACACATCGCCCTCTTCGAGGAGCTTTACACCAAATTTACCGAGTTCATTCTGCAACGCTGCAATGCGGTCGGTTTCTTTGATTTTGAGCGTGTGCAATCCTGTAAAAGAGAGATCCCGGCGCAATGCGGCGGCACAGACAATGACGGTCTGGGCAAGATCCGGACATTCCTTGAAATCAAGCACATTGATTTCGGTGGATGGAGAATCGGTTACTTTCCGGATAAGCAGGCCGCCATCGGTAAAAGAGGAGGCAACGCCAAAATGCGCCATGATATCCGTAATAGCCGCATCACCCTGCAGGCTCTGGCTTTTCAGGTTCGGCAAAAATAACTGAGCGTCCCTGCTCAAAGCTACCATGGCATACCAATAAGAGGCGGCACTCCAGTCAGGTTCAATGGTCAGCCGGCAATGTTGTGCCTTTTGTGGCGCGATGTAGATGGTATCATCCTGCCAACTGTGCTGAATCCCCGCATCGTGCAGCATATCGAGCGTCATGGTCAGATAAGGACGGGAGGTTAGTTCGCCGTCAATTTGCAGACGCAGTCCTTTCGGCAGGGTAGGGGCAATAAGGAGCAATGCCGACAGGTATTGGCTGCTTACATTGCCTTTCACGGTAACCTTGTCCGTGGTCTGGGTAAACCCACCATTGATTGCTAACGGTGGATACCCGGCTTGTCCCTCAAACGCTATGTCGGCGCCCAATGCACGCAATGCATCTACCAGAATGCCGATCGGGCGTTGTTTCATCCGCTCACTTCCCGTAAGCAGGTAGCGGCCGGTGGCCGTGGTGAGGTAAGCGGTAAGGAAGCGCATGGCTGTTCCTGCCGGGCCTATATCGATGACCGTGGTTTCTTTTCCGCCGCGCACCGCTGCCACCGAGTTCAGCGCCTGTTTCAGCGTTTCGGTATCGGCTGCAGACGATAGGTTGGACACCTCCACCCGGTCGCCACCCCAGGCTTGGATAATCAGTGCCCGGTTACTTTCACTTTTGGACCCCGTTAGCTCAACGGTTCCCTGGAGGGATTTCGTTGGATGGGAAAGCCTGATCGCGTCACTTTCCATCAGGCCTCCGCTACCGGTGTGGTATTCATGATCTCGTTCTGCTTGCGGATAGACTCATTGTGGATAAGTTCCAGCAGCTTCACGATGAAGTCTTTATCCAGCTTAAGCGCTTGTGCCACGTTGCTGCGTTTATGAATGATTTCGTCCCATCGGTTTACCTGTAGGATGGTTACGTTGTTATCGCGTTTATAGACACCGATTTTTTCAACGATTTTCATCCGGTCGCTGAGGATCTTGATGATCTGGTCGTCCAGTTTGTCGATGTCTTTGCGCAATTCGGCCAATTTATCCTCGAATACCGGATCGTCCGATTTCGCATGTCGGAATGTAAGGTTCGTGAGGATGTCAGCCAAGGCCTGCGGAGTTACCTGTTGCTTGGCATCGGTCCATGCTACCGATGGATCGATATGCGATTCCACGATGAGCCCCTGCATGTCCATATCGAATGCCTTCTGCGCGATGTACGGAATAAGCTCGCGGTTGCCGCAGATGTGGCTGGGATCATTGATAACCGGCAGATCGGGTACCAATGTTTTCAGTTGGATAGCAATGTCCCACATGGGCTCGTTGCGGAATGCCGTTTTTTCGTACGACGAGAATCCCCGGTGGATGGCAGCCAGTTTTTTGATTCCTGCACGGTTTACGCGCTCCAGGGCGCCCAACCACAGGGAGAGATCGGGGTTTACCGGATTCTTGATCAGCACGGGTACATCAACACCTTTCAAGGCGTCGGCAATTTCCTGCACGGTGAATGGGTTGGCAGTTGAGCGGGCACCGATCCAAAGGATATCAACCCCGGCGGCCAGTGCTTCTTCTACGTGCTTGGCGGTTGCTACCTCTGTAGCGATGGGCAATCCGGTTTCTTCTTTGGCCCGGCGGAACCATTGGAGACCGATGCTGCCGATACCTTCAAATTCGCCCGGACGGGTGCGGGGTTTCCAGATGCCTGCGCGCAGTGCGTTTACTTTGCCGGTGTTGGCAAGCAAATGAGCCGTGGCGACCAATTGTTCCTCCGTTTCGGCGCTGCACGGACCGGCAATGATCAGCGGTGCATCGCCGGTGTCGAACCATGATTTTAAGGGTACAATGTCTAATGTCTGTTTCATTTTTTTGTGTATTGTGTAGTAAGTATTGTGTATTGCGATTTTGTTTATTTACTTTTTGTTTTTTCGTGTTTCTGTTTCACCGACCACCCATCCCTGATCACCGACCACTGACCCCCCATCACACCTTGTCATTCTTTACGTATTCGCCCATGATGTTGAAATTGCTGGTATGTTTAAGTACGCGGCGGATGGCTGTATCGTAGTCCGCTTGGTTCTCCCATTCTACATCTACGTAGAAGTCATATTCGTTGCGCTTGCCCAATACCGGCATAGATTGTATTTTGCTGAGGTTGATGCGCTGTTCAGCGAAACATTGCAACACCGTGGATAATGACCCCACACCGTTGCCCGTTTGGAAAGATATTGAAGCCTTGTTCACTTTTGTTTTTTCTTCGGGCTTGTCGGTCAGAATGAGGAAACGGGTGTAGTTTTTCTTGTTGGTTTCGATGCGGCGCTCGATGATTTCCAGTCCGTATAATTTTGCAGCAAGCTGCGGTGCGATGGCCGCTGTATCCCTCAGTTGGAGCTCGTTTACCCGTTGTGCGCTGGCAGCGGTGTCTTCGGCCTCGGTTACCTTAAGATGCGGATTTTCTTCGAGGTAGTCACTGCATTGCTGCAACGCGATGGGATGAGATTGCACATGCTTGATATCAGCCAGGGCAACTCCCGGCAGTGCCATCAGATGCAGTTTGATGTGCAGGTATACTTCACCGACAATCGGAAAACGGTAATCGCGGAGTAAGTTATAGTTGGGAAGCAGGCTCCCCGCGATGGAATTTTCGATGGCCATCACAACATAGTCGACCTTTCCCTGCTTCAGCAGTTCGCATGTTTTTTTGAATGATTCACATTCCACCGTTTCGATTTCATCGCCGAAATATTTGTAGGCGGCTTCTTCGTGGAACGAACCTTTAACGCCCTGTATGGCTACTTTTATACTCATATTTCATTAAAGGACAAAAAAAAGTCCCGGCTTTCTTGCCGGGACTTTCTACATTTATATCTTCTCGTTATCAATGCATATTAATCCCGGCTCTTACTGCTAAAGTAAAAGAAACCAAAAAACCAGTATGCATTGTTACGTGTTAACATCATTTAATTTTTGATGCGCCAAATGTACGCAAGAATTTTTTATTGTCAATAAAAAAAATAAAAAAATGTAGCTGACATCTTTCGACCCTTAAAAGGCAGCCCCCAGGGCGGGGGCTGCCGCCAACATAAACCGTCGGCCTAACACACGTTTTTTATAGCGATATAGTAGATGTATCAATGATTGTGTTTTGACATTTTACCCCCTCCGAACGGGTAGGAAAACGATAAACCGAATAACCATAACCCCAGTGCCAACGCTAGGTAGATTTGTTTCATGCAAGGTTTTGAAACGGTGTGGTAATACCTGCATGCAAGATAACAGCAATCGGTATACCCCGTCAATAGTTCGATAGACCAAAAAGTAATGCGGTGCCGTTAAAAGGGAGTTGAGAGGATACCTGTAACAGAACAAAGCTGGGTAAGCGCGGTATTGTCGCGTGCCAACATTCGGGCACGGGCATTGGCAAGCTGGTTTTTGACGGTGAATGGGCTGACGTAAGTGAGCTCGGCAATTTCGGGGATGGTATTTCCTGCTTTCCACAATGCGATAAACTGCGCCTCGCGGGGCGATACGATATCTTTCGCGATCAATTTGTCGGTATGGGAGTGCCAGTGGTAAACTACAGTGCTTGCCGCGAAGCGGATCCAATAGCCAACCTGAGCTACCATCAAGTTTTTGACATCGGATACGCTGTCAAAACTTAGCTTCACATTACCCGATGCGTCGAAAGTTAAGGGCTTTGCCCGGTACATTCCCCGTAGCCGCTGACCCTTCAGGTTTATCACAAAAGAACCGCAGGTGGTGGATTGGAACGCGGTCCGTTCATCGGCGGGAAGCAGGGCCAGAAACTGCTTCCGCAGGGCTAGGTATTTTTCAATCGGTCTCCCGTCTTCAATGAGCGAAAGATAGGATGAATCCCATTTTGCTGCTTTTTGGCCCGATGTCAGTCCGATTAAATCAAAGAGGTTTTTGGTATGGAAGATGTATCGGTATTTTTCAAAATCAAACAGCGAATAGACACATTTATTTAATCTGGCCATTTCTTCCAACAGGGCCATTTGAGCGCGTAATTCCGGCGTATAATAGTCTTCTTGGCCCGAATGCCAGGTGTCCTGCAGTTGATCAGCCAAGTCAATCAGGAATTTAGTGTTATCAAACTGCGTGAAATCCGCCATCGGTGTGTTGTGTTCCAACATCAAAGATATCACTTTTTTGATGAGTGTTACAAAGCCTTTTTATCCCCACTGTTAACAGGTTTGATCCGCTTATTCGTCGGGTATTTACCACATATTATCCACCTATTTGCCACCTTTTATTCGCCTTTTTAATGGTGTGTCTGATATATGTTACGTCCGGGATCTTCCTGGGCGGTGGTTGTATAATCCGTGGATTTTTCGTACCTTAGCATGAACCAATAACGCCATTTATCATGGCCACTCAGAAAGGTTCTATTATTTTGGAAGGACAAATTGGGAATTTGTCTTTCTATCGAAGCAACGGCAAACCATTAGCCAGGCAACGTTCAGGAGTCAGTAAGGAGCGCATCGCAAAAGACCCACGCTATGTGCGGACCCGGGAAAACAACACGGAATTTGGCCGTGCCAGCAGCGCGGCGAGACTTATCCGTTTGGCAGCAAGGTTATCCTTGGGCGAGCGTCATGAACTGTTTGAAGACACTACGCTGGTAAACCGGCTGACGCCAAGGATGGCCGCAATTGTCCGGGCTGACGACATTCATGGTCGTGGCGAACGCGTGGTCTTGCCCAAGAGCCTCTCTTTGCTTCATGGGTTCAGTTTTAATGCCGTTTCTGCGCTGAAAGATGTATTATTCACCTCGCCCCGTTACACATATCGGAGGGAAACGGGCTTGTTGGAGGTGGTCCTCCCGGCATTGTGCCCGGTTTCCGCCATAGCGGCACCGAAGGGTGGCGAATTATGCAGTTTTCATGTTGCGGCCCTGTCATTCAGTACAGATTATCAGCTACTGCCCTTTGTTGCACAGGAGAACGAATTGCTTCCCATCGGGCAGCAGACCATTCCTTCCCAGACGTTCCGGCTGGAATTGCCGGAAGCATCGGCCGATCCGATGATTATTTGCTTTGGTATCTCGTTTTTCAGAAAACAAGGAGGTTATCCCATTCCGATCATAGAACAGGGGAGGAATGTATTTGAAGTAATCGGTGTGGATACAGCCTGTTCAAATGATCGGGATATGCAATAGCAGTGGCTGTAACCGGGGCAGCCGAGACATCGCAATCCTTGCAAGCATTGTCTTTTTGTTCTGTGCGCTTATCGTTCATGCGCAATCCGATCAGGTTGCTTCCAGTGCGGCTTTTGCGGAAAAGATTTACCTGCAA
>Ga0164243_10012219_pt1 | contig 12186 bp, 11 predicted proteins | sample OricompcompostOP_FD_108781 | JGI IMG/M metagenome (GOLD analysis project Ga0164243, IMG submission 108781) | Organic Plus compost microbial communities from Emeryville, California, USA - Original compost - Organic plus compost (OP) | ecosystem: Engineered > Solid waste > Mixed feedstock >...
GCTTATCCTCGGGGACCAGGATCTCGTTCTCGAGCCGGGCGAAGCCGCGGAGTTCGACACCCGCACCCCCCACAGCATGAGCGCCGCAGGATCAGACAGCGCCGAAGCGATCAGCATCTTCAATCGCGACGGCGCCAGAATCCACACCCACACCACCCCACAGGATTAGGCCCTCGGGTGCCAGACCGCCTGAACCTGACTGCCACCCTCCGGGTCACCACGCCTCTTGCAGATCGAGGGCGCTGCGCGTTCGGTCGTGTCGCATCTGATGCGACAGGCATCGTCTCGCTCACCTCCCGAGTGAGCGGGGCTGCGAGTTCCCCAGCGCCGCAGGAAGAAACGGCTCACCGGAATCGGGACCGCGGTTGGGGCGATGTGCCCAATCCGGCCGAACGTGATCTGGGCGATGGACTTCCAATTCGACACCACCGCCGACGGCCGAACCATCAAAATGCTCAACGTGATCGACGAGTTCACCCGCGAAGCCCTGGCGATCCACGTCGACCGCGTCATCAACGCCGATGGCGTGGTTGACGTTCTCGACCGCCTGGCCCTGATACATGGTCCACCGTGCTACGTGCGGTTCGACAACGGACCGGAATTCGTCGCTCACGCCGTCAACGACTGGTGCCGATTCAACGGCACCGGATCACTATTCATCGACCCCGGCTCCCCGTGGCAGAACGTCTGGATCGAATCGTTCAACGGCCCGCCTGCGCGACGAGCTGCTCAACTCCTGGCCCTTTGACTCCCTGCGCGAAGCCCGGGTCATCATCGAAGACTGGAGGATCGACTACAACGCCAACCGACCCCATTCGGCCCACCACGGACTCACCCCCGCCGAGTTCGCCCTACAGTGGACCACGACCCACCAACCCCAAGCCGCATAGCGACTGGACCATCGAATGGGTCCCCCTCAGCACGAGTGCGCGCCTATTTCCCAAGAAACTCCTCATTCAACCCCCCAGGCCCTACTGGCGGATAACGATAACGTAACAGATATTGACGCTGGCAAATCGAATGAGGCGGATCACAAAGGTTGGTCTCAGAATTTACTCCGGCAGCGGTTCCTTGCCGCGTTCCCGGAGGGCCATGGTCATCTGGCCGAGCTCGTTGCCCTGGTCGCCGATCATGCTCAGCGCCAACTGCTTCGTCGCCTGGCCCGAACGCGGGTCGTTGTAGGCGGCCCGTGCCATCTCGATGCCGGCCCGGTGGTGGCGGATCATCAGCTGCAGGAACAGTGTCTCCGCCTCGTCTCCCCGGAGGGTCGACAGCCGGCCCATCTCGTCGGCGCTCGCGAGGCCCGGCATCGGCGCGTCCCGGGGCGAACCCGGCGTCGCGCCGTCATGCGCGTGGGCCCCACCCTGCGACATCCAGGCCATGGGGGTCTCGGAGGTCTGCGGGATCCCGAAGAGCTGCAGCCAGCCCCGCATGGTGCCGTTCTCCGCGGACTGGGCGACGAGGATCTGGTCGGCCAGTCCGCGGATGGCCGGGTCGACGTCGGGTGCGGCGAGGACGGTGCGCGCCATCAGGATCGCCTGATCGTGATGCATCGACATGTCCTGCGCGAAACCGATGTCGGTGACACTCAGCGTTTTCGGCGATGTCGCTCCCGCATCATCCGACGCGAACGGTCGCCACACCGAGCCCACGACGACGCCGATCGCCAGCAGGAGTACCGCAAGCGAGGCCAGGCCGGCGAGCGGAAGCCACGCGGGGCGGCGCGAATCGGTCATCCCAGGTAGGAGTCCTGATCCGGGGGCGGCGTGTACACGCGGCTGCTGAGTTCGAGTGCGTAGAAGCCGCCGTCGCCACATGTCACGAAGATCTTGTTGCCGCGGAACTCCGGCGGTGAGAAGCACCAGTCGGTCGAGACGTCACCGCCGACCACCATTCCCGCCCGGGGGCCGACCATCTCGTGCAGCTTCGCGCGCCCGTTCGCGAGAGACATTCCCAGGCTGAGGAACTCGATGGCCGGCACGCCGATGATCGACGCGACGACGTGGGGCGAGTTCGGGCGGGTGAGCACCGTGGCGCCCTTCTGCGCCGGAGGGTTGTAGTAGGCGATCTCGCGGATGCGGTCGAGATCGCGGATGTCGAAGACCCGGATCCCCGAGGACTCCCACGAACAGGCCAGGGCCGTCGGGTCGGTCGGCCGGTCGACCGCGCAGTAGTGCGGGTTGCTGCCGAACAGCGAACCGCCCATGGAGGAGCGGAACTGGGTGTCGAGGTGCTCGGGCAGGTTGATCTCGAGCTTGAGTTGGGCTGCGTAGCGCGGTTTGTCGACGCGGGTGACGTCGAAGATCTTCACGCCGCCCGAGCCGCCCTCGTCGGCGGTGATCACATACGGCTTGCCGCCGTGGGTGATCGGGATCGAATGCTGATTGAGCTGCCCGTCGGGCCAGTGGTAGGCGGCGACGTGGCGGACCTGGGGATAGGGGTCCCGGCGCTGCACCGCGCTGATGTCGAGGATCGTGATCCCCATCATGTTCGACAGGTACATGCGGTTGCCGTCGGGGGAGATCCCGAAGCCGTGGCCGAGGAAGCTGTGCAGGCCCTGCCAGATCACCCGCGGGTTGCGGGGGTCGGAGACGTCGATGGCGCTGAGGTGGCCCGGCGCGATCCCCGAGGCCCAGTACGTTCGTCCGTCGGGCGACCACCCGCCCTCGTGCGAGGTGAACGGGATCGGGTGGGCGAGTCCGCCGCCGCGGGCGTTGAGGAGCTTGGGGCGCTCGCAGTCGGAGATGTCGTACACCGCGAAAAAGCCTGCGCCCCAGACGAAGGGCACACCGGTGGCGGCGAGCAGCTTGCGCTTCTTGTTGACCTTCAGCGTCTCCCAGGTGCCGGCGCGCATCGCGGTGTCGGTGAGCGAGCCGACGATCCGCGGGTTGCGCGGGTCCTTGGCCGAGACGATCCCGACGCCGGGTTGCGGCATGAAGTTGTTGCCGGGGAAGAGACTGCCGGTGTAGCTGCAGTGTTCGAAGGAGGCCGACACGATGCCACCGCCGCCGCCGGTGACGTTGCCGAGCTTCGTCAGGTTGCAGTGGTAGCCGCGCTTGCTGCGGCCCGACAGGCGGTCCTCGGCGCTGACGTCACCCTGCAGTCCCGGTTCGGGCAACGATCCGGGACCGCACTCGGCCTTGGGCACCGCGGTCTCCGAGATGTCGGTGAACCAGTGGTTTCCGGCATTCGCGGGGGCGGCGACCAGCATCGTCGACGCGAGCGTCGCGCCGGCGAGGAGGCAGGTGGCCGCGTGCATCCGGCGTCGTAGTGCTGTGGCGCGGGTCTTGCGCGGAGTCCGCGTCTTCCCCGACGATTCCAATCGTTCTGGCGTCATCGCCCCTCCGATCGTGACGTCGATCACGCTAGCGGGGCTGCTGAGACGGTGGGGTCGATTCGTCGAAAATCGCCGGTCACCGGCCCGTTTCGAGCGTCGTCGGTGGCGCGGTCGCTCCCGGTCGCCACGCCGGTGTCGCCCGCGGGGGCCGGGTCAGAGGTCGGTGGCCGCGCGTTCGCGACTGCGCCGGTGCGCGAGAAGCGCCAGCAGTGCCGCGACCAGGCATGCGATCGCCCCGACGCCGAGTCCGACGCGCGGATTGGTGGCCTCGATGACCGCGCCGATGAGCGGCCCGCCGATGGGCGTCGACCCCATGAACGCCACCGACCAGAGGGCCATCACCCGACCGCGCATGTGCGGCTCGGAGTTGAGTTGCAAGGTGGCGTTCCCGGTCGACATGAACGTCACGCTGAGCCAGCCGACGAGGAAGAGCGCGCAGATGGCGGTGAGGAGATCGGGGGCGAGGGCCGCGGCGCCGATCGTGATGCCGAAGCCCAGGGCGGCGAGCGTGAGGGGCCGCAGCCCGATGGTTCCGCGGGCGGCGACGACGAGGCCGCCGACGACCGCGCCCACGCCCATCGCCGACGTCATGAACCCGAGTGCCTGCGGCCCGCCGTCGAAGACGAAGTCGGCCGCAGCCGTGAGGGTGACGGGAAAGTTGTAGGCGAGGGTGCCCACGAGTGCCATGGTGGCCAGCGGAATCCACAGCGACGGATTGCCGCGCACGTAGCGCAGGCCCTCCCGGAGTTGCCCCTTCGCGCGCGGAACCGGGGTCTCCTGCGCGATCCTCGATCCGTCCAGTGCGATCAGGGAGGCCACGACGGCGACGAAGCTCACGGCGTTGATGGCGAAACACCAACCGGCCCCTACGAGGGTGAGCACGACGCCGGCCACCGCGGGACCGACGGCGCGAGCGGCGTTGACCATCACCGAGTTCAGCGTCACCGCGTTGCGGATCAGCGACATGCCGACGATCTGATGGATGAACGCCTGTCGCGCAGGTTGTTCGAAGGCGTGCCCGAGTCCGAGCATCAACGCGAGGATCGCGACGTGCCACACCTCGACCACGCCGGTGACCGTGAGGACCGCGAGCGTCGCGGCGAGCGCGCCCATCAGCGCTTGCAGGACCGTCAGCAACCGGCGCCGGTCGACCCGGTCGGCGATGACACCCGCATAGGGGCCGATCAGCAGGACGGGTAGCGCCTGCAGGGCCACGATGAGCCCGAGGACCGACGCCGAACCGCTCAGCGTCAGCACCAGCCATGCCTGCGCGGTGGCCTGCATCCACGATCCGGTCATCGACACGGCCATGCCGACGTAGAAGATGCGGTAGTTGCGGATGCGGAGGGAGGCGAACACGCCCTGCCGGACAGGGGCGTCAGGTGCGGGTGGCGATGCGGCGACCCCGCTCGTCTCGGGTGCGCGGTCGTCGGACATCGCGGTCCATACTAGTTGCCCGATTCAACCGACCGGGTTCTGCGATCTCGCCGATCGCTCCGCGAGGACCTCGTCGATGACGTCCATCAGGGCGAGCGGCTCCTCGAGCATGACGTGATGACCGGCACCGGGGAGTTCGACGACGCGAGCCGGCTCGTCGAGGTGGCCCGTCACCTGCTCGACCATCGCCGGGGTCATCACGCCGTGCTCCCCGTGGACGACGCTGAGCCGGACGCTCTTCGGCGGCCGGGGCGGGAGGTCGCGCAGTTCGTCGGCGAAGCCACGGTCGAACTTCCAGCGCCACCCGTCGCCGTCGCGGACCGCCGACTGTCTCGCGACGTACGCGCGTGCGTAGTCGAGGCTCGCGTGGTCGGGGACGAGGCGGAACCGATCGAGGGCGGCCTCGAGAGTCGGGTAGGTCTTGTTTCCGCGTGGGATGCCCTCGTGCGGCTGGTTGCGCTGGATCTCCGCGAGCCCCGCCGCGTCGAGGATGCGGGAGTCGACGAGGACGAGGTCCCGGACCAGGTCGGGGTGGGCGATCGACGCCCGGATCCCGACCAGCCCGCCGAGGCTGTGCCCGACGAGGACGGCGTCGTCGGCGGCCCCCGCGACGTCGGCGACCGCGGCCACCTCGTCGGCCCAGGTGGCGATCCGGTAGGTGTCACGCCAGTCGCTGTCACCGTGACCGGAGAGGTCGAGGGCGACGACGCGCCGACTCCCCGCGTATCTCGGTGCGATGTGATCCCACCAGCCCGCGTGCGCGGCGCCGCCGTGGACGAGGATCAGGCCCGGCGCACCGCGCTCGCCCCAGCTGCGAAAGGTGATCCGCGCGCCGTCGACCGTGGTCGACGAGTGCTCGGGAGTGATCGCGACAGCGGTCCGGAACCAGTCGGGAGCGTCCTCGGCGACGTCCGTGCCCATGGGCATCTCCTTCATGCTGCCGACGGGTCCTGGCGGATCATCGGCTGCTGAGGTACATACGGTGAGATCAATATAGACATTTCGACGACCACTACATCGGGTGAGGGAAGGTCGAGACGATGGCGCAGACGGTGATCGTGTCCGGCGGTACGGGCGGACTCGGCTCGGCGGTGACGAGGAGGCTGCTCGACGACGGCTGGCGCGTGGTGGTGCCGTGGGTCGTCGAGTCCGAACTGTCACGGCTGCCCGAATCGGATGCTCTCGTGACGCTCGAGGCCGACCTCTTCGACGAGTTGTCGGTCGCCGAGGTCGTGTCGGTCGCCGCGGCCGACCCGTCGGCACCGGTGAGGGCCGTGGTCAACCTCGTCGGCGGATTCGCGATGGGGGAGCGGGTGCACGCGACGCCGATCGGTGAGTTCGAGCGCCTGCTGCAGCTCAACCTGCGCCCGCTGTATCTCCTGTCCGCGGCGGCGATCCCGAAGCTGATCGAGGCGGGCGGCGGTTCGGTGGTCGGTGTCTCGGCCAAGGCGGCGTTCGCGCCGTTCTCCGGTGCGGCCGGCTACATCACGTCGAAGGCCGCGGTCTGGGCGTTCATCTCGGCGCTCGCCGCAGAGTACAAGGACGACGGCATCCGGGCCAACGCCATCCTGCCCTCGGTGATCGACACCCCGGGCAACCGCGAGAGCCAGCCGGACTCGTCCCGCAAGGGGTGGGTGTCACCCGAATCGATCGCCGAGACGATCGCGTTCCTGGTCTCCGACGCCTCCGCCGCGGTCACCGGGGCTCAGGTGCCGGTGCCCGGGGTCGGCTGACGGCGGCCGTCAGCCGTCCCGGCGGTAGACGACCCGCCCGCGGATCATCGTGCAGCGCACGGCTTCCGACCCCGCGGCGAGGGCTTCGTCGAGTACGCGATCGAGGAGGACGACGTCGGCGGGTGCGCCGACGCGGATCGAGCGCGGTGGACCGCCGGGCTGCTGCGCCGACGTCAGGAATCGCCCGAGAGCCGTGGTGCGGCCGATCCTCTCGTCGGCCCCGACGGTCCGCCCGTCTGGCGCGAGCCGCGTCGCGGCCGCATCGATGACCTCCCACGGGTCCTCCGGGCCGTACGGCGCGTCGCTGGACAGTCCGAGGGGCACCCCGTGGTCGACGAGCGAGCGGCAGCGATAGAGGTCGCCGACGTCGGTGGCGTCGAGTCGATCGACGAAGTCGTTCCCGCGGTCGGCGATGAAGCCCGGTTGGGTGACGACCGGCAGGTTCCGCCGCCGGAGGTCGTCGACGGTATCGGGCGCGATGATCGCTCCGTGTTCGATCCGGTCGTCGGGATGCGGGCCGGCCTCGTCGAGGGCCGCGAGCAACAGGATCAGTGACTCCCAGGTCACGCTGTGCACGGCGACGCCGCGACCGGCGTTGTGCGCGAGGCGAATCCGATCGCACAGCGACGCGAGATCGGGGAGGTCGGAGTCGGCGAGGACGATCTTTTGCGGACCCACGGTCACCGTGTCGGGGAGCCCGGTCGTCCCCGTCGGCGCGCCCAGGAGATGGAGCCGCTGCGGCACCGCGTCGTGCGTGTGTGCCCCGACGAGGGCGTCGACCGTCGCCGGGGACAGGTCCGGGGTGGCGTCGGTGACGCCGGTGACGCCGTACCGTGCGAGTTCGGCGCCGACCTCCGACAGATCCGGCGGACCGGTGTCGGGGAGTCGTGAGCGCAGCCAGTCGTCGGCACGCCACACGCGTCCGGTGGGTGTTCCCGAGGGGTCCCGTTCCACGCCCGGGTGCTCGGCCGTCGCAAGTCCGGCGGCCTCGGAGGCCATCGTGTTGAGGAACCACACCGCACCGCTGCGATGCTGGACACGAACGGGGCGCCGGGCGTGGAGGTGGTCGAGATCCGACGAATCGAGGAGTCCGGCAACGGTTTCCACGTATCCGATGCCGCGGACCCAGCCGGAACTGTCGGCGTCGGCGCCCGCGAGTGCGGCGCGGAGTCCGTCGGGATCGGTGACTCGGGGCGGGCCGCAGTGCACCGAGGCCCGGGCCGCGGCCAGCGCGTGCAGGTGGATGTGGTGGTCGTGGAGGCCGGGGATGAGCGCGCCGTGCCGGGCATCGATGACCTCGGCGTCACGCGGGATCGGCAGGTCGGCGCCGATCCCGGCGATCACACCGTCGTCGATCAGGACATCGCGGTGGCCCTCGGGTAGTGCGACCTGCCGGAACACGACCGTCATCGGGTGATCCCGAGGTCGGCGAGAACGGCGTCGGTGTCGCGGCCCGGGGCGGGTGCATCCCCCGTCACGGCACGGGGCCGCGGCGGTGCGAGTTCGACGGCGGCGGAATCGGTGTCGACCAGCCACCGCCGGCCGTCGTGACGCGGCGTGCGGGTCGCGGTCCCGTCGAGGGTGGCCGCGACGGTCGCCCGCATCGAGACGTCCCAGAGCGCGCCGGGACCGTGTGCGGGCCTCGACATGGCCAGTGCCGCCGCGGTCAGTCCGGCGAGCGGGTCGGCGATCGCGTCCCCGACGAACACCGGGCCGAGGTCGTCTCGGGCCACGAGTCCGGCCGAGGCGGCGACGTCGTCGCCGAAACCGATCCGGTCGAAGTCGCGTCCGGCGGCGGTGATCGAGATCCAGGTGCCTCCTGACGCGACGAAATCCTCGCTGCTCAGCCCGAATCCACGCAGCGCGCGTGGTCGCGACGCCTCGATGACGACGTCCGCGGCGTCGACGAGCCGATGCAGAGCGGTCCGGTCGGGGTCCACCGCGGGGTCGAGGACGACCGACTCGTGCCCGCCGTGCAGGAGGCGGTAGAAATCGGCGTCGCCTCGGCGGGCACCGTCGGGGCGCGCCGGCGTCTCGACCTTCACCACGCGCGCGCCGGCGAGCCCGAGCAGATGGGCGCACAGCGGTCCCGCCCACAGGGCGGAGAAGTCGACGACGAGCAGGCCGTCCACCGACCGGGGGTCCCCGTGGGGAGTCAGGTCGGCGTGGGGCGCGTCGGCGGATTCGATCTCGTCCGTGGCGCGGTTCTCCGGAATGCCGCCCCCGGCCACGCCCAACAGTGTTGCGCGCTCGTCGAATTCGGCACGGGTGTGTTCGTGTAGCCAATCGGCCAGCGCAGGCCAGACCGTGGTGTGGTCGACCTCGCGCTCGATCAGTGCGCCCAGCAGGAGCGTGTCGTCGGGACGTGCGCAGCTCACGGCGACCCAGCCGTCGGCCGCCGGTAGGAGTCGTCCGGCGCCCCCGGGGGTCAGCGGCCCCCGTCGACGGTGGCCGGTGAACGCCGCGCGTTCGGCGAGGATCGTCGCGCCGTCGACGTCGACCGAGCCGGAGGTCGCCGTGCGGATCCAGTCGGTGAGTTCCCGGGCTCGGGCTGCGGCGTGACCGGGCGGGACGAGAGGAGGGCCGTCGGGTCGTCCGGTGAGGTGCGGGACCCCGCTCTCGGCCCAGGCGCGTACCGGGTCGTACGACGCGTTGCTGGTCACGGGCGAAATGCTACCGTCCGCACGACAATGCTCAGGAGGTTCACCGCCATGCACGTTCGACGTATCTCCATCGCCGACCTCGCCGCCGACCCGGTCATCGGGGGCGGCGGGGACCTGTTCGGGACCGGGGCCGCGGTGTCGATCCCGGTGACGCTGGTCGATCTCGACGCGCGGGTGCCGGTCGACGTCCTCGACCGCGCGGTCGCCCGCGCGCAGTCGGCGGACACCGTCCTGGTCGGGATCTCGTCCGGGCCGGTCGCGGCGGAGTTGCGTCCACTGACCGAGGCACTCGACCTGACCGTCGCGCCCACGGCCGATCACCGTTCGGTCGTCGGCGCCGACGACCTCGCCGGCGACGTCGAGTCGCTCGTCACGGCGTTCGTCGACGCTCTCGCCCGATGCCCGCAGGCCTCCCTGGTCGCCGCACAGGTCGTCCGGGTGGCGGAGCCGCTCGGGCCGGTGGCCGCCATCGACGTCGAGTCCCTCGGCTACTCGACGCTGCAGGGCGGGGCCGAGTACGGGAGCTGGCTGGAAGAGCGTCGTGCCCTGGGGCGTCCGCTGCCGCCGCCCCCGGCCACCGAGCCGGTGCTGCTCGCCCGTGAGGGAGAGGTCCTGCGGATCACCCTGAACCGGCCCGAGCGCCGCAACGCCTACGGGACGTCGCTGCGCGACGCACTCGTCGAGGCGCTGCGCATCGCGGTGCTCGACGACTCCGTCGAGCACGTCGTCATCGACGGTGCCGGCAGCTCGTTCTGTGCCGGAGGGGATCTCGACGAGTTCGGCCACATGCCCGACGCGACGACCGCCCACCTGATCCGGACGCGCGGCGGCGCCGGCCGACTCGTGGCCGAGCTCGCCGATCGGGTCGAGGTCCGGCTGCACGGCCACTGCGTGGGCGCGGGCATCGAGATCCCCGCCTTCGCGCGGCGCGTCGTGGCCGCACCCGACACCCGCATCCGCCTGCCCGAGGTCTCCATGGGGCTCATCCCCGGGGCCGGCGGCACGGCGAGCGTCCCGCGGCGTATCGGCCGCTGGCGCGCGCTGTACCTCTTCGTCACCGGGGCCGAGCTCGACGCGGGGCAGGCATTGCGGTGGGGGCTGGTCGACGAGATCGCCTGACCGGGACACCCACCCGTGTTCCGTGAACCCTCCGGGCGATGTGGGGAAGGGATTGCGCACGAGGGTGGTCCTGCGGAACGGCGCCCGGCACTTGTTTAACTCAGTTGGTTCATTTCCTCCATTCGGGAAGCTCTCTGCTTACCATCACCCGTGAGCGGCGGCCGGCGCCCGATACATCGGTGCTCCTGTTCGCCGCGATCGAACGACCTCGGTGAGGGGTCGACGACACATGTCGGATGCAGTTCTGGTGGAGCGCCGCGGGCGCATCCTGGTCATCACGATCAACCGTCCGCAGGCGCGCAACGCGATCAACCTCGAGGTCAGTCAGGCGCTTGCCGACGCGATGGACGAACTCGACGACAGTCCGGACCTGTCGGTGGCGATCCTGACCGGCGCGGGCGGGAACTTCTGCGCGGGAATGGATCTCAAGGCCTTCGCCGCCGGGGAGCGGGTCGCCGTCGAGGGTCGGGGCCTCGGTTTCACCCAGAAGCCCCCGCGTAAACCCGTCATCGCGGCCGTCGAGGGATTCGCACTGGCCGGCGGCACCGAACTCGTGCTGGCGACCGACCTCGTCGTGGCGTCTCGGTCGGCCAGATTCGGCATTCCCGAGGTCAGGCGCGGACTCGTCGCCGGTGCCGGCGGGCTGCTGCGGCTGCCGAGGAAGATCCCGTACCAGAAGGCGCTCGAACTCGCGCTGACCGGCGACGACTTCACCGCCGAGCAGGCCGCCGGCTGGGGATTGGTGAACATCCTCACCGAGGACGGGGGAGCTCTGGACGGAGCAATCCATCTCGCGGAGAAGATCACCGGGAACGGCCCGCTGGCCGTCGCCATCACCAAGCGGATCATCGCCGAGTCGGAGTCGTGGGGCGACGACGAGAAGTGGGACCGGCAGGCCGAGCTGCTCGCCCCGGTCTTCACCTCGAAGGACGCCCTCGAGGGCGCGAGGGCGTTCGCGGAGAAGCGCAAGCCGCGGTGGACCGGGGCCTGAGCCCGGCTCGTCCACGTGAGATCGACCTGAGGAGAACACATGTCGCTTGAGGGTCAGGTCGCCATCGTCACCGGCGGGGCCGGTGGCCTCGGTGCGGCGACCGTGCGTCGCCTCCACGCCGCGGGTGCGTCGGTGGTCATCGCCGACGTCGCCGACGATCCGGCCGAGATGCTCGCCGACGAACTCGGCGAACGGGTCGTCTACGTGCGAACCGACGTCCTCGACGACGAATCGGTGAACGATGCGCTCGCGCAGGCGGGCCGGCTCGGCGCCCTGCGGTATGCCGTGATCGCCCACGGCGGGTTCGGCGTGGCGTCGCGACTGGTCAACCGGGACGGATCGCCGCATCCGATGAAGGGCTTCGCCGACACCATCGCCCTGTACCTGACGGGCACCTACAACGTCCTGCGCCTGACCGCCGCGAAGCTCGCGACGGGCGAGCCGAAGGAGAACGGCGAGCGCGGTGCGATCGTCATGACCAGCTCGATCGCCGGTTACGAGGGCCAGATCGGGCAGACCGCATACGCGGCCGCGAAGGCGGGTGTCATGGGCCTCACCCTGTCGGGCGCCCGCGACCTCGGTTCGATCGCGGTCCGCCTCAACACCATCGCACCCGGCACCATGCGCACCCCGATCATGGAGTCGATGGGCGAGGATGCGCTCGCGAAGTTCGCGCAGGGTGTCCCGTATCCCAAGCGTCTCGGGTCGCCCGACGAGTACGCGGCGCTCGCTCAACACCTCTTGGAGAACACCTACATCAACGGCGAGATCGTCCGGCTCGACGGCGCGCAGCGGTTCCAGCAGCGCTGAGTCGGGCAAGACGATTGGTCACGAACGCCTAACGACGGTCCGCCTCGGCTTGGGGTGGCCCCTGGTCCTCGGTAACCTTTGTTACCTCTGAGGAAA
>Ga0164243_10012220_pt1 | contig 12186 bp, 12 predicted proteins | sample OricompcompostOP_FD_108781 | JGI IMG/M metagenome (GOLD analysis project Ga0164243, IMG submission 108781) | Organic Plus compost microbial communities from Emeryville, California, USA - Original compost - Organic plus compost (OP) | ecosystem: Engineered > Solid waste > Mixed feedstock >...
ACCGAAATGAAATTCGCACGCGGGCCATCGCCGCTCCAGCCATTGCGACCGGCGACCTCTTCGGCGACTTTCTTCATCGCCAGACCAAAATCCTTCCCCGGCCCCGCCCAGCGCGCCGAATAGATTCCGGGTGCGCCGTCGAGACACGCAACTTCGAGACCGGAATCATCCGCCAGAGCCGGCAAGCCTGAACCCTTTGCCGCAGCGATCGCTTTGAGCCGCGCATTGCCTTCGAACGTCGTTTCCGTTTCTTCGGGTTCGGAAAGACCAAGCTCTCCCGCCGAGACGGCATCGAGGCCATAAGGCTGGATCAGCTGGTTGATCTCCCAGACCTTGCCGGGGTTATGGCTCGCGACGACGAGCTTCATGCCTCTGGAAAGCGGTGTCACGCGAGCCCCCAGATCTGGGGCTCGGCGAATTCGAGACAGTTGCCCGCCGGATCGCGGAAATAGATCGAGCGGCCGCCGCGCGGCCATTCGAAATCCGCTTCGATCGGAATACCGAGCGCTTCGAGTCGCGTGCGCCATGCCGCGATATCCCCCGCGGTTGCCCGGAAGCAGACGTGCCCTTCGCCCATAGCCCCATGCGGCGGGACGGGAAGGGCTCCCGGCGGCGGTGGCATTTGGGTTGCGAGCGGATTGAAGATCAAAAGCATCTGCGGTCCATAGCGATAGAAAACGTGGCGTTCGGCAACCGCCGCAAAGGGTTCGAGCCCGAACACGCGCCGATAGAAACTTTCGATCGCGGCAAGATTTGGCGCATAGAGAACGGTTTCGAGAATGCCTATTGGTGCCGGCGGCGATTTCAAATCGATGCCCATAGAAACAATCCGAGGCTGAAGGCTCCGAGCGCACTGCGAACGCCATGCAACATTCCCCATCGCTCGATGAGCGCCCGGGTCTCTTCGTTCGCACGTTCGAGTGGCGTTTCTTCGAGGGCCCGGTTTACCGGCAGAATTGCAAAAATCGTGAACGGCCAATTCGCGAGGAGCGCCGCCCCACCGGCAAGCCAGACGACTTTCCCGGTCACCAGCCACTCGAGCAGGCCGAGAATGAAACCGATGACTGCGAGCGAAGCTTGCATCTGGAAACCGCGCGCATAGCTTGGTTTCCATTCCTGAAGCAGTGACCTGTCATCGAGGGAGAGCCGCGCCGGTTGTTCCGCCCAATTGATATAAATCGCCGCGCCCGTGAAGAGCGCGGCGACGACAAGGGCGAAAGGTCCGAACATGGCGGGGGCCTTTCCGAAGGTTCAAGCGACCGTCAGTTTCTGCAGCTGAACGAGCTCGCCAATTCCTTTCTTCGCAAGCGCCATCAACTCCGTGAAACGTTCTTCGGTGAAGGGCGTCGTTTCGGCTGTCCCTTGGACCTCCACGATGCCTCCCGAGCCAGTCATCACAAAGTTCGAATCCGCATCCGCGTTGCTGTCCTCGGCATAGTCGAGGTCGAGGACCGGCTCTCCTTTATAGATCCCGCATGAGACCGCAGCCACATGATCGCGGAGCACGGTGTCCTTCACCATGTCGCGCATTTTCATCCATTGGATGCAATCGTGGAGAGCCACCCAGGCGCCGGTGATCGACGCGGTACGGGTGCCGCCGTCGGCCTGGATGACGTCGCAGTCGACGGTGATTTGCCGCTCGCCGAGCTTCGTCAGATCGACGACGGCGCGCAGCGCCCGCCCCACGAGCCGCTGGATCTCCTGCGTCCGCCCTGACGGATGCCCGCTCGTGACCTCGCGCCGGGTGCGGTCATGCGTCGAGCGCGGCAGCATTGCATACTCGGCCGTCACCCAGCCGCGGCCCTGCCCTTTGAGCCACTGCGGGAGGCGCTCTTCCAGGCTTGCCGTGCAAAGGACATGGGTATCGCCGAATTTGATGAGACAAGAGCCCTCGGCATATTTGGAAACGGCGCGCTCGATCGAGACACGGCGCAACTCGTCTGGCTTGCGTTTGGAAGGTCGCATGAGTTCCCTGAACTGTTGGTATTGCGGGCGCGACCCTAATGAACGGCCACCCCGCCTTCAACCGGAAACCTTTAACCGCAATCAGCTAGTAACCGGCCGGAAGGCGCGGCAATATTTGACGTACAGCCCCGTCGTTCATAGATTCCGGCCGTGAAGACAGAAGAGCAAATCGTGACCGCGACGCTTCTCGACGGTAAAACCCAGCTGCAAAAGCTTAACGAACGGTCCCGGACAATCCTCCGGCGGATCGTCGAAAGCTATTTGGCGACTGGCGAGCCCGTGGGCTCCCGCAACCTGTCCCGCGCACTGCCGATCGCGCTGTCTCCGGCGTCGATCCGCAACGTCATGTCGGACCTCGAACAGCTCGGTCTGATCGTCTCGCCGCACACGTCCGCCGGCCGCCTGCCGACACAACTCGGCCTCCGGCTGTTCGTCGACGGTCTCCTCGAAGTGGGTGACATCACCCCCGAGGAGCGCCGCCAGATCGAAGCCCAGATCGCATTCCGGCGCGAGAAGTCTGTCGACCAGCTTCTCGCCGAAGCCGGCGAGCTGATGTCGGGTCTTTCTCATTGTGCCGGAGTGGTCCTCGCCGAGAAGCAGGTGGCGCGCCTCCGCCATATCGAATTTGTTCCGCTTGAGCCCGGACGCGGACTGGTGATTCTGGTCGACGAAGATCAGAACGTCGAGAATCGCATCATTCCCTTGCCCGAGGGACTGCCGCCGTCGGCTCTTCAGGAAGCCTCGAACTATCTCAACACGCATCTCCGCGGCATGACACTCGCTGAAGCCAAGGCGGAGCTCGAAAAATCGTTGAGCGCAGCAAAGGCCGAACTGGATCAGCTGACGCAGAAAGTCATCAAGGCAGGGCTCGCGGAATGGTCGGGCGTTTCCGACGACCGCAAGAGCCTCATCGTCCGCGGCCAAAGCAACCTCCTGAAGGACGTGACGGCGGCCGAGGATCTTGAGCGCATCCGGCAACTTTTCGATGCCTTTGAATCGAAGCAGGACATCGTCGAGTTGCTGGGCGCCTCCGAAACGGCCGAAGGTGTTCGCATCTTCATCGGCTCGGAGAACAAGCTGTTCTCGCTCTCGGGATCATCGTTGATTGTTGCCCCATTTCAGGACCAGACACGGCATGTCGTCGGTGTTCTGGGCGTCATAGGCCCGACGCGACTCAATTACGCGCGGATCATTCCGATGGTGGATTATACAGCCAAGCTCATGAGCCGCCTCATCGGCTGAAACCGGCAGAAGACTTTGAAGCAGCTCAAGGACGCATATTTGAATCGCCTTGATTTTTGCGGGCCAGCGGCCGATATCGCGGCACCCAGATTTTTTCATAAGCTTTGTCAGCGAAGAGAAAAATGAGCGACGATAAGAAGCCCAACGACGAAACCATTTCATCGCCGTCCACCGCCTCGCGCGCCGAAACGGGGCAGGTTGACGCCGACCAGCTCAAGGCGATGATCGGTGCCCTGCAGACCGACCTTGAGAAGAAATCGGAGGAGCTTGCCGCCAAGCAGGACCAGTACCTGCGCGCCGTGGCTGAGACGGAAAACGTCCGCCGCCGCCTCGAAAAGGAAAAAGAAGAAACTGCGAAGTACGCCATCACCAGGTTCGCAAAAGATATCCTGACGGTCGGCGACAATTTCCAGCGGGCCATCGCCGCCGTGCCGAAGGATGCCGTCGAAACCGACCCGGCGCTGAAAACGCTGTTGGATGGCGTTGTGCTCGCCGAACGCGATTTCAGGTCCGCGCTCGAACGCCACGGCGTCCGCGTCATAGATCCCGCCGGCAAGCCTTTCGATCCGCACCATCATCAGGCTGTTATGGAGCAGGAAAATACCAGCGTCCCGGCAGGAACGGTGCTGCAGGTCTACCAGGTGGGCTACATGATCGATGATCGCAACCTACGCCCTGCCATGGTCGTCGTCTCGCGCGGCGGTCCGAAATCCGGAAAGGTGGACGAGGCGGCGCCGGACGAACCGCCGCCGTCCGCGGCCTGAGGCACGCAGACTGCGACGTCGTCGCCATCGTTAGAAATTTGCAAACGCTACCCGCATATCTGCAGGTTACCGAAATAAAGAAGGGTGAAGGGCGCCAACTTCGGAAAAAGCTTGAAAACGATGAGCTTTGTCAAAGCGGGCGCCGCAGCTGGAATGCAATTGAAGGGCGATAAAGTTGATCTATGGAGGGGATAAGAAGCGTTGCACGCCCAAAACAGACCCCTATATAACCGTCGGTCACACAATTGAAATCCTGGGGACCGGTGCCTCTGACCTCTCGAAGGGGAGGCACGTTGGATGCCAAACAGGGTCCACCCGGTCTGCCGCAACTGAGAAGGATTGACGCGAATGGCTAAAGTAATCGGTATTGACCTCGGCACGACCAACTCGTGCGTCGCCGTCATGGACGGCGGTAAACCGAAAGTCCTCGAGAACTCCGAGGGCGCCAATACCACCCCATCCATTGTTGCATTTACCGCTGATGACGAACGTCTCGTCGGCCTGCCGGCCAAGCGCCAGGCGGTCACGAACCCCACCAACACCTTTTTCGCAATCAAGCGCCTGATCGGCCGCCGCTACGACGATCCCGAGGTCACGAAAGACCAGAAACTCGTCCCGTACAAGATCGTAAAAGGCACCAACGGCGATGCCTGGGTCGAAAGCCACGGCAAGCAGTATTCCCCGCAGCAGATCTCCGCTTTCATTCTGCAGAAGATGAAAGAGACCGCCGAAGCCAAGCTCGGCGAGAAGGTCACGCAGGCGGTCATCACCGTTCCCGCTTACTTCAACGACGCCCAGCGCCAGGCGACGAAGGACGCCGGCAAGATCGCGGGCCTTGAAGTCCTCCGCATCATCAATGAGCCGACGGCAGCCGCCCTCGCCTACGGCCTCGACAAGAAGAAGGAAGCCAAGACGATCGCGGTCTATGACCTCGGCGGCGGCACCTTCGACGTTTCGATCCTCGAAATCGGCGACGGCGTCTTCGAGGTGAAGTCGACGAATGGCGACACGCACCTTGGCGGCGAAGATTTCGACATGGTCCTCGTCAGCTACCTCGCCGATGAGTTCAAGAAAGAGCAGGGCATCGATCTTCGCTCCGACAAGCTCGCCCTTCAGCGTCTGAAGGAAGCGGCTGAAAAGGCCAAGATCGAACTGTCGAGCGCGCCCCAGACCGAAATCAACCTGCCGTTCATCACGGCTGATGCGACGGGCCCGAAGCATCTGACGATGAAGCTGACGCGTGCGAAGCTTGAAAGCCTCGTCGATGGCCTGATCAACCGCACCAAGGCGCCTTGCGAGAAGGCTCTGAAGGACGCCGGCCTCAAGGCGGCGGAAGTCGACGAAGTCGTTCTCGTCGGCGGCATGACGCGCATGCCGAAGGTTCAGGAAGTCGTCAAGCAGCTCTTCGGCAAGGAACCGCACAAGGGCGTCAACCCGGATGAAGTCGTCGCCATCGGCGCCGCGATTCAGGGCGGCGTTCTGCAGGGCGAGGTCAAGGATGTCCTGCTGCTCGACGTGACGCCGCTGTCGCTCGGCATCGAGACTTTGGGCGGCGTCTTCACGCGTCTGATCGATCGCAACACGACGATCCCGACGAAGAAGAGCCAGACCTTCTCGACCGCAGAAGACAGCCAGAACGCCGTGACGATCCGCGTATTCCAGGGTGAGCGCGAGATGGCCGCCGACAACAAGCTCTTGGGTCAGTTCGACCTTGTCGGTATTCCGCCGGCCCCGCGCGGCGTACCGCAGATCGAAGTCACCTTCGACATCGACGCCAACGGCATCGTCCACGTCTCTGCAAAGGACAAGGCGACCGGCAAGGAGCAGTCGATCCGCATCCAGGCGTCTGGTGGTCTTTCCGACGCCGACATCGACAAGATGGTCAAGGACGCGGAAGCCCACGCAGCCGAAGACAAGAAGCGGCGTGAGCTCGTCGAGGTCCGCAACCAGACCGAAGCCCTCGTTCACGGCACGGAGAAGTCGCTCGCGGAGAACAGCTCGATCCCGGCCGTCGCCGCGATCAAGGGCGAAGTCGAAGCTGCGATCACGGCCGCAAAAGACGCGATCGCCGGTGAAGACGTCGAGGCGATCCGTTCGGCTTCGACAGCGTTGACCCAGGTCGCGATGAAGATCGGCGAAGCCGTCTACACGGCCAAAGGCGGCGCGGAAGGCGTCGAAGGCGGCGAAGCGGCCTCCGGCGAGAAGAAGTCTGCAAGCGGCGACGACGTCGTCGATGCGGACTTCGAAGAAGTCAAAGACGACCGGAAGAAATCGGCTTAAAAGTCGAACTTGGATTCGCCCTCGGGCTGGCCTAGCGCACCCTTTTTTCGGGATGCCGCGGCCGACCTGAGGGCGAAAAGTTGAAATTATCCGAAATTATCGCTTGTTATTGTTGCGACTTCCACCGACCAGCAACATGCACCTAACGGGTCATAGAACATCGCACCATGGCTAAGCGCGACTACTACGAAATTCTCGGCGTCAAGCGGAGCGCCACCGATATCGAGATCAAATCCGCCTATCGGGGCCGTGCGAAGGAATACCACCCCGACCGCAATGCCGGCGACAAGGAAGCCGAGCGCCGCTTCAAGGAACTCAATGAAGCCTATGAGGCTCTGAAAGATCCACAGAAACGCGCGGCGTACGATCAGTTTGGCCACGCGGCGTTCGAAGGCGGCATGGGCGGCCGTGGCGGTCCCGGCTTCGGTCCCGACTTCGCATCCTCGATGTCCGACATCTTCGACGATCTCTTCGGCGAGTTCATGGGCGGCCGGCGCGGCCAGGGGCGCTCACGCTCCGGTCGCGAAGCCGGCGCCGACCTCCGCTACAATCTCGAAATCACGTTGGCCGAAGCTTATACCGGCAAGACCGCACAAATTCGCGTACCCGCCAGCGTCAAATGTGAGACCTGCTCCGGAACGGGCGCCAAGCCCGGCACCAAGGCCAAAACCTGCACCACCTGCGGCGGCATCGGCAAAGTCCGCGCCAGCCAGGGTTTCTTCACGATCGAGCGCACCTGCCCGGCATGTCAGGGTCGTGGCGAGATGATCGATGATCCGTGCGTCGATTGCGCAGGCTCCGGCCGCGTCCAAAAGGAGCGCACGCTCTCGGTCAATATCCCGGCCGGCGTCGAGGACGGCACGCGCATCAGGCTCGCGGGCGAGGGCGAAGCGGGTCTTCGCGGCGGCACGCCGGGCGACCTTTACATCTTCCTCTCGATCAAGCCGCACGAGTTCTTTCAGCGCGACGGCGCCGACATCTTCTGCAAGGTGCCGATCTCGATGACGACCGCCGCTCTTGGCGGCCAGATCGACGTGCCCACTCTCGAAGGCACGACGACGCGCGTGAAAATCCCCGAAGGCACCGAGAGCCGCAAGCAGTTCCGCCTGCGCGGCAAGGGCATGCCGGTGCTGCGCGCCAAGGTCTCCGGCGACATGTACATCGAGGTCGACGTCGAGACGCCGAAGAACCTCACGCGCAAGCAGCGCGAGCTGCTCGAAGAATTCGAGCGCTTGAGCCACAAGGAGACAAGTCCGGAAAGCGCCGGCTTCTTCTCCCGCGTCAAGGAATTCTTCGAAGGCAAGAGCGGTTGAGCACGACCTTTGGCGCAGAGCAACGCCAAAACTTGCCAACGACCCGAAACTCGCTACACCAGCCTCCCAGTCCCTCACCTGCCCTCCGGGCATCCTCTCCCGTTCCGGGAGAGGAAAAGTGCACTTCCTTCTCCCATAGGGAGAAGGTGCCCCGACGGGGCGGATGAGGGGAATTCGATGCTTTAGACCGGACCGACAGACCCGATGACAGATGCATCCGCGCCCGATCCGCGCCTTCTCTTCTTCGCAGGCAGCACCCGCACCAATTCGTTCAACAAGCGCTTGGCGAAGCTCGGCGCGATGATCGCCGAGGCCAACAGCATCCCCTCGACGTTCGTGGACCTCGCCGACTACCCGATGCCGCTCTACAACGGCGACCTCGAAGCGGAATCGGGCCAGCCCGAGAATGCCCACAAGCTCAAAAATCTGATGAAGGCGCATACCGGCATCATGATTGTCTGCCCGGAATACAACGCCTCCATCACACCGCTCCTGAAGAACACGCTCGATTGGGTGAGCCACGTGCGCGACGAGGGCGAGGCGCCGCTCGAAGTCTATCGCACGCGCGTCTTCGCATTGGCTTCAGCGTCGGGCGGCGGACTCGGCGGCTTGCGCGGTCTGATGCACGTTCGCGCCATATTGGAACTCGGCATCGGTGCCCTCGTTTTGCCCGAGCAGTTCGCGCTGCCCCGCGCCAACGACGCCTATGACGAGCACGGGCACCTGAAGAACAAGGACCAGACGGAACAATTCAAATCCGTCATTCAGAAGCTTGCCCGCGCCGCCCGCGTGCTGCACGGCTAAGAGGAATTTTCGATGATCGACGCTGCCACGCGAGACAAGCTGATCGTCGCCCTCGACCTGCCTTCCTACGGAGCCGCGCGCGACCTCATCGATCGGTTGGGCGACACCGTAAGCTTCTACAAGATCGGCCTGGAGCTGCTCTTCACCGATGGCTTGAAGCTGGCGCGCGAATTGAAGGACGACGGCAAGCGCGTCTTCCTCGATCTCAAATTCCTGGACATTGGCAACACCGTTGAACGCGCCGTGGCGAACGCCGCCGCGCTCGGCATCGATTTCACCACCGTCCATGGCCATGATACCAAAACGCTTAAAGCGGCCGTCCGGGGGCGAGGTTCTTCGAGCCTGAAGCTCCTGGCCGTGACCGTCCTGACGAGCCTCGACCAATCCGATCTCGAAGAGCAGGGGATCTCGGCGACGCCCGCAGGCCTTGTCGTTGGCCGCGCCCGCATGGCCGAAATGGCTGGATTCGACGGCGTCATCGCCTCGGGCCAGGAAGCCGCTGCCGTACGCGCCGAGACAGGTCCCGATTTCCTGATCGTCACCCCCGGCATCCGTCTACCCGGTGCCGAGGCTGGAGATCAGACCCGCGTCACGACGCCTGAAGAGGCCATCGGCTTCGGCGCCAATCACATTGTTGTCGGCCGCCCGATCAACGCCGCCAAAGACCCGAAAGCGGCCGCCGAGGCCTTCCTCGAGCACGTCGCCAAAGCGCGATAATCGTTTGTCGGATCATGGCCTTGCCACATCCTCGCCCACCTCTCAACATGCCTCGCCCATAGTCGGCGTTTACCTACCCTTAACCGTCTTGGAAGTTAGCTTCGGGGCGGCCCACGGGGTATGAGTAGGCGGGGTTCACGACCAGTATGCGTTGGCTTTGGCACATCTGTGCGCAAGTGCGTTTGCTTGCGGTCGCGACCGCGATCGCCGGTCAGCTCTTGGCCCCCATCGCGCGCGCCGACGAAATCGCCGCCGAGAAACCGCTGCCCTCATCCGTCGAAGCTGCCCTTCTCCTGAAAGACATTCCCGAGGGCGCTCCGGTCTATATTCGTGTCTTCAAGGAAGAGTCCGAGCTTGAGGTCTGGAAAGCACGGACAAACGGCCGCTACGCGCTGATCAAGACGTTCCCGGTCTGCAATTGGGGCGGAACGCTCGGGCCGAAGCGCGAGATGGGCGACAGCATGTCACCGGAAGGCTTCTACAGCGTAACCACCGGCCGCATGAATCCGACCAGCAAATACCATTTGGCCTTCAACATCGGCTATCCGAACGCACTGGATCGCGCCCTCGGCCGCACCGGCAGCTACATCATGGTGCACGGCGATTGCCGAAGCGTCGGCTGCTTTGCGATGTCGGACAACGGCATCGAAGAGATCTACGCGTTCGTCCGCGACGCCCTGGCCGCCGGCGAAACGTCGGTGCCGGTCCACATCTTCCCGTTCCGGATGACGGCTGCGAACATGAAGCGCCACGCCGATAATCCCGCGCGCGAAACCTGGGAGCCGCTGAAAGAAGCCTATGACGACTTCGCGCGCACACGCCAACCTCCTGAGATCGGCATGTGCGGCAAGCGCTACGTCGTCAATCCGCTGACGCCCGTCGGCGACGATCCCGACGCCGCTTGCCCTGTCTTGATCGGTAAGCGATTGGCACCGATATCGCCGCGCGTCAGGAAGCGGCTGGTGAACGCCGATCCCGATCTCGAAGCCAAGGGCCAGAAGCTCAAGGGAGTCGTGGTAAGCAGTTCGGGCTGGGACGCTTTCGTTTCGGGCTCCTGGACCTCGACTCCCGCCAGACCCGCACCACGCACCCAGTCCATCGCAACGAGCAGCGACACCGAACTCGGCGCCCTGCAATCCATCGTGAAGTAAGGCGCAATTCACCTGCGCCAAGCCAGACGGGTTGCCGAAGCGCCGCCGATCCGGCTATGGCTCCTCGTCCGAAATGCGACGCTTTGCGTTTAATGAAAGAAAAAATCTATGCCGAAGGGATACGTCATCGCCCACGCCACCGTCACCGACCCCGACAAGTGGGCGCAGTACGTGGCGAAATCGAAAATCGCGCTCGACAAGTATGAGGGCAGGCCGATCGTGCGCGGCGGCAAGAGCGAAGTAATGGAAGGCAACGGCACAACGCGCAACGTCGTCCTCGAATTCCCAAGCTATGAGCATGCCCGCGGCTATGCGACGTCGCCAGAATATGCCGAAGCCAGGGCGCTTCGCCAAGGCGCCGGCTCAATCGACATCACCATCGTCGAAGGGGTGTAAGCTTCAGCCGAAAATGTCATCCTCGCGCTCGTCCCGAGGATCCATCGTTCGTCGAGTCCGCTTCAAATGGATCCTCGTCGTGAAGCCGAGGATGACAAATCAAATGGCTCACTTCCCCTCGAGCGACGGCAGGCCACCCTGGCGGGCTCAAGTCCTGACGCTCTTTCCGGAAATGTTTCCAGGACCGCTCGGCCTGTCGCTGATCGGGCAGGCGCGGGAAGCAGGAATTTGGTCGCTCGACACGATCCAGATTCGCGACTTCGGCTTGGGCCGTCATCGCCAGGTCGACGATACGCCTGCGGGCGGCGGCGCCGGGATGGTGTTGCGCGCGGATGTCCTGGGTCCGGCCCTCGACCATGCGCGTGAACGGGCACCCGATGCGCCGCTCATCTATCTCTCGCCGCGCGGCACGCCTCTGACGCAGCGGCTCGCACGCGATCTCGCCGAAGGGCCGGGCGTGACGCTCCTCGCCGGCCGCTTTGAAGGCGTCGATCAGCGCGTGATCGACGAAAAAGGGCTGAAAGAAATCTCGATCGGAGATTATGTCCTCGCCGGCGGCGAAGTTGCAGCGATGGTCCTGATCGAAGCCTGCGTACGGCTTCTGCCGGGCGTCCTGGGGGCCGCCGAAAGCCTCGCGAGCGAAAGCTTTGAAACCGGCCTGCTCGAATATCCGCAATACACCAAGCCACGCGAGTGGGAGCGCCGCGCCATTCCTGACATTCTGCTCTCCGGCGATCATAAGAAAATCGCAGAATGGCGGCAGCGCCAGGCGGAAGAGCTGACGGCGGCGCGAAGGCCGGATCTTATTCGTCCCACCCGCTCTGCAAAGTAACGCATCCGCGCTCCTTCGCCTTTGCATGGCCAGGATTTGTTGGGCAAATACGGCGGGGGAGAAGATTCGCTAGGCTGATCTGAAGCCATCGCGAACGACAGCTCTCGGCACGGAAGCGTGACCAAGCGAGAGACGCCGATGGGAAATTATAAGACTCTGCTTCTTGGCATCTGGGCCGCGTTGCTGCTGCTCACATTACCAGCAATTGCCGACCCGGTGCCGGCTGCACCGGACCCAGCGCAGCCCCAAGCGGCCGCACCTCCGGACCCGCAGCCCGCCTCACCAGCCAATGCATCCCAATCCGCAACGGCCCCCGCCGCAGCATCTCAAGCCCCCGCCGAAACGCAGGTCCAGGACGATCCCGTCCTGATGGCTGTCCGCATCAAACTCGCTGCCGAACCGACAGCCGAGGATGAGCACGACCGCGACGATCAAAAAGCGCTTGTCGAATTTTACGCCAATCGGCACGGCGAAGGCCTTTGGGTGACGGCGTCCGGACTGAAGCCCGAGGCGAAAGCCCTTGCCGGCGAGATCGCCAATGCCGGCAGCTACGCGCTCGACGTCTCGCGGTTCAAGGTCCCGACGCTCGCGGAAGGAGCGCTCACCGTGACCGACACGGACTCCCTCGCCGAGGCCGAGATCGAATATTCGGAGGCGGCCCTTCTTTACGCCCGCGACGCGCGCGGCGGCCGCATTCCCGATCCGGCGCAGCAACTGACGAC
>Ga0164243_10012221_pt1 | contig 12185 bp, 10 predicted proteins | sample OricompcompostOP_FD_108781 | JGI IMG/M metagenome (GOLD analysis project Ga0164243, IMG submission 108781) | Organic Plus compost microbial communities from Emeryville, California, USA - Original compost - Organic plus compost (OP) | ecosystem: Engineered > Solid waste > Mixed feedstock >...
CCCTTCTGCGACGGCTACATCCTCGGCATCATCGCCGTCGCGCTGACGCTCGTGACGCCCGACCTCGGTCTCGGCGCGGTGTGGACCGGCCTGATCGGCGCGTCCAGCATCATCGGGATGTTCGTCGGCGGGCTGGTCTTCGGCTACCTCACCGACGTGCTCGGCCGGCGGAAGATGTACACGCTGGACCTGCTGGTCTTCGTCGTGTTCTCGGTGCTGCAGCTGTTCGTCACGAACGCCGCCGAGCTGTTCTGCATCCGGCTGGTCATGGGCATCGCGATCGGCGCGGACTACCCGATCGCCACGTCGATGGTCGCCGAGTTCGTGCCGAGCCGGCGCCGCGGCCCGGCGCTCGCGCTGCTCGACATGTCGTTCTTCATCGGCAACTTCGCCAGCTACGCCGTCGGGTACGCGCTCGTCGGCACCGGCGCGTGGCGGTGGATCCTCGCGACCAGCGCCGTACCGGCGTTCGTGCTGATGCTGCTGCGCATCGGCATCCCGGAGTCGCCGCGCTGGCTGCTGAACAAGGGCCGGGAGGCCGAGGCCCGCGCGGTCATCGACAAGCACCTCGGCCCCGGCGTCACGCTCACCGAGGGCCCGGTGGTGGCCAAGCCGGCGTGGCGGCACTTCGGCGACCTGTTCCGCGGCGGGTACGGCACCCGTACGGCGTTCGTCAGCATCTTCTGGATCTGCATCGTCGCGCCCGCGTTCGCGATCCACACCTTCCAGCCGACGCTGCTCGAGCTGCTGCACGTCTCTGACCCCGTACTGGCGACGCTGGTGATCATGGCGCTGAGCGTGCTCGGCTGCGCGCTCGGATTCGTCCTGGTCAACTCGCTCGGCCGGCGCCGGCTGCTGCTGTACTCGTTCGTCATCACCGCCGTGGCGCTGTACCTGCTGAGCGGTCTCGGCGCGGCCGGCATGCTCGGCGCGCTGGTGATCGTGGTGCTGTTCTGCGTCTACAACCTGGTCGAGTCCGCGGGCAGCGTCCTGGAGTTCGTCTATCCGAACGAGCTGTTCCCGACGCACCTGCGCGCCACGGCCGTCGGGTTCGCGACGGCGATGAGCCGGCTCGGCGGCGCGGCCGGCACGTTCCTGCTTCCCGTGCTGTACGCGAGCGTGGGCGTGAACGCCTCGATCGCGCTGTTCGGGCTGTTCCTGCTCCTCGGGGTGGTGGTCACCGCCGCGTGGGCGCCGGAGACGAGAGGCAAGACGCTGACCGAGGCGAGCCGGGTGGGCCCCGGCCGGCTCGGCGAGAGGAAGGAGACGGCATGACCGGTCGCCGCCACGTGGTGGTCGTCGGTGCGGGAATCGTGGGCAGTGCGCTGGCCTTCGAGCTGGCGTCGCGGGGGGTGCGCGTCACCGTGCTGGAGCGGCGCCGCCCGGCCGCGATGGCCACCAGCGCGTCGTTCGCGTGGCTGAACAGCCAGGCGTTCTTCCGCAACGCGGACGGCATCGGCGAGGACGCCGAGCGCGGGTACTTCGAGTTGCACCGGCGCGCGCTGGGCGCCTGGCGGCGGCTGGAGCACCGGCTGGGCGGCGTCGGCATCCGGTGGCGCGGCATGGTCGCCTGGTGCGAGCCGGGCGCGGCGGAGCAGGAGCGCTTCGACGCCGAGCTGGCGCGCCGGCAGAGCTGGGGCAGCCCGACGCGGCGGGTGGACGCGGTGGACATCGAGCGGCTGGTGCCCGGCATCCGTCCCGGCGCCGTCGGCACCGGCATGTACGGGCCGGACGAGGGCAACGTCGACCCGTCCGTCGCGGTCGCCACGCTGCTCGGCGCCGGCACCGAGCTGGGCGTGGACGTACGGTGGCCGGTCGAGGTCCGCGGCGTCGCGACGTCCGGCGGCCGGGTCACCGGCGTGGACACCGATGCCGGCCGGATCGACTGCGACGCGGTGGTGTACGCGTGCGGCGTCGAGACGCCCGCGCTGGTCGCCGACGCCGGGATCGACGTCGCGCTGGTCGAGTCGTATGGCGCGATCGTGCACCTGCGGCCGATGCCGGCGTTCCTCGGCCCGGTCGTCCAGGGGCCCACCGCGCACGCGCTCCAGCGGCCGGACGGCCGGGTGCTGGTGGCCCGGCACTACGCCGGCACGCCCGTCGAGGAGGCGCAGGAGATCGACGCCGAGGAGATGCTCCGCGTGGCGAGCGGCGTGCTGCCGGCGCTGGCCAACGCCGAGGTCGAGCGGGTCACCGTGGGGCATCGCATCCTGCCCGCCGACGGCCTGCCGATCGTGGGCCGCGCCCCGGACGTCCCCGACCTGCGGTGCGTCGCGACCAACGCGGGCATCTCGCTCGGGCCGTTCCTCGCCCAGCTGCTGTGCACGGAGATCGTCGACGACGCCGAGGTCGACCTGCTGCGGCCGTACGACGCGCGCCGGTTCGCCGGGGCCCGGTGATGGCGGCCGGGTACCCGCGGCTCACCGAGCCGTTCGCCCTCGGCGGCCACCGGCTCCCCAACCGGATCGTGCTGACCGCGCACGGCGAGCACCTGGCCGCCGACGGCCTGGTCACCGAGCGGCTGATCGCCCACCACGAGCGGCGCGCCGCGGGCGGCACCGGGCTGATCATCGTCGGCGGCTCCGCGGCGGTGGCGCCGAGCGCGTCCAACCCGGCGCTGATCAGCCTGTGGGACCCGCGCAACGACGCGCCGCTCGCAGCGCTGGCCGACCGCGTGCACGCACACGGCACCACGGTGCTCTGCCAGGCCACGCACCGCGCGACCCGCGAGCTGCCGGGCGGCCTCGACGCGCACCACGTCGCGCCGTCGCCGTCCGCCGCCGTGCCGCCGTACGGTGCTCCGGCCGTGCTGACCGGCGACGACATCGACGAGCTGGTCGGGCGGTACGCGGCCGCGGCCCGCCGGCTCGCGCGGGCCGGGTTCGACGGCATCGAGGTGAGCGCGCTCGGCACGCACCTGATCGAGCAGTTCTGGAGCCCGCTGCTGAACCGCCGCGACGACGCGTACGGCGGGCCGCTGCGCAACCGGCTGCGGTTCGGCGTACGGGTGGTCGAGGCGATCGCGGACGCCGTACCGGACGGCTTCGTGCTGGCGTTCCGCATGTCCGCGGACCTGTACTCCGCCGCCGTGGGGCTGGGCCGCGACGACCTGCTGGAGATCGCGGCGGCGATGGGGGAGCTGGGCCGCATCGACCTGTTCGACATCGCGGGCGGCAGCGGGATGAGCGTCCGCGCGCACACCGCGGCGGTGCCCACCGACGACTTCCCGGTGAAGTGCAACAACGACGCGGCGGCGGCCGTACGCGCGGTGGTGCCCGCTCCGGTGCTGGTGGCCGGGCGGATCCTGGCGCCGCGGCACGGCGAGGAGACGCTGACCGACGGCGTGGCCGACCTGGTCGGCATGACCCGGGCGCTGATCGCCGACCCCGACCTGCCGCGGCGGGTGCGCGCCGGGCAGGCGGAGCGGATCCGGCCGTGCATCGCGATCAACGAGGGCTGCCGGCGCGTCGTGGCGAACAAGTCGCTGGCCTGCACGGTGAACCCCGAGGTCGGCGCGCCCGCGCTGGACACCGGCCCGGCCGCCGAGCCGCGCCGGGTGGTCGTGGTCGGCGGCGGCCCGGCCGGCATGGAGGCGGCGCGCGTCGCGGCGCTGCGCGGCCATGACGTCGTCCTGCTGGAGCGCGACGGCCGGCTGGGCGGGCAGGTCCGGCTGGCGGCGCGGCTGCCCGAGCGCCCGCACCTGGCCGGGCACGTCGACTGGCTGGAACGCGAGCTTGAGCTTGCCGGGGTGACCGTACGGCTCGGCACCGCGGCGACGCCGGAGCGGCTGCGGGCGGAGCGGCCGGACGCGCTGGTCGTCGCGACCGGCAGCCGCGCCGTCGTCCCGCCCGGCCTCGCGGCCGCCCTCGGCCGGGCCGTCACCGACGTCGACGTGCTGGCCGGCCGGGTCGAGGTGCCGGCGGGCGCGCGGGTGCTGGTGTACGACGCGGAGGGGCACGTACGGGGCGCCGCGCTGGCGTGCCTGCTGAGCGAGCGGGACGCCGCCGTCGACTACGTCACGCCGTTCGCCGCCGCGGCGCAGCACCTGGAGGCGCCGAACAAGACGGCGATCATGCGCCGGCTGCGGCGGTCCACGGTGCGGCCGCGCTGCGACACCGCGCTCGTCGCCGCCGATGGCGCCGCGGTGCTGCGCGACGTGTGGACGGAGGACGAGGCACCGCTGCCGGCCGCGTACGACCTGGCCGTCGTCGTGGGCTACCGGGTCGCGGTCGCGGACCTGCCCGCCGGCATCGCCGACCTGACGGTGGTCGGCGACGCCAAGGCCCCCCGGTTGCTGCGCAACGCCATCTCCGAAGGCGCCCGCGCGGCCGCCGCGTTGTGACCGTTCAGTATTACTGAGAGTCAGGCAGGCGGTCGTTTTCCGATGCGATTCTCGCGGTGAAGTACGGCGGAATTCATAAATGGAATCGGCGGGCGGCGCTCCGGCCGTACGGGGCCTCGGGCCGCCCGCCGGACACCGTACGGTGCCTCGGATCGCTCGGTGAACGGCCCCTGCTCCCTCGGAAAATTCGCCGTACGGGCATACCCGGATGAAAGTGGCGGGCTCCGTAGTGTGGGGCCCGCCACTTCTGGGACCCCGCAATCAAAAAATCGGTGTGGGCGCGGTAGATTCTTGCCTGTGGCGGACAATCAGGGCCGATTCAAGCCGGTCAATCCCGAAGAGCTGGGCATCGCGTCTCCGCACGTCGAGATCGATACGACGACCCCGCACCCGGCGCGTGTCTATGACTACCTGCTCGGTGGCAAGGACAACTTCGAACCCGACCGGGTCGTCGGCGACCGGCTGATCATGGCGGTGCCGGACATCCAGCCGCTGGTGCACCGGAACCGCGAGTTCATCCACCGCGCGGTGCGGTACCTGGTCGAGCACGAGGGCATCGAGCAGATCATCGACGTCGGCACCGGCATCCCGACGTCGCCCGCCGTCCACAAGATCGCGCGGACGATCAACCCGCAGGTCCGCGTCGCGTACGTGGACAACGACCCGATCGTGCTGGCGCACGACCGCGCCCTGCTGTCCCGCGAGGAGGGCGTGGTCACCTTCCTCGGCGACCTCACCGACCCGGTGTCGGTGCTCGGCCACCGCGGGCTCCGCGAGCTGATCGACTTCGACCGCCCGGTCGCCGTGCTGTTCGCCGCGGTGTTCCACTTCGTCACCGACGAGCAGGACCCGCACGGCATCGTCGCCGCGTACCGCGAGCGCATGGCCCCCGGCTCGGCGATGGTGATCTCGCACCTGTCGACCCGCCACCGTCCCCGCGAAGCGGTCGAGGAGTTCGTCCGCAACTACCAGACCAGCGCCCCGCTGGTGTTCCGCTCCGGTTCGGACATCCGCGACCTGTTCGAGGGATTCGACCTCGTCGACCCGGGCCTCGTGCCGCTGCACGAGTGGCGGCCCGGCGACGACGACCCGGCCGAGGACGGCAGCACCTGGGCGGACGCCGGGGTCGGCGTCCGCGGGTGACCGTACGTCAGAGGTAGTTCTCGAGGTCCAGCCGGATGTCGTCCGGCGGCACCGGCGGCTCGTAGCGCTTGACCACGGTGCCGTCACGGTCGATCAAGAACTTGGTGAAGTTCCACTTGACCTCGTCGGTGCCGCCTGCCTCCGGGCGGATCTTGGAGATGGCGTCGAAGAAACCGCCGTACTGCGGGCCGAAGTCGCCCGGGGCCTGCGCGCGCAGGTGGCGGTACAGCAGATCGGCGCCCGGCCCGTTGACGTCGATCTTGGCGAACACCGGGAACGTGACGTCGTACGTGGCCTGGCAGAAGGCCTGGATCTCCGCGTCGGTGCCCGGCTCCTGCTCCTTGAACTGGTTGCACGGGAAGCCCAGGACCTCAAGGCCGCGGCCCTGCGTGTCGCGGTACAGCGCCTCCAGCCCCTCGTACTGCGGCGTCAGGCCGCATTTGCTCGCGACGTTCACGATCAGCAGCACCTTGCCCGCGTAATCGCGCAGCGGCACCTGCCGGCCGTCCGCCGTGGTCGCCGCGAAGTCGTACGTGCTGGTCATGCGGGCTCCTATCACTCGACTAATCCCTACTATATCGGTAGGGAAATCGTGCTAGCGTTTTGGTGTCCCTGCGCGGGCACGCTACAGTGGTCGCGCTGCCGGACGGAGCGCCCGCAAAGTCCGGTAGAATTCTGAAAGACGCGCACGGCCCCGTCGTCTAGAGGCCTAGGACGCCGCCCTCTCAAGGCGGTAACGGCGGTTCGAATCCGCTCGGGGCTACGGTACTGGGTACCCATATCCACGGTGTGGATCTGGGTACCTTCGCTTTTTCCCGGGGGGCGAGCCCCCCGGAACCCCCGCGATTCGTGGCGGGGCACCGTTGGACCGGTTGCTCTGGTCGCGGCCTCCCGCTCCCTCCCTCCGTAACCGAACGGGGTTCTGTTTGTTGGCTCGCTCGGCGTAGGCTCTTGGCGCTGGGGTGTGCTTCTCAGGGAGGTTGGCGTGGGTGGTCCGCTGGACGGGGTTCGGGTCGTTGAGTTCGCGGGGCTGGCGCCGGGGCCGTTCGCCTGCCTGATCCTGGCCGACCTGGGGGCCGAGGTCCTGCGCATCGACCGGCCGGGGGACTCCTCCGCGAATCCGCTGGGCCGGGGCCGGCGGTCCGTCGCCGTCGACCTGAAGAACCCCGACGGGCTCGCCACCGTACGTACGCTCATCGAGTCCGCCGACGTGCTCGTCGAAGGCTTCCGGCCCGGCGTGATGGAGCGGCTCGGGCTCGGCCCCGACGAGTGCGCCGCGCGCAACCCCCGGCTCATCTACGGGCGGATGACCGGCTGGGGACAGGACGGGCCGATGGCCCAGCAGGCCGGGCACGACATCAACTACATCTCCATCGCCGGCTCGCTCGAGCCGATCGGTCCCGCCGGGAGCCCGCCCGTACCGCCCATCAACTTCCTCGGCGACTTCGGCGGCGGCGGGCTGCTGCTCGCCATGGGGGTCATGGCCGCGCTGTACGAGCGGGAGAAGTCCGGCCGCGGCCAGGTCATCGACGCCGCGATGGTCGACGGCGCCTCGCTGATCGCCACGTTCGTGCACGTCCTGTCGGCGAACGGCGGCTGGTCGGCCGAGCGCGGCACCAACCTGCTCGACGGCTCCACGCCGTTCTACAGCGTGTACGAGACCTCCGACGGCCGGTACATGAGCGTCGGCGCGCTCGAGCCGCAGTTCTACGCCGAGTTCGTCCGGCTGCTCGGCGTCGCCGACGAGGGGCTGCCCGCGCAGCACGACAAGGACGGCTGGCCCAAGCTGCGCGCGCGGTTCGCCGAGGTGTTCGCGAGCCGTACGCGTGACGAGTGGGCCGAGGTCTTCGCCGGGTCCGACGCCTGCGTGGCGCCCGTGCTGTCGCCCGTCGAGGCGCACGACCATCCGCACAACGTGGCCCGCGACGCCTTCGTCGACTGCGGCGGCGCCGTGCAGCCCGCCCCGGCCCCGCGCTTCAGCCGCACCCCGGCCGTCCGCCCCGGGCCCGTGCCCAAGGGCGGTCAGGGCGCCGACGAGGCCCTCGCCGACTGGGGCTTCGACGCCGCCGCGGTCGCCGCGCTGCGCGAGAAGGGCGCCATCGGCTAGCGGCCGCCCTTCCCGTACGTACGGGAGGACAGCTCCTCCTGCGCCAGCCGGTGCAGCGCGACGTACACCCGCTCGTACAGCACCGTGCCCAGCGTGAGCCGCTCGGCCATCTCCGTACGGTCGCGCACGTCGCCGACCAGTTCGAAGTCCAGCGCGGCCGCGTCCTGGCCGAGCCGCGCGTACGCCCGCAGCACGTCCGGGCCGACCGGCCGAGCAGTGCGCGCCGTATGTACTCGACCTGACGTCATGCCCGTAGGACCGTCCCCGAGGATCCCGCGCCCTGCCCATGCGCCGGTCCCCGCGCTCCACCCGGCACAAGAGCCGCCCTGTGGCCCATCCCAGGCCTCGCGCGCCCGCGCTTCGCGCTTCGCGCGTGAAAGGCCTCGCTTCGCGAGACAGATTTTGCGCGTGCGGCCGCCGTGCGTGGCCGGGCGCCGTTTGCGAAGTGCGGGCAGGATGCGGGGCGAGGTCTGTGCAGATTCTTGGCACGGGGGCGTTGTGGTACTTCCAGGGTGCCGAGCGGGTCAGGGTTCGCTTCGCGCTACCCCGCGCGGGGTTTGATGCCCGCCGCAGGCGACGCCTGGCACCCTGGCCGGACCACAACGCCCCCGCGCCTGGAATCTGCACAGGCCGCACGTGCAGAGTCTTGGCCACGCCGTCGCGGTACCGCCAGGGTTCAAAGCGCCGCCTGCGGCGGGCAGGTCTCGCGGAGCGAGGGCTTGGTTCGGGAGCGAGGTCGCGGCCAGGGCGACGGCCCGCGTGGGGTCCGGCGGAAGCGGGGCCCGTGAAGTGATCCCGGGCCCGGCGCCGCCCCCGTACCGGCACAATTGGGGGCGACCGAGAACCTGGGGGATGCGTGAGGGGTTGGCTGCGCGGGCTGGCGAGGGTGCGGCGGTGGGTGTACCTGGGGGTGGTGCTGGTCGCCGTGGTGGGTGCCGCGCCTGCCGTGTGGGCGGGGGTGAGTGCGGCGCCGTACCGGACGACCGTGGCGGACGCTCGGCCGCGTGGGGTGGCCATCGTGTTCGGGGCGGGGATCTACGGCAGTACGCCGTCGCCCTTCCTGGCTCGGCGGCTGGACATCGCGCGGCGGCTGTACGACGCGGGCAAGGTGCGGGTCATCCTCGTGACCGGTGACAACAGCACCCCGGGTTACGACGAGCCGACCGTCATGCGCGACTACCTGACCGCGCGCGGCGTGCCGCCGGGGCGGGTCGTCATGGACTACGCGGGGTTCAGCACGTGGGACTCCTGCGCGCGGGCGCGCCGGATCTTCGGCGTACGGTCGGCGATCCTGGTCTCGCAGAGCTTCCACATGCCGCGGGCCACCGCGCTCTGCCGGGCGGCCGGCATCGACGTGGCGGCGGTGGGGGACGACAGCGGCGGGTACGACCTGCCGCCGACGGCGTACGGCTACGCGCGCGAGATTCCGGCGACGGCCCGCGCGCTCATCGACGTCTGGACCACGCCGGATCCGAGGTTCCTCGGCCCGCCGGAGCCGGGCGTCACGCGGGCGCTGCGCTGACCCGGTACCGGTAGCGCAGCGGTGACTCGCCGACCTCGCGTTTGAACGCCGTGCTGAACGCGCTCTCGGAGGCATATCCCAGGTCGGCGGCCAGCGACCCGATGCGCACGCCGCCGTCGCGCAGGGCGCGCTGGGCCAGCAGCATCCGCCAGCGGTTCAGGTACGTCAGCGGCGGCACGCCGGCCACCGTACGGAAGCGCTCGGCGAACGACGTCCGCGACATCGCCGCGGCCCGCGCCAGCTCCTCAAGCCGCCACGGACGGCCCGGTTCGGCGTGCATCAGGGACAGGGCCGGGCGGAGCCGTTCGTCGGTCACCGCGCGCAGCCACCCCGAGGGCAGCCGGGTCTGCTCGATGTAGGCCCGCAGTACTTCGAGGATCAGCAGCTGGGCGTACTGCCGGATGGCGAACGCCGAGCCGATCCGGTCCCCGCTCATCTCCGCGAACAGCCGGTCGAGGCACACCCGCAGGCCGGCCGCCGGGTCGTCCGCGGCCCGGACGGTCGCCACCGGCGGCAGCGCCTGGAGCAGCAGCTCCCGCCCGGCCGGGTTGAGGTCGATGTGGCCGCCGAGGACCACGTCGTCGCCCGCGCCGGCCGCGCTGAGATGGGTGGACGGGTCGTACTCCTCGGGCACGATCTCCCGGGCCGGCCCGTCACCGCTGCCGCCGCGCAGCTCCAGCCACGACCGGTTGTTCAGGAGCGCGACGTCGCCGGGTCCCAGCTCGATCGGCGCGTCGACGCCGTCGGCGCGCAGCCGGGCCCGGCCGCCCACCAGCGCGACGAACTTGAGCGCGTCCTCGAAGACGGCCCGCGCGACCCACGGCCCGCGTCCCGCGAACCCCCCGGACAGCAGCCCGTGCACCTCGACGAGGTCGAACACCTCGGACAGCTGGTCGCCCACCATTCCCGTACTATCGCGCAAGAAATCCGCATTCTCAATTATTCAACGTACGGGCCCCGGGCGGCAGTCTGGCGGCATGACGCAGAAGCAGCACCCCATCGGATCCGGGTTCACCGCGGCCTCGACGACCGATGACGTGATCAAGGGCATCGACCTGTCCGGCCGGAACGCCGTCGTCACCGGCGGCCACGCCGGGCTCGGCCTGGAGACCACCCGCGCGCTCGCCGCGGCCGGCGCGTCCGTGACCGTCGGCGCCCGCGACCCCGGCCGCGCCGCCGCCGCGCTGGCCGGGATCGACGGCGTCGAGGTCGCCCGGCTCGACCTGATGGACCCGGCGTCGGTGGACGCCTTCGCGGCGCGGTACGCCGGCCGTCCGCTGCACATCCTGGTCAACAACGCCGGGATCGGGGCCGTGCCGCTGGCCCGGGACGCGCGCGGCTACGAGTCGCAGTTCGCGACCAACCACCTCGGCCCGTTCCAGCTGACCCTCGGGCTGCTGCCGTCGCTGCGCGGCGCGCACGGCGCCCGGGTCGTCAACGTGACGTCCGCCGGCCACCAGCTCGCCGGAATCCGGTGGGACGACCCGAACTTCGCCACCGGCTACGACCCGATGCTCGCCTACGGCCAGTCCAAGACCGCCAACATCCTGTTCGCCGTGGAGCTGGACCGGCGCTGGGCCGGCGACGGCGTACACGGGTACGCCGTGCATCCGGGCATCGTCATCAGCACGAACCTGGGGCGGGCGACGCCCGAGGACGAACGGCGGGCCCAGCAGCGGGCCATGCGGCTGATCGACGAGTCCGGCCGGCCGATCATCGATCCGGACCGGGAGAAGAAGACCCCGCGGCAGGGGGCCGCCACCGCCGTGTTCGCGGCGACCAGCCCGCTGCTCGACGGGATCGGCGGGGTGTACCTGAAGGACAACGACATCGCGCCGCTGGACGACGCGGAGCGGACCATCGAGTTCGGCACCGAGGAGCTCGTCCTGCCCGGAGTCGCGCCGCACGCCGTCGATCCGGACGCGGCCCGCCGGCTCTGGGACCTGAGCGTACGGCTGCTCGGGCGCTGACCGCGGTTCAGCCCGGCGACCGCCGCAGGGCCTCGGAGATGCGCTCGGCGGCGGAGGTGACGGCGCCCGCGTGCAGGCGGCCGGGGGAGCGGGTGAGGCGTTCCAGCGGTCCGGATACCGAGACGGCGGCGATCACCCGGTTGCCCGGGCCGCGGATCGGCGCGGACACCGAGGCCACGCCCTGCTCGCGCTCGCCGACGCTCTGCGCCCAGCCGCGCCGCCGTACCTGGGCGAGCGTGGCGGCGCTGAACCGGGCGCCGCGCAGCGCGCGGTGCATGCGGTCGCCGTCCTCCCAGGCCAGGAGGATCTGCGCGGCCGATCCGGCGGTCATCGGCAGCGCCGTGCCGACCGGTACGGTGTCGCGCAGCCCGCTGGCCCGCTCGGCGGCGGCCACGCAGACCCGTACGTCGCCCTGCCTGCGGTACAGCTGGGCGCTCTCGCCGGTAAGGTCGCGGATCTGCGTGAGCACCGGCTGGGCCACGGCGAGCAGCCGGTCCTCGCCGGCCGCCGCGGCCAGCTCGGCGAACCGCGGGCCGAGCACGAACCGGCCCTGGGTGTCGCGGCCCACGAAGCGGTGGTGCTCAAGCGCCACGGCGAGTCGGTGGGCCGTGGGGCGGGCCAGTCCGGTCGACTGGACGAGCTGCGCGAGGGAGGCCGGGCCGGACTCGAGGGCGTTCAGGACGAGGGCCGCCTTGTCCAGGACGCCGACTCCGCTAGAGTTGTCCATGGTTCGATACTGCCGTCTCGGGATCTGAGACACAAGTCGGTTTCAGGGTCCTACCCTGGACGGCGGCGGAAGAGCCGGTGGAAACGTCCGGCAGGAAGGCAATCACCATGGGTCGCACACTGGCCGAGAAGGTCTGGGACTCCCACGTCGTACGGCATGTCGACGGCGAGCCCGATCTCCTCTACATCGACCTGCACATCATCCACGAGGTGACCAGCCCGCAGGCGTTCGAGGGGCTGCGCCTCGCGGGCCGCCAGGTGCGCAGGCCCGACCTCACCATCGCCACCGAGGACCACAACGTCCCGACGGACGACCTGAGCTGGCCGATCGCCGACCCGGTGTCGCGTACGCAGGTCGAGACCCTGCGCAAGAAC
>Ga0164243_10012223_pt1 | contig 12183 bp, 14 predicted proteins | sample OricompcompostOP_FD_108781 | JGI IMG/M metagenome (GOLD analysis project Ga0164243, IMG submission 108781) | Organic Plus compost microbial communities from Emeryville, California, USA - Original compost - Organic plus compost (OP) | ecosystem: Engineered > Solid waste > Mixed feedstock >...
CGGGACCGGGAGACCGGCGAGGGACCCGAAACCCACCAAGAGGTCTGCGTCGACGAGGAGTTGGGGGGTGGCTATTCGTCCGGTGTCCAGATCGTCGCCGCGGGGTCTTCGGGCGAGACCCAGTCGCGGTCGAAGAACCAGACGAGTCCGTCGTTCGACTCCGCGAAGGAGAGTGCCAGCAGGCCGCCGAGCGCTGCGCCGAGGTGTTGCGCGTCCTCGGCGCTCATCTCCAGATTCACGACCTGCTGGGCCTGGTGCAGGTGGTCGCGTATCCGTGCCGGCCCCGGCTCGGTGGCCGGCGGCAGGAATTCCTCCAGTGCCTCGGTGACCTGCTCCCGAGCCTCTGGGCCGGTGACGCTCTTGACCCGAATCGGTCGTCCTTCCGGCTTCCAGTGCACTTCGAACGCGCCGCCGTCCGCGGCGAGTTCGATCCGAAGGTGGTGCAGGGCCGACTCGACCGCCGCGTCCGCTTCGTCGTCCGGCAAGCCGAGTGCCTCCGCCTGCGTCCACAGGTCGGCGGCTTCCAGCTCTCGCTGCATCGCTGCGGTGCTCAACTCGGCCACGCGGCGGCCGTACACGCTGATCCACTCTGCCATCCGCACACGGTAGCGGGGGCGCGGGAAAGCGGGTCCTCGCACAGCTGCTCAGCGGAAGGGCCTCGTCCCGGCGGACGGACGCGGCCGAAGTACCGGGAGCGGCGGGCCACTTGGCAGGACGGCCCGCCGCTCCCGGTGCGCTACCCGGCGCGTACGTGCGCGGCGAAGTCGCCGACGTGGGTGGTGTGGGTGATGGTGCGTACGTCGGCGAACCCCTCGAAGCGGAGCATGTCCGCGGTGGGCAGCTGCTGATGCTGTCTTCGCAGCACGCCTCCCGGCACTTTGCGGGAGCGGGCCGCGTTCCGCTCCTGGCAGAGCTGCAGCGGCAGGTCGAACAGCACGGCCTGCACGGGCCGTTGGTAGTAGCGGGCGCGTGCCAGCAGTTCGGCTCTTCGGCACGGCTGGACGTTGGTGCTGTCCACGACGCAGGGCAGTCCGCGTACGAGGCGGGCGGCCAGCAGCAGCGCCTCGACGTCGGCGGCGGTGGGCGTGGCGGACTGGTCCGCGGCGTCGTCGGTCGCCAGCTGCCGGTACTCATCCAGGCACAGCCGCCAACTGGCCGGATACCGGCGGGCGTAGGTCGACTTGCCGGCGCCGGAGACGCCGACGAGAACAACGAGCACTCCGGGATCCACGAATACTCCCGTTCTGTGAGAAGGGCTGAGGGCGGCGGGCCGAGGGCTCGCGGTGGCACCGCACTCGTCCCGCGCCGGGCTGCCGGGGGACCGGTGCGGCCGGGCCTCGGGGGTGGCCGTGTCCGGACCCCGGCTGCTGTGAACGGCACGTTCGACGGCGGCGGGGCGCAACGGGGTCATGGCAGACATCCTCGCAGCCGGCACTGACAATCCGACCTCGATCGACATCTGGTCGGAGGGCCCTGCGGGGCAGGTGAAATGGCCGCTCGGAGTGGGTGGAGCGGACGGAGCGGGTGGGGTAGATGGAGCGGACGGAGCGGGTGGAGCGGGCGGTTCGAGCGCCGTCAACTCGGCTCGGAACACGGCCGGTTCACGTGCCGCGTACGAGGCGGACGGGGTCAGCTCACCGCGGGGCTGCGGCGCTCGATCAGCAGCACGTCGCGCCAGACGCCGAGTCGCCGGCCGATGCGTTCGCGGGTGCCGACCACTCGGAATCCGGCCTTCCGGTGCACAGCGAGGCTGCTCGCGTTCTCCGGGAAGATCCCGGCCTGGATCGTCTAGATCCCCGCGGCCTCCGTGGAGGCCACGAGCCGGTCCAGCAGCTGCGTGGCGATTCCGCGTCCGCGGGCGTCGGGGTGCACGTACACCGAGTGTTCGACGACGCCGGCGTACACCTGCCGGTCCGAGACCGGTGCGACGGCGATCCAGCCGAGCACCCGGCCCGTCCCGTCCACCGCGACGTACCGATGGTCGGGCAGCTTGCCCGCGTCGAAGCGCTCCCAGGCGGGCGCCGCGGTTTCGAACGTCGCGTCGCCCTCGTCGATGCCGCGCTGGTAGACGGCCAAGACCTCGTGCGCGTGCTGTCGCGCCATGGGGAGGACGCGAACTTCGGCCGGTCCGCGCCCGGTTGGCCCCGGAAGGAGTTCGTCGACGAGGCTTCGGACGCGCTTTTCGATCTCGTCGCGTATGGGGCGGACGGCGTCGACGTTCCGGCCGGCCGGGTCGGGGAACTGCCAGTCGAGGTAGCGCGTGCCGGGGAGGCCCGGGCAGGCGTCGCCACATCCCATGGTGATCACGACGTCGGAGGTGCGCACGGCTTCGGCGGTCAGCATCTCGGGCGCTTCCGCCGAGATGTCGATGCCGGCCTCCGCCATGGCCGCCACGACGGCCGGATGGACGGTGTCCGCGGGGTCGGAGCCGGCGGAGCGTACGCGGATGCGGTCGCCCGCGAGGTGAGTGAGGAAGGCCGCGGCCATCTGCGAGCGGCCGGCGTTGTGGACGCAGACGAACAGCACCGAGGGTGCGGGGATGTCCGGCGTACCCGGCTCCTTTTCGCGCGCGGGAGCGGTCGGCGGCAACTGCCCGGCTACGGGCTGCCGTTGGGCGCTTCCGTCGTCCGGAACACCGTCGTTGCGGATGCCGTCGTTCCGGGGGCCGGCGCTCACGAGGCGGCTCCGGCCGTTCTGCCGTGGCGGTCGGGCGGGGGTTCGCCGGAGGGGCGGGCGAGGAGGCCGGCGAGGCGGTCGGTCGTCTCCGGCAGCAGCCGGTAGTAGACCCAGGTGCCGCGGCGCTCGCAGTCGATGAGGCCGGCTTGGCGCAGCAGTTTGAGGTGGTGCGAGATCGTCGGCTGGGACAGCCCGAAGGCCGGCGTCAGCTCGCAGACGCAGACCTCGCCGCCCGCGCGCGAGGCGATCAGCGAGAGCAGGCGCAGCCGCACCGGGTCGCCCAACGCCTTGAAGACCTTTGCCAGTTCGCCGGCCTGCTCCTCGTCCAGAGGGGCGGCCAGCCCCGGGCAGCAGGCCTCGGCCTCGCCGGGCCGGCCCGGCGGCTCCCGCTGCTGTTTCGACATACGTCTATGTTGACGGCCTCCGGTCCGGGGTGCAAGCTTGTATTGAAGGACATCAATACGGCGGAATGCGAATGCCACCCGCCTGCGACCCGTGCCGGGGGACGGCCATGTCTCGTACTCAACTCGCGCTACGCGTCAGCGACTTGGAAGCATCGATCACTTTCTACTCGAAGCTGTTCAACACGGAACCGGCCAAGCGGCGCGCCGGCTACGCCAACTTCGCCCTCGCGGAGCCGCCCCTGAAGCTCGTCCTCATCGAAGGCGAGCCCGGGCAGGAGACCCGCCTCGACCACCTCGGCGTCGAAGTCGGCTCCAGCGACCACGTCACCGCGGCCACCGAGCGGTTGCAGGACGCCGGCCTGGCCACCTTCGAAGAGAACGACACCTCCTGCTGCTACGCCCTCCAGGACAAGGTGTGGGTCCGCGGCCCCGGTGAGGAGCCCTGGGAGGTCTACGTCGTCAAGGCCGACAGCGACACGTACGGCAAGAGCACCGGCGGACAGGACGGCGTACCGGGCGGCGGAGCGGACGAGACGCCGGGCGGCGGAGCGGGCGACTGCGTCTGCGGCCGGGCCTGAACAGGCCGGCCCCGCCTACGAGTTGACGGACACCTCATACGGAGCGCCTCGGCGGCGTACGGAGCATTCGGACGCCGCCGCGCGAGCAGGCTCCCTCACGAGGCGCCGAAGTCGGGCAGCGTGAGCGAACCGTCCTCGGCGAGCGTGAAGCCGGGGTTGTGGGCGACCTCCCAGAGGTGGCCGTCCGGGTCGGCGAAGACGCCGGAGTAGAAGCCGTAGACGGACTCGGCCGCTGCTCTGGTGACGCGGCCGCCGGCCCGTTCCGCGGCGGACAGCAGCTCGTCGACCTCGCTCCTGGCGCGAGTGTTGTACGCCAGGACGATCCCGCCGAAGCCCTCCGCGGCGTCCGCGGCGCGCGGCTCGAATCCGCTGTCGCGAGCGAGCTTGTCGCGCCCCCACAACGACAGCGCGAGGCCACCGGCCTGAAAGAAGACCGTCTCCTCGACCTCCTGCCCCCGCCAGCCCAACGCCTCGTAGAAGCGCCGGGCTCGGCCCAGATCGCCGACTCCCAGTGTGACCAGACTGATGCGCTGTTCCATACCGGCAAGCTACCGGCCGGCACTGACAACGCGGCTCGGGTGCGGCGGCCGCCGCCGTACACCGGCCGGCACCGTCCCCGTCCGCACCGCGCCGTCGTACCGCGGAGTCGTACCGCGCTATCGTTCCGCCGTGACCGGCCCGGCTGAGCGACCCGTGCTCTTTCTCGACGTGGACGGACCGCTCATCCCGTTCGGGCCGTCCGGGCAGAGGGCGGCGCACCGGCATCGCGGAGGTTCCGCTTCCGGTGCCGGTACGAGTGCCGGTCCCGGCCCCGGCCCCAGGGCGCGCGCCGGCTCGGCGAATCCGTTGCTGGAACGGCTCGATCCCGCCGTCGGGCCGCGACTGGCCGCGCTGGACTGCGAGTTGGTGTGGGCGTCCACGTGGAGGGACGACGCGAACGACGCCGTCGCTCCGCTCCTCGGGCTGCCCCGGCTGCCCGTGGTCGACTGGCCGGCGGAGCCAACCGGCGGGGAGCCCGCCGACGAAGAGCACACCGACGAAGGCCCGCGCGGTCTGCACTGGAAGACCCGGCACATCGTCGCGTGGGCCGGCCGCCGCCCGTTCATCTGGGTCGACGACGAGATCGGCGCCGTGGACCGGCTCTGGGTCTCCGCGCAGCACGACGGGCAGTCGCTGCTCCACCGCGTCGACTCCGGCGAAGCCCTCACCGACGACGACTTCGCCGTACTCGACCGCTGGCTGCGCGACCTCCGGGCCGGCCAACTCTGAGTGCTGCGCGCGGAGTTCGGCCTCTCCCGCAGAACCGCCGCGGAAGCCCATGCAGCACGGGCTGCGGGCCCCGGCTGTCGGGCCGGAACGCGAGGCGTACGGGCGGCCGCCGGCGTACCCGGCCGGGCGGCGGTCAGCCGTAGAAGCGGCGGTGCAGCGCGTGTACCTGTTCGTCGAGCCCTGGTGCCGGGCCCTCGACCACGGCGTCCGGCAGCACCTCCGGGATCGAGAGCGCACGTACGGGAGCCGGAGGGGCGCCCAACTCACCTAGCCAGCCCGCCAGTTGACGGGACGAGCTGGCGTACACGATGCGGCCCAGACCCACCCAGCCGTGCGCGGCGGCGCACATCGGGCAGTGCTCGCCCGAGGTGAAGACGGTGGCCGCCGCCCGCTCGTCCGGGCTCAGGTTCGCCGCAGCCCAGCGGGCCAGCGCGAACTCCGGGTGGCGGGTGCGGTCGCCGGAGGCCACGCGGTTGCGGTCTTCGGCGAGTACGGTGCCGTCGGCGCCGGCGAGCAGCGAGCCGAAGGGCTCGTCGCCCGCCTCCAGCGCTTCGGCCGCCAACTCGACGCAGCGGCGCAGGTGTTGCAGATCGGCTTCGTTCACTGGCTCGCTCCCTGTGGTGGTGTCCCGGCGGTCGCCGCGGGCCACGGCGGACGGCTCGATTCTCGCCCGGGCCGCGCCGCGGGCAGGCCGGTCAGCGGTTGGCGCCCAGGTAGAACAGCAGATAGAGGAAGCCCGCGAAGAAGTGGCCCGCCACGAGGTAGGCGAACAGCCGCAGCATCAGCCCGCGCGGAAACCGGCCGTCGCCGCGCTCAACTCCCGGCTCGTCCCTGGGTTTTCGGTCACCGCCCGGCATCGCGCTCTCCCTCCTGCCGGCCCCGCCGGCTCTCCTTCCGTCCCTCGTCCGGGTGCCGTTCTCGGCTCTGCGGGCGCGGAGCCGTCGTACGGCGCGCAGCCGTCGTACGGCCCGTACGCGGCGCGCCTTCGCCCACGCACAGCGCACCCGCGTCGCTCTGCAACAGCGTGTGCACGAAGAGCAGTTCGGTGCCGCGGGGCGAGTCCGAGGCGAGCCGGTGCGGGGTCAGGGAGTCGAAGTGGGCGGAGTCTCCCGGTTCGAGAGTGCTCTCGCCGTCTCCCAGGGTGAGCCGCAGCCGCCCGTCCAGCACATGGATCCACTCCTCGCCCGGGTGCACCCGCACCAGGTCGCGCTGCGGGCCGCGCGGCACATGGACGCGGAGCGCCTGCATCGCGCGCCCGGACCCGCCGGCCTGCCGGTACGTCCAGCCGCCGGCCTCGACGGGCTCCATGTCGGAGGCGCGCACGACGGGGTCGGGCCCGACCGGGGTCTCGCCGAGCAGGTGGGAGACCGTCGTACCGTAGACGCGGGCCAGGACCAGCAGCATGGGCAGCGAAGGCTGCCGGCGGCCCGTCTCCAGCCGGGACAGGTGGGCGGGCGACAGGGCGGCGCGCTGTGCGGCGGCTTCGAGCGTGAGGCCGCTCCGCCGCCGCAGCTCGCGCAAGTGCGGTGCGACGGGGGGCAGTTCCGCGCCGGGGTCCTCGGGGCTCATGGAACGATTGAGCCAGAGCCTCGTCCTCTGGGGCAATTCTCTTGCCCCAGAGGCAAACCGGCGGACCAGCCGGCCGCCCGGGCCTCACCGGTCCCCGTCGGCCTGTGCGGCGGAAGGTGCGCGATCCGAGGCACCGGGGGCTCCGAAGCGAGCCCTCAACTCGCCCTCCCCACCGCACATTTCAGGGCCGGTGCCCGGAAGGACACCGGCCCTGAGGTGGCCCCTGAAGGGGCGCTCCGGGAGGGAGTGGGGCGAGGGTCAGCTCGCCGGCTGCTCCGTCTGGGAGGTGAGGGGGGCGGCGATGCTTTCGAGGGAGCGGCGTTCCGCCGGGACGGCGAGGAACGCGGCGACCACGCCGCCGAGGCACATCACCGCGGCGCCGATCCCGAACGCGAGGACCGTGTCGCTGGTCACGCCGTGCGTGGTGAGCTTGGCGAAGATCAGCGGGCCGATGGTGCCGCCCAGCGCGGTGCCCACGGCGTAGAAGAAGGCGATGGCCATCGCCCGGGTCTCCATCGGGAAGATTTCGCTGACCGTCAGGTAGGCCGAACTGGCCCCGGCGGAGGCGAAGAAGAGCACGACGCACCAGCAGGTGGTCAGCGTGCCCGCCGACAGCACTCCGGCGTTGAACAGCGCGGCCGTGCCGAACAGCAGCAGCCCGGAGACCAGATACGTGCCGGCGATCATGATGCGCCGGCCAACGGTGTCGAAGAGCGGGCCGAGGATGATCGGGCCGAGGAGGTTTCCGACCGCGATGACCACGAAGTAGTAGCCCGTCGAGCCCGTCGGCACGTGGTAGAAGGCGGCGAGGATGGCGCCGAAGCCGAACGTGACGGCGTTGTACAGGAACGCCTGGCCGACGAAGAGGGAGAGCCCGAGGATGGCGCGCGAGCGGTATTTGGAGAACACCGTGCGCGCGATCATGCCGAAGCCGATGGGCTGCCGCTGGTTGATCGTGATCTCACCCTCCGGCTCGGGCAGCGCGTCCGCGCCCTTCTCGGCTCTGCAGCGTTCCTCCGCGTCCTGCACGATCGCTTCGGCCTCTTCGCCGCGGCCGTGGATGAACAGCCAGCGGGGACTTTCCGGAACATTCCGGCGTACCAGCAGAATGACCAGTCCGAGTACGACGCCGATGCCGAACGTCAGCCGCCAGCCGACGTCCTTCGGGAAGATGCCGGTGTCCAGCATGGGGATCGACAGCAGCGCGCCGAAGGCGGCGCCCAGCCAGTAGCTGCCGTTGATGATGAGGTCGACGCGGCCGCGGTAGTACGACGGAATCAGCTCGTCCACCGCGGAGTTGATGGCGGCGTATTCACCGCCGATGCCGAATCCGGTGATGAAACGGAACAGGAAGAACCACCAGCTGGAGAAGGACAGGCCGGTCAGCGCGGTGGCGCCCAGATAGACACCGAGCGTGATCAGAAAGAGGTTCTTCCGTCCGTACCGGTCGGTGAGCCAGCCGAAGAACAGCGCACCGGCGCAGGCCCCCACTACGTACAACGCAGCGCCCAGGCCGGTGACTTCGGCCGGGCTGATGGCGAGCCCGCTGCCGGATTCGGACAGCCGGCCCGCGATGTTCCCGACGACGGTGACCTCCATGCCGTCGAGGATCCAGACGGTGCCCAGTCCGATCACGATCATCCAGTGCCAGCGCGACCAGGGCAGTCTGTCGAGCCGGGCCGGAACGGCCGTTCTGACCAAGCCCGATGAAAGCGCCCCTTGGCTCCCATCTTGAACTGCCATTGCACACGCTCCTTTCTCTTTCCGTCGCCAACAGGTCATATCGATCGGAAGCACCGATCACGGCCGGCCCGGGAACGCGGCCCAACGGGCGGGCATGGCCGCACAGTTAACACGCACCCCACACAGAAACCCAGCGTGAATACATAACGACCCTGCATTTTTCACGGCCGGCGGTGGCCGAGGCGGGAACCGGAAGGGCATACGGACGGCTATGCAGAAAAAGAGCCGGGGCGGGGAACTTGGGCCGCTTGTTGCCTGTTGCCGCCTGTTGCAGCCTGTTACTGCCGACTGTTTCCCCTTCTGTCGCTCCTCGTCCCCTCTCGCCAAATATTCACGGTTTCGGCTGCTTGCCCGGCTCGCCGGTCAACTGCACGGGCGCGGACGGTTCTTGCGTACGAACGGACGCCGGCGGAGTCGAAGAACGAGGGAGGAGAAAAGGACGAGGGCGAGAGCAGGAGGAAGGGGAGGAGAAAGCCGCCGGCCGGTGCGTGGCCGTGAGAGGGGGAGGCCCGCGTCGGCCGGCGTCACCGGATCAGGAAGCGGGACCGCCCTCGCCGGGGCGTTCGGGCAGGCCCAGCATGATGGAGCCGTATATGCCTCCCGCGTGCCCGTCCTGGCCGGCGCCGCTGGCTATGTCGCCGGCCAGGACGCGGGCGCCGGGGCGGGGTGCGCTCTCTTCCTCCGGTTCGTACTCCTCGCTGCCGGTTCTGTCGCTCACAGACGGCATGCTTCCTCCTTCTGTCGTGCGTGTGCCGGACGGGAGGGGGAAAGCGCGGGCCACGCCGCCGGTGCCGCCAACTGTTCGTACTTCGGGGGGAGTTGGCGGATCCGTGCGGTCGGCAGCCGGCTGCCCGGCACCAAACGACGAGAGGATAAGCCAGCGCGCTTCCCTCGCTCTATCGCTTCGGCCCGCTTCAGGGGCGCCAACCGGCCGGTATAGGGGGCGGGTTGGGGCGCGCCGGATCCCGCTTGCCGCCCGTCGAAGGCCGCTGCCAGGATGTCCGGCACTCATGAGAAAGGGCCTCCCATGAACGTGACCGTCGAGTTCGAACCGACCGTGGACGAGCTGGAGCGCGGCGTCCGGACGGGTCAGCGTCGGCGGCGCCGGGCCTTCTGGATCGTCATCGCGGTGCTCGTCGTGCTCGGCTTCGCGCTGTGGCCGCTGGACCCCGGCGGGGACGGTTCGCTGAAGGCCGCCATCCGGATCTGGCCGTTCGCGCTGGCGCTGGGTTTCACGTACCAACTGCTCTTTCTCACCAAGCGGTTGGTGCGGAAAGTGGCGGACAGGCTGTGCCGGCCGACGCGGATCACGTTCACCGACGAGGGCTTCCGTTACGAGACCGACCTGGTGAAGTCCGAGATCGGGTGGGGAAGCTTCGCAAAGCTGGAGGAGACGCCCGAATTCTTCATTCTGCACGTGGTGAAGAATCAGATGCACGTCGTGCCCAAACGCGCCTTCGGTCCCGAACAGGCCGCGGAGGTGGGCGCGTTCCTCACCGCTCGCGACCCGGCGCACGTGCACGCCCCCGTGCAGGGCGCGCAGGCCGGCCCGGGGCGGAGCGATCCGGAGGAGAGGGGCCCGGCCGCCGGCACGGCGCAGTAGCGCCAGCCCGCACCGGGCAAGTCCGTACCCGGCGGTGCGCACGGCCCGCACCGTGCTGTCCGTACTTCGCAGTGCGCGGAGCCCGCACCGCGGCGGAGCGGAGCGAGCTGTTCCGACCCGCAGGCCCGCCGCACCCGTACGCCCCCGCAGAATGGAGGCATGACGGAGAAGACCGAATCCCGGGCGGACGGCGGCACCGCCCCGGCACCGGACGGCGGCAGCGCGGCCGCCGCGGCGCCCGCACCCGACACCGCCGCCATGCCCGACTGGGAGAAGCGGTTCCGTGCCCCCCGTGTCTCACTGCCGGACTGGGCCGAGGACGCACCCGACCGCTCGCTGTACGTGTCCAACACCACCGGCACCTTCGAGCTGTACGCGTGGGACCGGTCCACCGGGAAGCAGCGCCAGGTCACCGACCGGCCGAACGGCACCACCGACGGCACGCTGACCCCGGACGGTTCGGCGATCTGGTGGTTCTCGGACACCGACGGGGACGAGTTCGGGGTCTGGATGCGGCAGCCCTTCGAGGGCGGACCGGACGAGCCGGCGGCGCCCGGCCTCGGCCCCGCCTTCCCCGCGGGCCTCGCGCTCGCCCGCAACGGCACGGCGATAGTGGGGCGTTCGACGGACGAGGAGGGTACGACGATCCACGTCGTACGCCCGGGCGCCGAGCCCGCCGAAATCTACCGGCACCCGGAGTCGGCCGGCGTCGGCGACATCTCGCACGACGGCACGCTGCTCGCCGTCGAGCACACCGAGCACGGCGACGCGATGCACTCGGCGCTGCGCGTGCTGCGGCTGGACGGCAGCACCGTCGCCGAACTCGACGACAGCGAGGGCGGCACGAAGGAACTCGGCCTGAGCGTCCTCGGGTTCGCGCCCGTCGCCGGTGACACCCGGCTGCTCGTCGCACACCAGCGGTACGGGCGCTGGGAGCCGATGCTGTGGGATCCGGCGAGCGGCGAGCCGGCCGAGGAGCTGTCCCTTGACCTGCCCGGCGATGTGCACGCCGACTGGTATCCGGACGGCTCGGCGCTGCTCGTCGAGCACAGCTACCGTGCGCGCAGCGAGCTGTGGCGGTACGACCTCGCCGAGCGGGAGTTGACCCGGATCGAGACTCCGGCCGGTTCGGTGGCCGGGGCGACGGCGCGGCCCCGCCCGGCGGCCGAAGCGGACGGCGACGGCGAGCGCGGCAGCGGTGGCGGCAGCGGCGACGGCAGTGGTGGCGGCAGCGGGCCGGAGCCGAGCATCGAGTACCTGTGGTCGTCGGCGGCGCTCCCGCCGCAGGTGCGCTCCGCGTCCGGCGCCGTGCTCCTCGACCCGCCCGGCCTGGCCGCGCCGCCGTCCGTACCGGTCGAGGACGCCTGGGTGGACGGCCCCGGCGGCACGGTGCACGCGCTGGTCCAGCGGCCCCAACTCCCCGGCAACGAGGGCCCGTTCCCGACCGTGTTCGAGGTGCACGGCGGCCCGACCCACCACGACAGCGACGCCTTCGCCGCACAGCCCGCCGCCTGGGTCGACCACGGCTTCGCCGTCGTACGCGTCAACTACCGCGGCTCGACCGGCTACGGCCGGGCCTGGACGGACGCGCTCAAGCACCGGGTGGGCCTGATCGAGCTGGAGGACGTGGCGGCCGTACGCGAGTGGGCGGTGTCCTCCGGGCTCGCCGACCCGGAGCGGCTGGTGCTCTCCGGCGGCTCGTGGGGCGGCTATCTGACGCTGCTCGGGCTGGGCACGCAGCCGGAGGCGTGGGCGCTGGGCCTCGCCGCGGTGCCGGTCGCGGACTACGTCACCGCCTACCACGACGAGATGGAGGCGCTGAAGTCGCTGGACCGCACGCTGCTCGGCGGCACTCCGGAGGAGGTGCCGGAGCGCTTCGCGGCGTCCTCACCGCTGACGTACGTGGACGACGTACGGGCACCGGTGTTCATCTCGGCCGGCGTCAACGACCCGCGCTGCCCCATCCGTCAGGTGGAGAACTACGTCGAGCGGCTGGAGCGGCGGGGTGCGCCGCACGAGGTGTACCGCTACGACGCGGGGCACGGCTCGCTCGTCGTGGAGGAGCGGATCAAGCAGTTGAGGCTGGAGATCGACTTCGCCCTGCGCCACCTTCCGGAGAGCCGCCGCTCTCCGGAGAGCGGGAGCGCGTAGCGGAATCCGCGTCGGCCGGGCCGGATTCCCCGGTCCGGCCGGCGTCGGAGGGGCCGGTTCGCCCGGTTCCGGCCGCGGCCCCGTTCTCGCCGTCGCCCTCGGCCTCGCCGTCGCTCTCGGCCTCGTCCGGGTCCTCCGGGACGAGGCCGAGGGCGCGGTCCTTCGCCAGCTCGGCGTCGCGCCGGAAGAG
>Ga0164243_10012224_pt1 | contig 12183 bp, 10 predicted proteins | sample OricompcompostOP_FD_108781 | JGI IMG/M metagenome (GOLD analysis project Ga0164243, IMG submission 108781) | Organic Plus compost microbial communities from Emeryville, California, USA - Original compost - Organic plus compost (OP) | ecosystem: Engineered > Solid waste > Mixed feedstock >...
CAGATCCTCGTCATGCTGCACCCCTTCATGCCCTTCATTACCGAAGAGTTATGGCATGCTATGTCCGGTTCCGCCCACCCGCGCCCGAACGACCTGATCGTCGCCCAATGGCCGCAGGCGCTTTACGCCGTGGACAGCGAGGCGCAGGCGGAGATCGACTGGCTGATCCGGCTGGTGAGCGCCATCCGCGCGGCGCGGACCGAACTCAACGTGCCGCCGGGCGCGAAGATGAAGGCGCTGGTGCGCGACGCTTCGGAAGAGACGCGGCGGCGGCTGGACCGGCAGGGCGCGGCGCTGGCGCGGCTGGCACGGGTGGAAAGCCTGTCCTTCGGCGAGCCGCAGGAAGGCGGCGCGGCGCAGATCGTCGTGGACGAGGCGACCTTCATCCTGCCGCTGGAAGGCGTGATCGACATCGCGGCGGAAAAGGCGCGCCTCGCCAAGGCGCTCGACGCGACGGAGAAGGAGCGGAATGCGCTTGCCGGGCGGCTGAACAATGCGAGCTTCGTCGAGAAGGCGAAGCCCGAAGCCGTCGCCAAGGCCCGCGAGGACCACGCCGAAAAGAGCGCCGAAGCGGAAAAGCTGAAAGCGGCGCTGGAACGGCTCGGCTGATCGGCTATCCTGCCGGCATAAAAAAGAGGGGATGGCAGGATGGCGACGGCGGCTGCGGGCAAGAGCGGAAAAGATCTGACACAGGGACCGATCGCATCGACCCTGTTGCTGTTCGCCATTCCGACCCTCGCGTCCAACGTGCTCCAGTCGCTGAACGGATCGATCAACGCGATCTGGGTCGGCCGCTTCCTGGGCGCGCAGGCGCTGGCGGCGACGGCCAATGCGAACATCATCATGTTCCTGATGTTCTCCGTGGTGTTCGGCTTTGGCATGGCCTCCACGGTGATGGTCGCGCAGGCCATGGGCGCGGGGAATGTGGACGCGGCGCGGCGGGCCTTCGGGTCGGCCATCGGCTTCTGCTTCGTGCTGGCGATGGCGGTTGCGATCGGCGGGTGGATCGGCAGTCCCGCCCTGCTGCGCCTGCTCGCGACGCCGCCGGAGGCGTTTCATCTCGCGCTCGTCTATCTGCGTGTCATCTTCGTGGCGATGCCGGCGACATTGCTCAGCGTCATGATGATGATGGGCCTGCGCGGCACGGGCGATGCGCGCACGCCGCTGATCTTCATGATCGTCAGCGTGGCTATCGATCTGGTGCTCAATCCGGTGCTGATCCTGGGGCTGGGGCCGATTCCGGCGCTGGGCATCGGCGGATCGGCGGCGGCCACGGCAATCGCGGGTTTCGCCAGCCTGATCGGTCTTGTCTGCTACAGCTATGCCAAGGACCTGCCGCTGCGCCTGAGGGGGCGCGAGATCGCCTATCTCCGTCCGGCGTGGGAGGAAGTGCGGGTGATGATGGGCAAGGGGTTGCCCATGGGATTGCAGATGATCGTCATGTCCGCCTCCGGCCTCGTGATGATCGGCCTCGTCAATCGCGAAGGGTTCCTCATTACCGCGGCCTATGGCGCGGCGCAGCAGGTCTGGACCTATCTCCAGATGCCCGCCATGGCGATGGGCGCGGCGGTCAGCGCCATGGCGGCGCAGAATATCGGAGCGGGACGGTGGGACAGGATCAGCCGGATCGCCGGTTACGGCATGCTCTATCTGCTGGCGATCACGGGCGCGATGATCGCCGTGATCCTGCTGTTCCACGGACCCTTGCTGGCGCTGTTCCTCGGCCGCAACGAAGCCGCGAGCGCCGCCGCGTGGGAGATGCAGCTTCGCGCGAGCTGGAGCTTCATGCTGTTCGGTCTCGCCATGATCCTGTTCGGCGTGATGCGCGCCAATGGCGTGGTGGTGCGCCCGCTGCTGATCCTGATCTTCACCCTGTTCGGCGTGCGGCTGGGCTTCTATTATTGGACCTATCCGCATATCGGCGCGAATGCGCTGTGGTACAGCTTCCCGGTGGGATCGGGCGTGTCGCTGGCGCTGGCGGCCGCCGTCTACCTGCACGGGGGATGGCGCAAGGCCAAGCTGATCGTGCCGCTGCACGAGGAGGAATGCCGCGAATCCGTCCATGCCGAAAGCGAACCGGCCGGACGCATCGCGCCGGCCGGATGAGGCGGGTTCAGCGCCCCTGACTGCGCCAGCGGGTGATGGTGCGGTCGAGTATGTCGGCCTCGCCTCCGGTTTCGCGCCACAACTCGGTGAAGCTGGGGTCGCCCGACGCGGGACGCCGTTCTTCCTCCAGCGTGTCGAGCGCGACGCGGATCGGCACGGCGACGCCTTCGCCGCAGATGATCGCCTCCCGATTACGCAGCGCGGGGATCGAATCGAGGAAGCCGCGCGCGCCTTCGGGCATGGCGGCCTTCACGAAAGCCTGGTCGCGGTCGTTGTTGAGGCGCATGGAAATGATGGTGCCGCACTGCGACAGTACGCCTTCGGCAAGGTCGGACGGACGCTGGGTGATGAGGCCCAGCGATACGCCATATTTGCGGCCTTCCTTGGCGATCCGTTCCAGGATGCGGCGCACGGCCTGGCCCGATCCGGCCGTGGTGCTGGGGATATAGCGGTGGGCTTCTTCGCAGACGAGGAGGATGGGCCGCTGCGGCTCGTCCCGCGCCCAGAGCGCATAGTCGAACACCAGCCGGGAGAGCACCGACACCACGACGGACGTGATGTCGGACGGCATGGCGGATACGTCGATGATGGAGATCGGCTTTCCGCCGGAGGGCAGGCGGAATATCTTCGCGAGGAAGTCCTGCATGGTGTCCGCCACCAACATGCCGGAGAACATGAAGGAATAACGCGGGTCCGACCGTATTTCGTCGATCTTGGTCTTGAGCCGCATATAGGGCAGGGCGCCCGTGCCCTTTTCCAGCTTGCCCATTTCGTTCTGCAGGATGTTGGTAAGGTCCGACAGCAGATAGGGGATGGGCGAATCGACCGTCAGGCGGCCGATGCTTTCGGCAAGACGGTTTTTCGAGCGCGCCGCGAGCAGGCATTTGGCGAGGATGTCGCTGTCGACGGTGCGCTCCGCCCCCTGCGACGTCACGAACACCTCGCAATGCTCCTCGAAATTCATGAGCCAATAGGGCAGCGCCAGATTGCCGACGTCGAACACGGCGCCATTGGCGGCAAAGGCCGCGCCATATTCGCCATGGGGGTCGATCATGACGATATGCCCCTGCGGCGACAAGTCGCAGATGCGATGCAGGATCAGCGCGGCGCTGGTCGACTTGCCGGTGCCGGTGGAACCGAGCAGCGCGAAATGCTTGCCCAGCATGGCATCGACATAGAGCGCCGCGCGCGTGTCGGTGGTGGGATAGACCGTGCCGATCTGCACATGCGGTTGATCGGCGGCGGCATAGATCTGCCGCATGTCTTCGCTGGAAACCGGGTGGATTTCCGCGCCGGGCCGGGGATAGCGGGTGACGCCGCGGCGGAAATTCCGAATACAGCGGGTGATCGGTTCTTCTTCGCCTTCGCCCAGGAAATCGATGTCCGCGACGATGGTGCCGTTACCGTCGCGGTCCAGCGCCATGGCGCGGATGCTGGCAATCAGCCAGCTCTGGCCGACGCGCATCTTCACCTGGCTGCCGACCTGCCCGGCCATGGCGATGCACGGGTCGTCATGTTCGGAAAGCTGTTCCAGGCGGACAGCGTCGAGGATGATCCTGGAACTCGATCCGGCTGCTTCGAACACCATGCCGACCGGGCCGACGAGGGACGGGGGAACGGGCGCGGCGGCGGGTTTGAAATGGGCAGCGTCCGGCATATAGCTCATCTGTATTTCCTACCCCCCGAAAAGGCCGGTTCATCTTCCGGCAAACAGAAGGAGGCTAGCGCCGATTGGTAAAGATAGGCTTATGCAGCGCGAGGCGCGCGGACATGACGGCAGCATGGCGCAAACGGGTTAAGCGCGGGTTGCGGAAAGTCCGTTTCGGATCGGATTGCGAGCGGACAGGCGGGAGGAACCGGAGTTGCGTCAGGGCATTGAACATGCGTAACGATCAGGAGCGTGCGTGCAGACAAGATTGACGATGAACGCTGCGCGCCAGTCGGACGCCATTTCCATCGCCCGGGTGCTGTGCATATTGGGCGTGGTCTATGTCCATGCGTGGACGGGATTGAGCGGCGCCGACCTGGAGCAGCTCCGCGGCACGTCGCAGGAAAGCCTCCGCTGGGTGTTGATGGAGATTTTCGGCCATAGCGCGGTGCCCTTGCTGGGGCTGATTTCCGGCTGGCTGGTGAGCGGTTCGTCCCGCACGCGGGACTGGGGCAGCCATGTCGGTCGCAAGATGCAGACCATCCTGCTGCCCATGCTGACGTGGAATGCGCTGGGCATCCTGCTGGTGTCCGGCGCGGCCTTCCTGTTCCATATGCTCGCGCCCGTGCCGCATTCGGCGGAATGGATCGTGCAGGAACTTTTCATCGTCAGCCGCAATCCCGACATCAATGTGCAGATGCCGTTCCTGCGCGACTTGTTCCTGTGCATGCTCGCCGCGCCCTTGCTGGTGCGGTTGCCGGGCTGGCTGCTGATGACGGTGGCGGGAATTGCGCTCGCCTGCCAGATCACGGGACTGGGACCGCCGGTGCTGATGCGGCCGTCGATCCTGTTCTTTTTCGTGATCGGCATGTTGGCGCGGCGTGGAACGCTGGCGGACCGGACGGCGGCGCTGCCCTTTGCGGCGGCGGCCGTGCCCTTCATCCTGCTGATGTCGTTTCAGCTTATCCTCATCCTGCGGCCCGGTCCCGATCCGTCCGGCGTGCCGGGCGCGGCGCTGGACATGGCGGTCCGGATCGCGGCCGCCCTGTTCTTCTGGCGGCTGTCCTGGGCGCTGGCGGCCAGTCCGGCGCGCGGGCTGCTGCTGAAGATCGAACCCTATGCTTTCCTGCTGTTCTGCGTCCACCTGATCCTGATCTGGCTGGGCGGGCCGCTGCTGGGGATGCTGTTCGGGAAGATGGGATCGCCCTTCTACCCCTTCTACCTGATCGCGCAGCCCTTCCTCATACTTGCCGCGGTGGTGCTACTGGGCACGCTGCTCAGCCGCGTGGCGCCCGGCGCGGCTGCGTTCCTGAGCGGGGGCCGGCTGCGCGAGACCTAAGGGTCAGGCCGCTTTCCGCGCGTCGATCGCCCGGGCGGCGGCCATGGCGATGGCGAAGCTGCGCCGCCGCGCCGCCGCATCGAAGATCTGGCCGCTCACGATGATTTCATCGGCGCCCGTCCGGTCGATGAAGGCGGTAAGATCGCGTTCCACATCGGCCTGCGTGCCGATGCTGGAAACGCTCAGCACATCGTCCAGCATCATGCGGGCCTGGACGGGCAGCGTTTCATAATAGCCGCGCGCGGGCGGCTGGAGCTTGCCGGGTTGGCCGGTGCGCAGGCGGACGAAAGCCTGCTGCATCGATGTGGCGAGCAACTGCGCTTCGTCCATCGTGTCGGCCGCGAAGACGTTGAAGCCCGCCATGACATAAGGGCTGTCAAGCTGCGCCGAGGGACGGAAATCGCGGCGGTAGATGGCGATGGCTTCGTCCAGCGCGGCGGGCGCGAAATGCGAGGCGAATGCATAGGGCAGGCCCAGCGCGGCGGCAAGCTGCGCCCCGAACAGGCTGGAACCCAATATCCAGAGCGGCACGTCCGCGCCCGCGCCGGGCGTCGCCTGTATGCCCAGGCGCGGGTCGTCCGCGAAATAGGCCTGAAGCTCCATCACGTCGCGGGGGAACTGGTCCGGCCCGCCCGTCAATGTCCGCCGCATCGCCTGCGCGACGCGCTGGTCCGATCCGGGCGCGCGGCCAAGACCCAGGTCGACACGCCCCGGAAAGAGCGCGGCCAGCGTCCCGAACTGTTCCGCGATCAGAAGCGGCGCATGGTTGGGCAGCATGATCCCGCCCGCGCCGATGCGGATGGTCGACGTCGCATGTCCGACATGGGCCAGCACAACGGCGGTCGCGGCCGAAGCGATGCCCGCCATGCCGTGATGTTCGGCCACCCAATAGCGGCGATAGCCCAGCTCTTCGGCATGGGCGGCCAGCATGGCGGCATGGGAAAGGGCGGTCGCGACGTCGCTGCCTTCAGCGACGGGGACGAGATCGAGCAGGGAAAGACGGGTCATGGTCTGCATATGGGGACAGGACCAGTTTTGTTTCAATACGAAAATTTCGACGGGTTCAGCCCGCCCTGCCAAATCCGCTTGCCGTTCCGGTCGGTCGGCGGCCGAACGGAACCGGTTTCCGCATGGCCGGGGGATTGGCTTCCCCATCCAGCAGCATCAGGGTTTCGCTGAAACAGCGGCGCAGGGCGACCACGATCTCGATCAGTTCTTCCGGACTTTCGTGACATTCGACGCAGCGGCGGGCGACCATTTCAATCCGTTCCGCCATGGCGCTCAGCCGATGGGCGCCGAATTGGGCGGATTCCCCTTTCAGCTTGTGGGCCGGACCGACCAGAGCGGCGGCGCTGCGGTTCCGGAAAGCCTGTTCGATCAGGCTGACCGCCTTTTCGCCATCCTCGCGGAAATAACCCAGAATCCGCATGAACGCCGCTCCGAGTTCGGATCGCGCCCGCGCAAATTCCCGCCGGTTCACCAATTCGGCATCGTCGTAGGACACCTCTCGCCACTCCTTGCTTAAGCGGAACGACCCTAGGGAAACCATGTAAATAGCCGGTTAAGGCGCGCGATGCCTGCCTATGCGGGGCGGGCGAGCGAAAAGAGCCCGCCGTCCAGCGCCTGGAAAGCCCAGCCCTGCTGTCGGGCCAGCGCTTCCAATTCGCCGGGCGCGATGGGATCGTCCGCCTCGATCACGATCGCGTCGGCGCTGCGCATGGCGCGGGCGGCGCGCAGCGCGGGCCATGGGCACTTCATGCCGCGCGCGTTCACATGGATGGGGGCAGGGGAAAGCGCGGCGCTATCGGTTGGCATAGGGGTTCTTGGCGCTCCGCAGCGTCAGGCGCACCGGCACCGCGCCGAAACCCAGTTCCTTGCGGATGCCGTTCACCAGATAGCGGCGGTAGCTTTCCGGCAGCTCGTCCAGCCGCGTGCCGAACAGCACGAAGGTCGGCGGCCGGGTCTTGTTCTGGGTGATGTAGCGCAGCTTGATCCGCTTGCCGCCGGGCGCGGGGGGGGGATTGGCCTCCAGCGCGCGCTCGAACCAGCGGTTGAGGATGCCGGTCGATACCCGCTGCGACCATGACGTGCGCGTGTCGAAAGCGACGCGGATCAGGTCGTCCAGTCCTTTGCCCGTCGTGGCGGATACGGTCATGATCGGCACGCCGCGCACCTGCGCCAGGCCGTCCGACAGCGCCTGCTTGATGCCCTGATAGAGCGCCGAGCCGTTTTCCACCGTGTCCCATTTGTTGAGGGCGATGACGAGCGCGCGCCCTTCCTCCAGCACCTTGTCGGCGATGCGCAGGTCCTGCGCCTCCAGCCCGCGCGTGGCGTCGAGCAGCAGCACCACGACCTCCGCGAAGTTGACGGCGTTGAGGCCGTCCGACACGGCCAGCTTCTCCAGCTTGTCCTGTACCTTGGCGCGCTTGCGCATCCCGGCGGTGTCGATCAGGCGGACGGGGCGATCCAGGCCGTCCGGGTCGGTCCACATCCAGTCGACCGCGATACTGTCACGGGTGATCCCTGCTTCCGGGCCGGTCAGCAGGCGGTTTTCGCCCAGCAGCCGGTTGATGAGCGTGGACTTGCCCGCATTGGGACGGCCGACGATGGCGAGCTTCAGCGGCGCGCTTTCATCGTCCTCATAAAACTCCCTCTCATGCTCGTCGCCATCCTCGCGTTCGAGATGGGGGAGGAGCGCCTGGAACAGGTCGGCCATGCCCTGCCCATGTTCGGCGGAAAAGGGAATGGGTTCGCCCAGGCCCAGGCTGAAGGATTCCATGACGCCCGGATCGGCCGCCTTGCCCTCCGCCTTGTTGGCGACCAGCACGACCGGGGCGGGGCTTTCGCGCAGCCAGCGGGCGATTTCCTCGTCCAGCGGGGTGATGCCTGCGCGCGCGTCGATCAGGAACAGCGCGACATCGCAATTCGCGACCGCCGCCTGCGTCTGCATCCGCATCCGGCCGGGCAGGGTCTGGGGGTCTTCATCCTCATAGCCGGCGGTGTCGATGATCGTGAAGTCGAGGCCGAGGAGATGCGCCTCCCCCTCCCGCCGGTCGCGCGTGACGCCGGGCTGGTCGTCGACCAGCGCCAGCTTCTTGCCGACAAGCCGGTTGAAGAGGGTGGACTTGCCCACATTGGGCCGCCCGACAATGGCAACTGTGGGCAGCATGATGTTGGCCCGTTTCCTTCCTTGCGTGGCGCCTTACCGCAGCGCCGTCAGCTTGCCGTCATCGGCAAGGATGTAGAGCGTGTTGTTCGCCACTATCGGCGACAGCGACATGCGTTTGCCCATTTCGATATCGGCCTGCACATTGCCGGTCGACGGATCGGCATAGACCAGATCGCCATGTGTCGACACCAGAACCAGCCGATTGCCCGCCAGCACCGGGCCGGTCCAGCGAATCGCCTTGTCCTTCTTCTTTTCCTTCTGCCAGCGGCGAAGCTGGCTGATCCAGCGGATCTTGCCGGTGGCGCGCGCGACGCAGAGCAGCTTGGCGTCGCTGGTGACGACGAACACCCATTCGCCTACGACCCAGGGCGTCGAAATGCCGCCGATATTGATTTCCCACAGGCGCTGGCCGGTGACGAGTTCGTAAGAGGCCATGCGCCCCGCCTGTCCGATGGCGAACACGCGGCCGCGGTCGATCACGGGATCGGCGTCGATGTCCGTCAGCGAGGCGACGGCCGTGGAAATGCTGGTGCGCGACAAGGCGTCGCCCCAGAGCGAGCGGCCATTCTCATAGCGATAGGCGGTGAGTTCGCCCGAGCTGTAGCCCGCGATCACCGTGCCCTGCGCGGCGGCGGGGGCGGCGACGCCGAATACGCCGGTCACCTGCAAGGTGCCGCTGTCGGTCCACTGCACTTCGCCGTCCGACTGGTTGAGCGCGAAGATCTGGTTGTCCTGCCCCATCACATAGGCATGGCCGTTCGCCAGCGTCGGCGCGCCGCGCAGCGGGCCGCCGGGCCGCTTTTTCCAGAGGACGGCGCCGTTGCCGGCATTGAGCGCGGCCACGTCGCCGATGCCGGTGCTGGCGAAGACGCGATCGCCCACGACGCTGACGCCGCCGCCGAACAGCGCGCGGCCATTGCCTTCGGAGGGCAGGGGGGTCTGCCACAGCTTCGCGCCGCTATTGGCGTCATAGGCGATGACATGCGCGCCCGCATCGATGACGTAGAGCTTGCCCCCGGCAATCACCGGCGCGGCGGCAAGGCGGGCCTTGGGTGTGCTGCCCTCAATGGACGCGGACCAGATCTGCCGGGGCGCCGCGCCCAGCGCCAGATGCCCCATGGTCTTGGAGGGCGCTCCGCCCGGCTGCGACCATTGGTCATTGGCATAGGGTTCGGGCAGCGTGATGGGCACGTCCGCCAGCGTGGGATCGACCTCGACGCCCTGTTCGGCGGACAGGATCGATGTCCGCTTGCCGACCACGGGCGTCTTTGGCCCGCCCTTCTTGCCGCCGACGATGCCGCATCCGGCCACCATCGTCACCATCGCGGCAATAGTCAGGGCACGGCCCATGGCCGAAAATCTGGTCATTTTCTGCATCCCCATGCGCTCGCTTATCCCTCGGTGCCTTCGGTCGGCGTTTCGACCGCGTCTACCCCCAATAGCCCGGCCATCTGTCGCGCGCGTGAACGGATGGACTGCGGCACATTCCTGTCCTTGGCCATGGCGGCGAACAGCGGCCCGGCGAGATCGCGCTTGCCCATCTTCATATAGGCGATGGCGACCATTTCCCCGGCGCTGCCGAACCACGGCGCGCCTTCCACCGCCAGCGGCTTCAGCCTGTCGACGACCTGCTCGGGCTTCAAGGCTTCATATTCCAGCGCCGTCTGCCGGATCAGCGCCAGATCGCGATAGGGCTGGTCGAGCGAACCGTCTTGGGCCATCGCCTGATAGAGGGCGATGGCGGCCTTCGCATCGCCCTTGCGCGATGCCATGCCCGCCTTGATGAGCTGCGCGGAGGCGCGATAGCCCGGCTGGCCCGCTTGCGTCAGCGCATCCAGTTCCTTCGCATCGGGCGTGCCGCCGCCGATGGCGGTATCCAGCACCTTGTCCATCTGTTCGGACACGGCTTCCGATCGGGTCTTGCTGTGATGCTGCCAATAGAGCCAGCCCCCGAAGGCCGCGAGGCCGACGACCACCGCCGCCACGAGCCAGCGCCCGAACCGCTGCCAGAAGGTCAGCAGTTGGTCCTGACGGACGGCATCGTCCACCTCGCGCATGAAGGCTTCGCTATTTTGCGGCGTCAGGGCCACGGTCGTCTCCGGGAAATGAGATGGCAAGGATGGCGAAAAGCGCGATCTTTAGCGGTCGCGCGGCTAGGCGCAAATCACTTTTTGGGCCGATAGACCTGATCTTCGGTCGGAAAGGCGCGGGAACGCACGTCGGCGGCATAATTCTTCACGGCGCCCTCGATGGTTTCGGCGAGATTCCCATAGCGCTTCACGAAACGCGGCACCCGGTCGAACATGCCCAGCATGTCGTCGATCACCAGCACCTGCCCGTCGCATTGCGCCGAAGCGCCGATGCCGATGACGGGGATGTCGATGCTGTTGGTGATGGCGTCGGCCAGTTCCTCCATCACGCCTTCCAGCACGACGGCGAAGGCCCCTGCATCCGCGACGGCACGGGCGTCGGCCATGATCTTGGCGTGTTCCTGCTGGCTTTTGCCCCGCGCGCCATAGCCGCCCAGCGCGTTCACCGCCTGGGGCGTAAGGCCGATATGCGCCATGACGGGGATGCCCCGCTGGCTGAGGAAAGCGATGGTTTCCGCCATGGCCTGCCCCCCTTCCAGCTTGACGGCGGCGCAGCCGGTTTCGGCGAGGATGCGGCTGGCGGCGGCGAAAGCCTGTTGCGGGGAGGCTTCATAAGCGCCGAACGGCATGTCGACGAGGACGACGCTGTGATAGCTGCCGCGCACCACCGCCGCGCCATGGGCGATCATCATGTCGAGCGTGACGGGCAAAGTGGAGGGCAGGCCGTAAATCACCTGCGCCAGCGAATCGCCCACCAGCAGCATGTCGCAATGGGGATCGAGGATCTGGGCCTGCCGCGCTGTATAGGCGGTCAGCATCACCAGCGGCTCGTCCGTCTTCCCCTCGAACTTGCGCCGCTGGATGGCGGGCACGGTCAGCCGCTTCATCGGCGCGGGGGTGGGATTGGCGCGGCTGGTCGACGTGTCGAGCGTGAAGGTCGTGGACATGGGATGTGCTCTACCCCAGCCGCTTCCCCGGCGCAAATGCCGGACCGGCCGGCGCGGCATTATGTGCCGCTCCGGCCGGCCGCGACGGTGTCAGAACGAGAATTTGATCGTCCCGCCCCAGGTCCGCGGGTCGCCGGGCGTGCCGGCGATGAGGCCGGTATTGCCGGGCGCGACCTGAAGGTTGTCGATATAGTTCACATCGAAGGCGTTCCGCACCCATCCGAAGAGATCGAAGCCCTCGCCGCGGAAGCCGGCGCGGAAGTTGGTCAGCGCATAGCCCTTTACCTCCGTATAGATCGACGGGGAGGCGTTCGAATTCCAGTGCGAACGGTAATTGCCGTCGACGCCCAGATAGACCTGGCCTTCCTTCGCCAGCAGCGTGACCGGGATGTTGTATTCCGCGCCATAGGAGAAGGCCCATTTCGACACGCCGGGAAGGTCCTGGCCGGAAATGTCGCACTGGCGCGGGCTGAGCGCGCCGGGGACGCCGGGCTGCGAATAATCGGGCGTGGCGTCGGCCGGCTGCGACGTGCCGCCGGACAATTCGGGCGGGCATGGCGCGTTGGTGAATTTCTTGTATTTGGCGTCGGTATAGGCGCCGTTGGCATAAGCGGTGAAGCGTTCGCTGGCGACGACCTTGAAGTCCGCCTCGATACCCTGCGACCGGACCTTCTCCGCATTGGCGAGGTAGCCGCGCACGGTGCCGAACTGACCGCCGTTCACCGTCGCCTGGAAGTTCTTGATTTCGGTGCGGAAGGCGGAAAGGTTGAAGGTGGCCCGGCGATCCCAGAACTGGGTCTTGAGGCCCACTTCGAAATGGTTGACCGATTCCGGCTTCACCGTGCCCGCGTCGTAATTCACCGTATTGTCGGCATTGAGCGGCA
>Ga0164243_10012225_pt1 | contig 12182 bp, 5 predicted proteins | sample OricompcompostOP_FD_108781 | JGI IMG/M metagenome (GOLD analysis project Ga0164243, IMG submission 108781) | Organic Plus compost microbial communities from Emeryville, California, USA - Original compost - Organic plus compost (OP) | ecosystem: Engineered > Solid waste > Mixed feedstock >...
CGAACTGCGGCAGATCGCCGGCAAGGCGCAGGAGGACATCGCGGCCGCACTCAACATCAAGCAGCCCTCGGTGTCAAAGATCGAGAAGCAAGCCGATATGTATCTCTCGACATTGCGTAGCTACGTCGAGGCGATCGGAGGCAAACTCGAACTGACGGTGAAGCTCCCGGCGTACCCGACACTTCGGCTGCATAACCTGGGCGATGTCGGCCTGGACAATGGCAGCCCCGCCCGCACCGTGTCGCGTCGCAGGAAACAGGCAGCCGCCTAGAAACTGCTGCAGAGAGACCACCTCGCTGAAAGAGAAACAACATGCAGGACTTTCGAGCGCCAGAACCTCACACAGGCACCGGCGCCCTGCCCAGCCAATCGAAGCCTTTTGTGTCGGCTGATTGAGAGTCAACGGTCCGCTATTTGGTAGTGCCTCGGCTGCAATCTGGAGGATGGCTTGGCACGCGCTCGGTACGCCTACACGTAAAACTTGAAAGGCTGTCGCTCTGCGCCGGCGGCGCTTCCCATCGTCAGCACCTCACCCACCTTGTCCGCGAAACGAATGGTGACAGGCAATCCGTCGCTGAAATTGCAGGCATTATAGTTGATCTTGGTGAGGCCCAGGATGTCGGCCAGCACGACCTCAATGGCCGGAAATTCACCGCTGGCGCGCAATACGGTCACAAACAACGGATTCGGCGTCTCTGGACCGATATAGGTATCAATACGGGGCGCGTATCCCGTGGTCCACAAAAAGGCATCTTTGTCGCCGAGCCGGATCGCCGTGCCGCGAAGGCAAGGATAGTCGCCATCGCGGAAGAGCTTGGTTTCGCCATGAGTCGATCGGATACGCACGCCCACGACATTGGTGCCTTCAGGAGCAGCCTTGCTGAAAGCCTCCCACTCGGCATCGTTGAATTTCGTTCGGCCATGAATGAACAGTTCGGTAGGATAATTTCCGAAGCGCAATTTATATGTGTCCAGGACCGTCTTGATCAGCTTCTCGGCGGCTGAATCGCTAAGGTGAAATTCCTTGTCCTCGGTCTGCCATGGTCCGTTCGCCCCACGAAAGACAACGCCGTCTCCCTCGCTCAGGAACATCTGCGCCGCGCAGCAGGCATGATTGTCGGGATGATTCGGAAGGAGTTTGAAGACCAACCCGACATAACAGACGCCCGGCCGCATCCCCGCGATCTTCCAAGGAGGTTCGGCTTGCGTCTTGTAGAACAGGCCTGTCGCTAGGTTCCATGCGACGGTGGCGGAATCCTGGGTGCCTCGCTTCGGATACCCCGCCTTGTTCAGGAATTCGCTGGGAGCAAGTGTCGTCTCGCGAATGAGCTGGGATGTCATTCCCAGCTTCAGCAGTTTCGCTTTGATCTGACGGTGGAAGTCGGGGATGTCGTCGAACACTGCCTCAAGCGTGTCATCAATGACACCCGCCAGCAGTGGAAGATCGGCGCGCCCCTTCTGGCGCCTGGAGAGTTCCCCTTTGACGAGTTCGAGCTTCCTGCGCTGTCCCGCGACCGGACGGCAGGTCTCGAATACGGCCTCCGGCACGACAAAGATCCAGACATCGACCGTCCGCTCCTCGTTTTTCGCGTGGCGTTCGAGTGGATCAATGAAGAGCTTGGTCGTGGCAGCCACCGCCTCGTGATGGTTCTCGATCGCTATTGCGGCCTGAATTTCTGCCGAATCAAGCTCGTATGCGATCAGGCCTCCCGGATCGGCACGTATCCCGAAAGCCTCTTCGAGGCCGGGAAAGTCCGATAGGTGCAGCCGGAATTCCTTGTCGCGCTTGCCTCGAGGCGGGATCGCAACTGGATTGCTGATCGCTTCGAGCCAGCGACGCAGGAAATCCAGGCCATGCTTCGTGCCGATCGCGCCGATTGTGATCTGCGCCCGATCAGGCGTCGATGCTGGTCCATAGAGCGTTAGGCCGTCCTTCGGATGGTCGGAAGTCTGCCCATGCGCAAATCCGAGCGATGGCTCCGGCACATAGAGGACGGGGACGGATTTTTCGGGAAACTCGATCAAACGTCCTCATCCTCATAGTGACCGCCGAGGGTCGTCTCATCGGGCTCTTCGGCATCCTCGCCGAGGCGGTTGGTCTGCCGCGCCGTGACGGGAGCCGTGAACTGAATAGGCATCGCATCAAGTGTGATGGTGCCGCCGGAACCAACGGCCAGGCCGACATAGGGGCTCTCGCCGGCCAACAGTTCCATGAAGGCCATCACGCGCCCATGCCAGGCCTTGTTGCGCCAACCGGAGCAGACGGAGCGCCGCAAGCGAAACTGAGCCTTCGTGTCGGGAATGACGATCGCCTTGTTGCGCTCGCCTATGTCGGAGAACAGAACGCGGCCTTTCAGGCGCATGTGGGGGTAGGGAAAAAGGCTCGGGATGACGCTGACGCCATATTCCCAGATCTTCTTCCGAGAGACGCCGCGCAGCATCGAGTTCCGCCGCTCGCCCTGGCGTCCCCAGGAGACGCGCTTCTTGAGGGCCAGCTTGTCCTCTCCAACATGGAAGGACAGGCCGCTCGAGAAGGTATGGGCAAGGAACCCTTCCCGGGCACAATGCTTCTCCCACGCCTGGCGCAGGAGGTTCATCATAATGGACTTGGCATCCCGGCTCTCGATACCGGCATCCGCGGACCCATTCTCCATGAAATCGAGCACGTCGAAGTCTCGCTCGATGCGAAACGGCCCGACCCGCTCGAAATGCTCCGTCAGATCGAGCGGGTTTGCGAAGGTCAGAAAGCCATCGCCAAATTCGGCCATCGGGAATTCAAAGGAAGCCCCCAGCTTGCGTAGCAACGCGCTCTCGACCCGGTTGCGCGGAACCAGATGATTCAGCTTCTCCGGCATCCCCACGATTCGGAGCCAGTTGGACGTCAGAACTTCGGGAGCCGCCTCGATCTCCACGGCACGTCGGCGGAGATACGCATACCACTCGGGCTGGATAATTCCGCCGCCAGCCTTCGGCACCTGCTGCCTCTCAAGCGACTTGAGAAGACTCGCAAGTCCCTTGGCCCAGCCGCCTTCGAAATCGACATACTGGAGACCGCCGATACCAAAGACCTTCTGAAAAGTGCGAATTTTGAGAGGGATGATGAAATTGGGATCCTGGAGCTGCTTTGTCAGGTCCTCCGCGATAGAGATTTCCTCCCGGACACCCCTTCTGGCGAGGGTTTCGTCGCTACAGCACAGCAACATCTTGATCGCCCGTGTCTGAAGGGCTGCCGTGAGCTTGCCGCGCCATTCGTCGCCGGCATCGAGATCGAAGATGTCGGCGAAGACCTTGTAGCCCGCGGCTTCGAGACGTGGAGCGAGCCACAGCACGAACTGGTCGTCGCCGGGCGTCGCCTTGGAGATGAAGATCAGGTCCCGGTCGATCGGCGCGATCGCATTCATTCCTCGGGCTCCCATCCAAACGGACGAGCACGATTGGGCTTCCGCTCGCTCTGGCCGAGCGGCGAACATCGCCGGATCGACGGGTGATGGAACGACCTCGCCATCATTCGATCGATTTCTCGACGAAACCGAGCGTATTGGCGTTCTCGACCAGCGTCCTCACCTTGGCGCGCTCAAGCCCGCCCGGAACGTCGGCTTCGATCTCAAGCCTGAGCTTCACCTGGCTGCCTGGAAGCGTCGTGAGCTGCTCGACAATCGCCTCGACGATCTGATGGATGTCCCTTGCCGGCCGCTCCGGTGAGATCATGACTGCCCCGGTGAACCGGGTCGGCTTTTTCTCCGGCGCAGGCGAGCCTGGCGTTCCTCCAGCCGACTCGCCTCCTGCTTCCGGTGGGTTCCCTCCGGGCGCTTCCTGGCCGCCAGTGGACCCCGGCTGAGCAGGAGCCGGCCTATGTGCTTCGGCGACGTCGGGTTTCACGACGACGCTATCGCCATCAATGACCACAACCGCAGTGCCGGCGCGCTCGATCGCGAGACCCAGATAGGTATCGGTCTTCTCGTCCCATCGCTCGGCATAGGCGAAAGGACCGGGCAGCATGCCGCTGACTGCGGCCTGTACGGCCCTGATCAGGACATCCTGGTTCTTCAGCCGCGGCAGATAGATGTAACGGTTGAGGTACTCCCGCAAGTCCTTCAGCGACAGGTGCGGCTTGCCGTTCCAGATATATTTCTGGAGATCGCGATCGAGACGCGACGGCCCCAGCTCGATGAGCAAGCCTTCTTCAGCCACCAGCTTCTTGCTCGCGCGAGCCAGCAACCCGTCCTGCGCCGGAATCTTGCCGGACACCCACTCCCAATCCGCCTGGGCGCTCTCCTGAGCCGGATAATGCAGATAGCACCACGCCTCTTTCAGGCGCGTCTTCATCGTATCGTTGGCTTCGGCCAGTTTCGTCTTGGCGAGCGCGCTGTCGCTCTGGGTGAGGTTCAGCCGCTCCGTGTCGCGGACAATCTCCCCCCAGGCGAGGGTGGCACGCACCGCGTCTTTCAGATGGTCGAGCTGGCGGCTTTCCGCAGCGATGAACACCAGCATGTTGCGATAGACGCGCGGCGTGCTGCCGCGCTGCATGAGGATGTCTTTAGCCTCGACGAGCGCTTCAGAGCCGTCGCGCCCGTTGTGCGGATATTTGACGCCCAGCACGACGACGCGCACACCACCCGCTTCGTCAGGGACTTCGGCCGAAGAGGCTGGCGCAACCTGCACGGCGTCGAAATGCCCGCGATCGGCGAGGCCATTCACATATTTGCCGAGTTCCGCGTCGATCGTCATATCGACCAGCGCCGCCTCGATTTGCGTCGCCTTGTCCGCCGCGATGCGGTTGAGGCTCGCGGACATTGAATACCAATAACGGCCAAGATCGGCGTGCATGAACTTGGCCTGGTTGGTGAGCCGCCGCAGCGCGTCCCCGAAGATCGCCGGACGCTCACCGGGCTGCACGACGCCGAGATTGATCTGCTTGTCGTCGAGGCCGGTGTTCTGCTGCTGATGCGTCGGCGCGGTCCCCATGAAGATCGCGCGCGCGACACGCCGGGTCGCCGAATAGCGGTTCAGGTTGGGCGCTGACTGATCGATCTTGTAGGGAGTGGACGCCGTGCCATCGACATCGCCGGCGATGATCGATTGCCAGCTCACGTCGAGATAGTGCAGCAATTCCGGCTCCACGCGCGGCGAACTCACCGCCACGCTACCGGGCATAATCATCACCGACGGATCAGCGTTCATCCAAAGCTCGTGAATGGCCTGCGCCATCAGGCGCAGCACGCCGCGCGTGCGCTGGAATTTCTCAAGCGAGCCCCAGCTCGTGTAGAGCTGGTCGAACAATTCGGGATGGATCGGATATGCTTTCTCCAGCTTGCGCCGATAGTCTTCGTCCGCGCAGCCCTGCGGGAAGTCGTTGGCGTTGTCCCGATAGAGCTTGGCGAACTGCTTAATCGCGTTGTCGCGGTGATGGAACTTGTCGCCGGGGATGTCCTTGAACAGCCGCCGCCGGACGATCTCATAGCTCTCTTCCTGGCTCGCTGGCCGCCACGAGGATTCCACTCGGCTGAAGGTCTGCTTGAGGCGCGCCAGTGCCTCCTGACCGCCTTCGCCGCCCACCTCAATCTGGGAGGCGGGCAAGGAGGCGACCAGCAGCGTGCCGGGGCTCGCCTTGACCGCCTCGGTCAACGACTGGACGAAGGACAGGTTCGCATCGAACGACCCGGACGGCAGCCCCTCGACCTTGTAGATCTGCCGCAGATAGGCGACCCATTCATCGATCAGGATCAGGCACGGTGCATATTTCTTGAAGAGCGCCTCTAGGAGGTTCGAGCCCGGTGCGATACCGCTGGCATCGTTTTCCGCCACCATCGCATAGGCGTCGGCGCCACCGAGCTGCCAGGCGAGTTCACCCCAGGTCGTGCGGATTTTCCGGTCGCCCTCGGCAAGGAGCACATCCTGCGGCCCCCGCGACGTGCCGACGAGCACGGCGCGGTTGATGCTCTTCGGCACACTGAGCCCCTGCTTTTCGAGCAACTGGTCCAAGCCGGAGAGGTCCTGGACCGGCGTAGGGCCGGCCATGTGATAGAGGGCCAGCATCGAGTGCGTCTTGCCGCCGCCGAAATTGGTTTGCAGTTCGACGACCGGATCGCCGCCGGTACCGGACAGCCGCTTCGCCGCGCCGATCAGCAGTGCGCTCAAACCTTCCGTTAGATAGGTGCGGCTGAAGAACTGGCGCGGGTCGCGGTATTCCGGTGGCGCGCTGCCCGAATGCACCTTGGCGAGGTCGGCCGCGAACTCGGCCTGCTGGAACTCGCCGGTGGCGACATCCTGGTGCGGTTCGACCACCTCGCGCCACGGCAGCAGCCCCGCCACCGTCTCGACCGAGATTTCGAGGCGCTGGGTTTTCCGCCGCTCCTCATTGCGCTGAAGCTCGGTGAACTTGGTGCGCAGGATGGTGTCGCGCATCTTGCCAAGCTGCTCGGCCGTTTCCCCCGCGCTGATCGCCTCCATCAGCCGGCGCATGGAATCGAGCGCGCGCTCGGCGTCGTCGTAGGTGAAGGTCTCGTTGTGCGAGAGCTTGTTGCGGACATCGCCCAGTTCATTGACCAGCGAGCGTTCCGCGCGGCCGAGAACCGCCTTGAACGCCTCGCTCCAGAAACGATCCATCGCGTTGAACAGCGCGGCCTGGTCCCAGCCGACCTCGCCGTTGCTGTTGGGGCGCAGGCTCGGCAACTTCTCCAGAACCTGAACCTGCCAGTGCCCCTTGAGCGAGGTTTCGAGCCGCTTTTCGACGAACGGGATCAGCGCCGAAGGCAGCAGCTCCATCCCTTCAAACACATATTGGCGCGTGCTTTTTGCCACGTCCCGTTCCCCCTCAAATATCCATGCGGGTCTGGCGATCCCCGCTCGTGTCATGGATGGCGGCCGCAGCCTTCGTCAGCTCGGTCCAATCGGCTATCAGGGCGTTGTAGGCCGTGGCCTCCTTCGCATCCTTCCGCTTGTTGGCGCTGATGTCGTAGAGGCAGTAGGCGAGATCCTTCACGGCCTCAGCCTTGGTGTTGATCTTCTTCAGCAGGACGGCAGTATCGTGGGAAACGCCGTCCTTCTCATGCTGCCGGACCAGGTGCTGAAGGCACTCCCAAACCGTCAGGTGGCGGTCGTCTTCCGGCTCCCAATCGTCGTCGAGTTCATCGCGCGAGAGGATGCGGACCTTGCCCGCGGCGCTTTCGACAATGCCAGCGTGCTTGACGCTATCGACGGAAATACCGCGGGCGCGGGCAAGGTTGTCCGCGACACCGTAATCCCCCTTGCCGGTCCCGTTCTGCTCGAACCAGGTGATGGCGAACCGGGTGTCCGCGTCGAACTCACCCTGGATGCCGCCGAGAAATTCGTCGAGTTCCCGATTAATGAGCTGAAGTGCGGTCTTCACGCTCATCGGGCTGTCGTCGGACTCCAGCACAGCCTTGTAGCGCGAGAACACACCCATGCCGGGGCCGATGGCCGATTGCGGCATATCCGCTGGCGCGATGTTAGCGGCCTGAAGCTCGGAGATTGCTGGTGGCAGTTCGCGTTTCAGTGCGCGGATGAACTCAGCGCGGGTGATGCTCTCGGCCGTCGCTTCCTTCTTCCGGCAAACAAGAACGACAGAGTTGGCGAGAGCATTGGTCCCGGAAGCGATCATACGGTTCGCCATCTCGGTGCGCAGAGGCCAAGTACCAACGACGGCATAGCCCGCCTCGACAACGGCTTGCAGGAAGGTTGCCCAGCCGGTTGAGCTGATCCCTTCTTGAGCGACTTCGCTTTGCTTGAATGCGTAATAGATCGTTGCGGGGAACAGGTCCGAAGATTGCGCGGCCATGTTGGCAATCGCACTGCTCATGCCATCAAGAAAGAACGCTTCCGCGGCATCCTTCCCTCCATGACGATACGGAGTTGCTACTAGTTCCTCCGCTTTAGGTGTGGCAAGCACCCCGAAAATTTCGGGGTAAATCGGTCGCAGTGCGGGCTTCATCCAGGCGAAGAAAAAATCTGAAAGATCAGCATACCCAATGTTGTCATAATAGGGAGGGTCGGACGAGATAACAGTCCGCTCTGGATACGATACTGATTGAGCGTCATGCTGAATTTCCAAACCAATATTTCGCGGCGTCAGTGCATCCAAGGTTTTCACGCCCCACTCGATGCAGTTAAGCCAATTTCCTGTAGATGATGAGAAAAAATTAGCCTCCGTAAAATCCCAAGTCATCGGGAGAGATTGTCGCCCAAATGTATTTCTGATGATCTCCCTGCTACTGTGCCAGGTAGTTATCGACGAGTGATAGTCCGTCGCTTTGGAGACACCAAACGTCAGATAAACGCTCACCGCTTCGGCATAAGCCTTTGCACCATTTCCGCCATCGCGTAGCGGAGTGGGGTCAGACGAAAGGCCCGCGATACGCGCATCGGTCTCAATTTGTGCTCGCGCCTCATGCACGAGATCGCTAAAAGTGTTCAGCGCCACCAACTGGCGGTCGGTGAACAGATCACCGAAGGTCGTCAGGCCATAATCCACGGTCCAGAAATTGCGAGGATCGTTCGGCAGGCTGGTTTCCGGTTTCCATTCGGGCTTTGCCGCCAGCGCCAGCGTTTCGTGCGTTTCCGTGGGCGCGACATAGGCCCGGCTGCGATTGCCCTCGGCGACGATGGCGATCAGCGTCTGACCCATTTTGCCAGTGCGCCCGTTGCTTTTCACATAGTCGGGGGTGATCGCCGTATCCGACATAAGGCAGCGGAAATTTGCGCCGCGGCCTGCCTTAGTTCCCTCCTTCGCAGCCGCGATCTCGGCCTTGGTTCCGCCATGCCTGATCCGATAGGAAATGGTCTTGGCTTGTTTATCGACAATGGGCTCGATCCAAGCCTCCTTGCCGGCTTTGGCGCTGAGCAGGAAGCTCGACGCGATTGGCACTTGCACATTTGAGAACGCAGGGTCCGGGCTCGGCACCGTCCGCGCCCAAATCCACGCGATCACCGTCCCTTTGCCACCGCCATGTTCCTTCGGCAGGTCCACCTGCGGGTAGAGATGCCCTATGCGCTCCCACGCCTTCTCGCGCATCCATTCGCCATAGTATTTAACGTCCTCTGCAAGCCCCTCGGCATTGCGGTAGAACTGCCGGTCCTTCACGCCGGGATGGATCGGTTCTTTGTCCTTGAATTTCGGCGGGATCTCGATCATCGCCTTGCCGATCATTACCGCGACCGGGTTCAGGTCTGATCCATAGGCGGGCAAACCGAGGCGCTGCGCCTCCAGCGGGATCGAGCCGCCGCCCGAGAATGGATCATAAACCGCGGGAAGCTCGCCGCCGCAGCTCTTGCGGATTTCAGCACGGGCACGCTCCAGCACCTCTTCGTTGGTCGAGTTCTCCCACTTCACCAGTTCCTCGATGATGCCAAACAGCCGCTTGCGCTCGGCCTCCTGCGCTTCATGCGTGGGGAATTTTTCGAGGTTGCTCGAAGGATCATCGACGAGCTGGGCGAACAGCACCGCGCGGCACGCCGCCAGCGGCCGCCGCGCCCACCACAGATGCAGCGTGGAAGGATGCCCGTGCCGGATCGACTTCTCCCGCGCCGAGGCTGCGTTGATTGCTTCGAGCGGAATCGCGACTTCGATCAGTTTCTTTTTGTACGTCATTGTGACCCTACGTGATGTCGTTCTTGAGGTGTCCTGGCAAATATCCGACGACAACACGTTCGGTCTCGGCATCCCAGAAATAATAAAGTCGAAAACCTAGCCGTTCATCTCGGCTATTACTGCCTTTTAGGTGCCAATCCAGCTCGCGTGTAGAGTCCTGATAGCGAACGAAGTATGATCCTCCGAAGTTCTTCGCTTTGTTTTCTTGTGAAAAGCACGGAGTATTTTCCAAGCCAAGCTCCGCCAGCTTTTGCTCGAAGGCGTTCTTGTAATCGATGCCGCCGATGCGACGCATGGGGACATAAAGATCCCGCATCATCAGAAGCGCGTTATAGACAAGAGAGACATCCTTGAAGTCCGAGCTTCGGGCAGCCTTGATCGCCTTCGGATGCAGTTCCACTTGGCCACTGAGATGAGCCTGAGCCCAGGTCTCGATCTCGTCCAAGCTTTCCGGCAAAATCGGCGCTGCTCTCTTGGGGCTCTCCGAAAGCACCGCATCGAGACGCGCCTGGAGCGCCATATAGCTCGCCTTGATCTGACGCAGCTCCGACAGGGCCGATTGCCTCTCGGCGTCGGCGTTCAGCGCCAACTCGAGACTGGCCTCGGCTTCTTGCTTCGCCGCGCGCAACTCTTCGTCTGCCAGCCGCAGAAGTTCGGCGTCTCCCTGACCTTCGGCTGAGGCGCTTTCGCGAGCCCGCTGCGCCGCTATGCGCTTAACGTGCTGAAACGACGGCTGCTCCCGTTCGAGAACATCGCGCGGACGAGTGATGCGAAGCGCCTGCTCAACGAGGAAATCCGCAAAGGTTGAACCACCACTATCGCCCCAATTGGCAATACGTGCGGCCGTCGCGACTGGATGGTCGGTCGGGAGGTGTGCGCTTGGGTCAAAGCCGGGATTGTAGGTCCGAACTGCCTGGCGATAGACCGAGAACTCTCGGCCCAAGCGATCCGTCAAAGAGAAGGCCGCTTCGGATGTAATGACGACGGCATGCACAAATCCGACCGTCCTTCGGATGAAGGGGTGAACAGGAATTGCCGTCTCGTCGGCGTTTTCGCTTCCCTCTGGTGTGGCGAAGACAACAACGGGATGATGGCGATGCGGCGCTTCCAGAAAGGCTACAAGGTCATCGACATCCTGCTCCGACTCCACGAGCCACGGGTCTGCCGAAGTCGGGCGGCCATCAAGATAGGCGTCCTGCGTAAAAGCGACGCCACGGACAAAATTAGGTATCGATCGCGGAATCGGCTCGGCGCTTCCTCGCTGCGCGCAGATGAGACGGACTCCGAAGACCGCTTGCGTCGCGCTACGCTCCGCGATCCCTACCTCGGTAGTCCAAATACGCGACGTATCCTTGAGGCGCTCGCGCAGTCTGAACGCCCAATACCGAGGCTCGTCCAGCTTGATCGCCTCGGCCTGTTCGGAATTGTCCTGGTCAATTTCAAAGGAATCGCCATCCCAAGCGCAGGCGGGGATACTTCTCAGGTTTCTGCCAGGATCGAATCCCCACCTCAAAACTCGTTTTTGCAGCTCACGGAAAATGTCGGGGCCGCGAACAACAAGCCCAACCTGCGACGCGATCTGCACGAAGATGCGCTGCTCGGCGTCATGAACAGAGATATTCTCAGCAGACTGCCTCATACGATCCCCACCTGGCACAGCTTGAGCATCTTTTCGTGGACGAGTCTGGCGCGCTTTTCGAGGAAGGCTGTGTAGTCGCCAGCAACCATCTCGTCATAGGGGATCAGATGGCTGGACAGCCGCTGACGCACTTCGGCTTCCCCAAGAGGCGTGCCCTCCAGTCGCTCAGCCAGATACCGCTCTGGCTCTTTGTCGGAGATATTCCGGTTCGTCTGCCAAGTGACCAATGCGCAGTTCAGCGATCGATAGATTTCGGCGTCGGCAAAATCCAGGCGCCGCAGATGTGCATCGGGGAACAGGTGATGATATTCTCGCTTCGGCAGATTGCCACGGCTGACCGTGCTGCCATCGGCCAAATCCAGTCCGCCTTGGTGCAATGCCAGCGCCAGGATGGCGCGGCCTAGCCGATCCTTGTTCGTTGGCCAGCGAGCAGCGATCAATTCATCTGTGTGGGGAAGCGGATATTGTGCGTCGTCGAATATGACCGGCAGCGGGGCATCGGCTTTGGCAACTGATGCCCTCAGCTCCAGGAAGTCGACAAGCGCGCGGGAGTTTGTCGATTTTTCGTAACGATTTGAGAAGAAAGCTCGCCACAGATACTTGCGCAGGATCGTGCGAGCGCGCCCCTCCGCGTCAAGTCCTTGCGGTGTCCGCGCCCACAGTGCGGTGAGCACCGGCACGACCACATCCGAAGGCAACCGTTTAGCATCGAAGATTCTCTCTTCCTCAAGAAACGTCACCGTGCGCTGTACACCGCTGACGAGTTCACCCCAATGCGCGAGCAAGGTCTCTCCGAAGCTCTTTGCAAGGTAAGTTGAATTGGTCGGCGGCTTGTCCTGAAGCAGTGCACTCGCATAGAGAACCAGCTCTTCGGGTTCGTAATAGGCTTCGACCCCAGGGCAGGCTTCCCGGCATGCGCCGACCAGTTCATGCAGC
>Ga0164243_10012226_pt1 | contig 12182 bp, 9 predicted proteins | sample OricompcompostOP_FD_108781 | JGI IMG/M metagenome (GOLD analysis project Ga0164243, IMG submission 108781) | Organic Plus compost microbial communities from Emeryville, California, USA - Original compost - Organic plus compost (OP) | ecosystem: Engineered > Solid waste > Mixed feedstock >...
AAGATGCTCGCGTGTTAACGGGCCACGCGAGCAACTCAACTCACTTCCTGTACAGAAAGCCAGCAAGTAAGCTGAAAGCAAAGTTGACACAATGTGTCAGAGCTTCAGAATGGAGGCAAAAAAAGATGCTCATTCTTTCTCTATTTTAAGGCATTATTCGATTAGATGTCAAGTGGATCTTTTTTTGCACCACCTTCATAGAAAGCGTGTTCAAAAAGCGGAAGAGCTTATTCAGGCACATATTTTCAATAGCATCGATTTTCCAGGCAGCTTCTTTACGTATCAGATGCACATCAGCCATATGAGCACCTGATGTTTCATCAAGTATCAATATGGCTGCACCTCGTCTCTTTTACGCGAGGTACAGCTTCTATCAGAAAGTAACAGAGGAACGAAGTACTACGTGATTGGCACAGTTACCTGATAGGGCGTTGCACCGTGTTCCAGAAGAGAGGATAAAGTAGCCTCAATTTTTTATGTACAGGAGACAATGCCTATGAGCAAGAAGAATCGACAAATTGTGCTGGCAAGTCGTCCGCAAGGATGGGTACAGGAGAGCAATTTTCGTCTTGTCGAGACCGATGTACCCGCACTCAAAGATGGTGAAGTATTAGTCAAAAATATCTATCTTTCACTCGATCCATATATGCGAGGTCGCATGAACGCGACGAAATCCTATGCCAGTAGCGTCGAAATTGGACAGGTCATGGTCGGGGGGACCGTTGGCAAGGTGGAGGCCTCCAAAAACCCGCAATTTCGGGAAGGAGACGCGGTACTTGGCTATTTTGGCTGGCAGGAGTACGGGATCTCCGATGGTAAGGGCCTGCAAAAGTTGCCTGAAAGCAAGGATATTCCGCTCTCGGCTTATCTGGGGGTGCTTGGCATGCCGGGACTGACCGCCTGGGTCGGCCTGATAGAGATCTGCCAGCCAAAACCGGGAGAAACAGTTGTCGTTTCTGCCGCCTCTGGCGCGGTGGGAAGCGTGGTCGGACAGCTTGCAAAAGCTCATGATTGCTGTGTAGTCGGTATCGCGGGCGGGCCTCAGAAGTGCAATTACATCGTCCAGGAGCTCGGGTTTGATAAGGCGGTCGATCATCGTGCCGGGAATTTACAGGAAGATCTGGAAAAAGCCACGCCGAACGGCATTGATATCGATTTCGAGAATGTTGGCGGCGAGGTGATGGATACAATACTCGGCCGTTTGAATACATTCGCCCGTATCGCGCTGTGCGGCATGGTCTCGCAATACAACGAGACACAGCCGGCTCAGTTCCGCAACTTCGGGGCGATGATCGCCAGTCGCGTCAAGATGCAGGGGTTCCTGGTCGGTGACTATCAGCATCTCTGGCCCCAGGCCCAGGAAGAACTTACTTCCTTGCTTCAGGCCGGGAAGCTCAAGTATCGCGAGAGTATTGCGCATGGCGTGGAGAACGCGCCAAAGGCGTTTATAGGCATGCTCAAAGGCGAGAATTTCGGCAAGCAACTGGTGAAACTCTCCGAAGAATAGCCACTCTTCAGCATCCAGCCGAGCAGTCAGAGCGTGTATTCCTTAAACTGCACTCTCTCCAGGCTGGATGCTCCTGCACTATTTTTCGCATATTGCCTTTTTCAGTGCGCCCCCTTTTCGTGTTGCAGTATAAAGCGCTGTTGCACCCACTGTGTAATCAGGTCGAGATAGCCGGACGCAAGGGACTGCTGTTCAGGGGGTAGCAGAAACGAACGATCCATCTCGCGAAAACCACCTGTCTGGCTCAAGAACAGGGCGTGATCGGCCTGAGGAATGGTCGTTACAGTAACATCAGGATTGTGCTTGAGGGCAGAAGTATAGAGGCGGGCGCACTCCTGTCCGTTGATAATTGTGTCACGTTCGCCAAAAACGGCCAGGAACGGGCAACGAACCTCTTTCAAGAGCGAGAGTATATCGCTGTGTGCCTCTCCATGCATATGCTGCTCATAGCGCTTCTGATCCCAGATCCCGGCATCTCTGAGCCAGGGTTCCTGCAACATCAACCGTTGCAAGCTTTCAACCAGGTTATAGGGGGCCTGGGCCCTTTGCAGAAATAAGCGAATTTTGCTGAAAGCCAGTGCTCGATCAACGTCAGTGAGCTCATATCCTTCTGTCAACAGGTGATTGGTCACACGAAACAGTTCCTGCTCATCGCCGATGTCAGGCGGAACCAAGGCAGCAATCATAAACGCAACGGCCTCTGAAGCCAGCGTATAGATCAGGGGAAGGATCTGCCCGGCCTGGCTAATCCCCCAGAGCCCGACCTTATCGGCAGCGATATCGGACCGCCTCCGAAGCCAGTTCAGCGCTGCTACACCCTCTTCTGCTCGCTCCTGCTGACTTTGCGTTGTCCAGTCGCCTGATGAAGCGCCAATGCCGGGCTTATCCCATGAAAGCGTGGCGATGCCCCGTCGCGTGAAGGCCTCCCAATAGTGAGGAAACATCCCAAGCCCATCACGCGCCATCGAGCCAGCGCCCGGCAGAAGCAGCACGGCAGGAAAGGGGCCGGAACCCTCCGGCAAGCAAAGCGTTCCAGCAAGAACAGTGTCCCCGTTTTGAAAGGCGATCTCTTCCTGTCGATATGACAGCATGGAATGCTTTGACAAAGAAATCGTTTCACTCCTTTTGTAGAATCTGTTACTCGAAAGTATACCAGATATTCTTCTCAAAAGTATAGTCTCATGCGGACACGTGCGCATATACGTCACCGCTCTCCCTTTCAATAAACGGCCAGGCAGAGCAGTTTTCATCCCCCGTTCCCGGGACAAGCATAGAGGGCTCTCATTGAGAAATAATCATATAGTTGGCTTGATTATTCGGGAAATAGCAGGTGCTCATTCTCGCTTCAAAATACAGGAAAGCAGCCATTGCTCGGTGATATCTCTTTTCTATCAATAGTGCAGTACTCCATTTTCTTCCTTGCACACATGTACAAAATACCCTATACTCTTCAAAGAAGTTACCCTTTGGAATGGAATACAGAGCAGCCAAACATGCAAGAGGAAAATGAGCGCGACAGCTTCAGCGACTCAGTGAACATCATTGACACAGGAGCAGTGTCAGAAGCCTTTCAGCCAGCCTGGAAGATTACACCAGGCAATGCAGGTAGAACAGCCAGAGAAGCGCGTTCAGCCTGACAACCACTAATCGGAGTATCGCTTTATCATGTCAAAACATACGCAGACGGAACCAGAAGCTCGCAAGCCAGCCACACCCCGTTATCGGCTCTGGCTCTGCATTGTGGGCCTGGTTGCTTTTTTGTTACCGCAATTACTTCTTCCCGGAGGCTTGCTACAGCGCCTCATCTTGAGCCCATTCAGCTCGGGGGGCTTCGGCTTTATCCCCGGCGTCATGCTCCCTGAAGCGCAATATCAAATTCCGCTCCTGCTGCTGGCGGCCCTGTGCATGATGGTTGTCTGGCAGCGTACGGTACACAGACCGGGACGCAAGCCAGGAGCCCGCCGAGGCGCAATCGCAGGCCTCTGGACCGGACTGCTTATCCCTCTGATCTTTACCATAGCCTCTCTCCTCTTCTACATCATAACCACGCCTCAAAATGCTAGTACTAACACTTCTATACAAATGCTGTTCTGGATCCTTCTGCTTGTTATACCTCCCAGTATGGTTGTATTTGCCCTCGCCGGTGCTGTGCTCGGTTTACTGGAACAGCGCTTTCACTGATTCTCTCATTTCACGAAAAATAAAAGAGCCTGTATCGACCATTTATCTATACAGGCTCTTCGTGGCATCCAGAGCGCTCGTCAAATAGTTCCTATCGCGCAGAGAGCAAGGGTGCTCTGCCTACTTTACCTGGAACGTTTTGACAGCAGCAAGCTTTTCATCACTGCACGAGGATGTGCTGCACCAGTAGAATTCAACGGCACCATATCCAGATTCGTAATATTCATGCGAATAGTAGCCACCGCCATACTCGCGGCCCATCTCAAGCGGCTCTCCCGTATCGGGTGGATCTCCGTTGAAGTACCATTTCGTGGTTACATAACCCACCGCACCCTCTTCAACATCGAAACTCGCGTATATAGTTTGTCCAGAGTTAAAAACATCATACGATGTAGTACCGTCTTTAGAGTCGGTAAGAATAGTAATTTTGAATTTTGCTTCAGCACTGGACGAAACAGTATTGCCGGAAGGCGGGTTGAGCTCGGTATAGGGCGTCGGCGAGAGCGCGTACGCGGCGGTTGCAGTGATTTCAGCCTCGCTGGTCGCCGTTTCCTCAGCCGTTTCAGTCGCACTATAGTTGCTGGTCTCGAATAGACCGAGACCAAAAGCCCCGCCAAGCGCAAAAATACCGGCGCAGACACAGGCACCAATTAACAAAAGCGCCCCTAGAATAGAAAGAGTGACAATAAGACCAGTATTGCGCTTTTGTGGCGGCATGCTGTATTGAACCGGCTGGCCGCAGCGGGGGCATGCAGGAGCGCCAGGCGGTAAGTCAAATCCACATGAAGGGCAACGCATACAAAACTCCTTCTCGAATTCATACAGATAGAGTTGTTCCGTGGTGGGAGGTTCAGCAGAAAGCGAGATGTCACTTTCTGCCACACCGAAATATTTCCATCTAAAGATCAGCAGCAATTATCATAACAGGAAAGATACACACTCGCCAGCTTCTTTAAAATGAAGCCCGTCACAATTTGGTTTCTTTTGAACGGATTTTTCTTTCCCAAGAAAAGGGGCCAAGGATAACGGATGAGCTTTAAAAGAGAGGTGAGAACAAGCGAAGGGTGTTCTCTCATAGCCTTTTTCGTCTGCATGTGAAAAAATCGCATTGAAAGTAAAATCATATCGTTTTATACTGTTTTATAGGTAATTGGAGCCTGGAAGTAAAGTGAGGGAGAAATGCAAAAAAACACACATCGTTGTAGCGGCTTTGCGGAAGTGAATGGAACACGGCTCTATTTCGAGATGGCCGGGAAAGGACGGCCTCTGGTTTTGCTTCACGGGCACTTTTTAAATCATACTCTCTGGAATATGCATTTTGATGTGCTCGCACAGCATTACCGCGTTCTTCGCTTTGACCTGCGTGGTTTCGGTCAATCCGCTCCCTACCTGACGGAACCGCGTCCCTTTTTCTGGCATGAGGATCTGTGGCACCTCCTGCATTACTTCGAGTTGAAACCTGCCTCACTGATTGGCTTCTCGCTTGGTGGAAAAGTCGCGCTCGATTTCGCCCTATCACAACCGGATATGGTAGAATCTCTCGTCCTGGTCTCGACCGGCGTCAGCGGCTTTCACATCAAAGAGCGCACACGAGGAAAACCGCTTGAGGACGCTTTCCATTCGATCGAGCAGGCATTAGAACAAGAGGATCTTGAACGAGCAGCAGACCTCTGTCTGCGCACCTGGACGATTGGTCCACATCGCACGGAGGAGCAAGTCAGCGCCAGAGTTCGCAACTTTATCCGGCGCGGCACCCTGCACCAATGGATGAATCAATCCCACAAAGTGCTTCAGCCTCTGGAGCCAGCTCCACCCGCATTTGAGCGTCTTGAAGAAGTACAGGCTCCCACGCTCATTCTTGCTGGCACCCAGGACGTTCCGGCCAGCGTTGAACTGGCGGAAATCCTGCGCAAGCGCATCCGCAGGGCTCGCAGAGTGCTCATTCCCGACGCAGCACATCATCTGATCCTGGAACATCCTGAGCTGTTTAATCGTATCGTGCTCGATTTCCTGGCAACATACCGATAAACAGAAAAAGGAGATGTCCCACCTCCGAGACATCTCCTACGCACGTTCGACGAGGCGTGCCTTTTCCTTTCCTTCTTATCAGGGCTCTTCGACTCTTCTATATTTGCTGCCTTCGCTCAAGTTTGAGCGCAAGCATCGACATAACCAGCGCCATACAGACAATGAAGCAGAGCGCCAGGCGTAGCGAAGACGCCTCAGCCAGCCAGCCAACCACAACCGGGCCGCTTAATGACGAGACGTAGCCAACACCCGTGATTAGCGCTATTGCGGCTCCTCCATGCAAACGCCCGGCAGCTCCGATGACCGTCGGCGCGATGCCCGCAACACCAATGCCGAGCAGGGCAAAGCCCAGAAATGCGGTCGGCGTCGTGGGAACCAGCAGCGCAAGCCCTAGCCCTGACGCAGCCAGTAGAGCCGCCCCACAGACAAAACGACGCGGCCCAAGCAGAGCGACAACCCGATCAGTGCTGAATCGCCCGATGGACATCGTAAACGTGTAAACAGAGTAGGCCAGCGCGGCAATACCGGCGCCACTCTGCACCGTGTCACGCATATAGATTCCGCTCCAATCGCTCATTACGCCCTCGGAGAGGAAGGCACAAAAGGCGATGACTATCAGAATCAGTAACGCTCCTTTTGGGCGCAGCGAGGCCGTTTTGTCCCGCTTCTGATGCTGCTCTTCCGGTACAAAGTGCATGGTTGCCAGCAAGCCACCAATCAGCCAGACAATACTCATCAGGCCAAAATGGAGCCAGACCGGCATATTGATTGACGCGGCGCCCGCACCAATCAGCGAGCCAGCGACACCCCCGAAGCTCCAAAAGGCGTGAAAGCTCCCCATCAACGGACGATTGTATCGCTGCTCCACTGCAACGCCTGCCACGTTGATCGCGATATTCGTCAGGCTGTACCCAAGCGCATAGACACCAAGCATACAGGCAAGCGCCCAGACGTTTGGCATCATCCCGAGCAAGGGAAATAAGAGACAATAAAAAAGAAATCCTATAAATGCGGTTGTACGAGATCTCAGGCGTACTACCAGCGTCCCGGAAATGGGCAAGCTGAGCAATGAGCCGCAATTGAGACCGAAAAGCGCGATCCCGAGCGTTCCCGGCGTCAGATGCAATTGCTCGCTGACGGCAGGAATACGCGCCGCCCAGGTGGCAAAAGTCATCCCGGTAATGAAAAAGGTCGTCGCGACCGCGATACGGGCACGGCGTGGGGTTTGCCTCCGGATGCTCCCAACGACGGCGGGCTGCTGCGCGAGAGATTGCGGTGTAGAGAGTACTATTTCTTCCATCACCACTTCGACGGTTTTCCTTTGACAAAAGTAACAACCGATCAGTATTCTCGGCAACGTAGCTCCGTCCGCCCGAGAAGAGCCCTCCTCTTTGCGCTCCTATGCAGCATTCGGCATATGTTCACCGGATATGGCTTTTCCCCTCTTCGCTTTTTTGTCCATCATTCCCCCTACAGCTCGTTTCCGCATGGAATATGAGCAGCGTAGAACGGCATCTGATCCGGGCTCACGGCATCGAGCAAGGTGTCCTGCATTTTGCCTCTTTTGTTGCAATATATCATATTAACATGGTAACTCTATACATTCAACGCTATCATCCTTTTTGCGAACTCTTTCGAGCAGCAAGACTTCATATGGCCTATCCAAACAATATCGGGTGACCTCCTCCCTGGCGCTGTTTTTTCGGCGCCAGGATGGAGAAGGCTACAAACACGTATTGCCATTTTTACAGGATGGTGCGGCATGTCGGGCTACTTCGCGCCTGGCATAGCATCGCAGTTGAACGGCGTACCTGGCAGGGGGATCGGTACCCGCTTCTACCTTCCCTGCGCCCCCTTCAGGCCGTGCACCGGCCAGGCTCGTGGTACGGCCTCATTGGAGCAGGGGACGCGATATGTACATTGAAACCGAAAAGAAGGTGAGACGGCTCCGCAAGCGCCGCATCGCCCACCAGTATCGCGTGTACCAGAAACGAAGCGGTCGGTTCTGAGAGCCGCTTTGTTGCATTTCCGGCGAGCAGGCTACATGAAAAACGTGGTTTGTCCGCCTGCTAGAACATCTGGGGATACGAGAGCCGCGCCCGTCGGACGAACCAATGCAGGATCTCAGGAAGCGCTTCCTCCCGCACAAGCTGCGCCACCGGGAAGCGATACAGGCGGCCATGACGCGCAAAGTAGATGCCAAACGAGTTGATTGCGTGCTGTTCGGGAGCGCCTGCAATCCCGCCCAGACGATACAACAGATAGTAGCCAAGCAACTGATCCACATATTCCCTCTTCACCCGCAAGTATTGCGTGGTCTTAATATCAATCATACAGTCATCGAGGATGAGGTCAACATCTGCACCCTGCACCAGAGCCGATGCACCAAAGCTCGGGTTCAGCAAGCAAACCGTCTGCGACGAGAGCTCGGAGCGCGGCACCAGCGCAAGCAATTGGCGTAGATCCTGAATATCGAGCTGCTGAACGATGCCAAAAGGCTGATGGAGCCTCCCCATGCGCACAAAGGGATCGATCTGCGCCAACAACAGCGCCGACCAGAGCAGCGCATCTGAAGGCTCGCCATCCTGCATATAGCGGGCAACGCGGTCCTTCGCCTCCGCGACGATCTGCACAGTCAGCGCGGCGATTGGAGTTCCGTAGGTCGCTTCAAGCTCGTCGTAGAGCAGCGTTGTTGCCAGCTCGGCAATCCAGGGCTGGGCGACGGCGTGCGTATAGGTTCGCTGCAAGGAGAAACGTAACAGGTAGTCAAACGCGGTTCCGACAAGGGCGTAATGGCGCGTGAGAGGAGGCGCGATCGGCTCTCCCTCCAACGGCGGCCCTGTGAACGGGAACGCCTTTCTCAGCGCGGCTTTCACATCCCTTTCGGCGATAAATTGGGTCAGGCTCATGCCCCACTCCTCTCACTCTTCACCCCTATTGGCAGTCTATTGTATCGCATCGAGCACCAGCAGTCGCGGTTCATACTGGCGTCGATGCTCCGGACAGAGCCAGAATATGTTTCCATCCGGCGTGATCGTCTTCGCAAGCCCACCCCACTCACAGGATGGGTCGGCCGCCTTTAAGAAGCTATGCAGCGCACGTAAGGCGGCCCCAACAGCCGGTTCAGCCCGCATAAAGTGCGGATCGGGCAATCCCCGTTCCAGCTCATCATATTGCGGCAATGTGGATGGAATCAGCGAGACAAGCTCTTCGAGCACGGCAAGCGGCTTCTCATAGGTTTCCTGCATCTGCTCGTTATAGAGCGCTCCCAATGCCTGCCCAAGCGGCACCCCATGCCGGAGGAATTGCACGACGTAGTGGAGCCACGGGTTCACCTTCTGCCACCACTCCTTCGCCTCGCGGACCGGGTAGCCCTCACCAATGGGATGCGGGCCCGATGGATGCTGACAGAGCAGGATCAGCCTGTATTCCCGGCTAACCCAATCTTTCGGGTTCCACCACCTCCGATCTCCACAGGTCAGGTAGAAGACGTTCGGGCACTCGGCCTCAAGCTGCTTCATCTTGAAATTCCACTGACGGGCGAAGTTGCGATTGAGCAGCTCCGCCATCTGCTTCAACTGCTCCCGAAGCTGCCTTGTCTCTTCCCGGCTAGCATGCACATCGCGAAGAAGCTGCTTCTGCCCTTTGAGCAGATCGTGCATAATGAACTCATCCGTACTCGGGTGAATGCCGTATAGCAGTTGCGATACCGAGACCTCCTCGAAGCTTTCGGGACATTCCACTGTCGCACGTTTCGCCTTCCATCGGCGCTCAAGATCCTCATAACGATGGTAGCGCGGGCACGGCTGCGCACCCGGCTGCTTCCAGTGGCAGATACAGGGAACCTCGCGCCGCATCTTGAGCCCTTTGAAGTCCGATAGAATCTGCTCGATGGTCGCTTTTAAGATGACGAAGAAGTTATGCGGCGCAATCCCCCAGACAAGCAAGCGGAGTTCACGCGCCATCGGGTTCAATTCGGCGCGAGCCTGATGGCCTTCGTGTTCGAGCAGGACGCCATCGCGCCAGTGCAAGCCGCGGGTATAGCGATGGGTACGCACGATAAAGCGGCTCATGACGCCGGGCGGCACCACTTCAAAGCGGTAGACCATCTCGACCTGCGAGAGTCCATCAGGCGGCGATGTGGGCCACGGATCAAGCTTGACCGGCGGCTCAAACGGGAGCAATTGCGGGATGAGGCTTTTTGTCGATACATTATCACGGCCCTCAGCCTCAAGCTGGTAACTCAGGTCGAAGCGCTCCATCAGCCGCAAGAAGATCGGATACAGGTGCGGCTCGTACTCGTTGCCCTCATCGTCTCGTGCCCAGATGCGAGGCAGATCTTCGTGCTTGAGAATACCGCTTGCCTGCCTGACGGCCTCATCGGTCAGCACGAAGCTGATTGCCTTTGTGATCCAGTTTGGCTTGAGCACGACCAGATTGCGCAGGATCATATCATCCCCGAAATACATCAGCTTGCCAAGCTCGTGCAGATAGGTTCCAAGCGTCCCCTGGGCAATTATCCGCTTGATGCCATGCGCTCTGGCGATATTGCAATATTTTTCAGCCGAGATATGGTGCGGCTTTGCTTTTTGGAGTGACTGTTCAAGCTGCGTCCAGCGCTGCGGCCAGAGCTGCCCAACGAGCGGCAATTTCTCAGCCTGCTCAAGAATTGCTGATTTCAATGCATCGATCCCAGTACCATCCCTGTTGCTGACCGGGAAGAGACCGACAAGCTGCTTGTAGGTCTGCTGATATTGCTGATAGTTCAGATCTGGAGCCCGCTCATCGGTATGCGTCGCGACCAGCAGAACCGGCGAGTCGGGCGCGTGAAGCTGGATCAGGTCAAGCCAGTAATCAAGCCGACTCTGTTCGACGCCTACACGCGCGTTCCAGACGAGCAGGTAGAGAGTGCGACGGCTCAAGAAGAACTGATGGGTTGCGTGATAGATATGCTGGCCGCCAAAATCCCAGGTATTGAGCATGAGCGGGCTTTCAGGGAATACCAGTTGCTCAACGCGAATGCCATGCGTGGTCGCCGACTGAGCCTCGAAAGCTTCAGCGCGTAGGGCCCGCAGGAGCGATGTTTTCCCGGTCCCGCCCTCACCGATCACCATCACCTTCGCCTCACGGCGCTCCTTGCCATCTGCTTGCAATTCCCGGAGAAAAGAGCGTATCGCCGAGGTTCCCTGCTCCACGATCTCCGGAGGCGGCATGAGCAGTTCATCTGTACCACGCAGCCCAATATCATCAAGCATCTCAAGGTTGCCCAGTTCTACCGGTAGGCGCCGAAGTTGTCGGTTGTCGCTTAGACTGAGCATCTTCAACTGTTGTAACTTCCCTATTTCCGCCGGCACCTCCCTTAGCTGGTTCCCTGGGAGAAACAGCGCCCATAACTGCTGCAACTCCCCTATCTCTGCCGGCACCTCTCTTAGCTGGTTCTCTGAGAGATTGAGCACCTCTAACCGCTGCAACTCCCCTATCTCTGCCGACACCTCCCTTAGCTGGTTCTCTGAGAGATCCAGCACCCCTAGCCGTTGTAACTTCCCTATCTCTTCCGGCACCTCCCTTAGCTGGTTCCTTGCGAGACTCAGCACCTCTAACCGCTGCAACTCCCCTATCTCCGCCGGCACCTCCCTTAGCTGGTTCCCTGAGAGATCCAGCTCCTTCAACTGTTGTAACTCCCCTATCTCTTCCGGCACCTCCCTTAGCTGGTTCCCTGAGAGATCCAGCTCCTTCAACTGTTGTAACGATCCAATCTCCTTCGGGTAAGTTGCAAGCAGGTTATCAGCAAGGGAGAGCTCTTGAAGCCCTCTCAAGTTCTGGATAGCAGCAGGTAATCGGGTAATAGCATTTCGGCGACTCTTATACGGCTCTTTCGCTTGTAGAGAAAAAGGCTTCTTGAAAGCTTCTTTTGTTCCATTAACGAATAGAGCCCCACCACTACCCAGACTCAGTGTCTTAAGCCTTTTTAGTTTGATAATCACTTCAGGGAACTCAGTCAACTGATTATTACCAATAGAAAGCACAGTTAGTTGCTGGAGATAGCGGAGTTCATCAGGAAGAGTGATTAAGAGATTATAATCCAGAATAAGGGATTCTAGAGCAGCCAGATGAGCAATCTCAGGAGGAAGTGAGGATATTTCATTGAAACTTACGTCAAGCACCCGCAGGTGTGTCAGCTTACAGAGTAAGGCGGGAAGCGTGGTCATCCCGGAACGAGAAAAGTATAGCTCGGTCAGGTGGCCGTCTTCGTCGAACTCGGTGTCACAATACTCAGGCAGGTATTCTTGCACGAGGCGCTCGACAATTTGCCGGTCGGTCAATGGGGTCGTCACAGCTAGCACATCCTCCACAAAAAGAGCGTAGAACAATATTTTCAGATGAGGCTATTATACACGCTCCTTCATCTCTTTACAAGTGGCATTACTTTTTTCCCCTTCAACTTTCACAGCGTCTTCTTCCTACG
>Ga0164243_10012227_pt1 | contig 12181 bp, 7 predicted proteins | sample OricompcompostOP_FD_108781 | JGI IMG/M metagenome (GOLD analysis project Ga0164243, IMG submission 108781) | Organic Plus compost microbial communities from Emeryville, California, USA - Original compost - Organic plus compost (OP) | ecosystem: Engineered > Solid waste > Mixed feedstock >...
AACTGCTCGTCGATGACGACGGCTTCTCCTTCAGCGATAAGCCGCCCATTCGCGTAGACCTCCAGTGGTTCGCCGACGAGCTTTTCAAGTTCAACGACGCTGCCGGTCGTCAGGCGTAGCAGTTCTGCCAGGGGAAGTCTACGGCGGCCCAACTCCACGGTAATCTCAATCTCCACGTCGGCCAACACACTGAAATTCATGTTGCTGCCGTCTCCGCGCATGTGTTCCGTCCCGAGGTCAGGATAGGCCAGTGGTGCCACTTCGATACGTTCTGCAGAAGCAGGACGCGGGGCAGCCGGCGGGATATTCCGGGAGTGTGAAGGGGAATCCATTGCCTGAACACGTTCCCTACTTTCAACAGTGGCCGGAACGAGTGCAAATCCGTTCAAGGCTTCCCCGTTGAAGGTCATACTGAACGCGACCTTGAGAAGTTGTTCTTCGAGAGAGCCGCTGGGCAGAGAATTACCAGGGGGCAGCATGCGGAAGGATACTTCCGAAAGACTCAAGCCAGCCTGAGCAAGTGTCGAATTAACGGCTGCATGAGCCTGACTGGCGAGTTCTCGTATCAGGTCGCTTGCACTCGGATCTTCAGGAGTCAACGCTTCTCCGAGCATGATCTTCGAGATCAATGCCAGCCATTTCTCCTCAAGCAGGACGCCGTAGCGTAGATCTGGGCTCTCAGCCAGAATAGTCAAATACGACACGGGCTGCCCACTCGCTTCTGCAAACGTCGTGGTGACGGGAGGATCTATTGTAAGCGGTGCGTCGGCTCCGAGGATGGTGGACAGAAAAGTCCGCAATGCCTCCTGAGCGGTGGGGATAAGTTGAGCCACGTTATGCGAGTTCATCTTCTTCGTTAATGGCAGGTAGAGCAACTATTTCTTGAATGTAGAGTGCGCGACGCTTACCGGATTTGCCGACCTTCGCAGAGAAGGTATGTTTGGAACCGACGAACACTCGCAGCGCTTCGTTGACGCGGCCATCGAGCGGAATGACGTCGCCTACCTCAAGCTGCATGATTTCACTTACAGGAAGTCGCGTGCGGCCGAGTTCTGCGCGTATCTCCACATTCATTGCACGCAGGGTCTCCTGATACCGCTCGCGGACGACCGGGCTCACCTCACTGGTAGCGCTGGAAATCCACTGAGACATGCTGGAACGCCCCATCATACGTTCCAGCATGACGTAGGGATAGCAGATGTTGATGAAGCTTGTCTGATCATAGACGGCGACTTCAAAGGTACAGACCATGGCAGGCTCAACGCCCGGAAGGATCTGAACGAACTCCGCATTGGATTCGAAAGAATCTTCGGTGATCTTGAACTCGAAAACCTGCCGCCAGGCCTTCTCCAACTCGTGAAAGGCACGCCCCATCACCTTGCTCATGATGCGCTGTTCGATCTGGGAGACCTCACGTGGCCGCTTCAGGAATTCGCCTGGACCTCCAAAGAGCTTTTCGATCGTGAAAACCACCAGGCGGGGGTCTAGCTCGAAGATGAGCTTGTGGCCGAGGTCGTGGGCATCTGCTACGTAAATGGCAGCAGGGGGGGCACTCGACATCACGTACTCGGAGTAGAGCACCTGGTCGATTGCGGTCAGGCTGATGTCGACGATTGTACGGAGCTGGGCAGAGAGGTAAACCGATACATCTCGGGCGAACGCTTCGTGAACGTGGTTTAGCACGCGCATCTGGTCCTGGGAGAAGAGGCGCGGGCGTTTAAAGTTGTATGGATTGATCCGCCGCTCGACGTCGGCCGTCATCATCGACTCCAGCACCTCGAGATCATAGGTCTCTGAGTTGGCGTTCATCTGGCTGCGGACCTGCAGCAGAATGTCGATTTCTTCCTGACTGAGCGGTTTTGGCATGACGACCGGAAAGACCTGCAAATTCAGGCGGTATATTTTTCTCATCCGGTATGCCACACCCCATAGCGGGCAGAACATACCGGACCCGGGTTTGAGGGCCGCCTGTAGTTACTGCAATACGAACTGCGTGAAGTACATGCGGTCGATCTGACCTTCATGAACGATGGCGTTCACGGCCTCACGGAGCGCGTTCTTGAGTTCACCCCGACGGTTGATATCAGCCAGCTCATCGACGGTTCGCAATCCCAGTACCTTGAGGATGGTGTCTCGAACGACAACCTCTTTGGCTACGATTTCCTCGAGGGTAGCAGGATTGTGGCTCTCCAACCCGAGACTTACCAGGAGGTAGCGTTTTCCGCTGCTCCCGACTGGATTGATGACCATATCGCTGAGCTGTATGAACTGGCCATACTTCGTGGACCCTTGCTGCATCCAAGCATCCTCTGTGCCAAGCTGGATTCCGGCTGCTCTTGCCACCCCGGCAAAGCGTTCGTAGTTCGCGTAAGTCAGGTATGCGCCGGCTCCGATCGGAAGCAGCACAGCCATGACGATGGTAAGGAGGAAGAGATTGCGTCCCCCGCCTGCAGGTTTTGCCTCTTCGGACCCCTCGGTCTCAATGCTGGATTGCAGATTGTCTGACTCGGCCATGAACAGAAGGCTGATGTGAACGCGAAGTATGAATGCAGGTGCTGGAGAGCGTTCTGGACTGCCAGCACGTAATCATGCCTGTCCGTTTATCGGCTGCCATGTCTTATACTTAATTCTCGTCGCACGACTCTCCATCTCGTTTTTACCCCGGTACTTGCTGGAATTCGAAGAAACAGGCGTGTGGCTAATAAGTTGGCTGCATGCCACATCAAACCAAACCGCCTATACGCACGATACTTGCTACGACGTCCCTGCTAGTTTCTTGGCGTTCCCGAACCTGAGCGGTATCAATCCGGCGGGTTTGAGGCAAGCACCCATCATCTCCTCGTTTCGTCGTGTTTCGGGCCGTCGCTGTATTTCTAGTTTGTGCGTTTGTGGCTCTTTCGGATACCCGGGGGCAGTCAATGCCTGTCTCCGGGGATTCGCTCGTAATTCCCGGTCGGAAATTCGTGCCGGTACAAGCTGCCCGGCCGTATGCGTTTCAGTTGTTCACGCCTTTCCCTGGTGCGCACTCCGGTGGTGCGTTGTTCGACTCGATTCGTTACCGGTTTAGCTATCCGTACTGGCTCTGGATCACATCCTCATTGAGCGATACGACCGATGTTAAGGCGATACCGGACCAGGTCCGGCCGTTTGAATTCAAGCATGTATATCGTCTTCGAGGGATTACGACATCCGAGGTGGTCGCAGATTCGAGTGGAAAAGGCATGACCAGGCAGGTGCGTCCGCGAGCAACGTCTGATCCCTTCGGGGGGATGAAGTTGCAGCGCCGGGGATCCATCACACGGGGCATTCTTGCCGGCAACCGAAGGGATGTGTCCGTGGAGTCGGGCCTTCGTATGGAACTGGCAGGCGAACTGGTGGACGGTGTGCAGGTGCAGGCCGTCCTCACAGATGAGAACACACCCATTCAGCCAGACGGCACGACACAGCGTATCAGCGAATTTGACCGTGTGGCCATTCAGCTTCAAGCCCGGCATGGAAAGGCTGAACTTGGCGATTTCGATCTGGTGTTGACCGGATCCGAATTCGCCAGGTTCAATCGCAAACTTCAGGGTGCAAGTCTAAGCAGCACATTACCAGCCATAGCAGGAACGCCGTTTTCAGGAGGCTCCACAACGGTAGCGGTTGCAACGGCACGAGGGCAATACCGACTGCAGGAGATTCAACCGCTGGATGGTGTGCAAGGGCCATACCGCCTGGAAGGCGCTGCGGGTGAGCGTTTCATTATCGTACTCGCCGGATCCGAAACGGTGTATCTGGATGGGCAGCGGCTCGAACGGGGAGAACTCCACGATTACGTCGTCGATTACCAGACGGGTGAAATCACCTTTACACCACGCCGGATCATCTCGGATGATCACCGGATTACCGTGGAATTTCAGTATACGACGCATGAGTACACCCGAACGATGGTAGCCGTCTCGTCGGAAACAAACTGGTGGGCGCGTAGCGACGGTCCTGCTCGCGCGCGTCTGGGCGTAAGTTTTCTTCGAGAGGCTGACAGCCGCAGGTTCAGCTCGGAACTGGGGTTCACGGCTGCAGACTCTTTGCTGCTTTCTCAAGCTGGGGACGGTTTGGCCCTCCGAGATGGTGCCGAAGTCGTTGCCGGGCCCTTTGACCCTGAGGCTCCCTTTGTTCAATACACGCGTGAACCCCGTGTCGTAGGCGGGGTGCTGGATACGGTGTATGTCGCCCTCAGGGAGGCTCCGGCGCCCGGCGAGCCGGTATACCGTGTGCGGTTTACACGAGTCGGTCAGGGCCGGGGTAGTTATGTGCGAGCAGACAGCCTTGTGAACGGCATTTCATACGAGTACCTGGGGCCCGGGATGGGCGACTACGAACCGGTCCGTATTCTTCCAAAACCAAAAGAACAACGCCTCGTCGATTTCACGGTAGCCGTGGAGCCCCTTGCGGGTATGGAGTTTTTCGGCGAGTGGGCGGGATCATTGCACGATGAGAACCGCCTTTCCCTCTTAGACTCGCACGATGATCGGGGTAAGGCCTACAATTTTGGAACGCGTCTAAAGCCTACCGTCATTCCAGGTCTGGGGACATTCTCTGCACAGTATACGCGCCGCGTTGTGGACGAGCGTTTTGAGGCATTCGACCGGATTCGTCCGGTCGAGTTCAGTCGACAGTGGAACCTTGCCTCACGGGCTGGCGAGCGAGATGTGCCAGCTGGCGAAACTACGCACGAAGCGTCTATTGATCTGGCTCTTTCGGCTCGTACCAGTATCTCGGGAGACTGGGGGCAGATCGCTATGAACTCCGGATTCAGTGGCACAAGGCAGGGTGCTCATCTACATGTGGAGGAAGCGGGGCTGCCATCACTGGATTACCGGGTGGAGTTGATTCAAAGCCGGGATAGCCTTGTTGGAGAAGTGGGGACCTGGGTGCGTCAGATCGGGGTTGTCCAGTATAAGCTGCTACAGGATCGTCTGGTGCCGCAGATTCGTTTCGAGCAGGAGCAGAGGAAACAGGTAGTGCTCGGCACCGATAGCCTGGCACGGACTTCAATGGGATTCACGGCGATACGGCCGGGCGTTTCGTGGCGGACCGAGCAACTGGAGACTGGTGGAGGCGTGGAAATTCGGCGCGAGCATGAGTGGGCTAATGGCGCTCTGCGAGACGCGGGTACCGAACTGACAGTGCAGTCTCACATAAAGTACAATCCTGGCCGCACGTTTAATTCCGATGCAAACCTGGGCGTTCGGATGCGGCGTTTCAATGACTATTTCCAGGTTCATCAGGGGCGAGAAGATACGGAGTCACTCATTCTCGGCTGGAACAGCAGGGCAATTCCTTTCAATCGCGCTATAGAGGCCACCTGGCATTACGAAGCTCTTACGGAACGCACCCCATTGCTTCAGGAGATCTATCTACAAACGCGTCCTGAGATGGGGCAGTATGTCTGGGAGGACGCGAATGGAGACGGGATCATTCAGGTCGATGAGTTCCTTCCCGAGCGTACGCCCAACGAAGGAACCTACATCAAGACGTTCATACCGTCCGACTCCCTCGTATCGGTAATCGGTGTGCAGGCGAAGCTACGGCTCAATTTGGATCCGGCCCGCGTGTGGAAGGAAGCTCCAACTTCCTGGAAAAGGATGCTGGCGAAGGTTTCCACGCGATCTACGATTGAAGTAACTGAAAAGAGCAGGGACCAGCATCTCGCGCAGATCTATCTCCTGAATCTGAGTCGTTTTCTGAACCCCGGCACAACACTGAACGGACGTATTCGACTGGCTCAGGAGCTATACTTGTTCCGCAATGAGCCTCGTTTCGGCATCGACTTCTCTTTCAATCATGTCGAGGGGTTCAGCGAACTCAGTTCGGGTGCAGAATCCCGCCTATTGCGCACCTATACGGTAGATAGCCGGTATCGTCCATATGACCAGTGGGGTGTGAAGCTGAAAGCAGGGTTTGAACGTAACCGGACGTTTAGCGAACTGTATGCATCCAGGCGATACGATATCCGAAGCATAAGTGTACACCCCGAGGCCTCATTCACGATATCTCAGCGCATGCACGCTGCCGGTGGGATCGCATATTCCCGCAAGCATGAAGTCCTGGGAGATCGTACTGTAGGACTCATTCGAGCACCTCTTGAACTTCGATACGGAGAGGTACAGCGCTTTCTCGTAACGGCCCGAATGGAGTTCGCACATGCGTTCATTTCTGATGAGGCGGTCGGCATGGCGCTGTACGAACTTACGGAGGGAAGGGGACCTGGCCGTTCGCTTCTGTGGATGTTGAATGGCCAGTGCGCCATCAACAGCTATCTGCGCGCATCGATTACGTACGACGGGAGAGCGCCGTCCGATGCACCGGTACTACATATGCTCCGCCTTCAGATGAGCGCTACCTTCTGAAGTGGAAAAGGGGCCGATATGCTGGAATATCGTGCCCCTTTTCCATTATGAATTTGGAACGTTTCAGGATCAGGTGTGAAGCAGGATCCGCTCAGGCAATCTGAGGCTGGAGATCAGGGAATTCCTGGTACTGCTCACGGCGGATCGGAATACCGGCGTCCATGAGTTTACCTTCCAGGTTCTCGTAGCCGCGGTCCAGGTGATAGATGCGTCCGACGTGCGTCTCGCCTTCGGCTACCATGCCGGCCAGAACGAGCGAGACACTGCCGCGCAAATCCGTACTCATTACATGAGCGCCTTTGATTCGGCTGCCACCTTTTACGAGCACCTCGTTGCCGGTGACCGTGGCATTCACGCCCATGCGGTGGAGTTCGGGGATATGCGCGAAGCGGTCGGAATAGATATGGTCTACAATCCGGCCATCACCTTCTGCCTGCGTCAGGAGGACTGTCCATTGTGCCTGTAAGTCCGTCGGGAAGCCGGGATATACCCCGGTCTCTATGGAAACAGGGTAGATCGTTTCCGATGCGTAAACGTCGACGAAGTCCGGGCCGAGTGTGAACTGCGTACCCGTTCGGGCAAATGCATCCACGAATGCCTCACCAAGGTGTCGCGGTTCGGCGTTGGTGATGCGGATACGTTCACCAGGTTCACCCGCAATGGCTGCGGCAATCATGAAGGTGCCGAGCTCAATGCGGTCGGGTGGGTTGTCAAACTCAACCGGCTGTAGTTCATCTACGCCTTCGACCTCGATGACCGTCGTACCGAGCCCGCGGATCTTCGCGCCCATCTTCTGGAGCATCTCGCCGAAGGCAATCACATCAGGCTCGCGGGCCGCGTTCTCGAGCCGGCTTTCGCCTCTAGCAAGGACAGCGGCCAGCAGCACATTGATAGTGGCACCGACGCTTGATGGCTCCATTACGAAGCGCCCACCATGCAGACGTCCCCCCGGCGCTTTTGCTACTACATCGCCTTGATCCAGGTCGATTTCTGCGCCGAGGGCCTTCATGCCCTCCAGATGCAAGTTGACGGGGCGCGGACCCCAAGCACATCCGCCAGGCAGGGAAACACGTGCTTCACCGCAGCGCCCCAGCAGAGCACCCAGCATGTAGAACGAGGCCCGCATCTGTTTGACAAGATCATACGGAGCTTCTGGGAAATCGACGCGTGATGCGTCAACGGTCATGCTATGGGTGTATGGACTATAGTTCACTGCTGCGCCTACGATGCGCAGCACGTGCGCGAACGTACTGATATCTCGCAGGTTCGGAATGTTGTTGAGCGTGGTGGTACCACCCGTGAGCAACGTGCCGGCCATGAGGGGAAGCGCGGTATTTTTTGAGCCGCTAACCTGCAATTCGCCGCGGAGATGGTGTTTTCCTTGTATGACTAGTTTATCCATGGATTGACAAAAGCGGGGGTGGGTTCACGTTACGTGAACACAAGGTGTTATAAAGAAAACGGGACTCCGAAGCGAAGGATCCCGGAAATTCATTCAATACAATAGGCGTGCCGCTTCCGCTGTCTGGGAATGACAAAAGCGAGAATGGAAGCGGCGAAAAGGCCAAGATACGAATCGAGATACAAACTTTGGCGTACTTGATGTCACTCGATTTCAGTAATACCAGTCTGCACAGAGCAGTCGCCTGAGTCTGTGAGGACACATGGACCATCTATGAAACGCGTATATCTCGACCACGCCGCCACGACCCCGCTCGACCCGCGTGTGCTCGAAGCCATGTTACCCTACCTGAAGGATGGCTTCGGGAATGCTTCATCCGTACACACGCTGGGCCGCAAGGCACGTTTCGCCGTTGAGGAGTGCCGGGAGCGTATTGCGGCATTGGTGGGTGCCGAGCCGGGAGAGATCCTATTTACGAGTGGAGGAACCGAATCGAACAACACGGCCCTGAAAGGAGGCATGGGCATACGAAAGGGGCAGGGCTTGTTGACATCGGCGGCCGAGCACGAGGCTATCCTGCGTCCGGCAGAAGCTCTCGGGCAAACCGGCATTCTCGTTCGTGTGGTGTACCCCAATAGCTCGGGCCTCGTCACGCCGGAGCAACTCCGGGCCGAACTCGAGCAGGAGGAGATCGGGCTTGTCTCTATCATGCACGTGAACAACGAGATCGGGACGATCTCGCCGATTGCAGATCTTGCACAGGTTTGCCAGGAGCGAGGTATTTCCTTCCACACGGATGCGGTGCAATCGGCCGGTCATTTCCGCCTCGATGTACAAGCCCTCGGAGTGGATCTGTTGTCACTCTCGGCACACAAATTCTACGGGCCAAAAGGTGTGGGAGTACTGTACATCCGTGCAGGGCAGGAACTGTACCCGCTCATACAGGGAGGATCTCAGGAACGGAAACGACGTGGTGGGACGGAGAACGTTCCGGCCATTGTAGGAATGACCAGAGCACTGGAACTGGCCCTATCGGAAGCAGGTGCCCGAATGAACCACTTAGCGACGTTGCAAGAGCGCCTCATTACGGGCTTGCAGCAGACCGTTGGCTCCAGAATGGTAATCAACACCCCGATGGGAGAGCGGGAAGCCGCCCCCCATATTGTAAACATCGCATTTCCTCCGGTGGATGGGAAGCCGGTCGATGGGGAAATGCTGCTCCTGAACCTCGATATGGAGGGCGTGTGTGTTTCGGCCGGGTCGGCCTGTACAAGCGGTGCACTTGAGCCGAGTCACGTTCTTACCGCCATCGGATTGGACCGTTATACCGGTTCGGCTGCGGTGCGCTTTTCGCTTGGAAAGGATAATACGGACGAGGACATCGATTATGCCATCGACAAGCTTGATCTCGTGCTCCGTCGCATGCAGGTACTCTGAATGTCCTGAGGTCGTTATAAGCGGCAAGCATATTCCTAGCGCCCGCTGTTATATGGAAAACATTGCATGAGAGACGCTGCCCTCATTGTATTCGCCAAAGCACCCATTGCCGGACAGGTCAAAACGCGGCTTGCTCCTGAGGTGACACCGGAGCAAGCCGCCCGGCTTTACAGGGCTTTCTTACTAGACGCGCTGGAGCAATACAGCGAGCTGGACATTGCGGTCCGGCTCTACGTTGCACCACCCATCGACGCGTTTCCGACCGACCTCGTGCCGGAGGGTGTTTCTCTGCATGAGCAGCACGGGGACGGCTTAGGGGCGCGTATGCAACGTGCATTCATAGACACCTTCGGCGCGGGATACGGGCGGGCCGTTATCATCGGAACGGATCACCCTACGTTGCCGACGGACTTCGTGGCCTTTGCCTTTGAGGCTCTGGAAGAGCCGCTCTCGATCAGTATCGGCCCGAGTGAAGACGGAGGATATTATTTGGTGGGGATGAACGACTTTTTTCCATCCCTGTTCGCCAACATGTCCTACAGCCATCCGGATGTCTTCGCGGATACGATGGACCGCATCAATGATACGAATGCCAACCTGACCATTCTGCCAACATGGTATGACGTGGATACGGTCGATTCCTTGCGGCGGCTGACAGCGGATCTTTCGGATGAAAACGAGGTCGCACCCAGGACCCGAGAGGTTCTCGCGAGCTTCGGCATGGTAAGCTGATTCGAGGGCGCGCAGTCTATTTCGATTGATGTACTGGCTGGCTGTGGGAGTGGTGTGGAGGATCGCTACATTGTAAGCATAGCCTTAACCGTACCGTTTGCCGGATCCAGCCAAGCTGGGAATGCCTCGGCAGCGCGGGCAAGCGGTAGGGTTACCGAGATCCATGGCGTGAGGTCGATCACTTTTTGTTCGAGGGCGCGTATTACCTCGCGAAAGTCAGTAGCCGTTGCATTCCGGCTACTGAGGAGCGTCAATTCTCGGCGATGAAAGTCGGGATCGTGGAACGAGATCTCGCCCTGTACGAGTCCGACGAGGATGAGCCGGCCCCCATGTGTCACATACTCGAACGCTCGCATCATCGCATGTGCATTCCCCGTGGCTTCGAACACGACCGCAGGTAAATCGCCACCAAAGTGGCTACGGATGTTCGGGATTGCGTCATCATTGGCCAGGATGGCATGTTCGAAGCCAAGCTTTTCCAAACAGAACTGAAGGCGGCTCTCACTCCGTTCGAGTAGCACGACCTGCGCTCCGGCCAGCCGAGCGAACGTGGCAACGGAAAGGCCGATAGGGCCAGCTCCGACGACAAGAGCCGTTTCACCCGGAGCAATTTCAGCACGGCGAACGGCGTGGGCACCTATGGATAGCATCTCCACGAGTGCCAGCCGTTCCAGCGACAGCGCATCGGATCTGTGGAGTTTTTCCACCGGTACGGTGATGTACTCGCGCATTCCGCCATCTGTATGTACACCGAGCACACGCAGGTTCGGGCAGCAGTTCGTTTTGCCTCGCCGGCACGTGCTGCACGTACCACAGTTGAGGTACGGTTCCACTGCGCAGCGATCGCCCGGACGTATTGCTTCATCGTGTGCTCCGACCTGAATGACCTCCACGCCGAGTTCATGGCCCAGAATGCGAGGGTACTGGAAGAAGGGCTGATTGCCCCTGTACGCGTGGAGGTCGGTCCCGCAAATACCGACCCGGCGTACCCGGACCAGCGCTTCGCCGGGACCGGGTTTGCCGGGAGGTGTCGTGTCGGTCAGGACGAGCTGACCAGGCTGCTGGAGAATAAGCGCTTGCACTGCCTCTGGAGCGTGTATATGGTGGGGAGTGCATGTGGCGAACCGGGCAGTTAGAACACCGCTAGAGCAGGGATCGGTAGAAGTCCAGGGTCTGCTCGGCGATGCGGGTCCAGCTAAAGTAGTCCTCTACACGCCGGCGGGCGTTCTTGCCCATGATTTCCCGCAAGTGAGGCGCTTCGATCAGGCGATTGATGGCATCTGCGAGATCGCGTGAGAAAGCGTCGGGGGCCTGGGGCTCGAAATCCGTTGCGCCACGTGGCGTAAAGGGGACCAGCAGGCCCGTTTCTCCCGGCACTACGATTTCGGGAATGCCGCCCACGGCCGATGCTACGACGGGGGTTTCGCACGCCATCGCTTCCAGGTTGATGATGCCGAACGGCTCGTACACGGAGGGGCATACGAACACGGCGGCCTGGCTGTAGAGAGGGATGATCTGCTCGCGCGGCAGCATCTCATCGATCCAGAATACCTTTCCCTTGCCTGATCGGGCAGCACGGGCGCGTTCCACAGCGGCCGTCATTTCCGCCGCGATCTCCGGGGTATCCGGCGCGCCAGCACAGAGCACGACCTGGAGATCCGGGTCGAGGTAGGGAATGGCATTGACGAGATGAATGATTCCTTTCTGGCGCGTGATGCGTCCGACGAAGAGGACATACGGAAGGTCCGGGTCGATTCCATACCGATGAAGGATCGTGGGGTCGTGGACCGGACGATACTCGTCGAGGTCGATGCCATTAGGGATGACGCGGATTTTATGTTCGTCCACGCCGTAGAGTTCGTGGACATCCCTTTTCATGGATTGAGAGACGGCGATGACGCCGTCCGCATTCTTATAGGCTGTTTCCTCAATCCACCGGCTGGCGTAATACGCTGAGCCGAGTTGCTCCACCTTCCAGGGCCGGTGCGGCTCCAGCGAGTGCGTCGTGAGTACGAGCCGGGCACCCACAAGTTGTTTGAGGAGACAGCCCGCAAAGTGCGAGTACCACGTATGGCCGTGCACGATATCCGCTTGTTTAACGGATCCGGCAATCACGAGGTCGTGGAGCATCGTCCCCAGGAACTTGCCGTGCCGGGGGTCCTGAGCAGGCAGGGCAAATACGGGATGCACACCCTGGACGTGCAGGTTGCCCCGGGTTATG
>Ga0164243_10012228_pt1 | contig 12179 bp, 9 predicted proteins | sample OricompcompostOP_FD_108781 | JGI IMG/M metagenome (GOLD analysis project Ga0164243, IMG submission 108781) | Organic Plus compost microbial communities from Emeryville, California, USA - Original compost - Organic plus compost (OP) | ecosystem: Engineered > Solid waste > Mixed feedstock >...
CTGTGCGTGGCCGAAGTGCTGCCGATCGGCGCCAAGACCGGTCAGGTCAAGGTTCCGCTGCGCTTCCCGGGCGGCGGCAGCTAAGCCTTCGGCGACACAGTATCTGCGCGTATCACAACGCCTCCGCGCCGACGCGCGGAGGCGTTTTGCTTGCGCCTTGCTCCGCTTCGGCGGGTTCAGTCGGCCGCCGGCCGCTCGCCGACCCGCTCGAGCAGGGCCATGGCCGCGGCCGGGGCGCGCACCTTTCCCTCGTGGATGAAGAAGGCGAACACCTCGCGCGGCGCCTTGGCCGGCGCGGCGCCGTCGACGTGCGGCAGGTCCTCGGGCGCGCCGCCGGCGGCGAAGACGCGGAAGCGCTCGGCCCAGCGGTCCAGTTCGCCCGGCTCGTAGGCGGTCTCGATGTCGTCGGAGCCGGTCTGCAGCCGCGCGTAGACGATGTCGGAGGTCACGTCGGGGATCAGCGGATAGGTCTCGTGGTCGGCCAGGCAGATGGCGACGTTGCGCCGGCGGCACATCTCCACGAAGGCCGGATCCTTGAAGCTGGCGTGGCGCGGCTCGACCACATGGCGCAGCGGCAGGCCCTCCAGGGTGTCGGGCAGCAGGTGGAGGAAGCCTTTGAAGTCCTCCGGCTCGAACTTCTTCGTGCCCATGAACTGCCAGAGGATCGGCCCCAGCCGATCGCCGAGCTCGACCAGCCCCTGGTTGAGGAACACCTCCATCGACTTGCCCATGTCCGCCAGCACCTTGCGGTTGGTGCAGAAGCGCGAGGCCTTCACCGCGAACTTGAAGCCGTCCGGGGTGGCGGCCCGCCACTTGGCGAAGCTGTCCGGCTTGAAGGTGGAGTAGTAGGTGCCGTTGATCTCGATCGCCGTCAGATGGCGCGAGGCGTAGTCGAGCTCCTGCGCCTGCTTCAGGCCCTTGGGGTAGAAGACGCCGCGCCAGGGCTCGAACGTCCAGCCGCCGACTCCCGCCCGGATGCGACCTGCGTCCGCCATCGCCCGTCCTTTCGCGTCTCTTGGGACAGTGAGCCTATCGCCGGGGCGCTTTCCGCAAAAGTGGAAGCGGTTTCGCCGCCAAAGCGTACGGCGACGCTTGATCTGGGCCGCGGTAGACCGCAACCGACACGCCGCGAGCGCCGGGGCGCCAACCCGGTCTTAACCTTACAGACAATACACTTCACAGGATGAACCATTTCCGCGTACCACCAGGACGCGCGCCCGTAGAAGGCGACGACCGGGAGGACGCGTTTTGCGGGCGGGGTGTGTCGGCCAGGTCCTTGCGCCGGCGCTAGTCTGCGTTCAGTTAGCCAGCCAGCGGCGCCTCAGCGTCCACGGGGGAGAATCGCCGGCCGCGCCGGCTTCGAAAATCATCACTGATGCGCTTCCTCGCACCTTCCACAGCCGTGCTCGCCTGCCTTGCGCTGACGGCTTGCGCCCACCGGCCGGAACCCGATCTGCGGCTGCCCGCCGCCTATGAGGCGCACCAGGAGGCCAGGGCCCCGGCGGTCGAGCTCGACCGCTGGTGGACGAGCTTCAACGATCCGCAGCTGACGTCGCTGATCGACAGCGCGCTGATCGCCAACCCGGACGCCAAGACCGCCGTCGCGCGCCTGCGCGAGGCGCGGGCCACGCGCACCAGCCAGCTGAGCAGCTACCTGCCGCAGGGCAATCCGTCCGCGTCGGCGCGGCGGACCGACACCGACCAGATCTCCACGAGCCTCGACGTCCCCGGCTTTCCAGCCGAGCTCATTGGTCTGGGCGGCGGCGTGTCGAGGAGCTTCTCGGGCGCCCTCGATGTGAGTTGGGAGATCGACCTGTTCGGCCGGCTGTTCGCCGCCAAGCGCGCGACCGACGCCGACGTCGCCGCCGCCGCCTTCGACTACTACGGCGTGCGCGCCACGCTCGCCGCCCAGGTCGCCGACGCCTATTTCCAGGCCCGCGGCCTGGCGATCCAGCTGGCCGACGCCGAGGAGACGGTGCGGATCCGCCGTCAGCTCTACGACCTGGCCAGCCGCCGGGCGGAACGCGGGCTGGCGCCGACCTCGGAAGCCGATCGGGTCGCCGGAGACCTCGCCCAGGCCGAAGCCCAGGCGCTGTCGCTGGAGGGCGAGCTGAAGGTGCAGCGCCGGCTGCTGCTGATCCTCGCCGGCCGCGCGTCGGAGGCCACCACCAGCGTCGAGGTGCCGGCTCTCGTCGGCGTGGCGCCGGCGGTGCCGGCGTCGCTGCCCAGCGAGATGCTGCGCCGCCGGCCCGACGTGCTGGCCGCCGAGGCCGATCTGGCCGGCGCCTTCGGCCGCCAGGACCTCGCGCGGCTGGCGTTCCTGCCGACCTTCACCTTGAGGCCCGGCATCGGCTGGTCGAAGCAGGAGCAGCCCGGAACCAGCTCGGAAAGCAAGAACTGGAGCATCGGCGTCGGGGCGGTTCAGCCGCTGTTCGACATCCCCAACCTGATCGCCCAGAACAAGATCTACAACGCCCGCGCCGAACAGGCCGCCGCGGCCTATGAAAAGACCGTGCAGACCGCCTTCAGCGAGGCCGAGGCCGCGCTGGTCCGGCTCGACGCCGACCGCCGCCGGGTCGACCTGCTGACCGACGGCGAGGCGCGCGCGGCGCGCGCCTACAAGGCGGCCTACAAGGGCTACGAACTCGGGCTGAACGACCTCGAGACCACCCTGTCCGCGGAACAGGCCTGGCGCCAGACCCGCTTCCAGCTCACCTCCGCCCAGGTCCAAGCCGTGCGCGACGCGGTGCAGGCCTTCAAGGCGATCGGTGGCGGGTGGCCCGTCGGCGCCCCGGCGCCCGTTCCGAACGCCCTCGCGGCGCGGACCCAATGAGACTTCACCGCATGAGACGACCGACGCCCGCCTTCCTCGCCGTGACCGTGATGGTGGCCGCCCTGGCCCTGTCCGGCTGCCACAAGTCCGAGGGCGAGGCCAAGGCCGACACCGCGGAGGCGCGCGCCGTCTCGGTGGCGACGGTCGAGCAGCGTCCGATCGCCGGCGCGCTGTCGGCCTCCGGCGACCTGGTCTCGCGGCAGGAGGCGGCGGTGCTGCCGGAAGTGTCGGGCTTCCGCGTCTCGGCGGTGCTCGCCGACTTCGGCCAGTACGTGAAGAAGGGCCAGGTGCTGGCCCGTCTCGATCCGGCGCTGCTGGAGGCCCAGATCGCCCAGGCCGAGGCGCAGCTCGCCCAGGCCGAGGCGCAGGCGGCGCAGGCCGAGGACCAGGCCGCGCGGGTTCGCGGCCTCGACAACGAGGGCGTGCTCAGCCAGGAGCAGATCGCTCAGCGGCGGTTCCAGGCGCGCGCCGCCCGCGCCACCGCCAAGGCCCAGGCCGCGGCGCTGAAGGACCTCAAGACTCGCTACGCCAAGCTGCAGGTGACCGCCCCGGTCAGCGGCCTGATCCTCGAGAAGACCGTGCGGCCGGGCGACGTGTCCTCGGCCGGGGCCGGCGGCACGCCGTGGTTCCGCATCGCCAGCGACGGCCAGATCGAACTGCAGGCGCAGATGTCGGAGGACGACCTCGCCCGCATCCGCCCGGGCCAGAAGACCCAGGTCTCCCTGCCGAGCGGCGAGACGGTCACTGGCGTGGTGCGCCTGATCAGCCCGGAGATCGACCCCCAGACCAAGCTCGGCTTCGTGCGGGTGACCCTGCCGGTGCGTCCGGACATCCGCGCCGGCGGCTTCGCCCGCGCCGTGTTCTCCGACGCCGCCGGTTCGGTGCTCTCCGTGCCGGAGTCCGCCGTGCGCTATGACGCCGACGGCGCCAGCGTCATGGTCGTCCAGCCGAACAACCGGGTGAAGCGGGTGTCGGTGCGCACCGGCCTGCGCGGCTCGGGCCTGGTGGAGCTGGTCGAAGGCCCGCCGCCCGGCAGCCAGGTGGTCGCCAGCGCGGCGAGCTTCCTGCTGGACGGTGACCTCGTCAAACCGACGAAGGGGGCGGCGCAACCGACGAAAGGCGCGGCTCAGCCGGCCGCGGCGAAGCGATGAGCGTCGATCCCCACCTGCTGGAGGACAAGGGCGGCTTCAAGATCTCCGCCTGGGCGATCCGCAACCCGGTGCCCGTGGCGGTGCTGTTCCTCGGCCTGATCCTGGCGGGGATGATCGCCTACGCCGGCCTGCCGGTGAAGAACTTCCCGAACCTCACCTTCCCGGTGGTGACGGTCACCGTGACCCAGAACGGCGCCGCGCCGGCGCAACTGGAGTCGCAGATCACGCGGCCGGTCGAGAACGCGCTGGCCGGGCTGACCGACGTCGAGGAGATCACCTCGGCGGTCAACCAGGGCGTCTCGACGACCAGCATCGAATTCGAGATGGGCGAGGATCTGCAGCAGAAGACCGACGAGGTCCGCTCTGCGATCGACCGGATCCGCGCCACCTTGCCGCGGGACATCGACGAGCCGATCATCCAGCGGGTCGAGGTGGAGTCGCTGCCGGTCTTCACCTACGCGGTCGCCGCGCCGGGCATGAGCGACGCGGACCTCTCCTGGTTCGTCGACGACACCATCGCCCGAGAGATGCAGTCCGTCCCCGGCGTCGCCCAGGTCACCCGGGTCGGCGGCGTCGAGCGCGAGATCAACGTGCTGATCGACCCCGACCGGCTCGCCGCGCGCGGCCTCACCGCCGCGCAGGTGAACAACGTGCTGCGCACGGTGCAGACCGAGGCCCCCGGCGGCCGGGTCACCGTCGGCGGCCGCGAGCAGAGCCTGCGGGTGGTCGGCACCGTCGAGACCGTCAAGCAGCTGCGCAACCTGACCATCCCGACCAACAACGGCGGCTTCGTGCGCCTCTCCGACGTGGCGGAGATCGGCGACGGCGCTTCGGAGTCGCGCGGCTTCGCGCAGCTCGACGGACGGCCGGTGGTCGGCTTCCAGGTCGTCAAGTCGAAGGACGCCAGCGAGGTCTCGGTCGAGGACGCCGTCAAGGCCAAGCTCGCCGAGATGCACAAGACCTACCCCGGGGTCACCTTCACCAAGATCTTCTCGCGGGTGGACGAGACCCGCGCCAGCTTCCGGGCCACCCAGCACGTGCTGCTGGAAGGCATGCTGCTGGCCGCCCTGGTGGTCTTCTTCTTCCTGCGCGACTGGCGGGCGACGGTGATCACCGCCTTCGCCATGCCGGTCTCGCTGATCCCGACCTTCCTGGTGATGCAGGCGGTCGGCTTCTCGTTGAACGTGGTGACGCTGCTCGCCCTGACCCTGGTGATCGGCATCCTCGTGGACGACGCGATCGTCGAGATCGAGAACATCGAAAAGCGCGTCGCCCTGGGCCTGCGCCCCTACGACGCCTCGATCATCGCCGCCGACGCCATCGGCCTGGCGGTCGTCGCGACCACCATGGCCATCGTCGTCGTCTTCACCCCGGTCAGCTTCATGCCGGGGATCGGCGGCCAGTTCTTCCGCGAGTTCGGCCTCACCGTCGCCGTTTCGGTGCTGTTCTCCCTGCTCGTCGCGCGGCTGCTCACGCCGCTGATGGCCGCCTACTTCCTCAAGCCGGCGACGCGCCCGCACGAGCCCAAGCCGTTCGAGGGCCGCTATCGCCGGGTGCTCGAATGGGCGCTCGACCACCGCATCGTCGCCTCGATCGCCGGCGGCGTGATCTTCCTGGGCTCGCTCGCCCTGGTGCCGCTGCTGCCGCAGGGCTTCCAGCCGATCGGCGATCCCGACTACATGTTCGTCAACCTGCAAGGCCCGCCCGGCGCCACCAAGCAGGACATGCAGCGCGTCTCCGAGCAGATCGACGAAGCGTTCCGCAACGAGCCGGCGGTGACGCACGTGTTCACCGTCGTCGCCGCTTCCACCGGCGGCTTCGGCGGCGCCGTCGAGGCGCAGCGCGGCACCGCGACGATCCTGCTCGACCCGGACCGCAAGGCCAGCGGCAACGACATCCGCGCCCGCATGCAGGACCGTCTGAAGGCCATCCCCGACGCCCAGGTGAACTTCCTCGGCACCCAGGGCGAGGCCGGCTACGAGCAGGTGCTGACCGGCGACGATCCGGCGGCGCTGCAGGCGGCGGTCACCGAGCTCGAGCGGCAGATGCGGACCATCCCGGTGCTGAAGGACGTGCGTCCGTCGCTGCCATCGGTTTCGCCCGAACTGATCATCCGGCCGCGGCCGGACGAGGCGGCGCGGCTCGGCGTCTCGACCGAGACCATCGCCCAGCTCGCCCGCGTGGCGACGGTCGGCGACATCGACGCCAACGTCGCCAAGTTCGACGAAGGCGTGCGGCGCATCCCGATCCGCATCCGCCTGCCGGCGGACGCGCGCTCCGACCTCGAGCGGATCCGCAATCTGCGGGTGCCGACCGCCAGCGGCGGGGTCACGACCCTGGGCGCGGTGGCGGACGTGAGCTTCCAGGCGGGCCCTGGCCAGATCAGCCGGCTCGACCGCAAGCAGCAGATGGGCGTCAAGGCCGAGCTGGTCGGCGACGCCACGATCGGCGACGCCGCCAAGGCGATCCAGCAGCTGCCGATCATGAAGAACCCGCCGAAGGGCGTGCGTCCGGCGCCGACCGGCGACGTCAAGTTCATGAACGAGCTCTTCAGCTCCTTCGGCATGGCGGTGATCGCCGGCGTCGGCATGATCTACGGCGTGCTGATCCTGCTGTTCCGCTCGTTCTTCAAGCCGGTGGTGATCCTCTCGGCCCTGCCGCTGGCGGTCGGCGGCGCGTTCCTCGGGCTGCTGATCTTCCGGCTCTCGCTGTCGATCCCGTCGCTGATCGGCTTCCTGATGCTGCTGGGCCTGGCGGCGAAGAACTCGATCCTCCTGGTGGAGTACGCCATCGAGCGCGAGCGCGAGGGCATGAACCAGCGCGCCGCCCTGCTGGAAGCCTGCCACCAGCGGGCCCGGCCGATCATCATGACCACGGTCGCCATGGCCGCCGGCATGCTGCCGACCGCCTTCGCCCTGGAGAAGGGCGCGGAGTTCCGCCAGCCGATGGCGGTCGCGGTGATCGGCGGCCTGATCACCTCGACCATGCTGTCCCTGGTCCTGGTGCCGGTGGTCTACGAGTTCGTCGACGACTTCGAACAGTGGCTGCGGCCGAAGCTGGCCAAGCTGATCACGCCGCGCGAAGCGCCGCCGCCGGCCGAGCCGGAAGAGGCCCGCTGAGATCACGCCCGATCAGGCCCCGCCTGATCGGGCTTATCTTAGCTTGGTCTCAGGCCGGGAGGCCCCAGGCCGCGTACATGAAGCGCCTGCACTCGCCGAGCACCTCCTGGTCCTCGGGGGCCGTGCCCATGAAGCCGCCGTGCGGGCCCGCCTCGGTGACGTGCAGTTCGGCGTCGACCCCGGCGCGGCGGATCGCCCGGTGCATCCGCACCGTGTCCGACAGCAGAAGGTCGCGCGTGCCGCTGGTCAGGATGGTCGGCGGCCAGCCCTTGTCGATCTCGCCGTAGATCGGCGACAGGTACGGCTGCTTCAGGTCCGCGCCGGCCGCGTAGGCCGAGGGTCCGCCCTCGGCGCCGCCGTAGAGGTTCACGTCGAGATAGCGGTTGGTCAGGTAGGTGTCGCCGGACCGCGTCATGTCGAGCGCGGGCGTCAGCAGCAGCAGCGCGACCGGCCGCGGCAGGCCCTCGTCGCGGGCCCGCAGCATCAGCGCGGCCGCCAGGTTGCCGCCGGCCGAGGAGCCGCCGACGATCAGCGCGCCGGCGTCGTGCTGCTTCAGGATCGCGCGGTAGGCCGCCATGACGTCGTCGAGGGCGGCGGGATAGGGGTGCTCGGGCGCCAGCCGGTAGTCGACCGCATAGACCGTCACGCCGTAGTCGGCCGCGCGCAGCTTGGCGAGCAGCTGGCACATCTCGCCGCCGCCGGCGGTGAAGCCGCCGCCGTGAATGTCGAAATAGGCCACCTCGGCCCGCCGGCCCTCGCGTTCCGGCGGCGTCATCCGGTAGAGCTTGGCGCCCTGCGGCAGGTCGATGGTCTCCATCGTGCCCTGGAAGCGCGACGCCATCGGCCGCAGGACCGCAGCGCGGCCTCGGCCTCGTCCTTCTGGTCGGCCCCGCCGGTCGGCTGGCCACCGTTCGCGGCGATGCGCTTGGCCGCATTGGCGAGAAAGCCGCGGGCCTGCGGACTGAGCGAGTGCGGCGGCGGAACGACCTGCGCCGGCAGGCGCAGCGTGGTGGGATCGTCGGTCATCAGTCCATCCTTGGCCACGGCGAGCGCCGGGGCGGCCGCGAGGGCGAGCGCGGCGGCGGCGAGGTCTCGCCGCGAGACGCGGGTCGGCATGCGCGGCGTTCCTCCGAGCCGCGCGGCGAGCGCGCGGCGAACCATCGTTCCCTGGAACGATACGCAGGAGCTTGGCCGTGGGCTAGATCTCGCCGCGGATCACCCGGCCGAACAGCTCGGGGTCGACGTTGCCGCCGGACAGCACCAGGCCGACGGTGCGCCCCTGCGCCGGGACCTTGCCGGCGAGCAGGGCGGCCAGCCCGGCCGCGCCGCCAGGCTCGACCACCAGCTTGAGGGTCGAGAAGGCGTAGCGCATCGCCGCGGCGACCTCCGCGTCGGTGACGGCGACGGCGCCGGCGAGGTTGTGCGCCAGGATCGGGAAGGTCAGTTCGCCGGGGAAGGGGCTCTCCAGCGCGTCGCACAGCGAGCGGCCCGCGGGCTTGATGGTCACCCGCCGGCCGGCCTCCAGCGACAGGCGCAGGTCCTCGAAGCCGGCGGGCTCGACGCCCCAGATCTCCGCCTCCGGCTCGCGCGCCCGCAGGGCCAGGGACATGCCGGCCAGGAGGCCGCCGCCGCTGACCGGCGCCAGCGCCAGGTCGATCCGCGCGCCGCGCGCCTCGGCCTGCTGCACCAACTCCAGACCCACCGTGCCCTGGCCGGCGATGATGTGCGGATCGTCGAACGCCGGAACCACGACCGCGCCGCGCTCGGCGGCGATGGCGGCGGCGATCGCCTCGCGGCTCTCGCTCAGGCGGTCGTAGAGCCGGATCTCCGCGCCGTAGCCGCGCGTGGCCTCGACCTTCACCGCCGGTGCGTCGCGCGGCATGACGATCACCGCCGGGATCTCGAGCAGCCTGGCGGCGAGGGCGACGCCCTGGGCGTGGTTGCCCGACGAGAAGGCGACCACGCCGCGGCGGCGTTCCTCCGGCGAAAGCTGGACCAGACGGTTGTAGGCGCCGCGGAACTTGAAGGCGCCGACCCGCTGCAGGGTCTCCGGCTTGATCAGCACCTGCGCGCCGAGCCGCGCATTCAGCGCCGGGCTTTCGATCAGCGGCGTCTCCACGGCGACTCCGGCCAGGCGCTGGGCGGCGGCTTCCACATCGACGAGGGTGACGGGCAGGGCGGTCATGGAGGAACCGATACTGCGCGGCGCGGGCCATGTCTCTCCCGCTCGCCGCGAGCAGGCGAGGGGCCTTCCCGGCGCCATTCCCCTTGAGCCGCGAGGCCGTCTCGTCTAAACCGCGCCCGCGCCGGCGACCCCCGCCTGTGCGATAAGCGAACCCATGCCCATCCGCCGAGCACCTGTCGAAGGGCGGCTGGGTCCCACCGGGCGGGTCGAAGAGACGTATCCATGGCCAATGTGACTGTGATCGGCGCTCAGTGGGGCGACGAGGGCAAAGGCAAGCTGGTCGACTGGCTGTCGAACCGCGCCGACGTGGTGGTGCGCTTCCAGGGCGGCCACAACGCCGGCCACACCCTTGTGGTCGACGGCAAGGTCTACAAGCTGTCGCTCCTCCCCTCGGGGGTCGTGCAGGGCAAGCTGTCGGTCATCGGCAACGGCGTCGTCGTCGACCCCTGGCACCTGCTGGGCGAGATCGAGAAGATCGCCGCCCAGGGCGTGGCGATCACGCCGGACCTGCTGGTGCTGGCGGACAACGCCTGCCTGATCCTGCCGCTGCACCGCGACCTCGACCAGGCGCGGGAAGCCGCCGCGACCAACAAGATCGGCACCACCGGCCGCGGCATCGGCCCGGCCTACGAGGACAAGGTCGGCCGTCGGGCCATTCGCGTCGGCGACCTCGCCGACCGCGAGGCGCTGGAGGCGAAGATCGACCGCCTGCTGGCGCACCACACGCCGCTGCGCGCCGGCCTCGGCCTCCCGGAAGCCGATCCGGCCGCCCTGCTGGCGGAACTGGAGGCGCTGGCGCCGAAGATCCTGCCGTTCGCCCGTCCGGCCTGGCTGCTGCTCGACGAGATCGTCAAGTCGGGCAAGCGGGTGCTGTTCGAAGGCGCCCAGGGCGCGCTGCTGGACGTCGACCACGGCACCTATCCCTACGTCACCTCCTCCAACACCGTGGCCGGGCAGGCGGCGGCGGGCTCGGGGATCGGCCCGCGCGGCGCCGGCTACGTGCTCGGCATCGTCAAGGCCTACACCACCCGCGTCGGCGAGGGGCCGTTCCCGACCGAGCTGTTCGACGGCGTCGGCCAGCGGCTCGGCGAGCGCGGCCACGAGTTCGGCACCGTCACCGGCCGCGCCCGGCGCTGCGGCTGGTTCGACGCGGCGCTGGTGCGCCAGTCGGTGGCGCTGAACGGCATCAGCGGCATCGCCCTGACCAAGCTCGACGTGCTGGACGGCTTCGAGAAGCTCAAGGTCTGCGTCGGCTACAAGCTCGGCGACCAGACCTTCAGCTATCTGCCGGCCGGGCTGAAGGCCCAGGCGGCGCTGGAGCCGATCTACGAGGAGCTCGACGGCTGGAGCGAGACGACCGCGGGGGCGCGCGACACCCGCCACCTGCCGGCCAACGCCATCAAGTACGTGCGCCGGATCGAGGAGCTGATCGGCGCGCCGGTGGCGCTGCTCTCCACCAGCCCGGAGCGCGACGACACCATCCTGATGCGCGACCCGTTCCAGGACTGAGCCGCATCGTCGAACGCGGGTCCGTCAAGGCGTTCTTTACGCGCCCGGGTCAAGCATAGGCGGACCATTGGAGTCCGCCCGTGTTCAAGTTCATCGCCAAGCCGTCCGCTTCGGCTCCGCCCGTGCTGCGCCGGGTGCTGATCGTCGATCCGCAGCCGATCAGCGCCCAGGCGCTGGCCGCAATGCTGGCGCTGGCCGGGCGGCCGGAGATCTGGACGGCGCCGACCCAGGGCAAGGCCCTGGCGCTGGCGGCGAAGGTCGATCCGGAAGTGATCTTCTGCGAGCTCGCCGCCGGCAAGCTCGATGGCGGCGCCTTCACCCGGGCGCTGCGGCGCAGCGACCTGGCCTGCCGCAAGGCGCCGGTGGTGCTGGTCGGCGCCCAGGCCGACGCCGCGGCGACCCTCGCGGCGCGCGACGCCGGCGCCCACGAGCTGCTGCGCCGCCCCTTTACCCACAAGGACCTCAATCGCCGGCTGGAAGCGGTCCTGCGAAACCCGCGCGGTTGGGTCGAGGCGGTCGACTACGTCGGCCCCGACCGGCGGCGCTTCAATTCGGCGGAGTTCGAGGGGCCGCTGAAGCGGCAGGCCGACCTGCCGCCGCCGCAGGGCGTGCGCGTCGGCGAGGCGCTGAAGATCGTCCGCGCGGCGCTGGCGGCCATCGACCGCGACCCGGCCCAGGCGCTGCGCGCCCTGCGGGCCCAGACCGCCGAGCTCGAGGCGGCGGCGGCGGAAGCCGCCGACCAGCGGCTGGCGACCGCAGCCGTCCCGTTGCGCCGCTATCTGTCGGAGATCGAAAGCGCCCAGGCCGACGCGGCCGAGTTGCGGGCCAGGGCCGAAGCCCTGCTGGCCTACGGCGGCCGCGAGCGGCGGGCCGCCTAAAAGAAAAAACCCTCTCCCCGCAGGGAGAGGGCCTTGAGACCTCAGGCCTCGACCAGGTTCCGCTCTTCGGCCGCCGCGCGCATCGACTTCTGCAGCTTCTCGAAGGCGCGGACCTCGATCTGCCGCACGCGTTCGCGGCTGACGCCGTACTGCGCGGCGAGCTCTTCGAGGGTGGTCGGCTCGTCCTTCAGCCGCCGCTCGGTGAGGATGTGCCGCTCGCGGTCGGAGAGTTCGGTCATCGCCTCCTCGAGCAAGCTCATGCGGATGGTCCGCTCCTCGCTCTCGGCGACCATGCTTTCCTGGCTGGGGGTGTTCTCGTCGACCAGCCAGTCCTGCCACTCGGCCTCGCTGTCGGCGCGCAGCGGCGAGTTCAGCGAAGCGTCGCCGCCGGAGAGCCGGCGGTTCATCGAGATCACTTCTTCGTCGAGCACGCCCAGCTTGGTGGCGATCTGGCGCACCTGTTCGGGACGCAGGTCGCCTTCCTCCAGCGCGGAGATCTCGCTC
>Ga0164243_10012231_pt1 | contig 12178 bp, 9 predicted proteins | sample OricompcompostOP_FD_108781 | JGI IMG/M metagenome (GOLD analysis project Ga0164243, IMG submission 108781) | Organic Plus compost microbial communities from Emeryville, California, USA - Original compost - Organic plus compost (OP) | ecosystem: Engineered > Solid waste > Mixed feedstock >...
CGCCGCCACCACGCGGACGGCGGACTTGAGGGCGCGGGGATGGATTCGTTCGACGTTTCGTTCGCGGGCGCTTTCGTCGCCGGAATGCTGAGCTTCGCATCGCCCTGCGTTCTGCCCCTGGTACCCGCATATCTCGCCTTCGTCGGCGGCGTCACGTTCGAGGAGCTGACCGGCGACCGGGGCGGCGGCTCGGTCCGCGCCCGCGTGTTCTTTTCCTCGCTCGCCTTTGTGCTCGGGTTCGCGACGATGTTCGTCGTTCTGGGCGCCACCGCCTCCGCGGCCAGCCGGCTGCTGGTCGCGCATATCGACGTGCTCGGCAAGATCGCCGGTGCCGTCATCATCGTCCTCGGCCTCCATTATGCAGGTCTGGTCCGCATTCCGTTCCTGAACTACGAGGCGCGGATGGATGTCGCGCACCAGCCTGCCGGTTTGATCGGCGCATATATCGTCGGCCTCGCCTTCGCCTTCGGCTGGACGCCCTGCGTCGGCCCGGTGCTCGCCACCATCCTCATGGTCGCCGGCGCCGGCGACTCGATCGGCTACGGGGTCGGCCTGCTCTCGGCCTATGCCCTCGGCATGGGGCTGCCGTTCCTTCTCGCGGCGGCCGCGGCGAAGCCGTTCCTTGCCCTGTCAAAGCGCTTCCGCAGCCAGATGCGGACGGTGCAGCTGGCGACGGGCGGGCTCATGATCGCGACCGGGGCACTGATCTTCGCCGGGTCGATGTCGGTCATCGGCCAGTGGATGCTCGAAACGTTCCCGTGGTTCGCCCGTGTCGGGTGACAGGGCATTGAGGTGCTCGACGATGCCGATGATCCGCCTGTTGCTTGCGATGCTTCTCGCGGTCTGTCTCGCGCTGCCGGTCCGGGCCGGCGAGACGGCGCTGGCGGACCCGAAGCCGTCGATCGACACGCCGCGCCGGATCGTGTTCTCGCTGTCGGAGAGCGACCCGGCGCGCGTCAACGCGGTCCTGACCAATATCGGCAACGTCCAGAAATTCTACGGGATCGACAACGTGCAGATGGCGCTCGTCGCCTATGGTCCCGGGCTGCGCGCCCTTCTCAAGGCGGATACGCCGGTCAAGGCGCGCATCGAGGGGCTGATGGCGATCGACGTAGAGATCATCGCCTGCGGCGCCACGCTGGAGACGCTTCACAAAAGCGCGGCGGACCTGATCGACGGTGTCGACGTGGTGCCCAACGGGCTGCCCGAGATCGTCGAGCGGCAGCTGCGCGGATGGGTGCACTTGCATCCGTAGGCGAAATGGCGAGACTCGGACGACGGAGGAAGGATGCGCGGGCTCATTCGAGATCTGGTTCTGGCTGTCGGGCTGATTCTCGGCGCCGGATTGCTCCATGCGGCCGATGCGCACGCGGAGGCGACGGTGAACGACGAGGGGCTTCACGTCCAGCCCTGGTTTCACCTCAGCTTTCTCGACCTGCGGGATGATCTGCGCGAGGCGGCGGAAGCCGGCAAGCGCTTCGCGGTGGTCTGGGAGCAGCGCGGCTGCATCTATTGCCGCGACATGCATGTGGTCAATTTCGCCATTCCCGCGGTCAGCGACTATGTCCGCGAGAACTTTGTCGTCGTCCAGCTCAATCTCTTCGGCGCGCGCAAGGTGACCGACTTCGACGGCGAGGTACTGGCCGAGAAAGATCTGGCCCGCAAATGGGGCGTCGTCTTCACCCCGACGATTCTCTATTTCCCCGACGCGCTCGATGACGATGTCCGCAAGTCGGGCAAGGAGATCGCCGTGGCGCAGATGCCCGGCTATTTCCGCCCGGTGACGTTCCTCGCCATGTTCCGGTACGTTCGCGAGAAGCGCTATGGCGAGGTTCACTTCCAGAAATATCTCGCCGACGTGTCGGACGAGATCCGGCGCCTCGACGGCATGGCCGCGCGGCAGTAGCAGCGTCACGTTTCTCGGGGAAGAGGCGCTACTCCGCGGCGGACTCCAGGCCGGCAACCTGATTCCGGTCCATCGGCCCGGCGATTCCGACCGCAATCCGCACGGTCATCTTCGTGCCTTTGCCGAGCCCGCTTTCGACGTCGATGCTGCCGGCCAGCAGCTCGGCATAGCGCTTGACGATGGCGAGGCCCAGGCCGGTCCCGCCATAGCGGCGGGCGTGGCTGGCGTCGATCTGGAAGAATGGCCGGAACAGCTTCTGCATCGTGTCCTGGCTCATGCCGATGCCGTTGTCCTCGACCACGATGACCAACGTGCCGGGCCTGCCTGCATCGAGCGCGACGCGCACCGCGCCGCCCGCGTCCGTGAACTTCACGGCATTGGAGAGCAGGTTGATGACGATCTGCTTGAGCACCCGCTTGTCCGAGATGACGAGATCCGGGCCGTTCAGCGCATGATGCAGCTCGAGCGCCTTGCCGCGCGCGGTGGCGCGGACGATGCCGAGCGACTCCTGCAGCACCTCGTAAAGGCTGACCGCCTCGCTGGCGAGTTCCAGCCGCGCCGCCTCGACCTTGGACAGGTCGAGAATGTCGTCGATCAGGCTGAGCAGGTGCTGTCCGCTGTGCAGGATGTCGCCGGCATACTCGACGTAGCGGTCGAGCGCCGCGTCGCCCAGAATCCGCTCGTGGATCAGCTGCGAAAAGCCGATGATGGCGTTGAGCGGCGTGCGCAGCTCGTGGCTCATATTGGCCAGGAATTCCGACTTGGCGCGGTTCGCCGCCTCGGCCTCGTCTTTCGCCGCGCGCATTTCGGCCTCGGCCGCGTGCAGCGCGGTCAGGTCGCGTACGACGGCCGTGTAGAACGTTTCCGCGCCGATGATGAGCTTCGAGACCGACGCTTCCGCCGGGAACTCCGAGCCGTTCTTGCGCAGTCCGCGGATCTCGGGCCGTCCGCCCATGACCCGCCGCTCGCCGGAGGGACCCTCGAGACGCGCCATGTGGCGGCGATGCGCCGCGCGCGCGGCCTCGGGCAGCAGGAGATCGAGGGGCTTGCCGAGGATCTCGTGCGGGGCATAGCCGAACAGCCGCTCGGCCTGGCGGTTGAACAGGATGATGCGCTGCTCATGGTCGACCGAGACGATCGCATCGCCGGCGGAGGCCAGCAGGTCGGCGAAGCGAAGCTGCATCGCCGCGTGCTGGTCCTCCAGCCGCTTGCGCGCCAGCGTCATCGACAGCTGCGGGGAGAGGCTGGAGATCAGATCGAAGATCAGCGGATCGCGCGGCCTCACCACCGCCGACGCGAACGCAAGCACCGCGATGAGCTCGCCGCCGGCGATGAGCGGGACCGCGTGAACCGAGCGCAACCCGGCCGCGATCGCCTGGGCGGCGCGCAGGTAGGTGCCCGGTGGGGCATCGGCCACGTCCGCGACGTGCTCCGTCGCCCGGCTGGCCCATGCTCGGCCGATCACACCGTGGTGCGGTACGAATCTGATTCCGCGCGATGTCCGCTCGAATCCGGCGAGCGCCGGCGAGCCGGTGTGCCACGCCGGACCGCAGATCAGCGTCTTTCCGTCCGGATCGGGCAGCCAGGCCTCGGCATATTGCCAGTCGGCATGTCGGCACACGGCGCGCAGAACTGCCTTGAGCGCCGCCGAATAGTCCTTGGCCTGGGAAATTCTCTCATTGATGTTCTGCAGCAGCCGCAGGCGCCGGAGTTCCTGCTTCTCGGCGGTTATATCCGTCACCGTCACGAGCCGGCCGCCTGCGGAATCTTCGAACGAGAGACTTGCCAGGACACGGCCGTCGGGTCGCCAGTACTCCTTATGCTCGGCGCGAGCCGGCATCCCGGCTCGCGAGCCGGAACGGGCAAGGATGACCGTTCGACCTCCGCCCGCAAGCACGTGCTCGATGCCGGACAAGGACAGATCTTCGACTTCGCCTGCCGGAACGAGATCCTTGAACCGGGCTGGAAGCCGGTCGCGGCCGACAAAATGGCCGTTCCCATCGAACTCCAGGATGCACAGGGATGGCATACGGAATTCTCTTTCGTCGTGATTGCCTGGAGTTCAAGTCAGCGTCGGCGTGATGCGTGCTGTCCCGACGCCGGACTGCGGCGATGAAAGAACGGCCTCGCTCAGCGCGGTCGCGGCGGCCCGTAACATTTCCAACTCATGCTCGCTTTTCGGAAGGTGCCGGCCACCGAGCACCTCGTCGGTCACCGCGGCCTGCAGGTCACGGACGGCATCGACAATGGCGGCAAGGAGCGCTGCCTGCTCGAGAGCCGGGCACGGGCGGTGCGCCGCATTCGTAATGCTGCTGACCATGTATGCCAGTGCCGAGGCCAGCTCCCGATCGAGCAGCGCATAGAGGCTTCCGAGCTTTTGCGCGATTGCATCGCGCCGGCCGGGATGTTCGACGAGGGTCGGAGTGCTTAACATCTCGTTTTAGGCTTTGTTCGTGTGGATCGGCTCTGCCGTGCCGCGATGGCACCGTCTTGCTGTCCCGATCAAGGTCGGGCTCCGCACGCGCTCTCTCCGTCGGCGGCATCCGGGGCGGGCCGCGACGGCCCGCCCCGGGCGGAGCGGCATGCCGCTCTCTTGACGATCCTCATGCCGCCTTGACGCTGGCAAGGAACCGCTCGACCTGGCTGCGCAGCTGCTCGGACTGCCGCGACAGCTCCGAAGAAGCGCCGAGCACCTGCGAGGCGGCCGCACCGGTCTCCGATGCCGCCTGGCTGACGCCGGAGATGTTGTTGGTGACCTCGCTGGTTCCCTGCGAGGCCTGCTGGACGTTGCGGGCGATCTCCTGCGTGGCAGCGCCCTGCTCCTCGACCGCCGAAGCGATGGTCGTCGCGATCTCGTTGATCTCCGTGATCGTACGTCCGATCGACTTGATCGCTTCCACCGAGTCCTTGGTGGCGCCTTGGATGGCGTTCACCTGCTGCGCAATCTCCTCGGTTGCCTTTGCGGTCTGGTTGGCGAGGCTCTTGACCTCCGCGGCGACGACGGCAAAGCCCTTTCCGGCCTCGCCGGCGCGCGCCGCCTCGATCGTCGCGTTCAGCGCCAGTAGGTTGGTCTGCGCGGCGATGTCGTTGATGAGCTGCACCACCTCGCCGATCTTCTGCGCCGCTTCGGACAGGCCCTGAACCTTGGCGTCCGTCTGGTGCGCCTCGGCCACCGCCTTGCCCGCGATCTTGGCCGACTGCGAGACCTGGCGGCCGATCTCGCTGATCGAGGACGACAGCTCCTCGGCCGCCGACGCGACGGTCTGGACGTTCGAAGCCGCCTGTTCCGCCGCGGCTGCTACGGCCGTCGATTGCCGCGACGTCTCTTCCGCCGTTGCGGTCATGGATGACGCCGTGGTCTGGAGCTCGGTCGAGGCCGACGCCACTGCCTTGAGAACGGCGGTGACCTCCGCATCGAAGTCGCGGGTCAGCTTCTCCATGACTTGCGCGCGCTGCTCACGCGCGCGCTGCTCGGCGGCCTCGCGCTCGGCGGCTTCCTTGGCCTTGATCATGTTCTCCTTGAACACGAGCATGGACTGGGCCATGTCGCCCACCTCGTCCTTGCGTCCAACCGCGGGAATCTCGACCCCGTAATTGCCGCCTGCAAGCGCCGTCATGGCATTCGTCATGGAGCGCAGCGGCGGCACGATCGAGCGCGTCGTGAAATGGACGACCGCACCCGCGACGCCCAGGCCGACGCCGAGCAGGATCCACAGAAGAATGACGAGCCACTGCGATTCGGACGCGACCATCTCCGCATCCTGCTTCAGCAGCTTTTTCTGCGCTTCCTTCAGGCCGCCTGCGCGCGTTCCTGTCGCGTCCACGCGGCCATCGAAGACGTCTATGAGCTTGTTCGCGTTCGGCAGGGCTTCGGTGCGAAGGAGGTGAAGGCCGACATGCCAGGTCTCGGAGCTGCGGATGTCGAACATCTTACCTGGCAGAGGCGCGAATTGCTGGCGCGCTTGCGCAAGCTTGTCAAAGGCCGCCTGCTGCGCCGGCGTCAGGGCCGACTTCCGGCCGGAAAGCGCGGCAAAGGCGGCTTCGTTCTGGGCCCAGAGCCTTTCGAATTCCGACCTGAAAGCTGCATCGCCGGTCAGCAGATAGGCGCGGATAGCAGCCACCGACATGGCCATGCTGCCGCGGATGTCCGCCATCGCCAGAAGCAGGCTCTTGCGCTCGTCGCTCGATGCGATCTGGCCTTCCTCGTTGATCATGGCGGTAATGTCGCGGAGGATGTTGCTGGCGACGGGAGCCGCCTCGTTGGCCAGTATCTTCGTCGCCGGCTGCTCGTCGGGCGTGTGCGCGATGACTTCAACCTTTTCCTGTGCCGCGCGCAACGCATCAAGCGCCGATTTGGACTCCGTCCATTTACGCTTGTTCTCGGGATCAGACCAATGTTCCGACAGGCGGTCGATCTCGGCGCGGAGCGCGTCGATTTCCTTCCAGGCGCCCGCGCGCTGCATCTTCTGGTTGGGGTTGCTTGTCAGCATGTAACCACGAAGTGCCGCGAGCGAGGCGTAGATGTTGCTCACGAGTTCGGAGCCTGCCAATGCGGTGGGCGTGCGGACCTCGACCGTCCGCTCCATGCCGTCGTTGAGAACATTGACCTTCCACATCGTTGTCGTAACGGCTGCGACCAGTACGAGACACACGCCCGCGAAGCCGAGCAATAGCCGGCTGGAAATGCGCAAGTTGGCTAGATTGGCAAACATCTTTCACCCCGGTTTGATCCTGTTGTTCCGCGGCATCAGCGGATGCCGCTCGTCGAAATGATCCATAGTATGTATTAAATGTCAGGAGTGAACTCTTCGTTAATGTTCAAATTCATATATGATCGCGCTAAAAGCGAGACGAGGCCGCGTCTAAAAGCATAGAGTATTGTCTTTCTGCCTCTGCGGAGTGTTCGATGGCATTGGCGTCACTGTTCCCGGTTCCCAGGCGATGAGCGCGAAGGGCCCCCTGCATTACGCGGTGGCGGATGTCATCGAGCACATCGGCCGACGCCTCCAGAGCCTCGCCTATGCCGAAGGTCTCAATCCCGCGCAGTGGACGCTGCTGCGCTTCCTCGCGCGCGCGAACCCGTCGGCGCGTACGCCGACCGGCTTCTCGCGCTTCCACCTGACAACAAAGAATGCTGCGACGCAGACGATCGATGCCCTGCGGCGCAAGAAGCTCGTCCGAAGCGGCGCGCATCCGCATGATCAGCGCGCCAAGCTCCTCGAGCTCACATCCGAAGGGCTGAAGGTCCTGCAGCGCGATCCCATGAACGCGCTGGTTTCGGCACTCGGCCGACTGCCCGAGGAAGACCTGCATCATCTCGCCCGCATCACGAGCGCGCTGGCGCACGATCTATACGTGGCGGCAAACCAGCGGGCCGACCAACCCTCCAAAGGACCCGAAGAAAATGGCTCGCGTACTGGTAATTGAGGACGACGGAGATTTCCGCAACACGCTCACCGCAATGTTGCGTTCGGCCGATCACGAGGTTCAGAGCGTCAGCAACGGGCGCGAGGCGCTCGAACTGCTCGCATCGGCCACCTATGACCTTCTCATAACGGACATTCTGATGCCGGAGGTGGACGGCATCGAGCTCCTTACGGCCATGCGGAAGATGTCTTCACGCCTGCCGGTCATCGCCATTTCGGGCGGCGGCTCGATGCCGGCCTCGCTGGCGCTGTCGCTCTCTACCTCCCTGGGAGCAAGCGCCGTCCTCTTCAAGCCCTTCTATGCGCAAGAGCTGCTCGAGACCGTAGACCGCGTCTTGAGTGTCTGACCCGCGCCGTGCCGGAGGCGCGTCAACCGGGCGAGGCGCATCATCGATTTGCCTTCCATGTCCAATTCGGCTGACGCCTCTTGAGGATCCGAACTTATCTTGTCGCCCTTGTTCTTTCGATCTTCGTGCCGTTCGCGATCTTTGCAGGTGCGATCGCACACATGCTCGCCGAGCGCGAGCGCGCCGCATCGGTGGACGGACTGCGTTCCACCGCGCGTGCGTTGGCCATAGCCGTCGACCGGAACATCGCCGACGTTTCCAACAGCCTGAAGGTCCTGGCGAATGCGGAGCTCTTGCGGAACGGAGAACTCGAGGGCTTTCACAGATACGCGAGGCGCGTCGTCGACAGCCGCGCGGAGCTGCAGCATCTCGTTCTGGTCGACAGAGACGGATGGATCCTCTTCGATACCGACGTTCCGTACCCGACCGCGTTCGCCGCGACGATTCGGAGCGAAGGACTGGCGCGTGCGATTGCAACTGGCGCACCGGCAATCGGGCCGGACGTGACCGAAAATGGAGCCCTCGATGCCCGGACAATCGCGGTGTTCGTGCCCGCGGCAGTGGACGACGAGATCAGGTACGCGCTGATCGCGTTCCTGGACCTGTCGGTCATAGGCTCCATATTCACCGACCAGAAGCTGCCGTCCGACTGGACCAGTGTCGTTCTCGATGGCAACGCGACGATCCTCGGCCGATCACGCTCGGCGGAGGTCTACATGGGGCAGCCTGCGCCGGCATCGCTCGCCCGTGCGATTTCCGGTAGGAGCGAAGGCATCGCGCGGTACTCCACGCAGGAAGGCTGGCCGACCCTTGCCGGCTTCGCCAGGTCAAGCCTGACCGGCTGGACTGTCGTTCTCGGTATGCCGGTCGCGTCGGCGGAGCTGCCCGCTTCTCGCACTCTTACGATCGTGATCGTGACTGGCATGGGCGTAAGCCTGATCGCGCTGGTCCTGTCGTCCTTCCTCGGCCACAGGATATCCCGCGCGGTGCTGGGGCTTCGCGAGCCGGCGTTGGCGATAGCGCGGGGTGAGCCCATCAAATCGGTGGCGAAATCCGGAATCGAGGAGATACAGCGCGTCGTCGACAGGTTGATGACGGCCTCGGATGTTCTGGCCGAGCGCGAGGCGCAGCGGCGGCGCGCCGAGGAACGCTTCCGACTCGCCTCTCTCGCGGCCAACGATTTCATCTGGGAGCACGACGTTCAGAGTGGAACTTGCGAACGAAGTGCTAACTTCTACTCGGCGTTCGGATACGCGCCTGACGAGCGGGTGAATACGATCGGCTGGTGGCGCGAGCAGCTTCATCCTGAGGATGCGGCAGGCGTCATGGCGTCCTATGGCTCGACTCTAGCCTCGGGCGGGAACGAATGGTCCGCGGAGTATCGCCTGAGGAGAGCCGACGGCGCGTACGCGCATATCGTCGAGCGTGCATGCATCGTTCGCGACCAGAATGGACGCGCGCAGCGTGTCGTCGGCGTGATGGTCGACGTGACGGCGCGCAAGCTCGTCGAAGAGCAGCTTCGCCAGAGCGAGGCTCATCTGGCCCGTGCGCAGCGGGTCGCGGCTGTCGGGAGCTGGGAGCTCGAGCTGGCGAGCGGCGAATTTCACTGGTCCGACGAGATGTTTCGGATCATCGGGATGTCGAGCGACGGATTCAGGCCGTCGCTGAAATCGTGCGAGCAAATCGTGCTTGAAGACGATCTGCCGGCCTTCCGGCGGCCCATCGATCTCGCCCGTCGCGGGCATTTCGTGTATCCGGCCACTCTCTCCCTCGATTTCCGCATACGGCGGCCGGACGGCTCCATCCGTATCCTGCACCGCGAGGGCGAAGCCGTCATCGATCGTTCCGGCCGGCTCACGGCTTTGATCGGAACCGTTCAGGACGTCACGGAGGCCCGCGCCGCCGAGGCGCGGCGGCGCGAGCTCGAGGACCAGCTGCGTCAGACTCAGAAGATGGAGGCGCTGGGCCAGCTCACGGGCGGCATCGCGCATGATTTCAACAACCTGCTTGCCGTGATCGTGGGCAATCTCGATCTGGCGGTGAGCAAGCAGCGGCGCGGCGTTCTGGCAACCGAGCTAGACGAGGCGTCGCTGCGCGCGGCCGTTCGCGGCGCAGCGCTTACCCGCCAGCTTCTGGCGTTCGCGCGCCGGCAGCCTCTTCGGCCGGTATGCCAGGACGTGCGCCGGCTGGTCGACGGCATGGCCCCGATTTTGGAACCCGCCTTGGGCGCGAAAGTGTCGATTGTTTTCGAGATGCCCGATACGCCGTGCTGGGCGAGGATCGATGGCGGGCAGTTCGAGACCGCGCTGCTCAACCTTGCCATAAACGCCCGCGATGCCATGCCCGAGGGCGGCGTGCTCACGATCGGCGTCCGCGGCCCCGAAGCGCGCGTCGGCGAGCAGGCCGATGGCGATCTCCCCGCGGAAGATTTCATCGAGGTCATGGTCAGGGATACCGGCAGCGGCATGAGTCGGGATGTCATGTCGCGTGCGTTTGAACCGTTCTTCACGACCAAGGAGGTAGGCAAGGGGTCCGGACTTGGCCTCTCGATGGTCTACGGCTTCGTGCGCCAGTCCGGCGGACGAATCGAGCTCGAGAGCCTGCCGGGCAAGGGTACCACCGTCAGGATGTTCTTCCGGCGCGCAGAAGCGCCTGAGCCCGCATCGACGACGGAATCCGGCGGGGCTTCTGCCGCGACCTTCGAAGGCGTTCATGTCCTGCTAGTCGAAGACGAGCCCCAGGTGCGGGACACGGCGAGCGCGATGCTCGGCGATCTCGGAGCCGTCGTCATCGCGGTTGCGGACGGTCTTGCGGCCCTCGATGTGCTGCAATCGGGGCAGGCAATCGACATCATTCTCACCGATATCGCCATGCCGGGCGGAATCGACGGGATCGATCTCGCCAGCCGCGCGAGCGCGATCCGTCCCGGCATCAGAATCGCGTTCATGTCCGGACATGCGGAGCTGGATCAGCGGACGCTTCTCGCGATCAACGAGCGGCCGTTTCTCTCCAAGCCGTTTCGCAAGCTTGAGCTGGCCTCTGTACTCGCTTCCCTGCTGTTCTGACGCGAGTGGGGGAGGCCTTCAACAACTGTTAATCCGCCGGTGCAACAGTCGCACGGTCGGGTTGCAGGTGAATCCGTATGGGCAATGACCAGAAATACCGGGTCGGCTTCGAGCCGGAAATCGTCTCGGCGCCCCGCGTGCGCGAGTTCCATGATTACTGGCTCATGGTTCGGGGCGACCGACGCTTTCCATCCAAGGCCGACATCGACATTGCGGCGATCCCGCGGCTTGCCTCGGGTCTGATTCTGCTGAAGGTGTACGACGACCCGCTCGATTTCGAGTACCGGATCGTTGGGGATGACGTCGCGAGCCGGTTCGGCAACCTGAAGGGCCGGCGCGTCCGCGAGGCGGCCCTCGTCAACGTCACGTCCTCGGCCTACGAGAATTATTGCATCGTCGTCCGATCGGGGCGGCCGCAATTCCTCGAGGGCCGGGCGAACGTCGCCTATCGCAGCGGCCAGCCCTGCCTGATGTCGCGCGTCCACTGTCCGCTCTCGAACGACGGACAGCAGATCGATCACATCATTTCCTTCGTGGCGTTCCACCGCTGATGCCGTCCGCCCCGCCTACGCGGATCCGATGCGCTTGGCGGCTTTGCGGAACAGTGCGACGCCCCCCGGCTCGAAGTGCATCGCGGCGAGGAAATCGTCGACGCGGTAGTCCGGAACTTTCTTGCGGATCGCCGCCATGTACGAACGGGCCTCGTCGAGCCGTCCAGCCAGGGCCAGGCTGTAGGCGGCGATCGCCAGGATATGCGCATGCGCATTCGGCCGCGCGGCCGCCTTGACGCCCCACTCGGCGGCCTCGTCGAACCGCTCGAGGCGGACCAAGGCCATCGATCGGGCGCCCAGCATGCCGAACAGCAGCGGATCGAACGGGCTCAGATGACGCGAGTGGTCGGAGAACGCGACGGCCGCGCGCGGATCGCCGCTCTGCGAATGGACGAAGGAAAGCGTGTAGTGGCCGAGCGCGAAATTCGGGCTCAGATCGACCGCTCGCTCAAGTTCGACGACGGACTGGTCGTGGCGGCGGCGCAGCCACAGGGCCCGCCCCATCGCCCAGTGCGCGGCGGGATCGCGATCGTCGACCATGAGGCTCTGTCCGGCCGCCTCGTAGGCGCGCTCGATTTCCGGCTCGCGCTTCGCCCAGCCCTGGAAGGCGTTCTGCCAGTGCGTGAACGACAGGCCCGCATAAGCGCGCGCGAAGGTGGGATCGAGACGCACCGCCGTCTCGAAGAAATGCCGGGCGCGCTCGTTGTCGGCCCTGTTGAACCGGTACATGTGCCACAGGCCGCGGTGGTAGGCCTCCCATGCGTCCAGCGTACTTGGCGGCTTGAGGATGGCGCGGTTGCGCTCGATCGTCTCGATCTCGCTGGCGACGGACGCGACGATCCGGTTGCCGATCTCGTCGAGGACGAGGAAGGCGTCGTCCACC
>Ga0164243_10012232_pt1 | contig 12178 bp, 11 predicted proteins | sample OricompcompostOP_FD_108781 | JGI IMG/M metagenome (GOLD analysis project Ga0164243, IMG submission 108781) | Organic Plus compost microbial communities from Emeryville, California, USA - Original compost - Organic plus compost (OP) | ecosystem: Engineered > Solid waste > Mixed feedstock >...
CACTCCGGCGGGCCTTGTATCTCGGCGAGACCGCCCACGATCGCCCACCGGCCGTGGGTCACGCCGCTCGCGAACGCCGAGTTTTGTCCCGAGACGCGGTAGCCTCCCGGGACGCGGATAACCTGTGCGCGCGGCTGGATAGAAGCTGCAATGATCACGTCGGGCGAGTTTGCCCATACCGCTTGCTGTGCCTCGGCGGAGAACATGCCCACCACATGCGCATGGTGGCTCATCAGGCTCGCGCACCAGCCATGCGAAGCGTCGCCCTTGCCGACCTCATAGGCGATGTCGAACCACGCCTCGAGGGTGAGCCCGCAGCCGCCAAAACGCTGCGGCACCAGCACGCGCGCGACACCGGCGGCAAGCAGTTCGCGGATGGATTCGTCCGGCAAACGCCGCGCTTCTTCAGCCGCGGACGCGCGTTCGCGGAAATTCGGGATCAGCGGCGCGACACGCTCAAGAATATCCTGTCCGGTGGTGGGCCGTACGGGGGCAACCGTCGTTGGCATCGGCGTTTCCTCGTTTTTCAACATGATATACCCGATCGCGCAGCCGCTGCCTATTTACGCTGCCCATTTGCCTTGCTTAGAGCGCCCTGCTTGCCTACATCAACGCTATGAATTCCCTGCTTGATCAATCCACCCTGACCGCTCTTGCCGAACGGCTGGTCGCCGCCGCCCGCCGCGCCGGCGCCGACGCTGCCGACGCCGTGGCGACCCGCGGCGTTTCGCAATCGGTTGAAGTGCGCGACGGCTCTGTCGAGGAATCCGACCGTTCGGAAAGCGACAATGTCGGCCTGCGCGTCTTTGTAGGGCAGCAGCAGGCGATCGTCTCCACCAACGACATTGCCGCGGACGTGGATACGCTGGCGCAGCGCGCGGTCGCGATGGCCAAGGTCGCCCCACCCGACAAGTTTGCAGGCCTTGCCGATCCATCGCTGCTGGCAAAGTCTTTTCCCGACCTCGACCTGCTCGATCCGGTGCTGCCTGAAGTCTCGCATCTCGAAACGCTGGCGAAAACAGCAGAAGACGCTGGCCGCGCCGTTAAAGGCGTGACCAAATCCGGAGGCGCAGCAGCCGCGGCCGGTATCGGCGGCATGGTGCTGGTGACGAGCACCGGATTTTCGCACGCTTATCTCGGATCTCAGCACAGCGTGTCGATGCAGGCTATCGCTGGTGAAGGCACCGGCATGGAGCGCGACTACGACTATTCCGCTGTGATCCACGCCAGCGATCTGGAAGCGCCGGAGAAAATCGGACACTCGGCTGGCGAACGTGCCGTAAAAAGGCTCAATCCCCGCAAGGTAACGACACGCAAGGTACCTGTGGTGTTCGATCCGAGGGTTGCGGGCTCGATGATCGGCCACCTGTCCTCGGCGATCAACGGCGCCGCCGTAGCGCGCGGTACGAGTTTTCTCAAGGACAAGCTCGGCGAACAGATTTTCGCGCGCGGTATCACGGTTATCGACGATCCGCTGCGGCGTCGCGGGCTGCGGTCGCATCCCTTCGACGCCGAAGGCGTCGCGGTGGCGCGGCGCGCGCTTATTGACGATGGGCGGCTGACAACATGGCTGCTCGATTGCGCGACAGCGCGCGAACTCAACATGAAATCCACTGGGCATGCCACGCGTGGCGTATCCTCGGCGCCGTCCCCCGGTGCCTCCAACCTGCACCTGGAGCCGGGTGCCGTCACGCCGCACGAATTGATCTCCGATATAGCCGATGGCTTCTACGTCACCGACCTGATTGGCTCGGGCGCTAACACCGTCACCGGCGACTACAGCCGCGGTGCAGCCGGCTTCTGGATCGAGAACGGCGAACTCGCCTACCCGGTGAGCGAAGTTACCATCGCAGGACACATGCTGGACATGTTCCGCGCGCTGACGCCGGCAAACGACCTCGTGTTCCGCTACGGCACCAACGCGCCGACGTTACGCATCGACGGGCTGACCGTTGCAGGCGTCTGAACTCGCCCCGCTCGGAAACCTGTTGCGCAACGCGGTGCGCGAAGCGGGGGCTCTGGCGCTCACCTACACCCGTCCGGATTTGAAACACTGGACCAAGGACAAGGATTCGCCCGTCTCGGAAGCGGATATTGCCGTCGATGCGCTGCTGCGCGAGCGGCTGGCCGAAACAGGCTATCCGTGGCTTTCGGAAGAAGCGGAAGACGATCCGGCGCGGCTTGCGGCCCACCGGGTGTGGGTCATCGATCCGATCGACGGGACCCGGGCTTTTATTGCGGGCCGCCCGGATTGGACCATCTCCGCCGCGCTGGTCGAAGACGGCCGTCCCATCGCGGCGACGCTTTTTGCTCCGGTGAGCGACGAACTTTTTTTTGCGATCCGCGGCGGCGGCGCGACCCTCAACGAGGTTCCCATCCGCACAACTGCCGACGCCAGTCTCGCCGGGGCGCGCCTCGCCGGTCCCAAGCGGGTCGTGGAAACCATCCTGGCCCACGAGCCGGCATTGCAAATTACGCCACGGGTCCATTCACTTGCGCTGCGCTTCGCGCGCGTCGCCCAAGGCGCGCTCGACATCGCGCTGGCCGGCGGAAACAGCCACGACTGGGACCTTGCGGCAGCCGATCTTTTGGTGCACGAAGCCGGCGGGGAACTCACAACACTCGCGGGAGGAGCGGCGATCTACAATCGTCGTGAGCCGGTTCACGGGCCGCTGATTGCGGCCGGGCCGGCCCGGGGCCGGGTGTTGCGCGAATTGCTGCGGGACTGGCGACCGGCCTGATGCAACGCGAGAATTTCCCGGCATACGGAGTACTGGCAAGACCGGGGTTTTCGGAACTACGGGACAGTGAAAGGGCAAATGCAATGGCGAAAGAGCCTCCGAAACAGCAACTCCTGCATCTGGTCTTTGGCGGCGAACTGGCGCGCCTCGACGGAACCGAGTTTCGGGATCTCTCCAAGCTGGACATCGTCGGGATTTTCCCGAACTATGCCGCAGCCCACGCGGCCTGGAAGGCCAAGGCGCAGCAGACCGTGGACAACGCGCTGATGCGGTATTTCATCGTTCACATGCACCGCCTGCTCGAGCCCGACGAAGACGAAGCGCACTAAGATCACATACAGGCTGCCGGGATGAGATTGACGCGGCGTATCGTACGGTCGCGGGCGTTCCACGTTGCCGTCGGTCTGACGGCGGCCTGGTGGTTGCGCTTTGTATGGATGACCAACCGCTCAACGGTGATCCCCGCGGACGTCTACGCCCAGATCGCCCCGCATCTGCCGGCTATCATCACGATGTGGCATGGACAGCACTTCCTGATGCCGTTCGTGAAGTTGAAACATCGCGCAGAGCACAAGACCAAGGTGTTGATCTCGCGCCATTACGACGGCGAGTTCAACGCGATCGTCGCGCACCATCTCGGCATCGGCACCATCCGCGGTTCGGGCGATACCGGCGGCCGTTTCGATCTCAAGGGCGGCGTGGGCGCCTTCAAGGCGATGCTCGATGCCCTGAAAGACGGCTGGAACGTCGCGCTGACCGCTGACGTTCCAAAAATCTCCCGGCGTGCCGGCGAAGGGATCACCAAACTCGCCGCGCGTTCGGGGCGGCCAATTTATGCTGTGGCCATCGCCTCCAGCCGCCGTTACGTAATGGACACCTGGGATAAATCCGTGGTGAACTTGCCTTTCGGACGCATCATGGTGGTGGTCGAAGGCCCAATCTACGTTCCCGACAGCGATGACTCCGACGTGATCGAACAATATCGGCTGGACATCGAGCGTCGGCTGAACGCGGCGACGGCACGCGCCTACGCCGTCATCGACGGCAAGGAGGAGATACGGTGAGCGCCAGGCTGCCCAAAAGCCTCGCTGCGTATCGGTTGCTGACGCGCGCCGCAACACCGCTCGCGCGCCAGCTTCTCAATTATCGCTTGAAGCACGGCAAGGAGCATCCGACGCGACTGCCGGAACGGCGCGGCGAGACCAGGGTGAACCGTCCGGCCGGTCCGCTGATCTGGATTCATGGCGCAAGCGTCGGCGAGATGATGTCCGTGCTGCCCTTGATCGAGCGCATCAGGGCGCGCGGTTTCGGCGTGCTCGTTACTTCCGGTACGGTGACCTCGGCCAATCTCGCGCGTCAGCGATTGCCGCATGGCGCGATTCACCAGTTCATCCCGCTCGACCTGCCGGGCTATGTCGAGCGGTTCCTCAACCATTGGCAGCCCTCGCTCGCGCTGTTTGTCGAATCGGATCTGTGGCCCAACATCATCGTCGCCACCAAACAGCGCGGCGTACCGATGATCCTTCTCAACGGCCGCCTGTCGGAGCGCTCCTACCAGCGGTGGCGACGGCTGCCCCGCACCATCGAGGCATTGCTTCAACGTTTCGACCTGTGCCTTATGCGCTCGGCCACGGATGCCGAACATTTCAGCGCGCTCGGTGCGCCGCGACTTTCCGTCGTCGGCAATCTCAAGCTCGACGTGCCTCAGCTTCCGGTCGAAGAGCACAAACTGGTGGCGCTTTCAGCCGCGATGATGGGCCGGCCGATCCTCGCCGCCGCTTCCACCCACCCCGGTGAAGAAGAGGTTATCGTCGAGGTGCACTCGCGCCTGAAGCTGAAGTTTCCAAAACTCATCACCATCATCGCACCACGGCATCCGAACCGCGGTCCGGAGATCGCAGCTCTTGCGGCGGCGCGCGGGCTGACGTCTGTGCTGCGCACCAGCGGAAAAATTCCCGAGAAAACGACCGACGTATACATCTGCGATACTGTCGGTGAACTCGGAATCATCTACCGGATCGCACCGGTCGTTTTCATGGGCGGGTCGCTGGTGGCTCACGGTGGACAAAATCCGATCGAGGCAATCAAGCTTGGTGCCGCCGTGCTGCATGGTCCGTTCATCTCGAACTTCGCCGAAGTCTATGCCGCGCTGGACGGCGCGCGCGGTGCCGGCCTTGTCGCCGATCCCGCTCAACTTGCATCCCGCGCGGCCGCATGGCTGTCGAATTCGGAGGAACGGCTGCGCGTGGTCGCCGCTGGCAAGAAGACCGTGGACAGCCTGAGCGGCGCCCTCGAGCGCACTCTTGCCGCGCTCGATCCCTATCTGGTTCAAATCCACCTCGAAAACCGCGGCAACACGTGACGGCGATGCGTGATCCGTCCTTCTGGCGTCGGGATGGCCTGTTGGCACGGCTACTGACGCCAGCCGCAGCGCTCTATGCCGCCGTCGCTGACATGCGCATGCTCCGTGCCGGCCGCAGCGTGGGCGCGACCGTTTTCTGCGTCGGCAATCCGACGCTCGGCGGGGCGGGCAAGACGCCGACCGCCATCGCCATTGCGCGGATTCTGCTCGCGCGCGGCGAACGTGTCTTCTTCCTGACCCGCGGATATGGCGGCAAGATTTCCGGGCCGGTGAGGGTTCTGCCCCAACACACGGCGCAACAGGTCGGTGACGAACCCCTGCTGCTCGCGCGCGTTGCGCCGACCGTGGTGGCACGAAACCGCGTTGCCGGGGCCAAATTGGCCGTGCAATCAGGCGCCAGCGTGATCGTCATGGACGACGGCTTTCAGAACCCGACGCTTGCCAAGGATTTTTCGTTGCTGGTGGTCGATGGCGAACGCGGATTCGGCAATGGCCGAGTGTTTCCGGCCGGACCGTTGCGCGCATCGCTGCTGCTGCAAACCGCACGAGCTGACGCAATCCTGGTGATTGGCGCGGCGACGAAGGAAACGTTGCGGGCTCTGAAGAAAGCGCAAGCGAAGTCGATCCCGGTGCTGACGGCAAAACTCGTACCGGACATATCGGCCGTCTCGCGGCTGCGCGGCTTCAATGTATTCGCCTATGCCGGCATCGGGCATCCGCAGAAATTTTATGCAACGCTTGCGGCAGCCGATATCGCGGTACGCAAGACGCGCGACTTTGCCGACCATCATGTCTTCACGGCCGCCGAAGCCACCGAGCTCATGAATGCCGCCGCGCAGGAGCGGCTCGCTCTCGTCACCACCGAAAAGGATATCGCGCGCATGCGCGGCAACCCGGCGCTGGTGCGGCTCGCGGCCGCCACGGCGGCGTTGCCCGTGACTTTGTCTTTTGATGATGACACTGCCGTCGAGCGCGATATCGTCGCGCGCTTTCTTCACACGTCGCACCGGCCGTCGCGATAACCTTCGCGCGCGTTCCGCAAAGGGCGATCAGCCTGCCGGCTTGAACCGGTCGGGATACAGCCGCTGGAGGACCACCTCAGGAGTGGCATAGGCTTCTTGTCGCTCGACGCTCCAGTATTTCAGCTCTTCCAATGGAATTGCCGCTTTGGTCACGGCACAGCGCACGAAGGAGCCTGGACGGATAACCCGAAAGTCGCCGTCGAGATATCTCAGTTCCGCTTCCCCCGCGGACCGGTGGTCGAATCGATTAAGCACGTCTGATCTCCTGTGGCGCCAAGCATGACGGGCACTCTCCCCATAACCGATATGCCGACTTCGCAGCGGCCGAATGAGGCGAAAACCGTCGCAAGGACCAACCCGCAGCGCAAAAAGGACCGCAGGGCCTGACGGAAGTCATTTATACTTCGGAGAGCGGAATTGCCACACTATCGTGAAGGCTGGCGGCGGGAATTTTTGCCGCGCCGCTGCTATAGGCTAGTGGAAATTGAAGGCTGTCGGTCGGCCCGGAGCCGGGTTCGGCATGTTATTGCCCGAATTGACCGCAACCTTCCGGGCACGTCCTTGGAGTTTCGCATGCGCACTGCCGGTTCGGCCTCAGCCCTGCTGCTCACCGTGGGGCTGGCTGCCGCTGTGCTGACCGGTCCCGTCGCGAAGCCTGCCGCAGCGGCAGGGTCGGAAGCGGTGGAAATTGCCGCAGGCAGCCTCACGCTGAAAGCGCAACTGTTCAAACCGGACGGGGCCGGCCCATTTCCGGCCGTGGTCGCGCTGCACAGTTGCGAAGGCTTGCTGGGATCATCCAACGCCGTCGCACTGAGATACCGCGACTGGGGCGAGCGCCTGACCAAGGCCGGATTTGTTGCAATCTTTCCCGACAGCTATGGCTCGCGCGGCCATGGCAGCGATTGCCGGGCCCGGACAACTCTCCGCGCCGATCGCGAGCGGATCGCCGATGCCAACGCCACACGCGCGTGGCTGCAGGCCCAGCCGTTCGTAAAGGCTGCGCGCATTTCATTGTTGGGATGGTCGAACGGGGCGGTCGGCGTGCTGTGGGCGGTCCGTCCGCAGGCCCGCATCAAGGACAACAAACCGGACTTCCGCTCGGCGATCGCATTCTATCCCGGCTGCCGCCGCCTCGACGCGGCCGCGTGGAGCGCGCGCATTCCGACGCTCATATTGTCTGGCGCGGCAGACGACGTCGTTTCCGCGCGAGCCTGCGAACAGATGGTGTCCGGCGCAAGGGGACGCAGCGCCAGAGCCACGATCGTCGTCTATAACGGCGCCTATCACGATTTCGATCATCCCGGCCGACCGGTACAGGTCCGGACCGGGTACGCCTATTCGACCAGCGGCAACGGCCGGATTCACACCGGCAGCAATCCGGCTGCGCGGGCCGATAGCCACCGCCGCGTCTTGCAGTGGCTGAAAAAATAGACGAGCCGCCTAGAACAAACTGCCCTGGTCCTTGCTTCCCGACCTTGGCTTTGGCTTCGCGGTACCGGCAGCGGGTGCTGCCCCTCCATTTACGGTTGCACCAACACGGCCGTCAGCGAATTCGATGTCGAGCGCCAGTCCGGGCGACGTCGCAGTCGCGCTGCGCAACGGCACGCCATGCCCATCGCGCACCAAGGCGAAGCCGCGCGCCAGCACGCCATGATAGGACAGAGCTTCGAGCAATCCGCTTGCACGATCGAGGCGTGCAACACGCCGCTCCGCTATCGTCTTCATCGCGCGGGACGCCCGCGCCAGAAGATCATCGGTACGCTCGCGCGCGCGCATGATCGAATCGCGCTGCGCCTGGGCATTGGCGCGCATGCCGGCGGCGAAGCGCGTCGTCAGCGACGCAAACCGTTCGCGCCGCCGCTCGACCTGATCGCGCAGCATGCGTGCCGTAAGAGGCGCTGCGATGTGCGAGAATTGCATGCGATGAACCTGCGCATTCGCGCGCAGCGCTCGCGGCAGGCGATCGGCGCAGGCATCGAAGCGCTGCCGCGGATTTTGCAGTAACGCATCGGCATTCGGCAGAGCGCGGACCGCGGCGCGCAGTTCAGTACGGCGTGCATCCTGCGCGCGGCGCCAGCAAGCCATGGACCGCTGGGCGAGACTGACGATCTCCGCGAGCAACTCCGAGCGCACGGGGACGGCCATCTCTGCGGCGGCGGTCGGCGTCGGTGCGCGGCGATCCGCGGCGAAATCGATGAGCGTGATATCAGTCTCGTGGCCGACGGCGGAGATCAGCGGGATCATGCTGTCGGCGGCGGCTCGTACGACGATTTCCTCGTTGAAGGCCCATAAATCTTCGATCGAGCCGCCGCCGCGCGCAACGATCAGCAAGTCGGGCCGTCGCACCTCGCCCCGCTCGGGCAGTTCGTTGAAGCCACGAATCGCCGCCGCGACTTCCTCCGCAGCACCGTCGCCCTGAACACGTACCGGCCACACCATCACCTGACGCGGAAAACGGTCCGACAGACGGTGCAGGATGTCGCGGATAACGGCGCCGGTCGGTGATGTGACCACGCCGATAACTTGCGGCAGATAAGGCAAGAGCTGCTTGCGCGCTTCGTCGAACAGACCCTCCCCCGCGAGCTTCTGCTTGCGCTGTTCCAGCAGCGCCATCAACGCGCCGATGCCCGCAGGCGCGATGGTATCGATAACGATCTGATAGTTGGAACGGCCCGGATAGGTGGTGAGGCGGCCGGTCGCGACCACCTCCATGCCCTCTTCGGGCTTGAATTTCATGCGGCCGAACGTGCCTTTCCAGATCACCGCGTCGATGCGCGCGGACTGGTCCTTAAGCGCGAAATAACAATGGCCGGACGAATGCGGTCCGCGATAGCCGGAAATCTCTCCGCGCACGCGCACGAAACTGAAAGTATCCTCTACCGTGCGCTTGAGCGCCGCCGAGAGTTCCGAAACCGACCATTCCGGGACATTGAGCCGGGCGTCGTCTGTTTGTGTCATCGCCATAAAACGAGTTTAGACGATTCACGTCCCGCATAAAAAAAGATACGCCGCATCGGGGAATGCGGCGTATCCGTGAAGTATTCGCTGGTATAAAAAAGTCGTCAGCTCAAATACTCACTACAAAGACCTGACCGGCTGGGGATTTGCTTGAGGCTGGGGGGTGGGGGGTCTCAAGCGGTACCGATCAAGTTGGGTCGTTTATAGGAGAGCGCGACCGACAGAACTGTGACGGGTATCACAAGACTTAAAAAATTGTTAAACAACTGATTTCAATAATGTATTTTCGATTTCACTCGCTCGGTAACGCTGTCCGGCTTTACGCAATTACCGCCTCGCCAGGGCATTGAAATAGGCGCGTCAGCCGCCCCGCGGCGGAACACTGGCTTTAGAACGCCGGGACAAACGACGCTTCACAACAAATCGCAAGCGTCGGCCTGACAGCATGCCGCGTGCGGCAGATGCATGCTTCTCGCTGCAAGGGGATCCGCATTGACTGCGCGTGCTGAGGCTGACGCCGCTACCGCATGTCCGCTCTGCACGGCTCGGCCGGGCGTTTCCTGCGGATAGGGATTCGGTGTAGCTTTAGCCTAATCGTCAAACAGCGGCCCCGGACTTCCGGATCGGACCGCTCCACCGAAATCGCCAAGGAGAAGCCGATGAACAGTCCCGCACATCAAGCCGTGTCGTTATCCGAGCGCGCCGACGCGCTTGAAGAAAGGCTGATGCACGAACTCAACATGAAGATTCCCGCGCGCTCGGTGCTCTATGGCATGTGGGAGGGCGAGGTGGCGAACGCCAATGGCAACACCGTCCTTGCAGCGAACCCCGGCAAGCATTTCCTGATGGGTCACGACGCGCGCTTGCCGAAGCTGTCGGACAAGCCGACGCTGCTCGAATTCATGGAGAAGCGCTTCGCGTCGACCATGCACCTGTTGCAGAGCGCCAAGCACGCGTTAAAAGCCGGCCTTCCGGAAAAGACCGTGCTCGCCTGCCTTCTCCACGACATCGGCGTTGTCGGCTTCATCCGCTGCGATCACGGCTACTGGGGGGCGCAGATGCTCGAGCCCTACGTCGACGAAGAAGTGAGCTGGGCAATCCGAATGCACCAGTCATTGCGTTTCTTCCCCGATGAATCCGTTGGTTACAAGTATCCCGAGCTGTACATCAAGTTCTTTGGTGAGGATTACAAGCCGGAGCCCTATATCTATGAAGAATACAAGCGCGCCCGGGCGCACAAGTGGTACATGACCTCGCGCATGATCACCGTGTACGACGTCTATTCTTTCGACCCGAATGCGGTTGTGGAGATCGGCGAGTTCGAGGATATCATCGGCCGCCATTTCAGGCAGCCGAAGGAAGGCCTCGGCTTCGACAACACCCCGGCAAGCCACATGTGGCGCACCCTCAACTGGCCGACGCGCTTCCTCTAGAACCGCAGATCACGGACATAACGGATATAACGACGTGGACCTTCAGTACGGGCAGGAGCAGATCATCCTGCGTGATACGGCGGAAAAATTTCTCGCCGCGAATTACGACTACACCAAGTTTCGTGAGATCACCGGCAGCGAGGCGGGCTGTTCGCAAGCCAACTGGACGCAGTTCGCCGAGATGGGCTGGCTCGGCCTGCCCTTTGCGGAAGAGGACGGCGGCCTCGGCATGGGGGCTGTCGAAGTATCCCTGCTGATGGAGGCGTTCGGCAAGTCGCTGGTGACGGAGCCCTATCTCGCGAGCGTGATCCTCGCCGGGGGACTCGTTTCCGCACTGGGGTCGAGCGAACAACGCGCCGAGCTGATTGCTCCGCTGATCGAAGGCAAGAGAAAGCTCGCCTTTGCGCATGTGGATCGTGCCCCGAGCCATGCCCGGAAGCAGGGCCAGGGCTATGTGATCTCCGGCGCCAAAACCGCCGTGCTCGCAGGTCCGATGGCCGATGTCATTCTGGTTGCGGCGGCGCTGCCGTCAGGCGGGACCGGCGTGTTTGCAGTACCCAAGACCGCCTCAGGCGTGACGATTCGCCCCTACCGCACGGTCGATGGCGGGCGTGCGGCTGACATTGAATTCACGGACGCGATGGTGCCCGCTTCCGCCCTTTTGGGCGGTAACGAGGACGCCGACGGTGCCATTGCGCGGACCATCGAGCGGGCCATCGTTGCGGCGTCATCCGACGCCGTCGGCGCTATCGCCGCGATGGTGACGGCGACTGTCGACTACACCAAGACACGCGTGCAATTCGGTCAGCCGCTGGCGAAGTTCCAGGTGCTGTCCCATCGCATGGTCGACATGAAAGTGCGGGAAGAAGAGGCTCGCGCCTCGTGTCTGTTTGCAACGCTGAGCCTCGACGGGCCGGTCGCCAACCGCACCCGTGCAGTATCCGGCGCGAAGGCGAAGATCGGCCGCAATGGACGTTTCGTGGCGCAGAATGCCATTCAGACACATGGTGCGATCGGCACGACAGACGAACTCGCGCTCGGCGCGTATGCCAAGCGTGTGATGGCTTATGAGATGATTTTCGGATCGACCCGCGAACATCTGCGCCGCTACGCCGCGATTATTGCCGACCCGGACGTCGCATCGGCCGGCTTCCTGATTGAACCGCAAAACACCGCCGCCTGAGCAAGTCCATGGATCTCGAACTTTCACCATCAGACATCAAGTTTCGTGACGAAGTGCGCGCATTTCTCAAGGAGAATGTGCCGCCCGACATGAAGCGCGCGCAAGCACTCACCACCGGCTTCACGTCCGATCCCGAAGTCGCATTCGATTTCCACAAGGCGCTGGCAAAAAAAGGCTGGTCGGTCTTTTCATGGCCGAAAGAACATGGCGGCACCGGCTGGACGCCGGTGCAAGCCTATATCTTCGATACGGAATGTGCCCGCGCTGGCGCGCCAGTCTATAACGGCGCCGGTCAGCGGATGATCGGCCCAGTCCTGCTGAAATTCGGCACCGAAGAGCAGAAGGCAAAATATCTGCCTCGCATCGTCAGCGGCGAAGACCATTGGTGTCAGGGATATTCGGAACCCGGTTCGGGGTCCGACCTTGCCTCGCTCAAGACCCGGGCTGTTTCGGACGGCGACGATTACATCATCAACGGC
>Ga0164243_10012235_pt1 | contig 12177 bp, 11 predicted proteins | sample OricompcompostOP_FD_108781 | JGI IMG/M metagenome (GOLD analysis project Ga0164243, IMG submission 108781) | Organic Plus compost microbial communities from Emeryville, California, USA - Original compost - Organic plus compost (OP) | ecosystem: Engineered > Solid waste > Mixed feedstock >...
AAGCTACATTCTTTTGTCCCTCGAATGAGGTAATCTCAGGAGTAGAAAGATTCAGTGCTACAGCTAACATGGTAGCACCTGCACCTCCTGCTATAATAGCTTTCTTAGCCATGATTACAGGCTGCCTTTCATCCAGTTAAACAAGGCAAAGATAACACCTACAATACCTGTCCCAAGGAGAGTGGAGGCCAGCCAAAAGGCCCCCACACCCTTTGACCGCAACTGAAGAAGCTCGTCAAGTTTACTCTTGATCTCCTCGCTTTGCTCATTAAGTTGCTGTACCTTAAGCTCTAGTACAGCAATCCGTTGAGCCCATTCAATCTCGCGGTCATTCATTAGTATCATCCCCTACAATATTTAAATCAGCAAGAGCATCCGCTTTTGCATCCTTTCGAATAAGACGAATCTCTTCCTGTTTCTCTTCATTGGTCATCGTAGACCAGACGGGATCATTGATGGCTTCCTGAAGATCATTATAGAAGTATTGTCCGGTTAGTTTTTGCCATTGAGTGTGTTGCTCGTCGGTGAGCTGGATTTTTTCTCCATCAATCTGGACACTTTTAGGTACGTCTCTGATCTTAGTCGAGGCCTCTCCGTCAAAGGCATCATCTACAGCTTGAGTAACTGCATCAGGCTCTCTAGTAGTGGAATAATCTCTTCCGTAAATATCAGAGCCAGCTACAGAATAGTCTTGTACACCAGCACCAAATACTGCTGGAAGAGCCTTAGCTGTGCCTTCAACCGTCCCATATTTACCAATCAGATCATGAAGATCAGAGGCAATCATAGGAACAAATCGACTTACAATGGCTTTAGTTGTATTGAAGTCTTCACCAACAGCATCCTTACCTTTCATCCAATCAGTAACAAACGAAGCGATAGGGCTTTCTTTGTTAGTAAGGAACTTAAGAGCAACATCAAAACGAGTTGACTTGGCAAAGCCTTTGCCTAGCTCACTGACATCTCCTTTGATATTCTTAGTCTGATTAGTTGCCAGACGAGAACCTAAAGTGATATACTGTCCAAAACCGCCAAGCAGATCATAACGAGTATCGCCATACCTAGCTTTACCAAAGTCAGAGCTTCTGGGGTCCAATTCAATATTAGCCCCTCCGGCAGCAAGAACACCAAGAACTGTAGACGCAAGAGCGCCCGTAGCAATTAGTTGTTTCAGAGCCTCTTTCCTTACAACAGGATTAAGTCCAATATAATAAGCAGGATTGAGGGTACTAACACGAGAAGACATTAATCGAGGAGAGAAGAACAAGCCTGAAAGAGCAGGAGCAGCGGGCTCTAATCTTCCAGGCAGGTTGCCTCTACCAGAAGCAGTATTTACAAACTTAGCAATATCCTTTAGAGCTTTGTCATCAGTAGAAAGATCTATACCAGCATCTTTCATTTTGTTGACCATTTCGTCAAAGACATCTGCCCGAACTCTGTTCAAGAATCCAGAATAAGCTCGTTCAGATCCTTTAACAAGACCACCAAGAACAGGAATCTTGCCTGCCCACTCAGACATGAAAGCTTCTTCTCTTTTAGAAAGCTCGTTGCCAACTTCAGTAAGAGCAAGTCCTGCTTTTTTCATCAAAGGATAAGTGGGACGAGCAGCAATCTCTTCATTCAATCCTTTGAAATATTCAGGACTGAACGAAGCCTTGAACATTTTAGGAAGTGCCTGATAAAAAGATTTCTTAGTAGTTAGGAGAAAGCCTTGTCTAAATGGAGCAGAGAAGTCTAAAGAAGACATTAATGATCGAGGGAGGTTAAGAGCATTATAAAGGATTCCCAGACCTTTCTCAACCTTCTTAGCTTGCTCTGTATCCTTAACAAGCTTCTGGGCAACAGCCTGAATCTTTTCAGGGGTGTTGAGATCATCAGCAGTAAGGTTTCTCATCATATTCCTAAGACTTGTCTGAAGGGCTTTATCTGAGCCTACTTCAATCTTTCTAGAATTAAGGATTCTGCCCGCATTAGAAACAATATCATTTACCACTTTAGAGATGCGAGAAGCACGTTCCATCTCCTTACCAAGCAGATACTGCTCATGAGGAGTGATTGTACCCTCCGAGGCTTTCTTAGAAAGATCAAAGATTCTATTACCCGACTCAACAAGAAATCTTTCAGCAGCTTTAAGTTCAGGAACTTCTGCTCCTTTGCTCAAGGCTTCTGCCATTCTAGTGGTCATTTTAATGCTGTTAGCTTTTTCAATCCATTCGTCCCAGCTTTCAGGGGTTTTCTCAGGAGCAACCTCCTGAAGAATATCATCAATAGGGCGATTAGATCGAAAGGCATTGATAGTGCCAGGAGACACTTTTTCTTCCGAGGCAGCAGGTCCTTGTAAAACACCTTCAGATTCTTGGCCCACCACTCGACGACGCTTCATCAGACGAAAACCATTAGCAGCAGCATTAATCCCTTTACCGTTCACAACAGAGTCATGAGCCATGCTAAGAATAGTTCTTATTTCTGCATCGCTGTAATCCAGTTTTAAACCAATACGTCGACCAAAACTCTTTACGTGGTTTCTAATCTTTTGGAAGATGTTTGAAGTGATTTGGCCTTGCTCAGACATTTCTGCTAATACTTCTTCAGCAGCTCTAGCCCGAGGATTAAAATCATCAGGATATTCGTCAGGAAATTCTGCAATTCTTTTATTAACAGCACGTCTAAGAAAGGTGCTGTTGTTATATAAAGTATCGAGGACCTTATCCAAATCTTCACCAAACCTAGCAGCAAGACCAGAGTGTCCTAATCCTTCATGGAAGGTAACAGCAGAGATAATATTCTGAGGAGTTACTCCACGGGCTTCGGCTTCAGCATGAACATTACTCATGTTGATTACAACCTTGCCTTCAGGAGTTACAGCTCCGATAGCATCAGGATCGAGATCAGGAAGAGAAGATCCATCAGCATGTACTTCGAACTCAGGAGAGTTCTTCCAGTTTCGAGTAATAGAATTAACCTGATCAACTGCATCATTTAGATGCTGATCAGTGATTACAGGAGCAGGAGTAGAAGGAGTTTCTGAAGGAGAAAGAGCAGCCTTATCTTTTTGAAATTCTTCGGCTTCTTTCTGAAGCTTAGCCTCTAGATCAGCGTCTCTTTTTCTAAGAGCCTCTTCAGACGGAAATAGGTCTTCCGGAGTAGGTTCTTTAGCAGGAACAAAATTTTTAGCCTCTTGTTCAATAGCAGGGAGAGCTTCTTCGGCTTTTTTATTAACAAAATCAAGAGCCTCGTTCTTAAGCTGTTCTCTTAGGGCCTCGGCCTCTGCATCTCCGAAAGGAGCAACTGACTCTCCTCTATTTCTACGAGCAGTAGCTTCCGCCAGATTAGCATCATCAAACGGCTTGAGTTTGTTAGCGGAAGCCCATTCCTGCATTTCGGCGGGAGTAGCTCCTTGCTGGAAAAGAGCATTACCTTCGGCAGCAATTCTGTCTCTAGCAGCAAGTTGAGCGGCACGAGCAGCAAAGCTAGCAGTAGAAATACCAGACTGAGCGCCACCTGTTGGGGACGCTTCCAGCAAAGCCATAATAGCAGTGCCGGGAAGGATTTGCTGATCAATACCGAGAAGCCTAGGAAGATCAGCAACGCCAAGAGCTTTAGACAGATCATCAGCACCAGTCGCAGCAGTCTCAAGACCGGCTTGTCCAACCTGAAGAGCTTTATATCCTAGGTTAGCAGCATTAGCAAATCCTCGCTGGATAACACCGAGCCCTGGAATATTGCTTTCACCTCCAAGAGCACGAAAGGTTTCAGGTGAAAGCCCAAAGCCTCCTTGCCTTTCAATGGCTTCATCGAACGTACCAGAAATACCGCCCTTTCGTTTAGGAGCAACTTTCTGTCTTTCCTGTTCTGTTATAGGGCCTGTTTCAGTCATGAAAGGAACGGAAGAAATCTGCCCAGAAGAGGCGGGGGCCTCAGGCGGAAGATAAGTAAAGTCGTCTTCTTGGTTGAAAGAAGTTTCTGGGGGGAGATATGTGTACTCGTCTTCCACTTGATTTCCTTTTTAAGTTTATTGCCACTGACCGTTTCTAAAAGTCTGGATCTCGCCAGTTCTATTGTTTCGTCTACGAGCCCCTTCAACAGGATTCTGAAGAGATCCACCAGTTCTCCTACCAGCACTTCGAGTCCGGCCCCTATCTTCTGGAAAACCAAGCCTGCGAAGAAGCTCTGACTCACCAGCAGAAAGAGCCTGGCCTTTCTGGACTTTCTGAAGAATAGGAGCAGCAATAGAAGCAGCAGTTGGATTAGGCTCTTGACGAGGCTGAGGAGCTCTAGAAGCTCTCAACGTATTGGCAGAAGCATTCTGTTGGGCAATATCAAGTTGCCGCTCCCTAAGAGGAATTTGCATCTGCTGATTAACAGACAAGTCTCCGGATGCAAACTGAGCCCTCTGTTCAGGAGTCATGTCAGGAGAAACACCAAGACTGGCAAGATCATCAGGACTAATTCCATACATCTTAGCGCCAGCAAGAATCTGGTTATAAGGTAGATTCCCTCTTACCCAACGAGAAAGCCTATTAAGACCAATTTCTCTCATATCTTGAGACCGTTTGGCTGTCATACTCTCGCGAGAAGTAGCTAAACTTTCAAGCTGGGCCTGACGTAAAAGATTTCCTTGATATGTATCATAAAGGTCTTGAGCAGCTTTCGGATCAACCTGGGCCATTCTTTCAATAGCAGCAATAGGATTAACGGTAAAACCAGATAGAGCGTCCTGCTGTCTTTCTAGCTGACGTTGAGGGGCGTAGACTGGTTTATTTCCGCTTTGAACAAGAAAAGCATCTCCAAGGGTTCCGAGAATATTCCGAAGAGTTCCTTTAGTCCGAAACATTCCCTTATGCTGAGGAGCTTTACTAAGCGCATCTCTTGCTTCCTCAATATAGGAAACATTATTCATAGGGATGGGGGCCGGATCATCTTCTATGCTAGGAGGTTGAGCCTTATTGCCTTGAACAGTAATGCTATTAGTATTATCTACAACCTCATTAGGAAGAGGTCCTGCCATTATAGGAGGAGTTTGGCCAGTAGAAGGAAGCTGAGCCGGAAGAGTATTGTAAAGACCACCCTCTGTTGGCACAGTAGTCCCAGGACCCAGCATCTGCAACAGATCAAAAAGATTTACTGCCATTTAAAATTCCTTAGTGAATCTTGCTGTAGTCTACAGTCATATAACCATCAATAGTAGGACCAAGAGCTTCTGGCATAATTTCGGCAACTTCTTGAGCCATAACGCCAATATGAGGACCAGAATTATCAATATAACGATACTGATACAATCCTAGACCACTAGAAAGCTCTGCAATCTTAAAGATGTTTTTCTTAAGTCTACGATCAGATGCAGCAATACCAGAAGCAAGGCTTCCAATAAATCCGCCCATCCCGTTCTTACTGTTGCTTGAAGATTGGCCGGTGCTTCTCTGTCCTGCGCCCGCAATAAGACTGCCAATTTGAGTTCCGAGCTGGACCTGCTGAGCAAGACGATCAAGATAGTTGCCAGCATATTGTTGCTGCATCTGATCACCAAATGCCTGAAGAGCCCGTGCCGTACCCCCGCTTCTCAGAAGACCTCCCGCAGCAGCATTGGCGGTAATACCTCGTGATCCCTGTTCTAGAGCAGCATCATAACCTGTCGCTTGCTTATAGGCGTTGAAACCAGTAGGATCTCCGCCCAGAAGCTGAGCCAAAGCATTAGAACCCGTAACTGCTTGGCTAGCAGCAGGAGCAAACGTCTGCTGGATAAAAGGATAGGCTTGATTGTAAGACTCTTGAGTGCTTTTACTTTTGCTACCTCCAAAAATAGAACTCATTATTTAACTCCTTCTAACCACTCAGTTTTAGTTAAAATAACAAGCTCACAGGGGCCTGCCATTGTTTGTACTACTCCGTAGGATCTAAACCCTAATTGCTTATTCATCCATCGAGCCCCTAGTTTTTGTAAAGGAGAAAGACCTCTAATGACTTCAATATTATATGGTCCTGTAAATGCTTCTCTAAGCATCTTCTTAGCTTCAGTTAAAGCTTGTTTGCCTCTACTGAAGAAAAAATAATGTCCTGAGACAACAAAAGGAAGTTCTCTTTCAAAGAAAGATACATCGCCATATTCATTAGTAAGAGCAACATTAGAATCACACTTTATCCACTCCTCAGGATAAAATCCATACAGAGAATCTTTATATTCCTCTGTTGCTTTTATAATCGTATCGAGGTCTTTCGTCCTAGTGATCATTTAAACATTATCCCATTTTCCAGTAGAGCTGTTATAAACCAACGTATCTCCATTAACTGGATTAGAGATATTTACATCTCTAAGATCTTTAATACCAAGACTGACAAGAGATTCCCAAATTTGTAGAAACAGTTTAGTAGGAGTTCCTGTCTCTGGATGAATAAGTACACTTGTTGTAAAAATAGGAGGTACTTGGGCCATATTATCTAATATCCAATCCATCAATTCTAGGAAGTAAATTATAATCAGTAACCCGAAAAAGTCTTCCGGGGGCATTGATTTGCCCTAAACTTCTCCAAGCAATCTCCTGAGTATAGTCTTGGAAATTTACAGGAAAACCTCCTGCACTTACCCAAGTCCTCCCATTATCATCAGAGTACTCTAACAGAATAGAGAAATATTCTGGATGATCATCAAATACATCTGGAATATAAGAAGTCATAGAGATAAAAGCTCTTCGAGCTGAGTCAACTATAAAATCTTCATTTTCAGTTACTATATAAGTATCCAACCTGTATACTGAAGGGTTTCCCATAGCACCAGTCAGATATACTTCATTACAAGGAGAACTCTCTCTCATTCTCTGAGGCAAGCCAGCAGTTACGATACATTTAATAGGTTCGTACTCTGTGCTCGTCAAGTCATCATATTTATAATCTTCCGATACAGTCCAGATAATTCCTGATGCGATATCTATAACCAACATTTTTGTAGCGTTAGGAGTAGTAACCATCTTACCCCCATGTTGCCTTAAGATAGTGTTAGGAAGATCAGGAAAAAGAGGGTTAGTTATATTAGACCAAGTAGTCCAGGTTTCCGTTGTAATATCAAATGCAAATGTCTCATTCTGCGTCCCAAGATTGAGTACATAAAAGACGTGGTCATTTACATAAAGAGACCATCCTCGGATCGCTCTTGGAAGAGAATTAGAATCAGGACCCTCTTCTCTAACAAAATTGGATACTCGTTCAGAGACACTATTGTCAGAAATAGTTTGCAGTGTAGAGCCAGAAAGTCTATACACTCTGTTATCAGTACCAACAAAATAAAGAACATTGTTGATAGTAATATCACTCCCCTCATATCCTCCAACTCTATTAGAGCCGCCTGAGAGTTTAGCAAATGGAAGGTCAGGATTTTGAGTAAGATACCAAAGCTCGATTGTGTCTTTACCGATCAAAGCCAGAGTATCACCGACAATTCTAAGAGACTGAAGAGTATCAGGAAGAAGTTCAGCAGTAGCAAACGAAAGAGCATTCACCCACGTTTCTCCTGGATTAACCCAATACACTACGTCTTTAGCGATATCTGCATTATATGCAATTATAATAACATATGAACCGAAAGTAACACAAGCCTTAACAATCGAGGTCAGGAAAGGAAGAGGAACAATCCAGGACTGATTGACAGGAGTAGGCTCTAATTGTGTAAAACCCCAAGATAACACAGAAGTACCTGAGACAGTTGTGGGTACAGGAGAGAAGGCAATACTGCCTCCTATCGCTGAATATACAACTAATTTACCAGCATCAAATGTCTCAGCATTAGCTAGAGGGTTTTTAATTAGATTGGTTGAATAGGATGTTCCGATTCTTTCTCCTGCATTAATAGCAAAAAAGAGGTTCTGAATTGCCAAAAGACCTGAAGTACTTCTGTCTACAAGCCAAGGATTTCCAGAAGTTCCGTCAGGAGTTCCTACATCAACACCAAGAGAGGTAAACTTATAATACATCTGGCCGACGCGAACGGTAGCCCCTTCTTCAGGCTGACCAGTATAAGTCAATGTACCAGAATAAAATCCTTGATCAGCATAGACGTAAAGCTGATTGTCACCTGCATGAAAGAAGTACTCTGGAATATCTCCAATAGGAGCTGTAAAAGTTCCTCTATTATAAGACCACGATTCGCAATTATAACCAGTAGTATCAAAATCATTAATAATTACATTAAAATTCTCAGAACATCTCCAAACAGTTCTACGATCAGTAACAAAAAAATGATTATTAAACAGACCTTCTTGATGGTAGAGTGCTTTTAGACCTGTCGATGGAAGGGGGGCTTCATCAAACGTAACCGGAAAATACTGGAATCCTGGCCGAGTGATAAACGAAACCCCCTCATCAAAGTTCGAAGGATTCTTTTCAGCATATCTATTAAGGAGTTTAAGAGGCGCTTCGTCTCGATTGCTACGACGCCAATCAGATGCTACAAGAGGAAGCTCCATTTGTTATCCTTCTTTATTACAATTAAAGACAGTCTTTACGAATCCATCACGGATCTTTCTAAAGCTAGAGCTGGTTTGACAAGAATTAAACTCCCGCGTAAATAACCAAGCGCCCCGCCACCGACATCAGGACCGCGAGGCAAACCAAGCTGAAGGTTGACGCCATCTCACGCCAGTCGTTCACAGCCCCACCAACTCCTTTGCCTTGCTCAATTGCACCTTCCGATCCGACAAGCCGTTCAGCCCCCCGTTGATCCGCTTCGTCAGTCCGGTGATGTTGTCCGCGTCCGCCAGCGGATTGCAGCCGTTATCGGCCCACCATTGGCAGGCAGTGTGAACGGCGATCTCCGGTTCCTCCGCGCGCTCGGGGTGGGCTTCCAGATCGACCCCGATCAGCGCGCCGACGCGGCGATAGTTCGCGCGGCCCGTGATCATGATGAGACCGCGACCCTTGTAGCGGCGCCCGTCGCCCGGATGCGTGTTGCCAAGGTCCTTGCGTCCCTCGTAGGCGGCCCCCGACGCATATTCCTCGGTCGTGCGAAAGCCGTCGCTCTCATGCGCCGTCTGCCCCATGAAGTGCGCGAGGCGCAGCCCGCTATCGAGGATGCCATAGGTGCGGAAATGCTCGGATGCAGCGCGGCCGAATGGTCCCGCGAATGACGGCGATGCGCCCATGCGCGCGAAGAGGGCGCGCAGCGTGTTCGGACCGATCATGCCATCTTGGATGACGTCTAGCCTGGACTGGAGGCGGCGAGCGTCGATCATGCCGCGCTGACGACAATGTCGTCGCAGAGGATGCGTGACAGCCTTCATCCCGCTATCCTGTAGGTGCCTTCGATCAGGATTTGATCGTTAAGCGCCCCAATGTTCGCACCTCCGTTGGACACGTAAACGCTGTTATCTCCTTGGTTGCAGATGGACACATAAGCCGTGCTCGTTGTGGTATTAGATGCTTGGGCTTGCCCATTCTCGATAACGGGAGCAGAGGGTGGAAGAGCCACTTTGAGAAAGCCTGTGGCAGATGCATTAAGAGTCACAAGGATACGGAACCTCGCGCGTCCATTGCTCTCGCGCCAGTAGTTCGCGGTGACCGCAGAAGCGCGATTGATACCTGCATTATCGACAACCAGAGATGGAGCATACTCCGACGCCGCAACGATATTGATACAATTTTCCACCACGGAGCCCGCCGGCACCGTCATTAGCACCGTCGAATGACAGTTGCGGAAAGTCAGTCGTGAATTGCTGTCAATATTCCAGAGGTACGGGACGTTATCCGAGTGCCATGTGAAATGCGTACCCAGGAAATGCACCTGGGATGCCGTCGCGTGAAGTAACGTAGCGGAGCCGCCCTCAAAATATCCGCCGATAAACGTCAACGATCGAGCATTGGCGATCTCAAGCACCGCATAGGCACCGCCGCCGCCACCTTCGAAGCGACCGCCTATCACTGTAAAATCTTCGGTCCCATTCAGGCCGAGCGCGCAGTTACAGCCGGTGATATCGGGGCGGATTAGAACAATATTGTTGGCAATCCCCGAATTAGAGGTGATCCCGAAGTCAGACCCAGCGATACGGACATTGTCCAAAAGCGCCGTCTGAAAAAACCCGTCGATCGTGATGCCAGCAGTGGTGGCGTTGAGGAACGCCACATCGCGAATTGTCAGTGTATCGGTGTAGCCGGTTACATTCAGGCCATGGCTGCCGCCCACTGTCGAAAGGTCGGCGATGTGAACACTGAAAAGCGCATTCGGATCTTGGTTCTGAATGACGGGTACGCCAGCCGCGCCCATGATGAACGTCGCATCTCGGCCGGCACCGCGAAGACGCGAGAAATTGTACGGCTCAAGCGTGTTTGCGATCTTGTATTTGCCGCGTGGTAAACAAGTTTCGCCACCGTACCCGATAGGCGGGGCTCCTCCAGACGGAATGAGAGCGTCAAGCGCGGTCTGTATCGCAGCATTATCGTCCGTTACGTTATCGCCGGCTGCGCCGAAATCCTTCACCGATACGCTTTCGGCGTTCTTGTTTGCCTGGCTCCGGGTCGTAGCACTGGCGAATGGGGGCCTATATGCCAGCTTCGAAACCTCTTGTCGAACCCACGCCCCTTCATTGAGGGGCACATTGTCGGACTGGATGATGTTGATGTCATCGGCTTGGCCGGTGTAGTCGCCCTCGGTCCAGGTGAAGATAGCCTGATCATAAAGCACAACGAACTGGCTAACAGAAAAAGCTTTAAGCTGTTCCAGAGTCTTTGCGGTATTTACAGGAGGAGAGGGAGCAAGAGCCGCGATAGCCTGTGCCGTCCTTAAAGGGGTCATCAAAGCAGTATTGTCAGTACCAGCTTCAGCCTCTTCTTCAGTAGCCCGAGGAAGACCAATATCGATGATTTGTTCGGGAGTAGCCTTAAGGACTGCTGTACCATTATCGATGATTAGAGCTGCATCAATAGGAACAGAAACAGCAGGTGGTAGATCCTTAGGACGAATTTTAGAAGGAGGAATTGCCACTTAAAGTTCCTTTTCTGTTATTACCAAGATTGGGCTACCAAGGCCATCCCTTGTCGAACATTGAATTAGGCTGATAAAGCCAATATGTGTTACCCCACTGATCTCTATCGGCTGCCATTTTAGACGGACGAATAAGAGCAAGCTCAGATCGTGTGGGAATATTTTGATGATATCTAGAGCGAATCTGGCTCTTAGATCTCGCGTAAGTTATCTGAGTCTGTGGGTCAAGCTCAACACCATAAGCAGGATTAAGTGTAATTGCAAGTTGAATAATAAAAAAGAAGTCAAACTCTTCAGGGAAAGGGAAAGTATCTGTCACAACAAGCGGAAAATATTTAGCCCAATTTGCCAAGTCTTCACGATAAAACCATTCAGCATCAAATCCATCTGTATTGAGTATAATAGAATCGTTACCATCAATGGTATTTCCATTACCATAAACAGTAACAGGATTAGTTGTTAGTGTTTTAGAAACATCAATAGCAGCAAATCGAGATCCATCATTTGGGGCTGGATGAAGATAAAGATTAACAGATTGATCAAGATTTAACATAACCCGAGTATTTTTTGGAACGAACCAGTCGTTATCGGGTATAGTATTCCACCAAGGATATCCAGAAGGACGAGTGATGTTCTTTTTTCCAATAGGAAATGCAGATAAATTTTCACCTGCTTCGTTGCCAAATACACTCTTGACAACTCTATTTAAATAACGCAAGGCTTCATCAATCTGATCATCAGTTGGATCAACTCCAATAGCCAGAACATTACTCTGACGATAAGCATCAACAATAATCTGGAATACTGAAGTCATTTAAATCTCCTTATGGAGCTGTGATAATATTTACATCGAGACGAATCTCTTGAGTGCCATCGTCTCCACCATAAGCAGGAGTCAAGCATCGAGCCCAGACACCGCCTGTAAACGGCACATTAATGAAGATGCAATCGCCATCTACTTTGCGGCCAACAGGTCTTGTGCTAGACGCATCTGGCTGAGCATCACCAATAAAAACGTAGAAACCATGATTGCAAGGAAAACTTTTAATATCAAGAAAATTAACTGTCGTTCCAGCAGCGACAATTTCAATCCAGCCGTCTTCCGGTCCTACATAAAAATTCTGAGTAACAGTTGCCATCATTTTCTCCTGCTTATAAAACTAGGGGCGGATGCTCACGAATGCCTTCCATTAAGTCGCTCAATGGTATTACGA
>Ga0164243_10012236_pt1 | contig 12176 bp, 6 predicted proteins | sample OricompcompostOP_FD_108781 | JGI IMG/M metagenome (GOLD analysis project Ga0164243, IMG submission 108781) | Organic Plus compost microbial communities from Emeryville, California, USA - Original compost - Organic plus compost (OP) | ecosystem: Engineered > Solid waste > Mixed feedstock >...
CGCTTCACATAGTCGCCTTCCTGGACGTCGATCACCTTGCTCTTGGGGATCAGATACTCGACCGGCTCGCCGCCATCCTCGGGGAGGATCGCGATCTTGCGCTTGGCCTTGTAGTCCTTGAGGAACTGCACGCGGCCCGAGACCTTGGCAATGATGGCATTGTCCTTGGGCTTGCGGGCCTCGAACAGCTCGGCGACGCGCGGCAGACCGCCGGTGATGTCGCGCGTCTTCGCGGCTTCGCGGGAGACACGCGCCAGCACGTCGCCGGCCTGCACCGTCTGGCCATCCTCCACCGAGAGCGTGGCGCCCGGCGAGAGCATGTAGCGGGCCGCCTCGCCGGATTCGTCGTCCAGCAGGGTGAGGCGGGGACGCAGGTCGTCCTTGCTGCGGGCGGAGGCGCGATACTCCGTCACCACGCGCTGCGTGATGCCGGTCGCCTCGTCCGCCTGCTCGGTGAGCGTCTTGCCGTCGATCAGGTCCTGATACTTCACGACACCCGGCTTCTCGGTGATGACCGGCTGCGTGAAGGGGTCCCACTCGGCGATGCGGTCGCCCTGCTTCACCTTGCTGCCGTCCGCGAAGAGGATGGCCGCACCGTAAGGCAGGCGATGGACGGCGCGCTCGCGGCCTTCATCGTCGATGATCGCCAGCTCGCCGTTGCGGGCGAGGCTGATGCGGCGGCCATTCTTGTCCGTGATGGTCGGCATGTCGCGCAGTTCCAGCGTACCGTCGGCCACGGCCTCCAGGTTCGACTGCTCGTTGAGCTGCGCCGCGCCGCCGATGTGGAAGGTCCGCATGGTGAGCTGCGTGCCCGGCTCGCCGATCGACTGCGCCGCGATGACGCCCACGGCCTCGCCGATATTGACCGGCGTGCCGCGCGCAAGGTCGCGGCCATAGCATTTGGCGCAGACGCCCATCTTGCTCTCGCAGATCAGCGGCGAGCGGATCTTGAGCGACTGAACGCCGATGGCTTCGATCTTTGCGACCATCGCCTCGTCGAGCAGTTCGCCTTCCTTGATGACGACGGAGCCATCCTTGCTGTCGATGACGTCCTGCGCGAGCGTGCGGCCAAGGACGCGCTCGCCGAGCGACGCGATGGTCGAGCCGCCCTGGACGATCGCCTTCATCTCCAGCGCGCGGGTGGTGCCGCAATCGACCTCGACGATCGTGCAGTCCTGCGACACGTCGACCAGACGGCGGGTCAGGTAACCCGAGTTCGCCGTCTTGAGCGCGGTGTCGGCCAGACCCTTGCGGGCGCCGTGCGTGGAGTTGAAATATTCAAGAACGGTGAGACCTTCCTTGAAGTTCGAGATGATCGGGGTCTCGATGATCTCGCCCGAGGGCTTGGCCATCAGACCGCGCATGCCCGCGAGCTGCTTCATCTGCGCCGGTGAGCCGCGCGCACCCGAGTGGCTCATCATGTAGATCGCGTTGATCGGCTTCAGGCGGCCGGTCTCGGGATCCCTCGGCTGGGCCTTGAGCTCCTCCATCATCGCCGCGGCCACCTGGTCGCCGCAGCGGCTCCAGGCGTCGATCACCTTGTTGTACTTTTCCTGCTGGGTGATCAGGCCGTCCTGATACTGCTGCTCATAGTCGGCCACCAGCGCCTTGGTCTCGTCGACCGAGGCCGTCTTGCTGTCCGGGATGATCATGTCGTCCTTGCCGAACGAGATGCCGGCCTGGAACGCGTGACGGAAGCCCAGCGCCATGATGGCGTCGGCGAACAGCACCGTGTCCTTCTGGCCGGTGTGGCGATAGACCTCGTCGATCACGTCGCCCACATCCTTCTTGGTGAGCAGGCGGTTGATCGTCTCGTAGGGCACCTTGTGGCTCTTGGGCAGGCACTCGCCGATCAGCATGCGGCCGGGCGTGGTCTCGACCCGCTTCATGTAGGTCTCGCCATTCTCGTCCGTCTGCGGCACGCGGCTGGTGATCTTCGAGTGCAGCGTCACCGCCCTGGTGAACAGGGCCTGGTGGACCTCCTGCATATCGGAGAGGATCATGCCCTCGCCCGGCTCGCCCGGCAGCTCCATCGAGAGATAGTAGATGCCCAGCACCATGTCCTGCGAGGGCACGATGATCGGCTTGCCGTTCGCGGGCGACAGGATGTTGTTGGTCGACATCATCAGCACGCGCGCCTCGAGCTGGGCTTCCAGCGAAAGGGGGACGTGCACGGCCATCTGGTCGCCGTCGAAGTCGGCATTGAAGGCCGAGCAGACCAGCGGGTGAAGCTGGATCGCCTTGCCCTCGATCAGCACGGGCTCGAATGCCTGGATGCCGAGGCGGTGAAGCGTCGGCGCGCGGTTGAGCAGCACCGGATGCTCGCGGATCACCTCGTCGAGGATGTCCCAGACTTCCTTGCGCTCCTTCTCGACCCACTTCTTCGCCTGCTTCAGGGTCATGGAGAGACCCTTGGCGTCGAGGCGGGCATAGATGAAGGGCTTGAACAGCTCGAGCGCCATCTTCTTGGGCAGGCCGCACTGGTGCAGCTTCAGCTCAGGACCCGTCACGATGACCGAGCGGCCGGAATAGTCGACGCGCTTGCCGAGCAGGTTCTGGCGGAAGCGGCCCTGCTTGCCCTTGAGCATGTCGGACAGCGACTTGAGCGGACGCTTGTTGGCGCCGGTGATGACGCGGCCGCGGCGGCCATTGTCGAACAGGGCGTCGACCGCCTCCTGCAGCATGCGCTTCTCGTTGCGCACGATGATGTCCGGCGCGCGCAGCTCCATGAGGCGCTTGAGGCGGTTGTTGCGGTTGATGACGCGGCGATAGAGATCGTTGAGGTCCGACGTCGCGAAGCGGCCGCCGTCCAGCGGCACCAGCGGGCGCAGCTCGGGCGGAATGACCGGCACGACGTCCAGGATCATCCATTCCGGGCGATTGCCGGATTCGATGAAGCTCTCGACGACCTTGAGGCGCTTGATGATCTTCTTGGGCTTGAGCTCGGACTTGGTGGTCGCCAGCTCTTCCATCAGCGCCTTCTGCTCGCCCTCGAGATCGAGGTCCATGAGCATCTGCTTGACCGCCTCGGCGCCGATGCCGGCGGAGAAGGCGTCCTCGCCATATTCGTCCTGCGCGTCGAGCAGCTCGTCCTCGGTGAGGAGCTGATACTTGTCGAGCGGGGTCAGGCCCGGCTCGATGACGATGTAGGACTCGAAGTAGAGCACGCGCTCAAGCTGCTTGAGCTGCATGTCGAGCAGCAGGCCGATGCGCGAGGGCAGGGACTTGAGGAACCAGATGTGCGCGACGGGCGCGGCCAGCTCGATATGGCCCATGCGCTCGCGGCGGACCTTGGAGACGGTGACCTCCACGCCGCACTTCTCGCACACGATACCCTTGTATTTCATGCGCTTGTACTTGCCGCACAGGCACTCGTAATCCTTGATCGGACCGAAGATGCGCGCGCAGAACAGGCCGTCGCGCTCGGGCTTGAACGTGCGGTAGTTGATCGTCTCGGGCTTCTTGATCTCGCCGAAGGACCAGCTGCGGATGCGCTCGGGCGAGGCAATGCCGATCTGGATCTGGTCGAACACCTCGGGCTTCTGCACCGGGTTCGCGAAGTTGGTCAGTTCGTTCATGGGTCGATACCCTTCCTCATAATCCTCGATCACCCCTCCCTTTCAAGGGAGGGGAAGGGGGTGGGCGTCGCGCAGCGATGTCGGCGCTGAACCCCACCCCAACCCCTCCCCCGAAGGGGAGGGGCTTCCTTGATTACTCCGCCGCCTCGGGCAGCTCGCCGTCGCCGTCCTCGTCGCTCATGTCCTCCAGCGCCGCCAGCTCCACATTGAGGCCGAGCGAGCGCATTTCCTTCACGAGCACGTTGAAGCTCTCGGGGATGCCGGCCTCGAAGGTATCGTCACCCTTGACGATCGCCTCATAGACCTTGGTGCGGCCGACCACGTCGTCGGACTTCACCGTCAGCATCTCCTGCAGCGTGTAGGCGGCGCCATAGGCCTGCAGGGCCCAGACCTCCATCTCGCCGAAGCGCTGGCCGCCGAACTGCGCCTTGCCGCCCAACGGCTGCTGGGTGACGAGGCTGTAGGGGCCGATCGAACGGGCGTGGATCTTGTCGTCGACGAGGTGGTGGAGCTTCAGCATGTAGATGATGCCCACGGTCACCTTGCGGTCGAACTTGTCGCCGGTGCGTCCGTCGAACAGGTCCGACTGGCCGGAGGACGCGAAGCCCGCCTTCTCCAGCATGTCGATGATGTCCTGCTGGTTCGCGCCGTCGAACACCGGGGTCGCGATCGGCACGCCGGTGGTGAGGTTGGACGCCAGCTCCACGACCTGCTCGGACGAGCGGGACTCGATCTCCGCGGCGTAATTCTCGCCGTAGATGTCGAGCAGCCGCGCCTTCACCGCCTCGGGCATGTCGCCCGCGACCGGGTTGGGATTGGCATGGCGCCAGTCCTCCAGAGCCGCCTTGACCTGCTGGCCGAGGCCGCGCGCGGCCCAGCCCAGATGGGTCTCGAAGATCTGCCCGACATTCATGCGCGAAGGCACGCCCAGCGGGTTCAGCACCAAGTCGACCGGGGTGCCGTCCTCCAGGAACGGCATGTCCTCGACCGGCAGGATGCGGCTGATGACGCCCTTGTTGCCATGGCGGCCGGCCATCTTGTCGCCCGGCTGGAGCTTGCGCTTCACCGCGACGAACACCTTGACCATCTTGAGCACGCCCGGAGGCAGCTCGTCGCCGCGCTGCAGCTTCTCGACACGATCCTCGAACTTGTCGACGATCAGCTTCACCGCCTCGTCATACTGGGCCTTCACGGCCTCCAGATGCGCCTGGACGGTGTCGTCCGCGACCGCGAACTTCCACCATTCATGGCGCTCAACCTCGGCAAGCAGGGCCTCGTCGATCTCGATGCCCTTCTTCACCCCCTTGGGCGCGGCCGTGGCCACCTGGCCGATCAGCATCTCGCGCAGGCGATTGAAGGTCGCGCGATTGAGGATGGCGCGCTCGTCCTCGCGGTCCTTGGCGAGACGGTCGATCTCCTCACGCTCGATCGCCATGGCGCGCTCGTCCTTGTCGATGCCGTGGCGGTTGAACACGCGCACCTCGACGATCGTGCCGGCCACGCCCGGGGGCAGGCGCAGCGAGGTGTCGCGCACGTCGCTGGCCTTCTCGCCGAAGATGGCGCGCAGCAGCTTCTCTTCCGGCGTCATCGGAGACTCGCCCTTGGGCGTGATCTTGCCGACCAGGATGTCGCCCGGCTCCACCTCGGCGCCGATATAGACGATGCCCGCCTCGTCGAGATTGCGCAGCGCTTCCTCGCCGACATTCGGAATGTCGCGCGTGATGTCCTCCGGGCCCAGCTTGGTGTCGCGGGCCATCACCTCGAACTCCTCGATGTGGATCGATGTGAAGACGTCGTCCTTCACGATCCGCTCGGAGATGAGGATGGAGTCCTCATAATTGTAGCCGTTCCAGGGCATGAAGGCGACGAGGCTGTTGCGGCCCAGCGCCAGCTCGCCCAGCTCCGTGGACGGGCCGTCGGCGATCACGTCGCCGGCCGTCACCACATCGCCCACCTTCACCAGCGGGCGCTGGTTGATGCAGGTGTCCTGGTTCGAGCGCTGGAACTTCATCAGCGTGTAGATGTCGACGCCCGACTTGCCGGGCTCGACATCGCCGGTGGCGCGGATGACGATGCGGGTCGCGTCGACCTGGTCGACGATGCCCGAGCGCCGCGCGGCGATGGCAGCGCCCGAATCGCGCGCCACCGTCTCTTCCATGCCGGTGCCGACGAACGGGGCCTCGGCGCGGACGAGCGGCACGGCCTGCCGCTGCATGTTCGAGCCCATCAGCGCGCGGTTGGCGTCGTCATTCTCGAGGAACGGAATGAGCGACGCGGCGACGGAAACGAGCTGCTTGGGGCTCACGTCCATCAGCGTGATATGGTCGCGCGGCGCCATGAGGAACTCGCCCGCCTCGCGCGCGGAGACCAGCTCCTCGGCGAAGCTGCCGTCCGCGGTCAGCTCGGCATTGGCCTGCGCGATCGTGTGCTTGGCCTCTTCCATGGCGGAGAGATAGACGACCTCGTCGGTCACCTTGTTGTCCACCACCTTGCGGTACGGCGTCTCGATGAAGCCGTATTTGTTGACGCGCGAGAAGCTCGCCAGCGAGTTGATGAGGCCGATGTTCGGGCCTTCCGGCGTCTCGATCGGGCAGATGCGGCCATAATGGGTCGGGTGGACGTCGCGCACTTCGAAGCCGGCGCGCTCGCGGGTCAGGCCGCCCGGGCCGAGGGCCGAGACGCGCCGCTTGTGCGTGATCTCGGAGAGCGGGTTGGTCTGGTCCATGAACTGCGAGAGCTGCGAGGAGCCGAAGAACTCGCGCACGGCGGCCACGGCCGGCTTGGCATTGATGAGGTCGTTCGGCATCACCGTCGAGACATCGACGCTCGACATGCGCTCCTTGACGGCGCGCTCCATGCGGAGAAGGCCGACGCGATACTGGTTCTCCAGCAGCTCGCCGACGGAGCGCACGCGGCGGTTGCCGAGATTGTCGATATCGTCGATCTCGCCCTTGCCGTCCTTGAGGTTCACCAGCTCCTTGACCACGGCGAGGATGTCCTCGCGGCGCAGCGTGGTGATGGTGTCCTCGGCATCGAGGCCGAGGCGCATGTTGAGCTTCACGCGGCCCACGGCCGAGAGGTCGTAGCGCTCGGGATCGAAGAACAGGCCGGCGAACAGCGCCTCGGCGGTCTCGCGCGTCGGCGGCTCGCCGGGGCGCATGACGCGATAGATGTCGCTGAGCGCATGATCGCGGTCCTCGGCCTTGTCGACCTTGAGGGTGTTGCGGATCCACGGGCCGGTATTGACATGGTCGATGTCGAGCAGCTCGATCCGGTCGATGCCGGCCTTGTCCAGCTTCTCCAGATTCTCGGCCGAAACCTCGTCGCCCGCCTCGATGTAGATTTCGCCGGTCGACTCGTTGATGAGGTCGTAGGCGCTGTAGCGGCCGAAAATCTCCTCGGTCGGGATGACCAGCGATTCAAGGCCGTCCTTGGCCGCCTTGAGCGCGGCGCGCGGGCTGATCTTCTGACCGGCCGCGAACACGACCTCGCCGGTCTTGCCGTCGACGATGTCGAACAGCGGCTTCAGGCCGCGCCAGGCTTCCGCCACATAGGGGATCTGCCAGCCATTCTCGCCGCGGACATAGGTGACCTTGTTGTAGAACTCGCCGAGGATCTCCTCGCTGTTCAGGCCCAGCGCATAGAGCAGGGCCGTGACCGGCAGCTTGCGCTTGCGGTCGATGCGGACGTTCACGATGTCCTTGGCGTCGAACTCGAAGTCCAGCCAGGAGCCGCGATAGGGGATGACGCGCGCGGCGAAGAGATACTTGCCCGAGGCATGGGTCTTGCCGCGGTCATGGTCGAACAGCACGCCGGGCGAGCGGTGCATCTGGCTGACGATGACGCGCTCGGTGCCGTTGACGATGAACGTGCCGTTCTGCGTCATGAGCGGCATGTCGCCCATATAGACGTCCTGCTCCTTGATATCGAGCACGGAGCGGGTCTCGGTGTCCTGGTCCACCTCGAAGACGATCAGGCGCAGGGTGACGCGCATGGGCGCCGCATAGGTGATGCCGCGCTGGCGGCATTCCTCGGTGTCGTATTTCGGGTCTTCAAGCTCGTAATGGACGAAATCCAGCTCGGCGGTGCCGGCGAAATCGCGGATCGGAAAGACGCTGCGCAGGGTCTTTTCGAGCCCGGACACATAGCCGATCGCCGGATTGGAGCGCAGGAACTGCTCGTAGCTTTCGCGCTGCACCTCGATGAGGTTCGGCATCTGCACCACTTCGTGGATGTTGCCGAACACCTTGCGGATGCGCTTCTTGGCGCTTTCGCCTGCCGTCTGCGGGGGGAGAGCCTTGGTTGCCATGCCAGAGATACCTGACCTTCCTGCCTGAAATGAACCCAAAAAAATTCGCATCGCGGCGAATATTCAGCCGGATCGGGCAAATCCGCCCCGGGCGGGAGCGGTTTCAGCCACGCAAAAAAGTGCGGGTCGGGGCTGTCCGATCCGCACTGCAGCGTCTGTTGAGGCCTGGGCCTCGCCCCATACGTGATGCGTGCCGTGCGCAACGCGGCATGCTGGCCCGGGCGAGGGCAGGTGGCACCGCCGGTGGAACCGGTCGCCGCCTTTGGATGCCCGATATAGTCCTCTTTCGCATCCGCGCAAGAGGGAGTCTCGAGAATGCCGGCCGGCGCGGGCCGGCAGCCGCCCGTCCTATCGTTGCTTGCGGTACAGGATGCCGCACAGCACGGCGGCGGGACCCGCTTCGCTCTCCGCCTTGTCGGCGCTCCCGGCCTTCTCGCCGCTCTCCGGCGCGGCGCCCGCATCGACGACGATGGAGGCGCCATCGATGTCGAACATGTCGGAGAAAGTGCCGCTGACGCTGAAACTGGTCTGGGCGCCGCCCGTCGCGTCGACGGTAAGAGGCGCGAGATCCTCCTTCTTCGCGCCGACCGAGGTGAAATCGGGCGGCGTACACTTGCCCACCGTGTGAATGTGCAGGCCATGCTCGCCCGGTGTCAGCGCGCCGTTGCTCAGGGTGATCATGCCCTGGATGCCGTTGCCTTCCGGCAGCAGCGAGACCGCGCCCATGCGCTGGCCCGTGCCGTTATAGAGGATCGCCTCCGCATAGGTGACGGGCGGCGGCGGCGGCGTGTTCGGCGCCTTGGAGGCGCAGCCGCCCAGGGCCACTACAAGGCCGAGGAGGGGCAGGGCGAACCGGTTTACGCATGAAAGCTGGGCAGGACGCATGGGCTACTCTTCGGTTTGTTGTGACAAGGAACCGGCGCCACCCTAGCCGCAGATTTTCCGACGGCAAGGGCTGGCGGGCCGATTAGACCTCTCATCCTGTAGGCGCAAGCCGGTTACAGGAAGGTAAGCAGGCGCTCCATGGCTTCGGCCGCCCGTCGCGAGGCGGCGAGGAGATTGGCGTGGAAATCGCCGGCGCTTTCATGATTGGCATCGTCCGTGGTCGCCTTGATGCCCGCCCAGGGCACGCCGGCGGCCGTGGCGAACTGGGCGACGGCGGCGGTTTCCATGTCGACCAGATCGGCATCGAGCGCGGCCACCATGTGCGCGGCATAGGCCGCATCCTCGATGAACGCGTCGCCGCTGGCGATGCAGGCGGGCGGCAGGCCAAGGCCCGGATCGGGAAGCGCGTCGAACGGCTCGACATGCGCTGGCCCCATCGGCCAGGCGCCCGGCGGATAATGGACGAAGCTTTCGGCCCGCCGCGCGCCATAATCATGCTGGATCGCCCGGGCGAGGTAGAAGCAGTCGCCCGCGATGCCGCTGAGCTTGCCCGCCGTGCCGAGCGTCAGGATGATGTCCGCGCCGTCCAGCGCATGCACGCGCGCGGCCGCGCAGGCGATATTGACCTTGCCGATGCCGGTGGTGGCGATCGTCAGCCGGTGGCCCGCCGTGTCGAGGCGGCGCGCGGCCGGCCAGCCCGGCCCGGCCGCCGTGCCCGCGCCGGGCATGAACGCATCGGCCTCTTCGGCGAGCGCGGCGAGAATGAGGAGCCGCACGGGCTCAATGCCCCCCGAAGGCGAGCAGCGCGACCGGATCGATGCCCTGCGCGCGCAGCCGGTCGCCGCCGCCCAGGTCCGGCAGGTCGACGATGAACAGGGCGGTTTCGACGATCGCGCCCTGGCCGCGCAGCAGGGCCGCGCCGGCCAGCGCGGTGCCGCCGGTGGCCAGCAGGTCGTCGACCAGCGCGACGCGCGCGCCCGGCTTCACGGCGCCGACATGCATCTCGATCCGGTCCGCGCCATATTCGAGCGCATAGTCGATGCCGACCGTCTCGCCCGGCAGCTTGCCCTGCTTGCGCAGCATGAGCTTGCCCTTGCGCAGCGCATAGGACAGGCCGGCGGCGACGATGAAGCCGCGCGCCTCGATGCCGGCGATGAGGTCGATGGCGTCGGGGTCGATGCGGGCGGCCAGACGGTCGATCGCGGTGCGAAAGCCTTCGCCATCCAGCAGGAGCGTCGACACGTCCCGGAACTGGATGCCCGGGATGGGATAGTCCGGAATGGTGCGAATCAGCGCCCGAAGATCGCTGTTGTCGCTGTCGGCGGGCACGAATCCGGTGGCGGCCGGCTGATCGGACATGGACATTTCCCTTGCTGAGCGGCCCCTTGCGCGGCCGGCGATGCGAAGCGCTGGCCTTCTACCGCGCGAACCCGGCAATCGCTCATGTCGGCTGGCCGCGTCTTAGGCACATCCTGTCGTGAATCGTGGCGTGCATGCTTCGGACCGTCGGGCGAGCGCTGGATCGGACGCAATGAACCGGTATCGCTGTCCCAAAATGGGTCGATGGCGATGAGATTTGTCGGTGAATTTTTGCGAGTCGCGCTCTTCGCGTGCATATTCGCGGCCATTCCAGCATCCGGGCAGGGCAATGAAGCAGTCGAGGCCGGCAGTGCAGATCAGGCAAGCGTCCGCGAACAACGGGCGCTTTCGGCGCTGGACCGGAAGCCGGAGCAGCCTGGCCGCGTCGGCCCGGACGTGCGCCTGCTCGCCAGTGAACCGGCGCTTAACGAGCTCCCGCGCGCGTCGCTGCCCGTTCCCGCCGGTGCGAGCGGAGCGGGGACCCGGCGCGCCGCATCCGATCATCGGGCGTCGCCCCCGGCCATGGCGGCGCATGGTGGCGAAGGGGCTCACACGGGCCAGCCGGTTGCGCTGCTCGCCGTGCCCGCCGCTCCGCCGCCGTCCGTCATCGCGATGGGACCGGGAAGGCGCGTGACCATGCCCGGCCGTTCCGCGATGCCGGGCGATGCGCTGCTGAATTCGTGGCAGCAGATGCTCCTCATGGCTGCGCTTGCGATCGCCGGCCTGTGCCTGTTCTGGTGGCTCGGGCGCCGCTCGCACGCCGTCTCCCTCGCCGGCACGGGCCGCGAGCCGGGCGCCGAACTGGCGCTGACAGAGGCGATGATCGCCGATGAACAGGTGAGGGCGGGGCTGCTTCCGGATCGGTTCAGGCCGGATGAGGCGCGGGAGGCAATCGAGGAGACGATGCCCGCGCCGCCGCGGGTCCTGGTCGCGAGCGATGCCTCCTTGCCGCAGGCGCCGCCCATCCGTCCCTCCGCCGATGATGATGGCGAACTGCTGCTGGACGGCTCCGCGACGCCGCAATTCGGGTCCTTCCACGAGGCGATGACGGCCATGAAGGCCGAGCTTGCGCGGGTGGCCGGCAACCCGGCGTCCAGCGAGGAAGAAGAAAGAAAAAGGAAGCGCGACCGGCCGGCCGCGCTTCCTCTTTGAGTGTGCGGGGGCGGAGCGGTCGCTGACCGCCCCGCCGGGATCGCAAAGCTTACTTGAGCTCGACGGTCGCGCCGGCTTCTTCCAGCTTCTTCTTGATTTCCTCGGCCTCGGCCTTGCTCACGCCTTCCTTGACCGGCTTCGGCGCGCCCTCGACGAGAGCCTTCGCCTCGGTCAGGCCGAGCTGCGTGATGGCGCGGACTTCCTTGATGACGTTGATCTTCTTGCCACCGTCGCCGGTGAGGATCACGTCGAACTCGGTCTTCTCTTCGGCGGCCGGGGCATCGCCACCGGCAGCGCCACCGGCCGGCGCCGCGACGGCGACGGCGGCAGCGGCGGACACGCCCCACTTCTCTTCGAGCGCCTTCGAGAGCTCGGCGGCCTCGAGAACGGTCAGGGCGGAAAGCTGGTCGACCAGCGCGTTGATGTCAGCCATTTCAATATACTCCATGTCTGGCGGAGCCGAACGGGGCTCCAGTCAATCGGTTGCAATCATGCGACCTGGGCCCGGGGCTCAGGCGGCTTCCTTGTTGGCGTAGGCGCTGAACACGCGCGCGAGCTGCGCGGCGGGCGCCTGGGTGACGGTGGCGAGCTTCGCGGCCGGGGCCTGGACAAGGCCGACCAGCTTGGCGCGCAGTTCGTCGAGCGAGGGCATGGAAGCCAGCGCCTTGATGCCGTTGGCATCGAGCAGCGTGGCGCCCATGGCACCGCCGACGATCTCCAGCTTGTCGTTCGTCTTGGCGAAATCGATCGCGACCTTCGCGGCCGCGACCGGATCCGAAGACGTCGCCAGGCCGACCGGACCGACGAGAAGCTCATCGAGCCCCGCATAGTCCGTGTCCACGATGGCGATCTTGGCAAGCCGGTTCTTCGTCACCTTGTAGGTCGCGCCGGCC
>Ga0164243_10012237_pt1 | contig 12176 bp, 10 predicted proteins | sample OricompcompostOP_FD_108781 | JGI IMG/M metagenome (GOLD analysis project Ga0164243, IMG submission 108781) | Organic Plus compost microbial communities from Emeryville, California, USA - Original compost - Organic plus compost (OP) | ecosystem: Engineered > Solid waste > Mixed feedstock >...
GAGAAGTAGGACTCCCGGACCGGCAGGCCCCCCTCGGTCGCCAGCAGCACCGCCCACCGGTCCGGGTCGGCCTCGATCCGGTCGGCCATCCGCCACAGCGCCTCCTGGCGCGTCGCCAGGCTCGACCGGCGCCAGCCGGTGAACGCCTTGCGCGCCGCCGCGACCGCGTCCTCGACCTGTTCCGGCCCCGCCTCGGGAAGCTCGGCCCAGGCCGTTCCCACGGTCGGGTCCACGGCCTCGAACGCCGCGCGTGCGTTCACCCACTCGCCCGCGACGAACAGCCGGTACGGCCCGTCCGGGCGGTACGTCCGGCGGGCCTCCCCGGCCGCGTCCCAGGACTCAGGCACCCGGCACCGCCGGCGGGGTGTCGAGGAGCGGTCTCACGTTCACGGTGCGAACTCTCCCAGCCCGGCCCGCCGCGCTTAAGCGGGGCGTCCTGCTCACCGGAACGATCCAGGTCTTCGCCGCGCATCCCTTTCCGTGCAGAATCGCCCCATGTGGACGCAGATGGTGGCCGCCGCGGGCGTGCTCGCCTTGCTGACCGTTCTCCCGGGGCCCGACATGGCGGTCGTGACGCAGCGCGCGATCGCCCGGGGGAGGTCCGACGCGCTGCGGGCGACGGCGGGCATCGTGTCCGGGCTGCTGGTGTGGGGGCTGTGCGCCATCGCCGGGCTCGCCGCCGTCCTGGCGGCCTCGGCGGAGGCGTACCGCGTCGTCAAGCTCCTTGGAGCGGGCTATCTGGTCTTCCTGGGCGCGCGGGCACTGTGGGACAACCGCCGCGGTTCCGTACCGCCTGAGGCGCCCCGGGCGGGCGGCGCGGGCGGCGCCTACCGGACGGGACTGGTCACCAACGCGCTCAACCCCAAGATCGCGGTGTTCTACGTCGGCCTGCTGCCGGCCCTGGTTCCCGACGGCCTGCCCGTCGCGCCGGGCATGGCGCTGCTGGTCCTGCTGCACGCGGCGCTGTCGGTGGCCTGGCTGGGCGGGTACGCCGGCCTGCTGGCCAGGGCGCGGTCGCTGGTCGAGCGGCCCGGGGCCCGCCGCGCGCTGGGACGGGCGACCGGCGTGGCGCTGATCGGATTCGGCGTGCGCGTGGCGGCCGACTCGGGCTGATCCGGCGCGGGTTGGTCCGGTACGGGCGCGTCCCGGGTGACGGACATCCTGGTCATTTCTGCTCATCACGGCTGGAATGATGGCCACATGATCTCAATCGAGGGCCTCGCCAAGCACTTCGGCCCGGTCCGCGCCGTGGACGGGCTGAGCTTCACGGCCCGTCCCGGAATGGTCACGGGCTTCCTCGGCCCCAACGGCGCGGGGAAGACGACCACGCTGCGCATGCTGCTCGGCCTGGTGAAGCCGACCGCCGGACGCGCGCTGATCAACGGCCGCCCCTACGCCATGCTGGAACGTCCCGCCGTCGAGGTCGGCGCCGCGCTGGAGGCGACCGGGTTCCATCCCGGCCGCAGCGCCCGCGACCATCTGCGCATCTCCTGCGCGGCCTCCGGGATCCCCGAGTCCCGGGTGCCCGAGGTGCTGGAGCTGACCGGGCTGACCGGCGACGCCGACCGCAGGGTGGCCGGGTACTCGCTCGGCATGCGGCAGCGGCTGTCCCTGGCCAACGCCGTCCTCGGTGAGCCGAAGGTGCTCATCCTGGACGAGCCCGCCAACGGCCTCGACCCGGCGGGCGTGCACTGGCTGCGCTCTCTGCTCCGCGGGCTCGCCGAGGCCGGCTGCACCATCCTGGTCTCCAGCCATGTGCTGCCGGAGGTCGAGCAGACCGCCGACCATGTCGTGATCGTCGCCCGCGGCCGGCTGGTGCGGGACGCGCCGCTGGCCGAGCTGATCGGCACCGGCGGCGAGCTGCGGGTCCGCACGCGGCGGGCCGCGGAGCTGGCCGTCGCGCTGGAGAACGCCGGAGGCCAGGTCAGGCGCGAGGACGACCGGCTGTTGGTGACCGGGCTCGAACCCGAGGAGGTCGGCAAGGCCGCCCTGCACGTGGAGGCCGTGCTGACCGAACTCGTCCAGGAGCGGTCGGGACTGGAGAAGATCTTCCTTGAGCTGACCATGGCGGAGCTGAGCGCGCACGCCGGCGCCCCGGGCGCCCCCGGCGTGCCGGACGGGACGCCGCGGCCCGACGAGACCGACCGGCCCGAGGAGGCCGCCGCCGTCCCCGGACAGGAGGACCGGACATGATCAGGTTGATCGGCGCCGAGCTGCTGAAGATCCGCTCGACCCGGATGTGGCTGGGCATGCTGGCGCTCAGCCTGGGCTTCAGCCTGATGAGCGTGGCCGTGTACATCGCGTTCGCCGGGATGGAGGTGAACGGGGAGCAGGGCATCGGTCCCGTCACCGATCCCGACACCGTGCGCGCCCTCTACGCCAGCTCCAGCGCGGGCGTCCTGTTCATGATGATCCTCGGCATCATGGGGATCACCGGGGAGTACCGCCACCAGACCATCACCGGGACGTTCCTGCTCACGCCCAGGCGCGGGCGGCTGCTGGTGGCCAAGCTGATCTCCTACTTCCTGTTCGGCGCGGCCTTCGGGCTGGCGACGGTGCTGGTCACCGCCGTGGTGGCCGTCATCGCGCTGGCGATCAGGGGCGGCTCCACCAACCCGCTGGACCACGACGTCCCGCTGATCCTGGGCGGCGCGGTGCTGGCCATGGCGCTGTACTCGCTGGTGGGCCTGGGGCTGGGCGCGCTCATCCGCAACCAGATCGCGGCGATCATCGTGGCGGTCGGCTGGGTGCAGCTGGTGGAGGGCATCATCACCGTCGCGCTGCCGGAGGTCGGGCAGTGGCTGCCGGCCGGGGCGGTGCGCGCGGTCACGCTCACCTCGTCCGCGTTCGGCGGCTCCGGCACGCTCGACACCCTGCCCGCGTGGGGCGGTGCGCTGCTGCTCCTCGCCTACGGCCTGGCGTTCGCGGCGATCGCGATGGTCACGACCGTCCGCCGCGACATCACCTGAGCGTCAGGGAGCGAGTCCCGCCGTCCGTGCCACGGCCGTCAGCGTGCGCTCCCCGCCGGGATCGCCGCTGGTGGCCGGGACGAGCACGGCCTCGTCCAGCCCGGCGTCGGCGTAGGCGGCCAGCCGGTCGCCGACCGTGCCGGCCGCGCCGACCAGCCCGATGTGGCCTGTGGCCGCCGCCTTCAGCGCGGCGATCACCTCCGTGCGGTCCGCGCCGCCCTGGGCCAGCCGCACGGCCTCATCGAGCCCGGCGGCGGCCAGCATCTCCCCGTACCCGGCGACGGTCAGGTAGCCCGCCAGGCTGTGGGCGACCTGGTCCAGCGCGCCGGCGTCCGGGTCGATCGCGGCGGGGAGCCAGGCGGCGAGCCGGGGCCGCGGCCGTCCCGCCTTCCGCGCCGCCGCGTCCAGCCTCGCCCGGTACTCGCCGGCGGCCTGGGGCGTGACCAGGTCCAGCACCATGCGGTCGGAGTGCTCGGCGGCGACCGCGATGGCGCGCTCGCCGAAGGCCGCCACCGTGATCGGCCCGCCGGGCGGCTCCAGCGGCAGCCGGTACCCGTGCGCGGCCACCCGCTCGCCCGTGAGGCCGGGCTCGGACCCGCTGAACAGGGAACGCAGCGCCCGCGCTGTCTCGGCCATCGTGGACACCGCGTGGCGGCGCGACCGCCCGTGCATGCGCTCGACGACCCGGACGCTCGACGTCCCCAGCGCGACGCCCACCGGGCGCCGGACGAGGGCCGCCGTGGACGCCGCCGCCCGCGCGATCGTCGCCGGGTCGCGGACCGAGACGGGGATCGGGCCGACCGTCACCGGGATCCGCTCCGTGGCCAGCCCGGCGGCGGTGGCCAGCGCGAACCCGTCCCAGACGAACCCCTCACCGACCCACAGCTCGCGGTAGCCGAGCCGGTCGGCGACGGCGGCGGTGCGCAGCTCCTCGTCCGGCGGGACGTTGGGCCGCGAGGCCACGACGACACTGATCTCCAAGGGAACCCCCAACCCGCCGCCGGCCTCCGGCGGCGGTCATTCGAAGAACGCGATGGTGTGCACCATACGTAAGCGCTGAGGCGGCGGCCGGGCCGTGACCGCCCGCGCTTCAGAGGGTGCGGACGAGGAGGACCGTCACGTCGTCCGTGGTGCCGTCGTGCACCATCGTGTCGATCAGGGTGCTGCACAGGCTGTCCAAGGGGCCCGACGCCTGGGCCAAGGCCGCGCCCAGGCGTTCCATGCCGGTGCCGGGATCGGAGTCGCGGCCCCCGATCAGGCCGTCGGTGTAGAGGGCCAGCAACGTTCCGCCGCTGACGTCGTGGTGGATGGACGCGTGCGAGCCCAGCCCCATCCCGATGGGGGGTCCGGCGGGGAGTTCCGGGAAGACGACCCGGCCGGACGGGTCGACGATCGCGGGCGGGGGATGCCCCGCCGAGGCCATGGTGCAGCGCCGCAGGGACGGGTCGTAGATCGCGTACAGGACGGTGCCCTCCATGATGTCCTCGGGCGAGCCGGCGGCGCCGTTCTCCTTCGCCTCGCGGGCGTACACGTCGTCCAGGCGGGTCAGCAGCTCGTGCGGCGGCAGATCCAGGTCGGCGAGGGTGCGGACGGCGGTGCGCACGCGTCCCATGCTCGCGGCGGCGGTGAGGCCCTGGCCGGTGACCTCGCCGACGACCAGCGCGATCCTGGAGCGGGTCAGGGAGATGACGTCGAACCAGTCGCCCGAGGCGGTGCGCCGCGAACCGGACGGCCGGTACAGCGAGGAGACCTCCAGGGCGTCGCCCCCGGAGACGCGGCTCGGCAGGAGATGGCGTTGCAGCAGGAGCGCAGCGTTGCGCTCGCGGGTGTAGCGGCGCGCGTTGTCCAGGCTCAGCGCGGCGGTCGCGGCGAGCTCCTCCGCGAGCAGGAGGTCGTCCCTGCTGAACGGCGCCTGGGTCTCGGTGCGGACCAGCACGGTCACGCCCAGGATCTCGCCGCGGGCCTTGAGCGGGACGACGATCAGCGAGTGCATGCCGGTCTCGCGGATGAGCCTGGCGCGGTCCGGGTCCCTGTCCAGCCAGGTGCCGGGCGAGGTGTTCATCTCGGGCTCGAAGTGCGGGCGGCCCGAGTGCAGGGCGGCGGTGAAGGGCGACGACGGCGGGACGTAGACGGGTTCCCCTCGCCTCCAGAGGGCCTCGGGGATCCCTTCGTGGATGGAGGCCATGCCCGCCCGGTAGAACGCGGGGATCCGCATCCCCGAGGGCGGCAGCCGGTCCAGGGGTTCGACCTCCGGCAGGATCGACTCGGCGAGGTCGACCGTGACGTAGTCCGCCAGGACCGGCACCGCCAGGTCCGCCAGCTCCTGCGCGGTCCGCCTGACGTCGAGCGTCGTCCCGACCTTGACGCTGGCCTCGCGGAGCAGCGCCAGGCGGTGGCGCGCCTTGCTGTGCGTGATGTCGATGGCCAGCAGGCACACGCCCAGGGGGCGCCTGTCCACACCTTCGACGCGGAACAGGGAGACCGACAGGGAGCGTCCCCCGTCCCCGCCGTCTCCGGAGCCGGGCCAGAACGATTCGCAGTCGATCACGGGGGTTCCGCGTTCGAGCACCTCCTCGGCCAGCTGCACGATGGCCGGCGTGTCGCGGCCCGGCTCGACCTCCCTCAGCCCGCGGCCGATCGCGAAGCCCGGGAGGATGTCCCGGACGCGCCGCGCGCCGTCGTTCATCCAGGCGCAGCGCAGGTCGCGGTCCCAGACGGCCACGATGATCGGGGCGAGGGACAGCAGGGGCCTCAGCACCGACATGGACGTGACGCCCGCCTCCGCGGGGGTCGTGGCCACGATCCAGGACGCCGTCCCGTCCACGGTGGCGAGCCGGGAGATCTCGACGCGCGCCAGCATCCGCCCGCCGTCCCGGCGGCGGAGCTCGAAGAGGCCGGTCCGGTACTCCTCGTCGCCCGCGCCTCCGCTCCAGTCCCAGATGGGCCCTCTGAGCTCGTCCGGCATGAGGAGGTCGGTGAAGGAACGCCCGAGGATCTCATCAGGCGCGTAACCGAGGAGTTCTTCGGAGCCCTGCGTCCACCCGACCACGTACCCCTCGGAGTCGATAACGGTGAGCGCCGGAATTGGCCGCTGTGTCGTCTCGCCCACCGCGTCCTGAACTGAGGCCATATCCCCATACAACCATGCGGTGAGAGGCGCCTTTCAGGGCGCCGCCGCCGAGTCGCGCGCAATACCACCGGAATGCAAAATTCGGGAATCGCCGGGTCATGCCGGCCCCGTGCGGCGCCCCACCCCGCGGGCCGGTTCGCGGACTTCCCGGACGTCACCGGCCCGTCGGCCGCTCCTCCGCGGTGCGTACGGCGGCGCCCCGGCCGGACCTCCCCGCCCTGGACCGGGCGGACCGCCTTCGCGCTCCGGCTCCCGGGAAAATGCGTTGCCCGAAGGGGCGATGTGCCCTTCAATGGACACAGAACGAAAAATCAGGGCGCAGTGGACGAACGGTAGAGTCACCTGCCTTTCAAGCAGGGCGTATGCGGGTTCGAATCCCGTCTGCGCTGCTCGATGCGCGGTGTTGTAACGGGAACATGCCGGTCTCATAAGCCGGACGATCGGGGCTCGAATCCCCGCCGCGCCACGAGTGCCGGACCCTCTTAGCTCAGGGGACAGAGCGCCCGGTTCCGGACCGGGAGGCCGCAGGTTCGACTCCTGCAGGGGGTGCCGAGGTAACGATCCGGTACGGCGGATGCGCGGCCCCCACCCGCCGGGGCCCCTGCCACCGCCTCGCGGCCGCCCGGGAGGGACGGCCGACGGCCATCGCCGGGGACATCCCGCCCACGTGGCCGATCCAGGTCCCCGCCGGGCCGAACCGAAGTAGGGTGTGGCCGGTCCCATTGGATGGATATGCGCCCTCTGAGGATGGCCAGTAGTGTTTCTGCGGCGCCGAAGAGGTTCCTCGGTCCGGGGCGTTGACCGCGCAGAACTTCGCCGGACGCGGTTTCCGCCTGCCCTGGGCGGGCGTCATGCACACATCGACGAGCGAACACGAGGGTCACTTGAACATCCTGGAAGCGGTTTTCCTCGGCGCCGTGGAGGGGCTGACCGAGTTTCTCCCCATCTCCAGCACCGGGCACCTGACGATCCTGGAGAGCGTGCTCGGCTATTCGCCTGACGATCCGGACATCACCGCGTTCACCGCCATCATCCAGGTCGGTGCCGTTCTGGCGACCCTCATCTACTTCCGCAACGACTTCCGGCGGCTGATCACCGGCTGGTTCCGCGGCCTGGCCCGCCGCGAGTACCGGGACGATCTCGACTACCGCCAGGGATGGGCGGTGATCATCGGCGCGGTGCCGATCGGCGTCGTCGGGCTGCTGTTCAAGGACCAGATCGAGACGACGCTGCGCAGCCTGTGGTTCGTCGGGTCCGCGCTGATCCTGTGGAGCGGCGCGATGTACTTCGCCGACAGGACCGCCACCCAGGCGCGCGACGAGAAGTCCGTGAACTGGAAGGACACCCTGATCATCGGGACCGTGCAGTGCCTGGCGCTGGTGCCCGGCGTGTCCCGTTCGGGCGCGACCATGTCCGCCGGCCTGGTGCGCGGGCTCGACCGGGTCACGGTCACCAAGCTGTCGTTCTTCCTGTCGGTTCCCGCGCTGGCCGCCGCGGGCGCCCTCCAGGTCGTGGACGAGTACGACGCCATCTCCCGCGGTGTCGGCTGGCCCGCCACGCTCACGGCCACGCTGGTGAGCTTCATCGTGGCCTACGTGGCGGTCGCCTGGCTGCTGAAGTTCATCGCCAAGCACACCTACAGCGTGTTCATCGTCTACCGCCTGATCCTGGGCGCCGCCGTGCTCTCCCTGGTCGCCACCGGGGTCCTCGCCGCCAGCTGAACGGCCGTGGCGCGGGCCCTCCGAGGGCGTCAGTCCTCAAGGGACGAGGCCGCGACCTTGGTGAGCGAGGCGTCCAGGATGTCGACGGCCTGGTCGATCTCGTCGTCGGTGACGGTGAGGGGCGGGGCGATGCGCAGGCACGAGGTCAGCTCGTCGGCCTGGCCGCGGACCAGGTTGATCGACAGGCCGCAGCGCTGGCACTCGTCGGTCAGGGCGGTGCCCAGCGCCCCGGCGGGCCGCCTGGTGGTGCGGTCGTGGACGAGTTCCACGCCCCACATCAGGCCCATGCCCCGGACATCGCCGATCTGCTCGTGGCGGTCCTGGAGGTCGGTCAGCCGCTCGTGCAGGTACCGGCCGCGCTCGCGGGCCCTGGCCGGCAGGTCCTCGCGTTCGACGACGTCCAGGACGGCCAGCGCGGCGGCGGCGGGAAGCGGATCGGACACGTGCGAGGTCACGTACATGAACCCGCGGTCGTGCGCGGCCTGCTCGATCGCGCCGGTGGTGGCGACGGCGCTGATGGGCAGCCCGCCGCCGAGCGTCTTGGACACGGTGAGGAAGTCGGGCACGACACCGTAGGCGTCCATGCCGAACATCGTGCCCAGCCGCCCGAAGCCGGTCTGCGCCTCGTCCAGGACCAGCATCATGCCGCGCTCGTGGCACAGCTCCAGCAGCCGGGTGAAGTAGCCGGGCGGCGGCACGATCACGCCGCCCGCCGACAGCACCGGCTCGGCGATCACCGCGGCGGGCGCGCCGACGGACTGCTGGTCGAACAGGTCGAACCCGGCCTCAAGGCAGGTCCGGTCGCAGGTGCCGGCGCAGTGCCGGATCGGGCAGCGGTAGGCGTACGGGGCGGGCAGCGCGAACACGCCGGGCGGTGTCGGCCCGTGGCCGCGGCGTCCGGCGGCGAAGGTCACCATCTGGCTACCCGCCGTCATGCCGTGCCAGCTCCGGGTGAGCGCGCCCACCTCGAACCCGCCGGTGGCGAGCTTGGCCATGCGCAGCGCGGCCTCGTTCGCCTCCCCTCCCGTGCTCAGCGCCATGAACCGGTCGAACGGGAGGAGGCGGTCGAGGCGCTGCGCGAGCGCGAGCACGGGCTCGGACAGCATCCAGGAGTTGAGGTGGACGACCCGGTCCAGGGCCGCGCGGACCGCCGCGCCGATCGCCGGGTGGTTGTGCCCGATCGTGGCGCAGATCTGCCCGGCGGTGAAGTCGAGGACGGTGGTCCCCTCGACGGTCTCCAGCCGGCTTCCCGAAGCCCGCGCGATGACGTCCGGGACGAAGTCGCCGCCGTACCGGATCAAGAGCTGCCTGCGTGCGTCCACGGTGAACCTCCGAGTCGTCACGCTCATCGTCCGCCCGGTGAAAGCGCCCGGTCCATCGCTGTTTCCGGGCGATGATCCGTGCGATTCTTCGAACGATGCTGGATCTGGGACGGCTCCGCCTGCTGCGCGAACTGCACCACCGGGGAACGGTGGCCGCGGTCGCCGACGCGCTCTCCTACAGCCCGTCCACCGTGTCCAGGCAGCTCGGCGAGCTGCAGCGGGAGGCCGGTGTGGTGCTGTTCGAGCGCTCGGGACGGCGGCTGCGGCTGACCGGCGCGGCGCACGCCCTCGTCCGGCACGCCGAGATCCTGCTCGCGCAGATGGAGCGCGCGGAGGCGGAGATGGTCGCGGTGACCGGGGAGGTCGCCGGGACCGTCCGCGTCTCCGCGTTCCAGACCGCCCTGATCAACATCGTGTCGCCCGCGCTGGCCCTGCTCGCCGACCGGCATCCGGCGCTGCGCACGGAGGTCGAGTGGGCGGAGCCGGAACGGGCGGTGGAGGCGCTCGTCACCCGCGCGACCGACCTCGCCCTGTGCGACGAGTACGACCTGCGCGGCGTCGGCGTCGGCGGCGGCGTAGAAGGCGACCGCGCGCGGGCCGGAGGGCCGCCGCGGGGCCTGTCCTTCGAGGAACTGCACGACGAGCGCGTCCGGCTGGTGCTCCCGGCCGGGCATCCGCTGGCGGACCGGCCCGCCGTCGCGGTGGCGGACCTGGCCGGGGAGCCATGGGCCGCGGGCCCGAGCGGGACGGGGCACGAGCGCATGGTCACCCAGGTGTGCGGGCTGCTCGGCGGGTACGCGCCCGACATCCGGCATCGCTCCACCGACCTGCTGGTGCTGCTGGCGCTGGTCGCGGCCGGGCAGGCGGTCACGCTGCTGCCCGACCTGGCCGACGCCGGACGGGATCCGCGGGTCGCCGTACGGGACGTCGAGGACGGCCTGCTCCGCCGCCGCGTCCTGACCGTGATCCGCGCGGACGGCCTCGGCTGGACGTCCCTCACCGCCGTCCGCGACGCGCTCCGCGAAGTGGGCGAGGCCCGCCGCCGCGGCTGACCCGGGGCCGCGCATTGGACCAGTCGATCGCATGCCGATTGGACCTGTCCACCGGGCCATGGGCTCGGCAGGATCGGCGGGGTGGACGCAGCATTCTTGATCACTTCGCTCATCGTGGTGGTGACCCCCGGCACCGGCGTGATCTACACGCTCTCGGCGGGGCTCACCCAGGGGCGCCGCGCCGGCGTGGTCGCGGCGACCGGCTGCACGCTCGGCATCGTCCCGCACATGGCGGCGACGATCAGCGGCGTCGCGGCGCTGATGCACGCCAGCGCGACGGCGTTCCAGGTGCTGAAGTACCTCGGTGTCGCGTACCTGCTCTACATGGCGTGGGCCACGCTCAAGGACAAGGACCCGATCGTCGTGGAGCGGGAGGCCGCGCCTCGCACGGCGGCGACCCGGATGGTGGTCCGGGGCATTCTGATCAACATCCTCAACCCCAAGCTGACGATGTTCTTCTTCGCCTTCCTGCCGCAGTTCGTCGACCCCGGCGAGGAGGGCTCGCTGCTGCGGATGCTGGAGCTGAGCGCCGTCTTCATGCTGCTCACGATCGTCGTCTTCGCCGCCTACGGCGCCGTGGCCGCCGCCCTGCGCACGCACGTCATCTCACGTCCGCGGGTGCTCACCTGGATGCGCAGGTTCTTCGCGGGTTCCTTTGTGGCGCTGGGCGCCAAACTGGCCTCCGCCACCCGATAGGCCCGATGGGCACGGCCTCCGGTGCCTAACGCACCGGTGCGGTCACCGGCCAGTCGTCCGTCAGCACGGTCCAACCGCTCGACATGGGACGCCCGTCCGCCGTGTAGACCTGCTCGTAGGCCGAGGCGATCTCGTGCAGCGCTGCACTTTGGACGAACGCGGCACACGCCGCCTCCGACTCCCAGACGGACAGCGTCATGCGCTCGTCGGATCCGTCCCGCGCGAGGAGATGGACGTGCAGCAGCCCGGGTTGGGCGCGCCAGACGTCGAGCACCCGCTCCTCCCATAGGCGCAGGGCCTCCGGGTCCCTGCCCATCCGGCACTTCCAACGGGCCATGCGTATGAACGTCACGGTGGAGAACCCGCCTCCCTGACTCCGGCCGGTGCGACCGGGAGGTGCTTCCCGTATTCCGCGTCCCCACACCCGCCCCTTGCAACCAAACACTTACTTGGTATGGTCGCGGGCGGGAGGGTGAGCATGCCGATCACACCGACCGTGGAGGAACGCGCGGGATGCGGGCCCGTGGCCCGGCTGGCGGCCCGGCTGCTGCGCCGGTCGCTGAGGCCGCTGATCGCCTTGCTTCCGTGGACCCCGTTCACACTCCGCCTCGCCCCGCTGATCGAACTGGGCGCCGTCCTGCTGGTCCCGCCGCGCGGCACCACGGTCGGCACGGTGAACGGCCTCGGCTGCGCCGCCGAATGGGTCCGCGGCCCCGGCGTCACCGGCGGCTCGGGCAAGGCGATCCTGTACTTCCACGGCGGCGGGTTCGTCGCCTGCGGCCTGCGCACCCACCGCCGGATGATCGCCCGGATCTCGCAGGCGGCGGGCATGCCGGTCCTGTCGGTCGCCTACCGCATGCCGCCGCGCGTCGCCATCGGCACCACCATCGGCGACTGCGCCGACGCGTACCGGTGGCTGCTGGACGAGGGCCACAAGCCCGGTGACATCGTCGTGGCCGGCGACTCGGCCGGTGGCTACCTCGCCTTCATGGCGCCCCTGTACGCGCTCCGCGACGGACTGCCCCGTCCCGCCGGGATCGCCGCCCTGTCGCCCCTCACCGACCTGGACACCGCGCCCAAGATCGCGCACGCGAACGCCGCGCTCGACCCGTACATCCCGGCCCGGCGCATCCGGGACATGATCCGCATCTGCTTCCCGGAGGCCGACCCGGCCGACCCGTGGCTGTGCCCCGTGCGCGCCGACCTGACCGGCCTCCCGCCGCCCCTGACCCAGGCCGGCTCGATCGAGGTGCTTCGCGCCGACGCCGAGCTGATGGCCGAACGCC
>Ga0164243_10012238_pt1 | contig 12176 bp, 12 predicted proteins | sample OricompcompostOP_FD_108781 | JGI IMG/M metagenome (GOLD analysis project Ga0164243, IMG submission 108781) | Organic Plus compost microbial communities from Emeryville, California, USA - Original compost - Organic plus compost (OP) | ecosystem: Engineered > Solid waste > Mixed feedstock >...
GCCCATGTCATGGTCAGCCGGCAGGAGACCGCCCGGCCGCTGCTGACCCTCGGCGAGGTGATGCAGCTTCCTCCCGAGGACGAACTGGTGCTGGTCTCGGGCATGGCGCCGATCCGCGCCAAGAAGCTGCGCTACTACGACGATCGCAATTTTCGCGCGCGTCTTGCTCCGCCGCCCCCGCTTGCGGTCGATGGCTATGCCGATCGCCCGCCTAGCCGCCCGGACGACTGGAGCGGACTGGTTCGCACACCCGACACGCGGCTCGGCAAGGCGGACGATGAGGCCGGGACCGACGAGGATGGCGGCCTGCAGCAGCAGCGTCATCCTGGTCTTGTCGAGGAAGTGGTCAAGAAGCCCGAGCCGCCGAGGCAACTCGACCTGCTTGGGCTGGAGCGGGAGGATGCCGATCCTGTCAGTGACAAGCATGCATTGGACCGCGCGGGGACGACCGGCGCCGTAATCCGGGCGCATACCATCAATCAGGGTCGCGACAGCGACACGCTGCCGAGCTTCTGACCATGGCGGCACTCAAACCCAAACGCGTGCGCTACCAGCTCTTCCTGCCGGAGGATCTGAGCCATCGTTTCGAGGCGCTGGCGGCAAAGCCTGGCGCGTCCAAATCGGCGATCCTGACCGATGCCCTTGCCGCATGGCTCAACCGGCAGGCCGTCAGCGAGCTGGAGAACCGCTTCAGCCAGCGGCTGGATCGCATGTCGATGGCCCTGGGGCGGATCGAACGCGATGGCCATATCCTGCTCGAAAGCCTGGCGCTGTTCGTGCGCTACGAACTGATGGTGCAGGCGCCGCTTCCGGAAAGCGACGAGGCCGCACGCGCCGTTGGCCGTGACCGTTTCGAGGCATTCGTGACCCGCGTGGGCGAAGCCCTTGCCAGCGGCCAGCGCACCCTGGCCGCACCCTCCCAGAACAATGGAGCCGGACGATGAGCGACGCTCTTTCCGCAGACCGCCGCCGTGCCATGCTGCGCACGGCGATGGGGCCGACCATTGCTGCCGCGCTGGCGGACCCGGAAGTGATCGAGATCATGGTCAACCCGGACGGCGCCTTGCGCCTGGACCGGCTCGGACAAGGTCGCGTCGATACCGGCGCCAGATATGATCCGGCGCAAGTCGAGCGGATCATCCGCCTGGTCGCAAGCCATGCCCGGACGGAGGCGCATGCGAATGCGCCAATCGTCTCGGCAGAACTTCCTCCTCATGGTGAAGGTGCGGGCGAACGGTTCGAGGGCGTGCTGCCGCCGGTCAGCCTCGCGCCTTGCTTCTCTATCAGGAAGCCGGCCGCGAAGATCTATACGCTGCTCGACTATGTGACCGACGGCATCATGCCCGCCGAGACAGCGCGGCTGCTCAGCCTCGCGGTGGTCGAACGCAAGAACATCCTGGTCGCCGGCGGCACAAGTTCAGGTAAGACCACGCTCGCCAACGCGCTGCTGGCGGAGATGGCACATCTGGATGAGCGTGTCCTTATCATCGAGGACACGCGCGAGCTGCAATGCGCAGCGAATGACGTGGTTGCGCTGCGCACGCGTTCGATAGGCGCAACTGGGGCGGGCACCGTCACCATGGCCGATCTGGTGCGCTCGACGCTGCGCCTGCGCCCTGACCGCATCATTGTCGGGGAGGTCCGGGGCAAGGAAGCCCTCGACATGCTCAAGGCCTGGAACACCGGGCATCCGGGCGGGATCGCGACGGTTCACGCCAATTCGGCCGTCTCCGCGCTCTACCGGCTCGAACAGCTCGTGCAGGAGAGCGTCGTCACCGTACCCCGGCGGCTGATCGCCGAGGCGATCGACATGATCGTGTTCATCTCCGGACGCGGCCTTGCCCGCCGCGTCGAGACGATCGCGCGCATCGCTGGTCTCGATCCGGACGGCGGCTACGCCGTGCTCGACCTCACCCCCGATCCCGCAACCCCCATCGAAGGAGACTGACTTCATGTCTGCGCCTGCTCAATCCGCGCCTGTAAAGCCTGCAGGCCCCAAGTCTCGCCCGCGGGCACCGATCGCGCTGACCTCCACGCTGAAGGTCGCTGCGAGTGGCCTTCTGCTGGCGCCCACGCTCGCGATAGCTGCCGGTTCCGGCATGCCGTGGGAAGAACCGCTCCAGCAGGTTCTGGAATCGGTCCAGGGCCCGGTGGCCAAGATCATCGCGGTGATCATCATCATCGTGACTGGCCTCACCCTGGCATTTGGTGAGACGGCGGGTGGCTTCCGGCGGCTGATCCAGATCATCTTCGGCCTCAGCATCGCGTTCGCGGCGAGTTCGTTTTTCCTGTCCTTCTTCAGCTTCGGCGGCGGGGCGCTGATCGCATGATCGGGGCCGGGACACATATCGAAGGCTTCGAAGCCCCGATGCACCGCTCGCTCGCCGAGCCGATCCTGCTGGGTGGAGCGCCGCGCGCTATCGCGATCGTCAACGGCACGATCGCCGCGGCGCTCGGGCTGGGCCTGCAACAGTGGATCGCCGGGATCGTGCTCTGGGCGCTGGGGCACACGGTCGCGGTGTTCGCCGCCAAGCGCGATCCCGATTTCGCCCCGGTGCTTGCCCGTCACCTTCGCCAGCGGGGGCACCTCTCATGCTGAACCTGCGCGAATATCGGCAGAAGGCCGATCGTCTTGCCGATCACCTGCCCTGGGCGGCACTCGTCGCGCCCGGCGTCATCCTCAACAAGGACGGCAGCTTCCAGCGCACGCTCGCCTTTCGTGGGCCCGACCTCGAAAGCGCGACCGAAGCCGAGCTGCTCGCGGCCTGCGCCCGGGCAAACAATGTGTTGAAGCGCTTCGGTTCGGGCTGGGCGCTCCATATCGAGGCCGATCGCCGCGAGGCGCTGGGTTATCCCGACAGCGACTTTCCCGATCCCGCATCATGGCTGGTCGAGCAGGAACGCCGCGCGGCATTCGAGGCGGCGGGCGAACATTTCGAGAGCCGCTACTATGTGACGCTGACCTTCCTGCCACCGCCCGATCAGGCGGACACCGCAGGGCGCGCGCTGGTCGAACGCAGCGATGACGTGAAAGGTCGCGATTGGCGGCAGGCGCTTGGTAGCTTCGTCGCGGAGACAGACCGCGCGCTGGACCTGTTTGCAGGGTTTATGCCCGAAGTGCGCGCTCTCGACGATGCCGAGACGCTGACCTTTCTCCACGGAACGATCTCCACCCGGCGCCATGACGTCGCCGTGCCGGAAACGCCCATGTATCTCGATGGGCTCTTGGCGGACACTCCGCTCACTGGCGGCCTCGAGCCGATGCTGGGTGATCAGCATCTGCGCACGCTCACCATCCTCGGTTTTCCCAACCTCAGCCGGCCCGGCATCCTCGATGCGCTTAATCACGAGGATTTCGGCTACCGCTGGGTGACGCGCTTCGTTGCGCTCGACAAGACTGACGCGACCAAGGTGCTGACCAGGCTGCGGCGCCAATGGTTCAACAAGCGCAAATCGGTGACGGCGCTGCTGCGCGAAGTCATCTACAACCAGCCAGTCCAGCTCCTCGACAGCGATGCCGACAACAAGGTGATCGACGCCGATCTCGCCTTGCAGGCGCTTGGCGGCGATCATGTCGCATTCGGCTATCTGACTACGACGATCACGGTGGCGGACGAGGATCGCGCCCGCGTCGAGGACAAGGTCCGGGCGGTCGAGCGGATCGTCAACGGTCTCGGCTTCACCTGCATCCGCGAGGGGATGAACGCCGTCGAGGCGTGGCTCTCGAGCTTGCCGGGGCAGGTCTATGCAAATGTCCGCCAGCCGATCGTCCACACGTTGAATCTGGCGCATCTGATGCCGCTGTCATCGGTATGGGCAGGCCCGGCACGCAATACGCATCTGGATGGTCCGCCGCTGCTTTATGCGGAAACCAGCGGGTCCACGCCGTTCCGGCTGTCCACCCACGTTGGCGACGTGGGCCACATGCTCATCGTCGGCCCGACCGGTGCGGGCAAATCGGTTCTGCTCGCACTGCTCGCCTTGCAGTTCCGGCGCTACCCCGATGCCCAGGTCTATATCTTCGACAAGGGCTTTTCCGCCCGCGCAGCGGTGCTCGCGATGGGCGGGGCGCACCATGCGCTCGGTCTCGGCGGCGAGGATGACGAGGGCGGCCGGGCCATCGCTTTCCAACCGCTGCGCCATATCGATCGCCCGGACGAACGCGCCTGGGCGGCCGAATGGATCGGCGCTCTGCTCGCCCACGAAAAGGTGCTGGTGACGCCCGAGGTCAAGGAGACCGTCTGGTCGGCGCTCACCAATCTCGCAAGTGCGCCAATCGAGGAACGCACGCTCACCGGTCTGTCGCTCCTGCTGCAATCGGCACCGCTGCGCTCGGCTCTGTCTCCATACACTCTGGAGGGGCCGTTCGGCCAGCTTCTCGACGCGGCAGAAGACGATCTCGCAATCGCCGGCATCCAGTGCTTCGAGACCGAAGCGCTGATGGGGCAGGCGGGCGTCGTCGCTCCGGTGCTGACCTATCTGTTCCACCGGCTCGAAGAGCGCTTCACCGGCCGGCCGACGCTGCTGATCCTCGACGAAGCCTGGGTGTTCCTTGATCACCCGCTGTTCGCGGCACGCATCCGCGAATGGCTGAAGGTGCTGCGCAAGAAGAATGTCAGCGTCGTATTCGCGACGCAGTCGCTGGCGGATATTGCCGACAGCACGATCGCGCCCGCGATCATCGAGAGCTGTCCGCAGCGCATCCTGCTGCCCAATGACCGGGCGATCGAGCCGCAGGGCAAGGCCGCCTATGTCCGCTTCGGACTCAACGAACGGCAGATCGAACTGGTCAGCCGGGCAACGCCCAAGCGGCAATATTATCTGCAATCCGCGCGCGGGAACCGCCTCTTCGAACTCGGGCTGGGCCCTATCGCGCTGGCCCTGTGCGGTGCCTCCGATCCCGACACGCAGAAACGCATCGACGCGATCCTGGGCGAGCACGGCCCGGAAGATTTTGCCGCACCTTTCCTCACCCAAGCCGGCCTCGCCTGGGCGGCCGACCTGCTTGGCCGCCACCCCGCCGCTCAACCCCCCGAAGGAGAAACCCCGTGAAGAAATATGTGATTGCCGCTCTGCTTGGAACCAGCACTGGCGCTGCGCTGGGCGTCGCCACGCTGACCAGCGCGCCGGCCGCCGCCCAACTGAGCGTGTTCGATCCGTCGAACTATACCCAGAACGTCCTCACTGCCGCCCGTACCCTCCAGCAGATCAACAACCAGATCCAGTCGCTGCAGAACGAAGCGCAGATGCTGATCAATCAGGGCAAGAACCTCAAGACCGTCGACTTCCCGCAGCTCAACGAGCTTCGCGAACGGCTCCAGCAGATCGATCAGCTCATGGGACAGGCGCAGGGCATCGACTACCGTATCGATCAGCTCGACGAGCGCTTCCGCCAGCTTTACCCGCAGGATTTCGATCAGGGGTTCAGCCGCGACCAGCGCGTCGCTCGCGCCCGCGATCAGCTCGACACGGCGATGGCTTCGTTCCGCCAGACGATGGGCGTCCAGAACCGCATCGTCGACAATGTGCGCTCCGACACCCAGGCACTCGCGGAGATCGTCGCGCGCAGCCAGGGCGCCGAAGGATCGCTTCAGGCACAGCAGGCGACCAACCAGCTTCTCGCGCTGACTGCCAAGCAGCAGCTCCAGATCCAGAACATGATGGCCGCACAGTTCCGCAGCCAGTCGATCGAGCAGGCGCAGCGCGCGCAGATTGCGCGCGAGGCGCGGGAATCGACCGACCGCTTCCTGGGCGACGGCAAGGCCTACACGCCGCGGTAACGAGCTGAGGCGGGCAAGGACCGTGCCCCGCTCCCCCCGGTCCGAACCTGTCTCGTCGCGGGGGCCGTAGGGCTTTTCCTCTCTATGGCCGCCGGTCCCCGCGACACCTTCATCACTCTTGCAGGAAACCGACCTTGGACGATCTCAACATCATCGATCAGTTCATGGAGGCATTTATTGCCTACATCGACAGCGGCTTTGGCCTGCTGAATGGCGATGTCGCGTTCCTGACCACCGTCCTGATCGGCATCGACATCACGCTTGCCGGCCTGTTCTGGGCCTTGGGCGGCGAGGACGATGTCATCGGCAAATTCCTGAAGAAAATCCTCTACGTCGGTGTCTTCGCGCTGATCCTGAACAGCTTCTCGACCCTTTCCGAAATCATCTTCAATAGCTTCGCGGGGCTTGGCCTCACCGCCGGTGGAAGTGCCATCCCTCCAGAATATTTGCTCCAGCCGGGACAGTTGGCGGGCGTTGGTTACCAGGCTGCATGGCCGATGCTGGAACAGATAAAGGAGCTGCTGGGGCCAATCGCCTTCTTCGAGAACTTTGTTGAAATCGCCGTCCTGGGGATCGCCTGGCTCTTCGTCCTTCTCGCCTTCTTCGGCCTTGCGGCGCAGATGTTCATCTGCATCCTTGAGTTCAAATTGACCAGCCTCGCCGGCTTTGTCCTCGTACCGTTCGCCTTGTGGAACCGAACCAGCTTCCTTGCCGAACGCGTTCTTGGGGCAGTTGTCAGTTCGGGCATCAAGGTCATGGTACTCGCCGTGATCGTTGGCATTGGCTCCAACTATTTCGCGGACTTCACGAGCACGACCACAAGCGGCGAAATATCGACCGAGCAGGCGGTGTCGCTCATGCTGGCGAGCCTCACGCTCCTTGGGTTGGCTATTTTTGGCCCTCGCATCGCTGCTGGTCTGGTCGCCGGTGCTCCCCAACTCGGCGCAGGCTCGGCTCTCGCCACGACCGCGCTGGCGGTGGGCGGCATGGCGATGGGTGGCGCGGCTGGTGCTGCGGCGGCACGCGGCTTGGCAGGTGCCGGCCTGGGTGCCATCCGCGCTGGCACTTCCATGGGAAGCGCAGCGTCGACGGCCTACAAGCTGGGGCAGGAGACATCCGGCTCCAAGAGCATCCGTGCAGGCATTGGCGGCATGGCAACCGCTGCGCGCGGCGCTGCCGCACAAAGAGCGAGCGGTTCCTTTAACGGCCTGCGTTCCGCTGCCGAACGCGGACGGCAGGCCGCTTGGCAGGCCGGCAATACGACCTCGCCATCTTCAGGCGCAGCCACTGCCGCGAGTGGTGGCGCCGCTGCAATGCCGGGCTGGGCCCGCCAACTCCATAGCTCGCAGGCTGCCCGCCACCGTCGCCAGATGGCGATCCACGCTGTTCGCGACGGCGACGCGGGCGGCGCCGGCGCCACCCCAGATATCAAGGAAAGGGACTGATCGATGCGATTCAAACGCGCATTGCAGCGCTATGGGCAGACGCCCGAACCCGAAACCCCCTACCAGCGGGCGGGCCAGCTCTGGGACGAGCGGATCGGCTCGGCCCGCATGCAGGCAAAGAACTGGCGCCTCATGGCATTCGGCGGCTTGTTCCTCACCATCGGCCTGTCGGCAGCGCTGGTGTGGCAGTCGATGCAAAGCCGCGTTGTGCCCTATGTGGTTGAGGTGGACCGCCTCGGCCAGGCGCAGGCAGTCGCACCGGCGACAACGGACTATCGGCCGACCGATCCACAGATCGCATGGCACCTTGGCCGGTTCATCGCCAATGTCCGTTCCCGCTCACTCGATCCGGTGCTGATGCGCGAGAACTGGCTGTCGGCCTATGACCTTGCCACCGAGCGGGCCTCGCTCTTTCTCGGCGAATATGCCCGGGCCGACAATCCATTCGCGGATGTGGGCCGCCACACCGTCTCGGTGCAGGTAACAAGCGTGGTCCGCGCCTCGGACACCAGCTTTCAGGTCAAGTGGACCGAGCAGGAGTATGAGCGCGGCAGTCTTGCAAACACATCGCGCTGGACCGCGATGGTGACGGTCAAGATCCAGCCGCCCCGTTCGGCCGATGTGCTCAGGAAGAACCCGCTTGGGCTCTATGTGGATGCGATCGACTGGAGCCGCGAACTGGATAGCCCGGCTGATCGGACAGGGCCGTCGCCGAGACCGGCACCAAGACCATCTCCAAAGGCAGTGCGGCCCGCCGATATTCCGCTGGGTTCACCGCTCGACCCGAACCTTGCCCAACCCGAAGCTGCGCAGACCCCCGAAAGGACTATTCCATGATCCGTGCCGTCATCCTGTCGGCGGGCGCGTTGGCGCTCGCCATGCCAACTGCCGCACAGCCGCGCGAGGCTGCTTCTCCAGCCGCGCAGGTCGCTGCCGCCAATCGCGCGGCGCTGCGCGAGCCGTCGAGCAACGGCTATCTCAATGCCGTTCAGATCTACCCTTATAGCGATGGAGCGCTCTATCGGCTCTACGCTGCGCCTGAGCGGGTAACCGACATCGCCTTGCAGCCTGGGGAGACCGTTACGTCGGTCGCGGCCGGCGATACCGTGCGTTGGACGGTTGGCGACACCACCAGCGGCAGCGGCGAGAGCAAGCGCACGCACATTCTCGTGAAGCCGTTCTCTGCAGGGCTCAGCACGAACCTCGTCATCACCACCGACCGCCGCACATACCATCTGGTGCTCGAAAGCACGCCGGCCGTTGCGATGATGGGCATAGCCTGGACTTATCCGCAAGACGAGCTGATCGCGCTGCGGTGGCAACAGGAAGCTGCGGCCGCGGCAACGCCGATTGCTTCGGGGCTGGCGGTCGAGAACCTCAATTTCAACTATGCGATCACTGGCGACAAGCCTGCCTGGCGGCCGCTGCGTGCATTCGACGATGGACGGCAGACCTATATCGAGTTCTCACCCAGCATCGCGGTAGGCGAAGCGCCGCCGCTGTTCGTGATTGGGGAGGACGGCGAAGCCCAGCTCGTCAATTACCGGGTGGCGGGCCGCTACTATGTGGTCGATCGCCTGTTCGGCGCGGCCGAACTCAGGCTAGGCGGCAAGCGTCAGAAAGTTGTCCGCATCACGAGCATCGAGTCCCAGCAGCGGGCGCGGCGCCGGGTTGGGAGGGAGTCGTGACCGACACACCCTCACAGCCCGGCGCCGTTGGGACGCCAAAGGCCGATCCTGAAACCCTCGTGCTGCGCGCATCACCGGGACGGGTGACGCGCTTCCGGCGCGGTGCAATCATCGCCATTGCCGCTGTCGGCTCGACCGCCATTGCCGGTGTTGCCTGGCTGGCGTTGAAGCCTGCAACGCTCACCATGGTTGCCTCGAGCGATGACAAGCGGATCGGAGCGAAGGCGCCGCCCGACGCACTTGCCGGTGCGCCGCAAAGCTATGGCGACGTTCCTCAGCTTGGAGCGCCGTTGCCCGGGGATCTTGGAAAGCCCATCCTCAACCATCAGCGCGAATTGGGAATAGCGACGCCGGTTGATTCTGCTGCCGATGCCGCTCAACGTGCCGCTCAGGAAGCCGAGGCCGAGCGGCAGCGGATAGCGGCCGAGCAGCGCGCTGCCCGGGAATCTAGCGTGATGCTCCAACTCGCCGGGCCGGTGCAGCAGACGGTTTTGCCAGGACCTCCGAGCCCAGCTCCGACGGAGGGTGCCACGGCACCGGTAGCGGATCGCTCAACAATTGATCCGGGTGGCGATCCCAACAGCCAGCAGCGCAAGAATGCGATGGTCGGGCGTGCCAATCAGGATGACGATGTTAATCCGCATCCGCTTGTGCAGCCGGTCTCGCCCTGGACACTCCAGGCGGGGAGCATCATCGCGGCCAGTCTCATCACCGGCCTGAACTCCGACTTGCCCGGTCTGGTGACGGCGCAAGTGACAGAGAACGTCTATGACAGCGTGACTGGCCGCAGTGTGCTGATCCCGCAGGGATCGCGTCTTATCGGTAGCTACGACAGCGTAGTGGCATTCGGGCAGAGCCGGGCACTGGTGGTATGGCAGCGAATCATTCTTCCCGATGGCTCCTCGGTCCGGATCGATAATGTCCCGGCAACTGACACTCAGGGATACGCCGGCCTGTCGGATCGGATCGACCGTCACACCTGGCAGCTTTTGAAGGGGGTTGCGTTATCGACCCTTCTTGGCGTTGGCACCGAGCTTAGCTGGGGCAGCACCGAAAGCGATCTGGTGCGCGCCATCAGGGAATCCGTTCAGCAGGGTGGGGCAAGGGCTGGGGACCAACTCGTCACTCGCAATCTCAACATTCAACCGACGGTGCGGATTCGTCCCGGCTGGCCGCTCCGCGTCGTGGTTCACAAGGACATCGTGTTAGCGCGGCCGTCGCATTTGGAGGCCAGGTGACGTGGTCGATCTGAAACTCCCAAAGCTTCCGGACCGCACCCCCGTGAAGCTCACCATCAGTGTGTCACCTGACTTGAAGCGGGCACTGGACGATTATGCTGAGGCATACAAAGCGGTTTACGGCCGCGCTGAGACCGTCACTGACCTAGTCCCGTTCATGCTGCAGGCATTTCTTCAGAGCGATCGGGCATTCGCGCGTACGCGCGAGAATAAGTGACATGAGCAAGCAAGCCGACGCCGTGTCAATTGAGCCATTGACGGTGAGAATTTCAACCGCAGTTCAACTCACTGGTATTAGTCGATCAAGAATTTACGAGCTAATCCAGTCTGGGGATCTAGAGGTGGTCAAGATTGGGCGATCGACGTTGGTCCGTTACGAGAGTCTGAAAGCGTTAACGCGCACCTGATTCCGTGTGACCCAGCTATCATGAAGCGCATGCCTCTTCATCCTTCTCGCAGCAGCGCTTCGGCAATCGGAGAAGTGATTCTATCCGCAGCTAGCCGAGCGGGATCATAGTCGACATGAGCATAGATTGCTGTTGAGCGAGCATTGGCATGACCGAGGACGGCACCAATCATTAACAAAGACTCGCCACGTGAGCCGCCGAAAGCTCCTAGTGTATGCCGAAGTGTATGGGGCGTGACGCCCGGTAGTTTCGCCCGCTCTATTATCTCAGGCCAAATCCTTTTCGTGCCTGAATAAAACCCTTTGCCGCGCTCGGCGGGAAAGAGATAGGGGGATTTATCTTTTGGATCGACGTTCGAGAGTAGCGCTTGGAAGAGTGCGACGGCCGCTGCACCAAGCGGACGGACGCTTCGCCCGTTCTTTGTATCGTCGAAAATTAGAAGGCCACGTTGCAGGTCAATTTCGCCTTCCTTCTTTATGCCTGCAATTTCATTTCGCCGACAGCCGGTCAAAGCCCACCCACGGCAGATGTTGGTCGCCTTACTATTAACGCCCTCCGCCTCAAGTTCATCAAGCGCTGCACCTAAGCGCCTGACTTCCTCAACTGACAATCTGCGTTCTCGTTTGTTGTCCGTTTTGCGGACGGGCGCGTCTTCCACGGGGTTTTGCGTCACACCGGTTTTCCGCTTGTGCGTCTTTAAGAATGAATAGACAGCGGACAGATCACGCACGACTTTCCGAGCTGCGCCGTCACCACCCCGGACTATGATCCGCTTTCGCTTCTGCGTCTGAGGATCGATAACCCACTCATCTCGCGCAGTCTTGCCATTGGTAACATCAGTGACGAAAGATCTGATATCACCTTCTTCAACTTCGGTGACGCGCCGATTTCCTAACAAGGGCACAACATGGTGCCGTAGCCGCGCAAGGGTATATGTCTTGGTCAAGGGCTTCATCGGTTCTCCTTGCCTAACACCGCGCTGTACATAGCAGCCTTCTTCTTCATAGAAGTCGATTGCCTCCGAAACGGTCATTTCGCGACGTTTTCTCTTACGTTCCAATGCTGGATCATTGCCGCGGCGCGCTTCGGCCAAAGCATTCTTAGCCAACTTGCGCGCGTCCGTAGCACTTAGAACCGGATACCTTCCGAGAACCATCATTCGAACGGGAGCGCTACGACCGCCTTCGCCAGGCCGATAGTACACTACCCATGAGCGAGATCCGGTGGTCGCTATCCGCAAGCCGAATGCCGGTAGATCGCTATCCCACAATACGTAGCGCTTACTGGCCGGCGATGCCTTCTCGGCCACGAAGTTTGAAAGCCGCTTGCTCATAGGTGCCATTGTCTCTCAAGGCCGCTGCTTGGTCAACACGTGGTCAACACAATATGCCGATTCCGAGAAAGTCCGGCAACATCCTTGATTGGCTATTTCGAATTAAAGAATTGAAAGATACAGATAAAAAATCATCCTTGGATCGCAGTGGACAAAACATTGCAACCTTGCCAAGGTTGGGGTCGAGGGTTCGAATCCCTTCGCCCGCTCCAGATTTCCGGTGAGGATCGGCGCCGAAGCGGAACCCCGGCACGGTTATGGTAAGACGCTGTATATGCGTAGCAA
>Ga0164243_10012241_pt1 | contig 12173 bp, 7 predicted proteins | sample OricompcompostOP_FD_108781 | JGI IMG/M metagenome (GOLD analysis project Ga0164243, IMG submission 108781) | Organic Plus compost microbial communities from Emeryville, California, USA - Original compost - Organic plus compost (OP) | ecosystem: Engineered > Solid waste > Mixed feedstock >...
CTGGAGCGCATGTACGCCCGCCCCAAGGCGCCCCAGCGCATTGCGGCGGCGATGGCGAGCCTGTAGCCGGCCGGCCGCGACCTGCGGGCCGGCGCCGCGCGGATGGCGGCCGCCCCGTTGGGGCAAGCGCCGTCCGCCGTCGCGGCCGCCGGCCCGTATCCGCGCCTAGCGGCTGCCGCCGGTGGCGGGGTATTGCGAGCCCGGGGTGTTGGGGTTGTTGTCGGGCATGCTGGCGGGTGGCGGGGGCGGCGTGTTGCTCTGCGTCTGGGGCCGGTCGTACATCGAGTCATCGCTGTGGTGGCGATGGCCGCTGCAACCGGCCAGAAGCAGGCCGCTGGCGACGATGGGCAAGGCAAGCATACTGAGCTTCATGAAAACCTCCTGTCAGTAGGGTGTCGAAGGGCCCAGCACGCGGCGTGCCCGGCTGCCGCGCGGAGGGCGGGGCGGTGCGCGGCGCGGCAGTTCTTGCAGGATTTGTAAATTCCGGGCACCTGCGCCCGCGATCGCGGCCCGGCCGGCGCGGCACGGCGCTTGCGGCGCATCCCGCGGCGGCGCGGTTGCCGCGAGGCGAGGACGACATGAAGGCGCTCTGCTGGCACGGCAAGAAAGACATCCGCTACGACACCGTGCCCGACCCGGTGATCGAGCATCCGCGCGACGCGATCATCCGTACCTCGGCCTGCGCGATCTGCGGTTCGGACCTGCACCTGTTCGACGGCTTCATGCCCGGCATGAAGCACGGCGACATCATGGGCCACGAGTTCATGGGCGAAGTGGTCGAAGTGGGCAGCGAAAACAAGGCGCTGCGGATAGGCGACCGCGTGGTCATCCCGTTCACCATCGCCTGCGGCGACTGCGACCAGTGCCGGCGCGGCCGCTTCTCGGTGTGCGAGCGCAGCAACCGGAATGCGGAGCAGGCCGCCAAGCTGTTCGGCCACAGCACTGCCGGGTTGTTCGGCTACACCCACCTGACGGGCGGTTACGCCGGCGGACAGGCCGAATACGTGCGGGTGCCCTACGCCGATACCACGCATATCCGGGTTCCGGACTCGTTGAGCGACGAGCAGGCGCTGTTCCTGGGCGATATCGTGCCCACCGGCTGGCAGGCCGCGCGCCAGTGCGATATTCAGCCCAGCGACACCGTCGCCGTATGGGGCGCCGGGCCGGTGGGCCAGATGGCGGTGCGCAGCGCGCTGCTGCAAGGCGCGCGGCAGGTGGTATGCATCGACCGCGTCCCCGAACGCCTGCGCATGGCGCGCGAGGCGGGCGCTGAAGTCATCGATTTCGAACGGCAGAGCGTGCTGGAGATGCTGGCCGACCTGACTGCCGGCAAGGGGCCGGAGAAGTGCATCGACGCGGTCGGCATGGAGTCGCATGCCACCCGCACGTTCGACGCGCTGTACGATCGCGCCAAGCAGGCCGTGGGCGCGGAGACGGATCGTCCGCACGTGCTGCGGGAAATGATCTATGTATGCCGTCCGGCGGGAGTGCTGTCGATCCCCGGCGTATACGGCGGCCTGATCGACAAGATCCCGTTCGGCGCCGCCATGAACAAGGGGTTGACCTGGCGCATGGGGCAGACCGATGTGCGGCGCTGGACCGACGAGCTGCTCGATGTGATCGCGCGCGGCGAGCTGGACCCGTCATTCGTCATTACTCACAGCGAACCGCTGCAGCGCGGCCCCGAGTTCTACACCACGTTCCGCGACAAGGCCGACGGCTGCATCAAGGTCGTGCTGAAACCCTGAGGCGCCATGGCCCGCCGCCCCCCCGACATCGACCCGCAGCAGCAGCCCGCGCGCCTCGAGGACTGCCGGCGCTGCGGTCTGTGGCGCGACGCCACTCAGGCCGTGCCCGGCGAGGGACGGCGTTCGGCATCCATCATGCTGGTGGGCGAGCAGCCCGGCGACAAGGAAGACCTGGCCGGCCAGCCGTTCGTCGGCCCCGCCGGCGCGCTGCTGGACCGCGCCTTGCGGGATGCCGACGTGGACCGCAAGACGGTCTATGTCACCAATGCCGTCAAGCACTTCAAATGGCAACTGCGCGGCAAGCGCCGCATGCACAAGACCCCGGCGCAGCGCGAGATCGAGGCGTGCCACTATTGGCTGGAAGACGAACTGCGCATGATCAAGCCGCGCGTCGTGGTGGCGCTGGGAGCGACGGCGCTGCACGCGGTGATGGAGGCGAAGTCGCTGACGCTGACACCGCAGCTCGGGCGGGTGCTCGAGCACGACGGCCTGGCCGTGGTCGCCGCCTATCATCCGTCGTATGCGCTGCGCGCGCCCGATGCCTCCGCGCGGCGGCACGCCTACGAGACCATCGTCGCGGCGCTGGCCCAGGCCGCGCGCCTGGCCGCGCGCACTTGAAGCGGCCCGCACGGGCTCGGCCGGCGCGCCGCGGGCTGTGGGCCTGCGGGGGCTCGCCGTGGTCACCGACGGCGCGTCTGTTGCGGCGTTTCGCCGAAGGCGCCGCGATAGGCTCGTGAAAATTCGCCCAGGTGGGTAAAACCGAAACGCGCCGCGATGTCGCTGACCTTGTCGCCGCCAGCTTGCGCCAAAGTACGCCGGACCGCTTGCAGGCGCTGCATGCGCAGCCATTGCAAGGGCGATTGCCCGCATTCGTCCTGGAACAGGGCCTGCAGGCGCCGGACCGACAGGCCGCAATGGCTGGCCACCATGGACACCGGCAGGCGGTCGCCCAGGTGTTCGAGCATATAAGCTTGCGCGCGGCGAATGGCCCGGGACGCCGAGGGCGGCGGCGCCGGCCACAGGCGCGTCGCCATATTGTGCGGCTGGTGCAGCAGCAGCGTGGTGGCGACCAGCATCTCGGTCTGCGCCAGCAGCGTTGCCTGCGCGGTGTCCTGGCCCTGGCCCAGCCCGGAGCAGCGCACGACCCATTGCAGCATGGGCAGCAGCGCCTGCCAGCTGGCCGTGTGCAGGGGAATGACCGCATCGAAATAAACGTCGGGGGCCTGTTCCTGTCCGGTCAGCCGGCGCCAGGCCTCGGCGATGGCGGCGCGGTCCAGGCGCAGCAGGACCTGCTCATAATCGTGGCTGACGCTGAAATGGAACCGCTTGTCCGGGCTGACGAGGAAAGCTTTATCCGGCGAAACCTCTATGCGGCGCCCGTCGAAATAGAACACCGCCCGGCCCTGCGTGGGCAGCACCAGCAGGTAGTAGTCGTCCAGGCACTGGCAGTCGGGGTCGATGCTGATGTCCGCGCCATACCCATGCCTGAGCTTGATCAGGGACAGGCGGCCGCAGGGGACGAGGTCGAGCCGGCTGTGGAGGATCCGCCCATGCAGCACCTGTAGCCGATACGAATTGAGCACCTGGCCGATTTGCTGCCGCGCCTGGTCCGGGTCGGCAGTATTGACGATTCGATACTGCTCGAACGGCACTTGGGCAAACAGGGAGGCGGTCATCTGGCTTCACATCTGCTGGGTATCCACATATTACCGGGCAATCATCGGCGCACGATAAAAAAGTGCGTTTTTCCGATAGCGCGCGGCGCGAAACCGATAGACGGCCCGGGCGGCTGGCATGACTATCCCATGCTGTGCATGCCCGGCCGGACGCCGGATATGGCCGCCGCCCGTGCTCGATGCGGGCCCACCTCCCCCGTGGCATTCGCCGCGCGCCTGCTGGAAGCCCAACCATGAAACAAATTGCAAGCCCTGTCGCGTTGACGATCCTGATCTCGACGCCCGCGCTCGCGGACGACACGCATGCCAGCCCCGCGATGCCCGCCAGCTACACGGAGGTCACGGCAGGCTTGCAGCAGGTCAGCCAGGGAGCCGCGGGTACGGAAGACAACCTCAACGGCGGCTCGGCTGACGCGGTGACGTACACCAACAACAGCGCCGTTTCGCTGACGCCTTCGTCCAGCGACACCCTGGTCATCGGCGTGCGAGGCGCCAGTATCGGAGGCGCCGGCTACACGCCCCAGCACCATGACAACGGCGGGTATGGCGGCAATGGCAGCCAGGTCAACCTCACCAACAGTGCCGGCTCGAACATCACCATTTCCGCGCCTACGTCGCCCGGCGCCAATTTGCAGCATGGCGTCATCGGCTTGCTCGGCAGTTCCCGAGGCGGCGATGGCGCCATGCCCAATTCCGCGGTTATTGATTATTACGGGGGGACCGGCGGCAGCGCCGCCAACGTCACTGTCAACAGTGCCGGCACCGTTGCGCTCGGGACGGCCTCGGCGTATCTGGACGGCAACGACATGGGGTGGGGCGTGGTCGCCCAGAGCATCGGCGGCAAGGGGGGCGACGAAACCAAGGGCGAGAATTCGGACGGCGACCCTTCGGGCTCGGGAGGATATGCCGGATCGGTCAGCGCCAATGTGACGGGCGATGTCGCGGTGTATTGGTCCCCGACCGCATCGACGGCCTGCAGCAAGGCGTTCGGCGTCGGCAACTGCAGCAGCGTGGCCGCCGTGGTGGCCAGCAGCGTCGGTGGCACCGGCGGCCAGAACACCTGGACCGGCGACGTCGGCGGTAACGGCGGCTATGCGGCGCAAGCGACAGCCAATGTCGGCGCGCAGCTCTCCAACGGCGCCATGACCAACATCACGGCGGCAACGAGCCAGGCGACGCGAGACAACAGCGCGGCCATCCTGGCGATGTCGGTCGGCGGCCATGGCGGGGGCTATGGCACTGATGACGGCAATGGCGGCGACGGCGGCAATTCGACGGGCGCAACTGCCAACGTGTCCTATACCAATGTACAGACGATCGGCGACAGTATTTCCGGCGTACAGGTGCTGTCGCAAGGGGGCAATGGCGGCAGCGACGCCTATAACACCCATGCCGACGACTCGAACGGCGGCGATGGCGGCGCGGCCGGCACTGCCACGGCGACCCTGGCCAGCAGCGCCGTCACCACGTCGGGCTCGATGTCTTACGGCGTATTGGTGCAAAGCATCGGCGGCCTGGGAGGACTCGGGTCCAAACAAGGAGGGCAAGGCGCCGGTGGATATATTGCCACCGCCAACCTCGACAGCGGCTCCAGCGTGCAGACCCGTGGCGATTACGCCGCGGCGGTTGTCACGCAGTCCCTGGCCGGCGCCGGCGGCTCGGGCGGCGCATGGACAAGCTGGATCGACGGCGATTCGGGCGATGGCGGAGTGGGCGGCAGCGGTGGGAAGTCCATCGTGAATACCAGCGCGACGCTGGGCACGATAGGGCAGTATGCCCACGGTGTGCTGGTGCAGTCCATCGGCGGCAGCGGCGGCACTGGCGCCACCGCGGGCGGCGTGGTCGCCCTGGGCGGCAGCGGCGGCGGCGGCGGCAATGGCGGCGCGGTGACGGGCAACCTGGGCGGGACGATCACCACCGCGGGGACGGGCGCGATAGGCGGCCTGGTGCAATCCATCGGCGGCGGCGGCGGCAACGCCGGCAGCGCCTCCGGTGTCATCTCTGTCGGCGGCAAGGGCGGTTCCGCCAGCACGGGCAGCACCGTCGACATCACATTGAGCGGCGGGATATCCACCAGCGGCGAGGCGGGGATTGGCATATTGGGACAGTCCATCGGCGGCGGCGGCGGCAACGCCGGCTCGGCCCAAGGCGTTTCCGCGGTAGGCGGTCAAGGCGGCGCCGGCGGGGACGCCGATACCGTCAATATCAGCATGCAGAGCGGCAGCTCGATCCAGACGTCGGGCCTGTATGCCCACGGCGCGGTCGCCCAGTCCGTCGGCGGCGGCGGCGGCAATGGCGGCAGCGTGTTCAGCCTGTCCCTGGGCTCCGCGGAGGCGCCGCCCGCCCTGGGCGGCAGCGGCAGCGGCGGCGGCCGGGGCGATGTGGTCGAGGTCCTGGGCAGCGGAGCTGCCATTACCACCACGGGCGCCGGGTCGATCGGCGTGCTGGCGCAATCCATCGGCGGCGGCGGTGGGACCGGCGGATCTTCCATGCAGGAAGGGCTCGACTTCGCCAGCCTCGCTATCGGCGGCGCGGGCGCGCAGGGCGGCAATAGCGGCAATGTGACGGTCGGGCTGGAGAATTCCACCGTCAGCACGCTGGGCAGCGCCGCGCCGGCCATCACGGCCCAATCGATCGGCGGCGGCGGCGGCAATGGCGGCGCCGCGCACGGTTCGAGCGTGAATGTCTTTTTCGGCACCGACATCACGATTGGAGGCAGTGCCGGCAATGGCGGCGGCAGCGGCACGGTGGCGATCGGCTTGAAGGGTTCCACGGTTACGACGGCCGGCGGGCAGTCGAACACGGCAACATCGGATTCATATGGTGTCCTGGCGCAAGCGATCGGCGGCGGGGGCGGCAACGGGGGAAGCGCGCAGGCCAGCAACCTGGATATCGGGGTGCCTACGGGTGACGGCTCGATTGCGATTTCCACCACCTTGGCCATGGGCGGCTCGGGCGGCAACGGGGGCAGCGGAGGCATCCTGCAGGTCGGCCTGGAGAACGGCACCAAGGTATCCACCGGCGGGACTGGCTCGCACGGCGTGCTGGCCCAGACGATCGGCGGCGGCGGCGGCGCGGGCGGCGCATCGCATGCGATGAGCACCACTTCGACGGCGGCCCCCGACGACACCCTGCAGATCGCCGTCAGTGTGGCGCTGGGCGGCAGCGGAGGCAGCGGCGGTCATGGCGGGCAAGTCGAGGTGTATATGGACGGCACGTCGTCCATCACCACGAACGATGATTTTTCCAACGCCATGATGGCGCAATCGATCGGCGGGGGCGGCGGGAATGCCGGCGTCGGCAGCAGCAAGACAGGCGGATCGGGTCAGTTGATCACCGCGACCATCGGGGTCGGCGGCACCGGTGGCAGCGGCGGATATGGCGGCGCGATGACGGCCCAGCTCGAAGCGGGCTCCCTTCTGCAGACTTTTGGTTCAGGGTCGCGCGGCATGCTGCTGCAATCCATCGGCGGGGGCGGCGGGGCGTCGCAAGGCGGTACCGTCAAATTGTCGGCCGCCGGCTCCGGCGGCGACGATGATGATGATGATGATGGCTACTCGGCCAGCGTCCAGGTGTCCGTCGGCGCATCCGGCGCCACGGCCGGCGACGGCGGGGCCGTGACCGTGGTTGCGCAAGGCGCTATCCGCACCGTGGGCGGCGATGCCGACGGCATCCTGGCGCAGTCCATCGGCGGCGGCGGCGGCCTGGCGGGGTCGGCAGGCTCCGATGCGGGCGGGGCGGGCAGCGGCAGCTCGAGCGCCGCCGCGCTGCTGGGCGACGACGACGATGATTCGAACTCGTACGGCCTGCAGTTGTCGGTCGGCGGCAGGGGCGGCATAGGCGGCGGCGGGGGTGATGTCTCGCTGAATGATTTCACCGGCACTATCGCGACGCATGGCACTTACGCGGACGGCATTGTGTTGCAGTCCATCGGCGGCGGCGGCGGCACCGGCGGCACCGCGACGGCATCAGGCGTCACGGGCGCCACCAACGTGACCATGGCGGTGGGCGGCCAGGGCGGCGCGGCCGGCAATGGCGGAACCGTGATCATCGACTTGCAGGGCGATGGCACCATGACAAAGGGTGCCATCGCGACCCAAGGAGACGTGGCCTATGGCTTGCTGGCGCAAAGCATAGGGGGCGGCGGTGGCCAGGGCGCTGACGGTTCGGCCAACACCGCGCAATCCGGCGATTCCACTTCCAGCGTGACGCTGGGCGCGAGCGGCGCCAGCCCCAACGGCGGTTGGGGAGGCAAGATCAACACCGGCGGCAGCGCCAGTGTCGTCTCGGTCTCGACGCAAGGCTTTAATTCCCACGCGATCGTGCTGCAGTCCATCGGCGGCGGCGGGGGCACCGCCAGCGTGGCGACGGTTGGGGTGGCGGGCGATGGCTCGACGCCGAACTTCGATCTGACGCTTGGCGGAGGCGGGGGCCGCGACTACGGTGGCGGCTCGTCGCCCGTGACGGCAAGCTCGGGCGGCCACATCGGCGTCGAGGCATGGCTGAATGTGCAGACCACGGGTGAACATGCGTTCGGCCTGGTCGCGCAGAGCATCGGTGGCGGCGGCGGCATCATCGCCTCCGGCGCGGCATCCAATGTCGGCAAGATCGCAATTGCCGGCGACGCGACGGGCCAGGACTTGAGCGGCGATACCATCAACATCACTATCGGGAACGACGGCAGCCAGCCGAGCTCGGGCAAGCTCAGCGGGATTTCCACCGCGGGCGCGGGGGCGCATGGCATTGTCCTGCAGTCCATCGGCGGGGGCGGCGGCATTGCGGGCTATACCGCAAACGGCGAGTTGTCGGCCGGATGGAATGGCACGGAAAGCGTGTCCACCCGGGGCTCGAGTGCAGGCGGCGATATTGTCCTCGATTACACGGGCACCCTGACAACGGGCGGCGACGGCGCGTTCGGCATCATCGCGCAGTCCATTGCGGATGGCGGGGGCCTGGCGGGAGACAGCGCCGGCAGTTATGCCGGCTCCGCCTACGATCACGCCGGAGCCGAGGCAACGGGCAGCGCGGCCGGTAACGTGACGATCGACCAATATGGCACCTTGAGCGTGGCCGGCGCGAATGCCTACGCCATCTTTGCGCAAAGCGATGGCAATACGGACAACGACAACGCCGTCAACATCAATGTCGGCGGCAGCGTCGCCGCCACCGCCGCCACGGGCGGCGGTGTCTGGATCGACGGCACGGCGCAGACCAATCAGGTCACGATCGCCGCCGGCGCGTCCCTGTCCGCGGCGACGGCCGTCAACAACACCGGCACGCAGAAGGCCAACGTCGCCAACAATGGCAGCCTCGCCGGCAACCTGAACCTGGGGGGTACCGGCGCCGAGCTGGGCACAGTAGACAACGCGGGCACGCTGCTCAAGGCCGGCCGCATCCGCGGGCACGTCCTCAACCGTGGCGATTTCCTGGTAGGCGAGTCGCTCGGCACGGCAGGCGCGCACGTCACCGGCGACTTCACCCAGACGGCGGACGGCACCCTGCAGATCGGCGCCGATTTTGTCGGACAGTCGGCCGATGTCCTGCAAGTCGATGGCACGGCACGGCTCGACGGGAAGATCCGCGTCAACAGCAGCCGCCTGATGCCCAACCGGCCGGTGGTTTTCCTGCGGTCGGACGACATCGCTCGGGACGCCATCCCGCAGGGCACGTCGTCATTGTTCGATTACTCGACGCAGTATTCCGGCAACCAGGCGACCGTGACGGCGGGCCAGGCCCATTTCGACACCGTGGCGCAGTCCTACGGGGCGGGGCGCAACCTGCGCGAACTCGGCTCGCATCTGCAAGATACCTGGGAGCGCGGCGGCAGCGAAGAACTGGCCGGTGTCTATGCGATGATGGACCAGGCGGCCGGGCAGGGCGGCGCCGCGTTCACGGACGCGTTGTCGAGCCTGGCGCCCGGTATTGCCGCCGCGCCCGCCGCGCTGAAGCAAGCCGACATGGCGCGATTCGCCGGTTCGCTGCTCAGCTGCCCGCATTATGAAGGCGCCGAATGGCGGCTGGGCGAGTCCTCTTGCGTATGGGGCAACATCGCGGCCCGCACGACCAGCGTGGACGGCAGCCACGGCACGTCGTCATTCGACGCCAGCGGCGTCACGTACCAGGTCGGCATACAGCAGCAGATCGCGCCCCGCTGGTTTGTCGGCGTGTCGGCGGCTTACGAGAACGGCCATATCAAGGCCGATGACGGGCGCCAGAGCCTGAGCGGCGACACGGGCTACCTGGGGGCGTCCCTGAAGTACCAGGACGGCCCCTGGATGGTGGCGGGCACCCTGGCCGGCAGCTACGGCAGCTACGACAGTACGCGCCACATCCGGCTGCCGGGCAACAACGCCAGCGCCAAGAGCTCGCCCGACGTCATGTCGCTGGGACAGCGCCTGCGCGTGGCCTATACCCACAACATGGGCCAGGCATACATCATGCCCATGGTCGACCTGGACCTGATCTATACCCGCATGCCTTCGTATTCGGAGCACGGCGCCGGGGCGCTGGACCTGGATTACGAGAGCAGTGACAAGTGGACGGCGATCCTGACGCCGGGCGTTGAAGTCGGCGGTCGTATCGACCTGGACCAAGGCTACGTGCTGCGGCCTTATCTCAATGTCGGCCTGAGCCTCAGCAGCACCGACCATTGGGATAGCCATGCCAGGCTGGACGCCGCGCCCGCGGGCAGCCGGTCCGCCAAGTCCACCCTCGATGCCGGCCGCACCTTCGGCCGCATGACAGCGGGCCTGCAGTTGTTCAGCGGCGAGCAGTTCGATGTCCGCCTGCAGTACGACGGCTTGTACTCCAGCCAGGTGCGCAGCCATGGCGGCAGCTTGAAAGCCAGCTGGCGGTACTAGTTTCATCGGCCGGGGCCACCCGCGCCGGGGCGGCGGTGCGGCGTCCGGCCCGGCCAGGCGGCCCGGACCTACGCACCCGGCCCGGAAGAAATTCATGATATACAATTAATTGATATGTCATTTATTTTTTCCGCTGCATCATGACCGATTCCCTGCGCGCCCAATTCACATCTTCGGTGGCGCAGGCGGCGCGCAGCATGCGCCGCGCGGTGGACCGGCGGCTGCAACCCTATGGCCTGACCGAAGCCACCTGGCTGCCGCTGGTGCGGCTGTCGCGGGCCGCCGTCCCCATGCGTCAGAAGGACCTGGCCGCCTCGCTGGCGCTCGACAGTTCGTCGGTGGTGCGCCTGATCGACGCGCTGCAGGCCGCCGGCCTGGTGGAGCGCAAGGAAGAGGGCCAGGACCGGCGCGCCAAGGTCATCGTGCTGACCGCGCGCGGGCAGGCGACGGTGGAGCAGGTCGAGCGCGTGGCCAAGGAAGTGCGCGACAACGTGATGCGCGACATTCCGGATGAGGAACTGCAGCGCGCGGCGCGCCTGCTGACCCAGCTCTGCGCGGCGCTGGAGGCCGACGTCGGAGGCGGCACGCCATGAGCGCGTCGGCGCAGACCTTGCAGGGCAGCTTCAGCGGCACCGGCAGCCCGCCGCCGCACGTGCCGCTGTGGCTGCTGGCGCTGTTCACCTTCAGCGGCACGCTGGCCATGCATATATTCGTGCCGGCGCTGGCCATGGCCGGCCGCGACCTGCATGCCGGCAACGGCGCCATGCAGATGACGGTGAGCCTGTACATCATCGGCCTGGCCGTCGGACAACTGATCTATGGCCCCTTGTCGGACCGCTACGGGCGCCGTCGCGTGCTGATGGTCGGGCTGGCCATCTATACGGTGGCGGGCCTGGCGGCGGCGCTCGCGCCGCAGGTGCATGCCCTGATCGCCGCGCGGCTGTTCCAGGCGCTGGGCGGCTGTGCCGGGCTGGTGCTGGGCCGGGCGATGGTGCGCGACACCGCGGCGCCATCGGAGGCGGCCAAGCGCCTGGCGCTGATGAACCTGATGGTCACGATCGCGCCCGGCCTGGCCCCCATCGTGGGCGGCGCGCTGGCCGCCTCGCTGGGATGGCGCGCGGTGCTGTTCGCGCTGTGCGTGCTGGGCGTGGTGAATTTCGTGTTCGCCTGGCGCCTGTTGCCCGAGACCGGCCTGACGGCGGCGCGCATCTCCGTGGCCACCCTGGCGCGCCATTACCGGCAACTGCTGGCCTCGCGGGTATTCCTGGGCTATGCGGTGGGCGGTGGCTGCGCCACGACCTCCATGTTCGCCTTCGTGGCCTCGGCGCCGTTCATTTTCGTGGACCAGCTGCACCGGCCCGCCGATGAGGTTGGCCTGTACCTGGCCGTGCTGGTGTCGGGCGTGTGGCTGGGCAGTGTCATCACCACGCGCCTGATCGGCAAGCTGCCGCTGGACCGCCTGCTGATCGGCGGCAATACCCTGAGCGCGTTGTCGGCGTTCCTGCTGCTGGGATGGGTGCTGACCGGCCACGTCGCGGTCGCGCCGCTGGTGGTGCTGATGTTTTTCTATACCCTGGGCGCCGGCGTGGCCGGCCCGACTGCGCTGAGTCTGGCGGTCGGCGTGAACCCGCAGGTGATCGGCTCGGCCTCGGGCCTGTACGGCGCGCTGCAGATGGCGGTCGGCGCCTTGTGCACGGCGCTGGCCGGGCTGGGCCCGTCGCCGGCCCTGTCGACCGCCCTGGTGCTGGCCGGGGCCGGCCTGGTCGGGCAGTTGTCGTTCCGGACCGCGTTGCGCGGAAGGCGGGCCTAGCGCCGATGCCCTGGACGTGACCGTCCAGGACAGGGCAGGTCATCCGGCGGGCGGCGCCCGCCGCCGCCGGGGTTCGTTC
>Ga0164243_10012242_pt1 | contig 12173 bp, 7 predicted proteins | sample OricompcompostOP_FD_108781 | JGI IMG/M metagenome (GOLD analysis project Ga0164243, IMG submission 108781) | Organic Plus compost microbial communities from Emeryville, California, USA - Original compost - Organic plus compost (OP) | ecosystem: Engineered > Solid waste > Mixed feedstock >...
AAGGCGATGGTGGTGCGCTACCTCGCAAAGGCGGAGACCGGGTTGCGGGCGGTGGCGGAGCTGCCGGACCTCCCGGTTTTCGGCGACCGGGGCGTCGAGCTGCCGGTGCCGGTGGTCGTTTCGGACCGCGCGGGCAAGCCGGTGGTCACCGCGACCATCACGATCTGGGTCACGCCGCGGTCCTGAGGCCGCCCCGTAATGCCCCGCCAGGGTGAACTTAACGCCGTTCACCAGAAATCCGAATATGGTTCGCGTATGCCACACCTCTCTCGACGCCGGTTCCTCGGCCTGACCGCGCTCAGCTCGGCCGCCACGCTCGGGCTGACCACGATCTCGACCCGGACCGCCGCCGTGGCGGATTCCGCCGACTACTCGCCCGCCGTGGTCGTCGGCACCGGTTACGGTGCCGCCGTCACGGCCCTGCGCCTCGGCGCCGCGGGTGTCCCGACGGTGATGCTGGAGATGGGCCGGCTGTGGAACACGCCAGGGGAGGACGGCAAGGTCTTCTCCGGCATGCTCTCCCCGGACCACCGGTCCAGCTGGTTCAAAAGCCGCACCGAGGCGCCCCTGGCCTCGTTCCTGTGGATGGACCTCGCCAACCGCAAGGTCCGGCCGTACGCGGGCGTGCTCGACCGGGTCCACTTCGGCGACATGTCGGTCTACGTCGGACGCGGCGTCGGCGGCGGCTCGCTGGTCAACGGCGCCATGGCGGTGACACCGAAGCGCTGGTACTTCGAGGAGATCCTGCCCGAGGTCGACGCCGACGAGATGTACGGCCGCTACTACCCCCTGGCCAACTCGATGCTGGGCACCAACAGCATCGACCCGGACTGGTTCGAGACCAGCTCCTGCTACCAGTTCGCCCGGGTCTCCCGCAAAGCCGCGCACAGGGCCGGCCTGAAGACCGCGTTCGTGCCCAGCGTCTACGACTTCGACTACATGCGCCGCGAAGAGGCGAACGAGGTGCCGCGTTCGGCACTGGCCTCCGAGGTCATCTACGGCAACAACCACGGCAAGCGGTCACTGGACAAGAGCTACCTCGCAGCCGCGCTGGGCACCGGCAACGTCACGATCGAGACCCTCAGCGAGGTCCGCGACATCGCCCAGCAGCAGGACGGCACCTACACCCTGACGGTGCGCCGGATCGACGCCGAGGGCAACGTGCTGGGAGTGCGTCAGCTCGGCACGAAACACCTGTTCCTGGGCGCGGGCAGCCTCGGCTCCACCGAGCTGCTCGTGCGCGCGCGCGACACCGGGAAGCTGCCGGACCTGGGCGAGGAGGTCGGCCAGGGCTGGGGCACCAACGGCAACGTCATGCTCGGCCGCGCCAACCACGTGTGGGATCCGGTCGGCTCGCTGGAATCGGGCATGCCCGCGCTGGGCATCGACGCGTGGGACGACCCGGTCAACCCCGTCTTCGCCGAGATCGCGCCGGTGCCGGCCGGGCTGGAGACCTGGGCCAGCCTCTACCTGGCCATCACGAAGAACCCGGAGCGCGGCTCGTTCACCTACGACCCCGGCGCCGACCGGGCCGTGCTGAACTGGGACGTCTCGCAGGGCCAGCCGTCGATCGACGCGGCGAAGAGTCTGTTCGACCGCATCAACTCGGCGAACAAGACCGTCTACCGGTACGACCTGTTCGGTGACACCCGCGTGTTCGAGAACCGGTTCACCTACCACCCGCTGGGCGGCCTGGTGCTCGGCAAGGCCACCGACCTGTACGGCCGGGTGAAGGGCTACCGCAACCTCTACGTCACCGACGGCTCGCTGATCCCGGGCAGCACGGGCGTGAACCCGTTCGTCACGATCACCGCGCTGGCCGAGCGCAACATCGCGCGCGTGCTGGCGGAGGACTTCTAACCCGCGCGCAGTGTCTCGTAGTGGGCGATGCAGTCCGCGTAGGCGGGCAGCAGCCCGCTGTCGGCGGCCTCGGCGAGCGCCGGGGCCGCCGCGTCCTTTTCGGACAGGATCGGGGTCAGGTCCGCGGGCCAGGGCAGGTCGAGCGCGGGATCCATCGGGTCGATCCCGTGCTCGCCCGACGGGTTGTACCCGGTCGAGCACAGGTAGGCCATCACCGTGTCGTCCTCGAGCGCCACGAACGCGTGCCCGAGCCCCTCGGCGAGGTAGACGGCCCGGTAGTCGACCGAGTCGAGCCGCACCGCGTCCCACGCGCCGAACGTCGGCGAACCGACCCGCACGTCCACGACGACGTCGAGGAGGGCGCCCCGCGGGCAGTAGACGTATTTCGCCTGCCCGGGCGGGGTGTCGGCGAAGTGCACGCCCCGGATGGTGCCGCGGCGGGAGACGCTGTGGTTGGTCTGGGCGACCCGCATCGCGTGGCCGGTGGCCTCCACCAGTGCGGCTTCCTGGAACGGTGCCACGAACAGACCGCGGTGGTCGGGGAAGGCGCGCGGGGTGAACTCGTAGGAGTCGGCAACGGCGAGGGGGCGGACCTGCATACCCCGAATCTAGAGCCCGCGCCGATCGGGACGCGGGGCGGTCCGCTGATCAACCAAGCCGGACGGTCGTCTTGCTATCACCCCGATGACCTCCCCTTTTTGTGACATCAACCGCACCTTGGCACCCCTACCGGTGCGGAGCCTGCAACACTGGGGGGACCGCCGCGTCCGCGGCCGTCGCCTCACCAAGGGCTTCGCACGGCCGAGACGGACGCCGAGCCGGTTGCCGGCGCCACCGCGCCCTGGGCCACCGCGCTGCGTGATCAAGCCGCTGGGGGTGGGGGAAGTGTCCCCGCACACGGTCCCGGGAGGGATTTCTTTTCATGACTTACGCTCAGACCTCTGGTACGAGGGCAGGAACATCGATGGACGACGAGGTCAGCAAGAGCACGGCGGCGGAGACGGCGCCGCCGACGGGCACCGACACCACGCCGGTGACCGACGACGAGATCTTCCGCGGCCACGAGGGCGGCAAGCTCTCGGTGGCCGCCACGCGCCCCATCTCGCAACCGCGTGACCTGTCCATCGCCTACACCCCCGGCGTGGCCAAGGCCAGCCGCGCCATCGCCGAGGACGTCGAGCTGGCCCAGCGCTACACGTGGGCGCACCGGCTGGTGGCCGTCGTCAGCGACGGCACCGCGGTGCTCGGCCTCGGCGACATCGGCGCGAGCGCGTCGCTGCCGGTCATGGAGGGCAAGGCGGTGCTCTTCAAGACCTTCGGCGGGCTGGATTCGATCCCGCTGGTGCTGGACACCAAGGACGTCGACGAGATCGTCGAGACGCTGGTGCGGCTGCGCCCGTCCTTCGGCGCGGTGAACCTCGAGGACATCTCGGCGCCGCGCTGCTTCGAGCTGGAGGACAAGCTCAAGGAGGCGCTGGACTGCCCGGTCATGCACGATGACCAGCACGGCACGGCGATCGTGACGCTGGCCGCGCTGCGCGGGGCGAACCTGGTGCTCGACCGCGACATCGCGCAGCAGCGGGTGGTCATCTCCGGTGCGGGTGCGGCGGGTGTCGCGTGCGCGAAGATCCTGCGGGAGGCCGGCGTCGCGGACGTGACGGTGCTGGACTCGCGTGGCATCATCCACACGGGCCGGGACGGGCTGAACCCGATCAAGGAGAAGCTGGCCGAGACGACGAACTCGGCGGGTCTGCACGGTGGGCTGGCCGATGCGCTGCGCGGCGCCGACGTCTTCCTCGGGCTGTCCGGTTCGACGATCGACCCGGCGCTGCTCGGCGAGATGGCCGACGACCCGATCGTGTTCGCGCTGTCCAACCCGGACCCGGAGGTCCACCCGGACGCCGCCGCCGAGCACGCGGCGATCGTCGCAACCGGACGCAGCGACTTCCCGAACCAGATCAACAACGTGCTGGCGTTCCCGGGGGTGTTCCGCGGCGCGCTGGACGCCGGTGCGCGGGCGATCACCGAGAACATGAAGCTCGCCGCGGCCGACGCGATCGTCGCGGTGGCACAGGACGACCTGGGCCCGGACCGGATCGTGCCGAGCCCGCTCGACCCGCGGGTCGCGCCGGCGGTCGCCGCGGCTGTGGCGAAAGTGGCGGTCGAGGACGGCGTCACGGGCTAAGCTGGAGCTTCCCGGGGCGCGGCGGACGCGTCCCCGGGGAGGCTTCCTGGGAGGGCGTGTTGATCGAGTTCGACGGCGTGACCAAGCGCTACCCGGACGGCACGCTCGCCGTCGACGGTCTGAGCCTGACGGTGGACGAGGGCACCATCACGGTGTTCGTCGGGCCGTCGGGCTGCGGGAAGACGACGTCACTGCGGATGATCAACCGCATGGTCGAGCCCACCGCAGGCCGTGTTCTGCTGGACGGCAAGGACATCCGCGAGTCCGATCCGCCGGAGCTGCGCCGCGGGATCGGGTACGTCATCCAGAACGCGGGGCTGTTCCCGCACCGCACCGTGCTCGACAACGTCGCGACGGTGCCGGTGCTGGCCGGCTGGGGCAAGCGCAAGGCCCGCGACCGCGCCGCGGAGCTGCTGGAGATCGTCGGTCTGCCGCCGGACCTGGGAAAGCGTTATCCGGCGCAGCTGTCCGGGGGGCAGCGGCAGCGCGTCGGCGTGGCCCGCGCGCTCGCGGCGGACGCCCCGGTGTTGCTGATGGACGAGCCGTTCTCGGCGGTGGACCCCATCGTGCGCGAGGGGTTGCAGGACGAGCTGCTGCGGCTGCAGTCGCAGCTGGGCAAGACCATTGTGTTCGTCACCCACGACATCGATGAGGCGGTGCGCCTCGGCGACAAGGTGGCTGTGATGCGGGTGGGCGGGAAGCTCGCCCAGTACGGCACGCCCGCCGAGGTGCTGCGCCACCCGGTGGACGATTTCGTGGCATCCTTCATCGGCCGCGATCGCGGCTACCGTGGACTGTCGTTCGTGGACTCCACGGACGTCGAGGTGCGCGACGTCGCCACCGTCGCCCTGGGCGATGCGCTCCCCAGCGCGACGGAGGAGTGGCTGCTGGCGGTCAACGACTCGGGCCAGCCCCGCGGCTGGCTCGCCCCGGGATCCACAGTGGATGGACCGTTGGGTGAGGAGAGCCTGGTGGCGGGCGGTTCGCTGTACCAGCGCGGCAGCGCGGTGCGCGGGGCTCTCGACGCGGCGCTCTCGTCGCCCGCCGGACTGGGCGTCGTGGTCGACGGCAACGGCAAGGCCGTGGGAGCGGTGACGGCGCGGCAGGTGCTCGACGCGATCGAAGGCGCAGGCCGGGAGCGCAACTGAGCGCGGAAGGCGCCTGGACCACCTGGCGAAGTCGCCACGGCGTCTTGTGCCACGACAAGGGGCGCCCTCCCCGAACCTCGGGGAGGGCGCCTTCTCGCTACGTCAGCTGAAGGCCTTCGCGATCAGTGCCTTCTGCTCCACCTCGTGGACCTTCGACGAGCCCGCCGACGGGGCGGCCATCGGCCGGCGCGACACCACGTCGAGCTTGCTGAAGACCTCCGGGAACGTCCGCGGCAGGTGCAGACCGAAGAACGGCCACGCCCCCTGGTTCTCCGGCTCCTCCTGGACCCAGACCACCTCGGCGCCGTTGTAACGCTCCACCGCGGCCTTGAGCTTCTTCTTCGGCAGCGGGTAGTACTGCTCGATCCGCACGATGGCGACGTCGTTCGCCTCGCGCTTGGTCCGCTCGGCCAGCAGCTCCCAGTACAGCTTGCCGGACGTGAGCAGCACCTTGCGGACCTTGCTCGGGTCCACCTGCTTGTCGTCGATGACCGACATGAACTTCGAGTCGCCCGTGAAGTCCTCCACCGGCGACGTCGCGGCCTTGTTGCGCAGCATCGACTTCGGGGTGAAGACGATCAGCGGCCGCTGGATGCCGTCCAGTGCGTGGCGGCGCAGCAGGTGGAAGTAGTTCGCCGGGGTGGACGGCACCGCGACGGTCATCGAGCCCTCGGCGCACAGCGCCAGGAACCGCTCGATGCGGCCCGACGTGTGGTCCGGGCCCTGGCCCTCGTGGCCGTGCGGCAGCAGCAGCACGACGTCCGAACGCTGGCCCCACTTGGCCTCACCGGACGAGATGTACTCGTCGATCACCGTCTGCGCGCCGTTGACGAAGTCACCGAACTGCGCTTCCCACAGCACGAGCGCGTCGCTGTTGGCCACTGAGTAGCCGTACTCGAAGCCCACGGCCGCGTACTCCGACAGCGCCGAGTCGTAGATCATCACCCGGCCCTGCTCGTCGGCCAGGTTCTGCAGCGGGGCGTACTCGCGGCCGGTCTTGCGGTCGATCAGCACCGAGTGCCGCTGCGTGAACGTGCCGCGACGCGAGTCCTGACCGGACAGCCGCACCAGGCGACCCTCGATCGCCAGCGAACCGAACGCGAGCAGCTCGCCGAACGCCCAGTCGATGCCGCCCTCGCGCGACATCTTCTGCCGGCGCTCCAGCACCGGCTTGACCCGCGGGTGCGGGGCGAAGCCCTCGGGGACGTTGCTGAACGCGTCGCCGATCCGCTGGATCACCTCGGCGGGCACGGCGGTCGGGACCTTCGCCGGCACCTGCTGCTCCTCCTCGACCGAGGGGCTCGGCGCGATCGGATGCTTCTCCAGCTCGCGGACCTCGTTGAAGACGTGCTCCAGCTGGCTCGAGAAGTCCCGCAGCGCGGCCTCGGCCTCCTCGACGGAGATGTCACCGCGCCCGATCAGCGACTCGGTGTAGGTCTTGCGCACCGAACGCTTCGCGTCGATGATGTCGTACATCGCCGGCTGCGTCATCGACGGGTCGTCGCCCTCGTTGTGGCCGCGGCGGCGGTAGCAGATCATGTCGATCACGACGTCCTTGTTGAACGCCTGGCGGTAGTCGACGGCCAGCTTGGCCACCCAGTGCGCCGCCTCGGGGTCGTCCCCGTTCACGTGGAAGATCGGGGCGCCGATCATCTTCGCCACGTCGGTCGCGTACTGCGAGGAGCGGGCGTGCTCCGGCGCGGTGGTGAAACCGACCTGGTTGTTGATGATGATGTGCACGGTGCCGCCGGTGCGGTAGCCGCGCAGCAGCGCGAGGTTCAGCGTCTCCGCCACGACACCCTGCCCGGCGAAGGCGGCGTCACCGTGCAGCAGCACGGGCAGCACCGAGAAGCCGCCGGTGTCGCTGTCGCCCTTGTCGAGAATGTCCTGCTTGGCGCGGACGATGCCCTCCAGGACCGGGTCGACGGTCTCCAGGTGCGACGGGTTGGACGCCAGCGACACCCTGGTCTCGCCATCGCCGAACATGCGGAAGTACTTGCCCTCTGCGCCCAGGTGGTACTTGACGTCGCCGGAGCCGTGCGCCTGGCCCGGGTCGAGGTTGCCCTCGAACTCCTGGAAGATCTGCGAGATCGGCTTGCCGACGATGTTGGCCAGCACGTTCAGGCGGCCGCGGTGCGGCATGCCGATGACGACCTCGTCGAGCTCGTGCTCGGCGGCCTTGTCCAGCACCGTGTCCAGCAGCGGGATGACGGTCTCGCCGCCCTCCAGCGAGAACCGCTTCTGCCCGACGTACTTTGTCTGCAGGAACGTCTCGAAGGCCTCGGCCGCGTTCAGCTTCGACAGGATGTACTTCTGGACGTTGGGGTCCGGCTTGGCGTGCGGGACCTCCACCCGGTCCTGGATCCAGCGGCGCTCCTCCGGGTCCAGGATGTGGGTGTACTCGACGCCGACGGTGCGGCAGTACGAGTCGCGCAGCACGCCCAGCACGTCCCGCAGCTTCATCTTCTGCTGGCCGGCGAACCCGCCGACCGCGAACTCGCGGTCGAGGTCCCACAGGGTCAGGCCGTGCGACAGGACGTCGAGGTCCTCGTGGCGGCGCTGGCGGTAGTTCAGCGGGTCGGTGTCGGCCATCAGGTGGCCGCGCATCCGGTAGGCGTCGATCAGCTCGAGCACGCGAGCGGTCTTGTCGATCTCGCCCTCGGGGATGTCGGACACCCAGCGGATCGGCTCGTAGGGCAGCCGCAGCGACGTGAAGATGTCGTCGTAGAAGCCGTCCTCGCCGAGCAGCAGCTCGTGGATGCGCTTGAGGAACTCGCCCGACTCCGCGCCCTGGATGATGCGGTGGTCGTAGGTCGAGGTCAGCGTCATGATCTTGCTGATGCCCAGCTTGACGAGGGTCTCCTCGCTGGTGCCCTCGAAGTGGGCCGGGTACTGCATGGCGCCGACGCCGATGATCGCACCCTGGCCGGCCTGCAGCCGGGGCACCGAGTGGTTCGTGCCGATGCCGCCCGGGTTCGTCAGCGAGATCGTGGTGCCGGAGAAGTCGTCGGCCGTGAGCTTGTTGTTGCGGGCCTTCTTGACGATCTCCTCGTAGGCCTGCCAGAACTGCCGGAACGTCATGTTCTCGCAGCCCTTGATGGACGCGACCACCAGCGAACGGCCGCCGTCCTTGCCTTTCATGTCGATGGCCAGGCCGAGGTTGACGTGTTCCGGCGTGACCGCGTGCGGCTTGCCGTCGACCACCGCGTAGTGGCGGTTCATGTTGGGGTAGTCCTGCAGCGCGCGCACCATCGCGTAGCCGATCAGGTGCGTGAACGAGATCTTCCCGCCGCGGGTCCGCTTGAGGTGGTTGTTGATGACGATGCGGTTGTCGGCCATCAGCTTGGCCGGGACCGCACGCACGCTGGTGGCGGTCGGCACCGTCAGCGACGCGTCCATGTTCTTCGCGATCGCGGCGGCCGCGCCACGCAGCTGCTTGCTCTCCTCACCCGCGCCTGCCTTGGCGGCGGCGGGCTTGCTCGGCGCCTGCGCGGCGGGCTTGGCGGCGGGGGCAGGGGTCTGCTTGGGGGCGTCCTGCTTGGGAGCGGCGGGCTTGGCCGGGGCAGTCGCAGCCTGGCTGACCTGGCCGTTGCCCGTCTTCGCGGGCTGCTCGCGGACGGGCGCGGGGGCCGCGTCCGGCTTCGACTCGGTGTTCTGCGTCGGCTTGAAGTCCGAGAAGAACTCGTGCCACGCGGCGTCTACTGAAGAGGGGTCGGCGAGGAACTGGTCGTACATCTCCTCGACGAGCCATTCGTTGGGGCCGAACTGTGACGCAGGGCTGCTGCTGGACACGGCAGGGACTCGCCTCTATCCATATCTCGATCTTGTTGTCCGTTTGATGCGCCTACCAGGCTAACCCCCTCGCCTCCGGCGGTGTGATCGAAGTGGCCGAAGTCCCTGACCTGCGCTTTGGGATTCCTCACTTAATCGGTCCAGGGCTCCTCCGGAGGTGTAGCGCACCTGCTGATAGCGACTACGGGGGCGGTGCGGAACCGGTACGGTCGCCGAGCCGTCTGCAGAAGAGGCGAAAGGGGGCTTCGGTGGCGGATCTGTCGGACATCGAGCGCATGGTCGACGACTGGGAGCGCAATGCGACCGAGAAGGCACAGCGCTTCGAGGCGATGCAGCACCAGGTGGAGCACATTTCGATCACTGAATCGGTGGCGAACGGCGCCGTCAGTGTCACTGTCGGTAGCAACGGGATTCCCACCGACGTCCGGATGACCGACGGGGTGCGCTCGATGAGCCCGGACGAGATCGCGGCGGGCGTGCTCAGCGCGATGCGCAAGGCGCAATCGAAGTACCCACAGGTCATCCAGGAGATCGTCGCCGAGACGGTGGGCGAGTCGGATAGCGCGGCGCAGCACATCGTGCAGACCGCGGTCGCGAACTTCCCGGAACCGCCCGCCGAGGAGGACGAGCCCCCGGCGCCGGGCCGCCAGCTGCGGATCAAGACCGAGGCCGACGACGAGGCCGACGACGAGCCACCGCATCGACAGCACCCGCAGCGCCGTCCGGTGGCGCCGCCGCGTCCGTCCCGCCCGGCGCGGGGCGCCGACCGGGACGGACGCGACGGCGATGACGGCGATGACGACTTCGGGGACCAGTCCTACCTGCGACGTGACTGAGGGGGAGTCATGACCGGTTTCGCACGAGGCGCCGCGGCGAGGGCGGGCGGTTCGGCCGCGCGCGGCGCCGCCGACGGCTACGAGGTGCTCACCGACGAGCTCGGTACGCACGCGGGCAAGGTCGATGGGCTGGCGGAGCGCTTGCAGACCGCAGTCGACGCAGCTCGCCAGGTGAGCATGGACAACAGTGCCTTCGGCGTGATCTGCCAGCCGTTCGCGCTGATGCTCGACCCGTTCGAGCGAATGGGTGTCCAAGCTCTCGAAGCGGCGAAGGAGTCGGTCAGCGGCACCGCGGGCAGCGTCCGCACGGCCGCCACGAAGTACGAGGGCCAGGACGAGGGCACCGCGCAGGCGGTCAAGACCATGGGCGAGCCGTTGTCATGAGCACTCCACTGGTCGCGCAGGCGCAGTCGACGACGACCGGGGTGACCGGGATCGGGTTGCTGGAGTCGGCGCAGGACCTGTCCAACGGGGTGAAGGACGGGTCGTGGGTCGAGGGCGGGCTCGGCGCTCTGGGGACCGGGCTCGAGGTCCTGTCGATGGTGATCGATCCGTTGGGGACGTTGGCGCAGTACGGCGTGGCGTGGTTGATCGAGCACGTGCGGCCGTTGAAGGAGGCGCTGGATTGGCTGGCGGGGGACCCGCCGGTGATCCAGTCGTTCTCCGAGACGTGGGCGAATGTGGCGGCGGAGGTCGGCGCGCTCGCCGGGGACCTGGGCAACGAGGTGAAGAACGGGACCGCCGGGTGGTCGGGTGACGCGGCGGAGACGTACCGGGGCGCGGGGGCCGAGCAGGCGGAGGCGCTGGCAGGGGCGGCGTCGCTGGCTGACGGGATCTCGACCGGTGTGATGATCATGGGCACGGTCGTGGCGTTCGTGCGTGAGATGGTGCGCGACATCGTGGCCGAGCTGGTCGGGAAGCTGATCACGTGGGCGCTGGAGGCGGCGTGCACGCTGGGGTTCGCGACGCCGTTGATCGCGGCGCAGGCGACGACGGCGATCTCGTCGGCGGTGACGCGGATTTCGGAGTTCGTGCGCAAGCTGGTCAAGACGGTGGGCAACGTGTCGCCGCGGCTCGGCCGGATCATCGAGAAGCTGGACGAGATCGTCCAGTCGCTGCGGCGGTTGGGGCGCAAGCTGGGGGGCGGTGACGGGACCACCCCGTCGGCGGCGCACGGGGGCGGCGGCAAGGTCGACACGCCCGACGTCGGGGACGCGACCACTCCCTCCGGGACCCACGCGCCTGACGGGGGAGACGTCCCCAGCGGGCGTGCCGATGGCACGTCGCCCTCGAGCACCGATTCACCGAACCGGCCCGCGAGCGAGGCGGACACCAAGACACCGCAGGATTCGCGGACCAAGTGCAACGACCCGATCGACGTCGCGACCGGGGAGATGATTCTGCCGCAGGTCGATCTCGAACTCGGTGGTGAGCTGCCGCTCGTGCTCTCCCGCACCCACGTGTCGTCCTACCGCGCCGGGCGCTCTTTCGGACCCAGCTGGGCATCGACGGTCGACCAGCGCCTGGAGTTCGATCAGCGCGGTGTCCTGTTCCTGTCCGAGGACGGAATGATCCTGTCCTACGTGTCGCCCGCGGATGACGGAACCCCGGTCTACCCGTCTCTCGGACCGCGCTGGCCGCTGTCGCGCAGCGCGGACGGGTTCGTGATCGCGCAGCCGGAATCGGGCCGTCACCTGCACTTCAGCGTGAGCGGGGCGGAGGCGCCGCTCGTCGCCATCACCGACCGCAACGCCAACCGGATCGACTTCCTCCGCGAATCCGACGGCACAGTGCACTCGGTTGCGCACTCCGGCGGGTACCGGGTGCACGTCGAGTCCGAGGACGGGTTGATCACGCGACTGCGCCTGGCGGGAGGGCAGAGCGATGTCGCGCTCACGTCCTACTGGTACGAGTCGCGCAACCTCGTCGAGGTGCGCAACTCGTCGGGTGCGCCCCTCGTCTTCTCCTACGACGACGCCGGACGGATCACCAGGTGGGAGGATCGCAACGGGCGGTGGTACCGGTACCTCTACGACGAGGTGGGACGCTGTGTTGCCAACGAGGGCTCGGGCGGGTTCCTCAACGGGACGTTCAGCTACGAGCACCGGCTGACCCGCTTCACCGACGCACTCGGTCACACGACCACTTTCGAGTTCAACGACCTGAACCAGCTCGTTCGCGAACTCGATCCGCTCGGCAACGAGATCCGCCGGAGCTGGGACCGTTTCGACCGGCTGCTCACCGAGACCGATCCGCTCGGCCGCACGACGACGAACGAGTACGACGACAACGGCAACCTGATCGCGGTCATCAGGCCGGACGGGTCACGACGCGAAGCGGAGTACAACGAGT
>Ga0164243_10012243_pt1 | contig 12171 bp, 10 predicted proteins | sample OricompcompostOP_FD_108781 | JGI IMG/M metagenome (GOLD analysis project Ga0164243, IMG submission 108781) | Organic Plus compost microbial communities from Emeryville, California, USA - Original compost - Organic plus compost (OP) | ecosystem: Engineered > Solid waste > Mixed feedstock >...
CTGGCCTACCTGGTCGGCAGCGGGGTCGTGAGGCTGCCGGCCGGCATCCGTACCGTGATCATCGGCGGTGAGGCCGCCCAGCCGGCCCGGGTCGCGTCGTGGCTGTCGGCCGTGCCCGCGACGGTGCGGCTCATCAACTCCTACGGCCCCACCGAGGCGACCGTGGTCGCCACGGCCGCAGACCTGAACACGTCCGAGGTGACCATCGGGCTTCCCCTGCCCGGCGTGCGGGCCGCGATCGTCGGCGGCGAGCTCTACCTGGCCGGCGCCCTCGCCGACGGCTACCACAACCGGCCCGAGCTCACCGCGCAGCGCTTCGTCACCCTTGACGGCACACGCGCCTACCGCACCGGTGACCTGGTAAGCCGGGCCGGCGACGGCCAACTCGTGTTCGTCGGCCGCGCCGACGACGAACTGAAGCTCAGCGGGCACCGCGTCGACCCGGCGGACATCGAGTCGACGTTGCTCGACGATCCGGCGGTCCGCGACGCCGCCGTGGTCGCCCGTCCCACGGCGACGGGCACAGCCCGGCTCGTCGCATTCGTGGCGCCGCGGGTTCCGGAAGGCCTGCGGGCGCGGGTCGCGGCGGCCCTGCCCCCGCCGATGGTCCCCGCGGAGTTCGTCGCCGTGCCGGCGATCCCGCGCACGGCCAACAACAAGGTCGACCGGGCGGCGCTGCGCGAGCGCGCCGACCCCGCGCCGGTCGCCGAGGCCAGCGGCACCGCGCGGGTGGTGCTCGACGTGTGGGCCGCGGTCTTCGGCACCCCGCCGGCGTCCCTCGACGACGACCTTTTCGACCTCGGTGGCCAGTCGCTGCATACGATCCAGCTCGCCACCCGGCTCACCGCGGCCCTCGGCCGTGAGGTCACCGTCGGGACGGTGTTCCGGCACCCGACGGTCAACGGGCTCGCCGCCGCCATCGACGGAACGGTCGTTCCGGCCGGGGTCCGCTCCGACGAGGACGCCGTGCTCCCGGCGGACATCCGCCCAGGTCCCGGGCCCGCGCGGACCGCGGCCGGCGCCCGCACCGTCCTGCTGACCGGCGCCACCGGGTTCGTCGGTCGCTACGTGCTGCGCGAGCTGCTGACCACCACCGACGTCCGGGTGGTGTGCCCGGTCCGCGCCGCCGACGCGCAAGCCGCGACGTCGCGGCTGCACGGCGTGCTCCCGGCCGCCCTGCACGACCGGGTCCGCGCCGTGCCGGCCGACCTCAGCCGCCCCCTCTTCGGCCTCGACCCGGCCCGGTTCGCCGCGCTCGCCGCCGAGGTCGACGCCGTGTACCACCTCGCCGCGCAGGTCAGCCTCGCACTGGGCTACGACAGCGCCCGCGCGGCCAATGTCGTCGGGACCCGCGAGGTTCTGCGGTTGGCGACCACGGGGCGCCCGTCCGCTGTCCATCACGTCTCCACGATCGCCGTCACCGCGCCGGGGCCCGGCTACGTGCACACCAAGCGGATAGCCGAACAACTGGTGACCGAGGCGGGACGACGAGGGTTGCCGGTGGCCATCTACCGCCTCGGCCGCGTCGCCGGGCCGAGCGACGGCTCCGCGATCAACCCCGACGACCTCATCTGGCGAGTGCTGCGGGCCGGGGTCGACCTGTCGATCCTGCCCGACCTGCGGATCGCCGAGCCGTGGACGCCCGTTGACTGGGTCGCGAAAACGCTGGTCTCGTCGGCCCGCGACGCGGGCGCCGCCCCGGACGCACCAGTCCGCACGGTGCTGCCGGCCCGTCCGACGAGCCTGCCCGAGGTCTTCGACTGCGTGGCTGACTTCGGCTTCGCCCTGCCCCGGTTACCGGCCGGCGACTGGGCCTCCGTGGCGCAACGGCACCCGGTGCACGCGGCGGTCGCGGTGCCGTTCGCCGCCGTCGGGTCGGCGCTGCCGATGGACGGCGTATACACGGTCCACCCGGGAGAGCCGGGCTCGGACTGCCCACCGGTGGACCGCGCGTTGGTCTACCGCTACCTGGAGACAGCCGTCGCCACGGGCGTCCTTCCGGCACCCCGATGACGCCCATCGCGCAGGCCTGCACCATCAGGTGCTGCTGCAGACCACCTTCGCCGGTCAGTCGCAGGCCCGCGGCGCGGGCCTCGACCAGCCGGCCGACCAGCTCAGCATGCACACCCTCCGGCGTCGCCGCCGGAATCTTCTTCTGGGCCACCGCGGCAGTGTCCACGCCGGCATCTCGGTCCTCTCGGAACGGTTGGTCAGGTGCCTTGTAGATCCAGAGTTGGACGCTCCGGACGACCAAACGGTCTCCATCGACAGTCCCTGGCAGGCGTGTCACAGCAGCCCGCTCGCCGTCACGGGGCTGCGCCACGTGCAGATCGGCGGTCAGGTATCGGCGGCAGTGTCCGGAGCGGGTGGGTCGGGTCTGCGAGCAGGTGTGGGTCGACGGCGACGCCGCGTTCTACGAGCAGCCTGCCCTGCGAGAAGTCGGCCGCGGTGTTGACGCAGTCGAGCGCGACGAGCCGGCCGTCGCGCAGGTAGCCGACGGTGAACGCGCCGCTGTCGGGATCGCCGCGGACCACGTCCCGGTCGTAGCCGGTGAGCAGGCCGGCGGTCTTGAACTTGACGTCGTACTGGTTGGACCAGAACCACGGGACCGCACCGTGCTGCTGGGGTGTGCCGAGGATGTCGGCGGCGGCGATCCTCGCGTGCTCGGTGGCGTTCTGCACGCATTCCAGGCGTATCCGTGCGCCGGCCGCGAAGCGGTTCGGATGGCTGGCGCAGTCACCGATGGCCGAGATGTCCGGGGCGGTGGTGCGGCAGCGCTCGTCGACCTCCACGCCGTTGCCGCAGGCGAGGCCCGCGGCGGCGAGCGGTTCGATGTTCGGGACCAGGCCGACGCCGACGATAACGAGGTCGGCGGGGAGCTCCTCGCCGGTGGTGAGGGCGACGGAGCGCACGCGGCCGCCGGTGCCGCGAAGCTCTGTCACGCCGGCGCCGAGGCGCACGTCGACCCCCGCGGCACGGTGGAGCCGCAGGAAGTGTGCGGAGACGACCGGCGACGTGACGCGGGCCAGCAGCCGCGGCTGCTGCTCCACGACGGTGACCGCGACGCCGAGCTTGCGGAACGCGGCCGCCGTCTCCAGCCCGATGTAACCGCCGCCGATGACGACCGCAGCGCGTGCCGTGGACAGCTCGGCTCGGACCGCGTTGGCGTCGGCGAGCGTGCGGACGCTGTGCACCCCGGCCAGGTGCTGGCCGGGAACGGGCAGCTCGCGGGCTCGGCCGCCCGCGGCCCAGACCAGCCGGCGATAGCCGATCGGTTCTCCGTCGGCGGTGACGACGCACCGCCGCTCGGGCAGCACCCGCGTGACCCGCCGGCCGAGCAGCAGCTCGACCGGCGAGGTCGCCCAGTACGTCGCGGGACGGAAGGCGATGTCGTCGAACGTCTCCGCACCGAGCAGGTAGCCCTTGGAGAGCGGGGGTCGTTCGTAGGGCGCCGCCAGCTCGGCACCGAGCAGCGCGACGGATCCGGCGTATCCCGACTTGACCAGGGAGGTTGCCAGGTGGACCCCGCCGTGCCCGGCCCCGACCACCACGACGTCGTACACCCGCTGCGGGTTCACTGGGGCACCGTGACCCGGAGGCCGTCGAGGTCGTCGCGGAAGACCAGCTGGCAGCTCAGCCGGCTGGTCGGCCGGGGCCCGTCGACGACGTCGATCATGTCCGCCTCGTCGTGGGAGCGTTCCGGCAGTCGGTCCGCCCACGCGGGATCGACGTAGACGTGGCAGGTGCCGCAGTTCATCTCGCCACCGCACTCGGCATCGATGCCGGGGATGTCGTTGTTGACGGCCAGTTGCATCACGGACTGGCCGTCGACCCCGTCGACCTTGCGCTCCACGCCGCGCAGATCGATGAAGGTGATGGTCGACATGGATGCCTCTCGGTTGTCGCGAGTCAGAGGGTGCGTGCCAGCGGCGCGACGCTCGTGGCGGCGCCCCGAGGGGCGCGCCGGCTGAGCAGCCACACCACGCCGACCGCGACGGCGCCGGCCAGGTAGCAGGCGGCGCCGACGTAGATCGCGCCGACATACGCGTCGGTGGCGTCACGGACCAGGCCGAAGGTGTACGAGACGGCGACGGTCCCGATCCCGCTCATCGTGAAGCAGAGCGCGTAGAGCGTGCCGAAATGCTTACGGCCGTAGTCCCTGAGCATGAAATAGGCGACGATGTCGCCTTCGGCGCCCTGACTGAACGCGACCAGGAGAGCGGCGATCCCGATGACCGCGACGGGGAACAGCCCGATGTCGGTCAGGGTCAACGCACCGATCGCGGACAGGAAGAAGATGCCGGCCGCGACCTTGTATCGCGACACCACGTCGAGCAGGGCGCCGGCGCCGAGGCGACCGGCGATCACGCCAGCGCTGAACAGCGTCGTGATGGAGGTGGCGGTGGCGACGTCGAGGCCGCCGTCGAGCAGGATCGGTTGCATGTTCGCGAGGAACGCGTTCGCGCCGCCGGTCACCAGCAGCACCGACAGCGCGAGAAACCAGAACCGGGCGGAGCGGAGGGCGTTGGACACCGTCCGGTCGTCGCCGGCGGTGGCTTCCGTCTCTTCGACCTTGTGCACCGGCGCGGCCGGGACCTTGATGCCGATCAGCGCCGCGGGTATGGCGACCACCAGCGCGAAGCCGGCCAGGACGAGGTAGCCGGCGCGCCAGTCCACGTTGTAGATGACCAGCGACACCAGCGGGATCGCCAGGAACGGCATGGCCGCACCACCCGCGCCGACGACGCCGAACGCCTTTCCGGCGCTCCTGTCGAACCAGGCCGCGACGGCGCGGTTGTAGGGGATGGCGAAGGCGAACGAGCCGAAGAAGCCCATGAAAGCGGCGAGCCCGTAGTAGGTGGCCAGGTTGAGCGGCAGCGTCGCGAAAAGGACCAGAACCGCGATATAGGGTACGAGGCCGACGAGCACGGTGATCTTCACGCCGCGCCGGTCGGCGAGCCGCCCGGCCAGCGGCCCGAACAGCGCGAAGAGCAGCGACAGCATGGGCGAGATGAGCACCTGGGTGGTGCTCCACCCGGTCGCCGCGATGGTCGGCTTGATGAAGAGGCTCGCGGTGGTCAGGAAGAGCACGGAGCCCGCGCCATAGCCGAGCGCGGCCGAGACGGCGGTGCGGCCGCCCCGGCGCCACTCGGCGCGTTCGGTGACCGGAGCCGGGGCCGCGGTCGCTGCGGTGGGGGTCATTCCCTTGTCCTAACGCCGAGCCGGTCAGACGCGGGCCGGCACGCGGGGGGTGAAGCGGACGGGCAGTCGCTTGAGGCCGGTGGTGTTGTCGGAGGCGACCCATTCGGCATCGCCGGCCGGCGCCAGGTCGGGGAATGCCGCGAAGATCTTCTGCAGCAACACCTGCAGCTCGAGGCGGGCGACATTGCGGCCGAGGCAGATGTGTTCGCCGTCGCCGAAGCCGAGGTGCTTGTTGGGGCTGCGCAGGATGTCGAACCGCTGCGGGTCGTCGAACACGTCCTCGTCGCGGTTGGCCGAGACGATCCAGCCGACGATCCAGTCGCCCTTCCTGATCTGCCTGCCGCCGAGCTCTGTGTCGGCCGTGGCGACCCGCAGCCGGTTCTTCGACGGGGTGACCCAGCGGATGATCTCCTCGACCGCGCTCCTGGCGACGGACGGGTCGTCGTGGAGCAGCCGCGCCTGCTCGGGGCGCGCCATGAGCTCCATGATGCCGATGGCGGCGGCGTTGCGGGTGGTCTCCAGACCGCCGGCGACCACGGAGAACGCCATCCAGCCGGCGTCGCGTTCGTCGAGCGGTCGGCCCTCGACCTCGATGTTGGCGATCAGGCTGGCGAAGTCGCCGGTGGGCTGCGCGCGGCGCGACATCGTGTGTGCGGACACGTAGTCGTAGAGCGCCGCCGACGCCTCGACGACGGCCCGGGTCGGGTCCATGCCGTCCGCCAGGAACTCCGGGTCCTGTGGATGGAGCATCGTGAGCGTGATCTTGCGAAGCTTCGCCCAGTCGTCCGTCGGCACGCCCATCATCGACAGGAACAGGTTGACCGGAAGCTGGGCCGCGATGTCCTCGACCAGGTCGGCATGGCCGGTCGGGCCGATCCGGGCGATGATGTCGTCGACGATCGCGTCGCAGGCGTCGTGCATCCGGGCGACCGCGGGCACGCTGAAGTGCTTGTTGAACGGGCGCCGCTTCCGTAGGTGCGCGGGCGGGTCGGCGACGACGAGCTGCACGTCGTAGCCGAGCTTGTAGCGCTCCTCCGCGGTGAGGTCACGCCCCTCGGGCGGCAGGTGCGTCCCGGCCGCGTTGCTGAACAGGTCCGGCTCGTCGAGCAGGCGTAGACAGTCCTCGTACCGGGTCACCGACCAGTAGCCGCGGGAGTAGCTGCCCGTCGTCCAATGCACCGGGTCTTCGCGGCGCAGCATCGTGAACAGTTCGTGGAAGTGCGGGCCGGCGAAGAACGCCGGGTCGGTGAGCTTCGCATCGACGTCGTTCCAGTCGACCATGGAGATCTCCTTCGGTGGTCAGTGGGCCGAGCTGGCGGGGTCCGGCACCGGCAGGTAGCCGGCGATCCAGGCGTCGGTGCGGGCGTGCAGGCCCTCGGCTGGCGCCGGATGGGTCAGGCAGTACGGGAGGTCGCGTTCCACCGCGACGGCGACCATCTCGCCGACGTCGTCCGGCTCGATGGCCCGCATGTGGGCCTGTTCCGGACCGCGCCGCACGTACGGCCGCACGTCACGCCCTTCGGAGCGGTCGGCCTCCGGGCGCAGCCGCTCGCTCGTCGCGATCCGGGTCGTGACCTGGCCCGGGTAGAGGACGGTGACGCCGAAGTCGTCGCCCTGGTCGACGAACTCCGCGCGCAACACGTCGGAGAGCCCGTCCACCGCTGCCTTGGAGGCGGTGTACATCGCATGCCCGGGCGTCTCGTACAGGGTCGCCATCGACGAGGTGTTGACGATGTGCTTGTGGCCGCTCTGCGCCCGCATGCGCGGCACGAACGCCTGCAGGCCGTTGACCACACCGAAGTAGTTGACCTCCATCATCCAGCGGAAGTCGGCCTCGCCCGCGTCCCACACCGCGCGGAACGGGCGCATCGTGACACCGGCGTTGTTGCACAACAGGTCGACGCGGCCGAACTCGCCGAAGGCACGATCGGCGAGGCCGGCGACCGACGGCTGGTCGCTGACGTCGGTCCGCACGGCGATGGCCGCGCCGCCGTCGGCGGCGATCTCCGCGGCGACCGCGTCCGCGACCTCGGCCTCGATGTCCGCGACGACGACCCGGGCGCCCCGACGCGCCGCCGACCGGGCGATCGCGCGGCCGATGCCGCTCCCGCCGCCGGTGACGACCGCGACCGCCCCGGCCCATCGAAATGTGGTCATGGCTCCCTCGTTCTGCGATTGGGGGGTTCACATTTCCCGTCTGTGAACGGACGATGACCTACACCCGCTGAATACGTCCAATGCAATGTTCAGACGCTCAACATGCACGCCACGCATACGCGGTGGCGCGCGGAGGAGGCAGGCGACCGTGTTGATCTGGGGCGTGAAGGAAAGCTTCCGCAACTACGTGAAGGGGTCGGGCGGCACGATCGACGTGGCGTCGCCGGCCCGGAGCGAGGCCGACCGCTTCGCGTTCCCATTCGCCGGATCCGTCGACGGGGAGCTGCGGTACGCCGGCGAGGTGCGCTTCGCGGCGCACGGCGGGATGCTCTCGGTCGCGATCATCGACCCGTGGATCGTCTTCGGGCCGGAGGAGGCGGCGTTGACGGTCGTCGACACCGACTATCTGCCCGACCGGTCCAGGCGGCTGCCGATCGCCCGGATCGACACCCGCGAGCCGCGGGCCGGCGCTTCCGTCGAAGCGGCGGTCGCGCTGACCGTCCAGGGGTCCCGGCTGCTCGGCGACGTGTACGCGCCACACACCGCGCTCGACCCGGTCGTCTTCGCCATCCCGGCGGAGGGGTCGCCGTGATCGACCTGCACAAGCTCCGTCACTTCGTGGTGCTGGCCCGCACGGGCAGCTTCGTCAAGGCCGCCGAGCAGCTCCATCTGTCGCAGCCGGCGCTGAGCCGCAGCATCCAGTCGCTGGAGCGCCAGCACCACGTCGCCCTCTTCGACCGCAGCCGGTCCGGCGTGTTCCTGACGGCGATCGGCCGGCAGATGCTCGCCCGGGCCGAGGATCTGATCTTCAACGCCAACTCGCTGGAGCACAGTCTCGGCGGCGCCGCGGCCGGGGTCAGCGGCTTCGTCAGCTTCGGCATCGGCCCCAACGCTGGCAGCGTGATCCTGCCGTCGCTGCTCCGGTCGGTGCTGCGCGACTATCCGCAGATCCGGGTGCGGGTCGTGACGGAGCCCGTGGCCACGATGGTGCAACAGCTCGTCGACTCCGAGATCGAGTTCTTCATCGGCCGGCACGACCCCGTCTACACACCCGAACGCGTGCGCGTCGAGCCGTTGTGGATGGCCGGCCCGTCGTATCTCGTCCGGCGCGGACACCCCCTCCTCGACCTCGACAGCGTTCCGCTCGAGGCGCTCCAGGCATATCCCCGCCTTGCGCCGACGGCGTGGAACGAGACGTTCGCGCACACAGTCCCGGAGGAGGCCCGCGGCTGGATCTGTTCCACGCTGGAGATGGACAACTTCGAGCTGCTGGCTGACGTGGCGATCGACACCGACGCCGTGCTCATCAGCTATCTCTGGAACCGCCGGGAAGGGCTCGTCCACCTACGGATGCGGCCGTCGACGTCCGCGCCGCGCGACGCGGTCGTCGGGCTCTTCACCATGAAGGCCCGCAGCCTTTCACCGGCCTCCAGCGCGGTCATGGCGATCCTGCTCGACGTCGCGCGGCGTACCGTCGGGGCCGCTCCGGATATTGAAAGCGCGTCGCATGCGTGACGCGCATCGCCGGCGGGCGCGGTCCGCATTGGACACGACGCCGCGGGCTTGGCTTCACTGAGCCCGTGACGAAGAAGACGACACAGCTACGCCGCATCTTCGAGCGGCCGGGCACGACGCTCATGCCGTTCGCCGTGCTGCCCATCCACGCGCAGATGGCCCAGCGGGCCGGGTTCGAGGCATTCGAGGTCTCCGGCGGCATGACGTCGTGGTGGGTCGGTGGCCGCGCCGACGCCGGTCTGATGACCATGACAGAGATCGTCCAACACGCGGCCACCGTCGCCCATTCCGTCGACATCCCTGTCTACTGCGACGCCGACACCGGCTACGGCAGCGCGGTCAACACCTGGCGCACCACGCAGGAGTTCATCCGCGCCGGGGTGGCGGGCATCCACATCGAAGACCAGTTCGAGCCGAAGAAGGCCGGCGGCCAGGCCGGCATCAGGCTCGTCTCCGACGAGGAGGCCGTCGGACGGCTGCGGGCCGCCGCCGACGCCCGCGACGAGCTCGACCCCGACTTCGTCGTCGTCGCCCGGACCGACGGCTACGCGGCCGAGGGCGGCAGCCTCGACGAGGCCATCCGCCGCGGCAACCTCTACAGCCGCGAGGCGGGCGCCGACGTCATCTTCTACGAAGGGCTGCGTTCCTGGCAGGAGGTGCGCCGGGCGCTGGCCGAGACGGACGGGCCGGCGTACGCGATCGCGAGCCGCCACGCCGGGCCACACCCGTCGCTGGCCGAGCTGAGCGAGATGGGGCAGACCATCAACGTGGTGCCCTTCCTGCTGCCCGGCGTGCAGGAGGTGTGGAACCTGCTGCTCGAGATCCGCGACAGCGGCGAGATGCGGGCTTACGACGACTATCTCGCGGCCGCGTTCGCTCGGCAGGGCACCGAACGGTTCGTCGGCTACGGCGACACCTTCATCTCGCCCGACTACGACGACGTACGCCGTTGGGAAGCAAAGTATCTACCGGCTGACCAGCAACGCGACTACGAGAACACCGTGCACGACTGAGAGGCCGCAGGCCTGCGCGCGCCAAAGGGCAGGAGCTGGCGGCCAACCCTGTGGCCGCGCTCGCGGTCTGCCGGCCGGCAGGTCCGGATCCCCGGGACGGTCCGCCCGGCCCCCGCCGGCGACTTCCCCGCGCGAGGGACGTCGGCCCGCGCCGAGGCCCTTCTGGCCCTGATGAGCTTGGTCAGGGTGCCGCGTCGACGTAGACGAAGGCGCGGGCGCCTGAGGTGAGGACGACGGCGACGCGGTGGTAGTCGTCGACCTCGTACTCGTCAGCGGCGGCCAGCTCCTCGTCGGTCACTTCGAGCACGGTGCCGGGTACCTGGTCGGTCGGGTTGCCGGTGGGTACGACGATGGGGTGGTTGGCCTGGCCGCTGACGGCAAGGACGTCCGGGTCGGTGATCACCACCGTCGTGGCCCGGTAGCCGGGAAGGGCGTCGGCGTGGCCGTCGAGCTCGCGGCCGAAGGTGGCACGTTGCACCGCCGGGTCCCGCAGCGTGCCGTAGGTGAAGAGCAGAGGCATACCGACGATCATCCCCGTTGTCGTCAGAATGGTGCCGATGAGGATCGACCGGGTCGAGCTGTGCGCGCCAGGCGTGTGGCTGCGGCCGCCGGACGTCGCACCTGTACGCGCTCCTCGCCAGCTAGCGAGCGGGGCGTGGCAGGTGGGTGCGGCCGCCGCCGTTGTAGACGACGGTGTCGGTGCGGGCACCGTACTCGCGGAAGGTGGCGAGGGCTTGTTCGCGTAGGACGTCGGTGTGCACGTCGATCCCGCGGGCGTGGAGTTGGTGTTTCCAGTCGGGGCGCATCGGTCCCTCGTCGAAGCCGGTGAGCGCTTCGACCTCGTCGCCTTCGCCGGCGATCACGAGCCGGGCGATGCCGGACCAGAGCACGGCGCCGTAGCACATGGCGCACGGCCGCCAGTTGACCGCGAGCTCGACCGCGGGGTGGTCGGGCCCGCCGAGGTTCCAGGTGCCCCGGCCGGCCTGCGCCAGACAGAGGGCGACGACCTCGGCGTGGAGGCTGGACAGGCCGCTGGCCAGGACAAGGTTGACCCCGACCGAGAGCACCGCGCCGGTGGCCGCGTCGGTGACGAGGGCGGCGAACGGCCCGCCTGTCCCTTCGCGGTGGTTGCGGTCGGCGAGGCGGTGGACCAGCCGCATCCGGCTCTCGACGTCGGCCAGGACCGGGTCGGTGCCGGCGACCTCGTCGGCCACCCAGTCCGGCAGCTGTGCCTCGAAGCGCGTCGCGTCCAGCTTCATCAGCCCGTACCCCTCTATGCGGTGAAGAAGTGGCTCAGGCCGAGGCTGCGCAGACCGCGCCGGTACGCGACCGAGCTGCGGTCCGCGGCGATGTTGACCTCGATGCGTGGGTCGAGCGGGAGGTTCTCCGGCTTCTGCGCCTCGACGACCCGCCGGTCCTCTTCGAAGACGCGCAGGTTGAAGTCGAAGATCTCCTGATCGGGTTGGGTGGTGTCGAAGTTCTTCGCGATCGGCGCGAACATCCGCGTCCGGCGGGCCGAGACCGGGCTGGCCGCGTTCATGATGCACAGCCGCCCGCCATCGGGGAAGTGGACCACGAGACTCGCGGTGAACGGCAGATGCAAGGCGAACCGGCGCAGCCACTGAAACCCCGGCGGCGCCTGATTCCCGCCGTGCGGGTAGTTACCCATCGCCGACCAGTAGTCGACGACGAAACCGTCGTCGGTCGCGACCGGGTTGTAGGCCGGCACCTCCGCCTGGTCCGGGTCGCCGAACGTGTCGACATGGACGAACCCGAAGTGCGCCACGTCGAGGAACCCTTCGACCTGACGCCCGGCGAACGCCGCCACGTCGAACGGGGGACACGTCACCCGCTGGAAGCCCGGCTCGTCCCAGCCCGGCATCGGCGGCACGCCCGCCCCGGAGCCCGGTCCCGCTTCCGGGGCCAGGCAGGTCCAGATCAGGCCGTACCGTTCGACGGCGGGGTAGGTCCGCAGCGTCATCCTCGCCGGGATCTTCGCCGCCGGGTGTGCGGGCACGGCGACGCAGACACCGCCGGCGCCGAACCGCAGCCCGTGATAGGCGCAGCCGATGGAGGTGCCGTCGCCGCCGCCCATCGACAACGGCACACCCCGGTGCGGGCACAGATCGTCGGCGACCACAATCTCGTCACCGGCCCGGTAGACGACCAGCGGCGCGTCCAACAGCGTCGCCGCCACCGGCGCGTCCCCGACATCGGCGCAGCGGGCCACCGGATACCAGGCGCGGGCCAGGATCGCCCAGTCGGACGGCTCGAACGTGCAGCC
>Ga0164243_10012244_pt1 | contig 12170 bp, 11 predicted proteins | sample OricompcompostOP_FD_108781 | JGI IMG/M metagenome (GOLD analysis project Ga0164243, IMG submission 108781) | Organic Plus compost microbial communities from Emeryville, California, USA - Original compost - Organic plus compost (OP) | ecosystem: Engineered > Solid waste > Mixed feedstock >...
AGCCCGAGGTCTGGGTGATCGAACGCTCCGCCCGGCTGCTGGTCGAGCACGGAACGCCCTATGTGGACATCACCGCACTCGGCCGCCCGCCCGAGGTCAACGACTACACGCCCTACGGCCCGGTGATGGCCCTGTTCGGCCTGCCACGGGCGTTGGTCGGCGGCACACCGGTGACCGACGCGCTCACCGACGCACGCCTGATGTTCGCGCTGACCGCGTGCGTCTGCGTGTGGATCACGTGGAAGCTCCTGCGCGGACCGCGGATTCCCGTGCTCGCCGCGCAACTGGCCCTCGCGTGCCCGCTGACCGCGCTGACCTGGGCGGTCGCGGGTCCCGACCTCGCGATCGTCGGGCTGATGCTGGTCGCGGGCGCACTGGCGGCCCGCGATCGCCCGGTGTGGTCGGCGATCGTGCTGGCGCTCGTGGTGAGCGCGAAACTCATCGTCGCACCGGCCGCCGTCGTACTGGCCGCGCTGGTCGCGGCCCGCCTCGGCCGGCGGGCGCTCGCCGGTTTCCTGGCCACGCTCGTCGTGGCCTGTGCGATCTTCAACATCCCCGTGCTGCTGGTGGATCCGAGCGCGTTCATCGAGCACGTGATCCGCTTCCCGGCGGGGCTCGGGGTGGTCACCTCGCCGGCGGCCAGCCCACTACCGGGTCACCTGATCGCGAGCACGGGAACGGCCGGGAAAGCGCTGTCCTTCGCGCTCCTCGGCGCCGCCGCGATCGCGATCCTCATCTGGTTGCTGCGCAAGCCCCCCGCCACGGGTTCGGACGCGATGCTGCGCACCGCCGTCGGGCTCGGCGCGTTCACCGTCCTCACGCCGGCCACACGCTACGGATATCTGGTGTACCCACTCGTGCTGCTCGGTGCGATGTTGTGTTTTCGTCGTGCGGAGACAAAAACTCCTATTGGTACTACTTCTTCTTCAGGCGAGTAGCGCCACCGCGCCCCCGCAACTGAACACCCGATTCGGAAAGTACGCGGTGCACAAAACCGTACGAGCGTCCGGTCGACTCCGCGAGAGCGCGAATACTCGCACCCTTCTCGTATTTCTTCTTCAGGTCAGCGGCCAGCTTGTCGCGCGTGTTTCCAGTGATTCGCGCGCCCTTCTTCAGGTCAGCCACGTCGTTCCGCCTTCCTCCAGACAGGTGTTGGGGGCCTGGCGCGGCCCTGCACTCGCAATGATCGAACACGGCGCGCCGGAATGCCAGACGACGAGCAAAAAACCTGTCCCAGAGACCCGATATTGGGCCATTACGGTGTGGTTGCCTACAACAACTAAGCAACGTGAGGCTTGTTCATATCACGCCAGCTGCACGAGTTCGAGGTAATCCGCCGACCAGTGATCCTCGGTTCCGTCGGGAAGCAGGATCACGCGTTCGGGCTTCAGCGCCTCGACCGCACCGGGGTCGTGGGTGACGAGCACGACCGCGCCTTCGTAGCTGCGCAACGAGTCCAGCACCTGCGCGCGGCTGGCCGGGTCGAGGTTGTTGGTGGGTTCGTCCAGCAACAGCACGTTCGCCGCGCTGGAGACCAGACCTGCCAGCGCCAGCCGGGTTTTCTCACCGCCGGACAGCGTTCCGGCGGGCTGTTCGAGCTGCTCGCCGGTGAACAGGAACGAGCCGAGCAGGTTGCGCAGTTCCTGCGCGCCGGTGTCGGGCGCGAGGTGCCGGATGTTCTCCCACACCGACGCGTCGTGGTCCAGCGTCTCGTGTTCCTGCGCGTAGTAGCCAAGGCGCAGCCCGTGGCCCTCGCGCACCTCGCCGGTGTCCGGCCGCTCCATGCCGCCGAGCAACCGCAGCAGCGTGGTCTTTCCCGCGCCGTTGAGCCCCAGCACGACCACCTTGGAACCGCGATCAATGGCCAGGTCGACGCCGGTGAAGATCTCCAGTGATCCGTACGATTTGGACAGACCCTCGGCGGTCAGCGGGGTGCGCCCGCACGGCGCCGGCGCGGGGAACTTGATGTGCGCGACCTTGTCGGCCTGACGCTCGCCGTCGAGGTTGGCCAGCATCTGCTCGGCGCGGCGGGCCATGTTCTTCGCCGCGACGGCCTTGGTGGCCTTCGCGCCGAGTTTGGCGGCCTGCTGCTGCAGCGCGGCGGCCTTCTTCTCGGCGTTGGCGCGCTCCCGGCGGCGGCGCTTCTCATCCGTCGCGCGCGCCTCCAGATAGCGCTTCCAGTTCATGTTGTAGTGGTCGAGCTCGCCGCGCGTGGCGTCGAGGAACCACACCTTGTTCACGACCTCGTCGAGCAGTTCGACGTCGTGGCTGATCACCACGAGCCCGCCCTCGTGGTTCTTCAGGAAACCACGCAGCCAGTTGATGGAGTCGGCGTCGAGGTGGTTGGTCGGCTCGTCGAGCAGCAGGATCGTGTCGGAGCGGCCGGAGGCGCCCACGTCGGAGGCCGCGAACAGAATCCGCGCGAGTTCGACGCGACGCCGCTGTCCACCCGAGAGAGTGCGCAGCGGCTGTGCCAGGATCCGCTCGGCGAGCCCGAGATTCGCACAGATTCGCGCGGCTTCGCTTTCCGCGGCGTAACCGCCTAGCGCGGAGAACCGTTCCTCCAGCCGGCCGTACCGGCGGATCGCCTTGTCCCGGGCGTTCTCGTCGACGAGTTCGGACATGGCGCTCTGCGCTTTTTCCATGTCCCGCAGCAACGCGTCGAGCCCGCGCGCGGAGAGCACGCGGTCCTTCGCGGAGACCGAGAGATCGCCTTCGCGCGGATCCTGCGGCAAGTAGCCGAGTTCGCTGCCGTGGCGGACCTCGCCCGCGTAGGGCTGGCCTTCGCCGGCGAGGACTTTGAGCGTGGTGGTCTTGCCCGCGCCGTTGCGGCCGACGAGACCGATGCGGTCGCCGGGCTGGATGCGCAGGGTGGTGTCGGCGAGCAGAATGCGCGAACCGGCGCGCAGTTCAAGGCCGGTGGCCGTGATCAAGGAAACTCCCAGAGCTGGGGGATGAACGTGGACAGCTCGAACGCGGCCGGTCGCTACCCGACCGCCGCGGAGCTACTCCAGCAAAACGTCCACCCAGCCAGTGTACAAACCGGCCTCGAGGGGTTTTCGGCCGCGGTGACTGGGTTCACCCGTCCCTGACCACGATCTCCACCGCACGCGCGCGCTGCGCGGCGTCGTCGAGCACCGCGCGCCGCGGCTCCGCAACGTCGAGAACCTTCGGCAGCGCAAGGGAAAAGATGCGGTCGAGACGACGGTCCTGGCGCATCTCGTCCAGCGCGCGCCGGTCCCCGCCGAGCACCACCGCGTCGAGTTCCGCCAGGTGCGGGCCCAGCACCTCCAGCGCGTCGTCGGCCGCGTCGATCAGTGCCTGGCGCGCCTGTCCCTCGCGGCGGCGGCTGAACCGCTGCTGCGACCAGCCGCCCGCGGCCGAGCGGCCGTGCACGTGGTGGCGGTCGGTGCGGGAGACCACGACCTTGCCCCCTTCGGCGACGCCGACGCTGTGCGCGCCCAGCCGCACCAGCAGCAAACCGATCCGCCGGGGCTGTTTGGCGTGAATGGACAGCCGGACCGTCGGCGGTCCGGCGCCTGCCAGCGGCGGGAACGGCACCGCGACGGTGGCGGTGGTGCCGTTCTTCCCGGTCACCACGACGGTTTCGCCATCCTCGCGCGTGTCGCGGATCCCGTCGTTGCGCGCGGCGAAGCGGTCGAACCAGCCCGCGAGCCGCTCCGGCGCCACCTCGACCACGCGCCCGCCGCCCGGCGCGTCCCTGACCGCGTTCACAGCACGAACGAATCGGACCAGGGCTGCGAGGACCGGCCCGAGAGGGCGTCCAGCAGCGACACCGCCTGCGCGTCGGTCAGCGACGACACGAAGTCGATCACCGCCCGGCCACGGGCCAGCCCGCGCACCGCGTCGGCACCGGTGACCTGCTCGCCGGTGGCCCCGACGAGCAGTTCCGGCGCGGCCGAGGCCAGCCGGGTGTACTCCTCGTGCGCGAGCTCGACCAGATCGCGCAGCCGGCGCGGCAGCCGGGAGACCTCGTCGCGGTCGCCGAGCCAGGCGTCGAGCGCGTCCACCAGTGTCGTGAGCAGGCTCGCCTGGCCCCGCTGGTGCAGCGCCAGTTCCGGGCGCAGCAGCACGAATTGCCGGTGCACGAACTTGAGCACGGCCACCTCGTGCCACTGCGCGGGTCGCAGCGTGACGTGGCCGGAGCGGGTGGTCGGCGACTCCAGCACGACCATGCCCTCGACCAGCCGCGAGGTCCACCGCGCGGAGAACGCGGCGGTCGCCTGCTCGGCCTCGATCGACCCGTCGAACGCGCCGGCCAGCAGGCCGTCGACCAGTTCCCTGCGCACGCGCGCCACCGCGGCGGCGAAGGCGTCGTCGTCCACGATCCACGCGTCACGCTCGTGCATCCGACGGCGCAGCAGTTCCAGCGAATGCCCCGGCCGCCGCTCGTCGGCCAGCAGTTCGGCGCGGTCCATCGCGGCCAGTTCGAGCGTGCGGGACAGCCACTGCCCGAACTCGGCGGCGACCGGCGCGTGCTGCAGCACGCCGATCCGGTGAAAGTCCTGCAGATCGTGGATCGCGTAGGCGATGTCGTCGGCGGTGTCCATGACCGAGGCCTCGACGGTCTGCTGCCACGGTTCGATCCGGCCCGCGAAGGGCGCCCGCGCCTGCGCCACGTCGTCGAGTTCGGTCACATACGCCGAGAACTTCGCCGATCCGGTGCCCGGCGCGTCCTTCGGCTCGGCCGCGCCGCGGGGCGGGTTCGGCATCGTCGACGGGTGCGGATCGGGCCGGTGCAGCCGCGCCCACGGGTACTTGAGCACCGCCGCGCGGACGGCGGCGGTCAGGTCGAGGCCGATCGCGGCCGGGCCGCGCACGTCGGTGGTGGTGATGATCCGGAAGCTCTGCGCGTTGCCCTCGAAGCCGTCGGCGAGGCCGAACCGGTGCCGGGCGATGCGGTCGAGCACCTGCTCGCCGAGATGCCCGAACGGCGGGTGGCCGAGATCGTGCGCGAGCGCGGCGGCTTCGGCGACGTCCGGGTCCAGACCGCCGAACTTCGCGATCAGCTCCGCGGAGACGGGCGAGCCGGCCAGCCGGTCGGCGACCGCCCGCGCGACCTGCGCGACCTTGAGACTGTGCGTGAGCCGGTTGTGCAGCAGCCCCGAGCCCGCCGCGCTGACCACCTGCGTGACACCGCCGAGCCGCGCGAAGAACGGCGACACGACAATGCGGTCGCGGTCCACGCGGTAGGGCGTGTCCGCGAGGTCGGACCACGTGTCGCCGGTTTCCGCCGCGCCGTCCCGGCGGGCCGCCCGTTCATCGCGTTCCATGAAGGTCACCGTAGCCGCCCGCCTGTGTTGTGATGGGGACATGGCTGACGTGGTCGTGGCGGGCGCGGGACCGGCCGGCTGGGCACTCGCCTCGGCCTGCGCGCGGGAGGGCCTGGACACGACGCTCGTCGCGCCTGATCCCGCACGGCGCTGGCCGGCGACCTACGGGCTGTGGCGCGACGAGGTACCGGAGCTGCCGGACAGCGCGATCGCCGCCGCGCCCGCGCGCACACTCGCCATCGGCACGCGCGAGCACTGGCTCGACCGTGCCTATCTGATCGCGGACAACGAGGGCCTGCGCGGCCACCTGACCGATCCGCGGGTCTCGACGCTCTCCGGTCAGGTCACCGGTTTCGCTTCCGGCACCGTGCGTCTGGCGGGCGGCGGGACCATCGGCGCACAGGTTTTCGTGGACGCGACCGGGGCGCGGCACCCTGCGCACGGCATGGCCCAGACCGCGTACGGGCTGGTGGTCGCCGCCGCCGACGCGAAGCGGCTGGTGCCTGCCGACACGGCGTTGTTCATGGACTGGTCCCGGGCCTTCCGGGAGCCGAGTTTCCTTTACGCGCTGCCGTTGAGCGGTGACCGCGTGCTGATCGAGGAGACGTGCCTGGCCCGCGAACCCGGGCTGGCACCGGACATTCTCGCCGCGCGGCTGCGGCATCGCCTTGCCAGTGCGGGAATTCCACTGGAAGGCGAGGAGGAGTTCGTGCGGATTCCGCTGGATCTGCCGCGCCCGCACGGACTCGCGTTCGGCGTGGCGGCCGGGATGGTGCATCCCTCGACCGGTTACTCGGTCGCCGCCGCACTCCAGCTCGCGCCCGAGGTCGCGGCGACGCTGCGGGAAGGATTGCGGATCAGCGGTGAACACGCCACGCGCGCGGCTCGACACGTCGTGTGGTCACCGGCCGCGCGCGCCGTGCATGCCTTGCGGCGCTTCGGATTGCGCGCGCTGGCCGGGTTGCCCGGCGAGGACCTGCCCGAGTTCTTCGAGTCGTTTTTCGGGATGCCGGTGGAACTACAGCGCGCGTTCACCTCGGGACGCAGCGACGTCAAGGGAACGGCGACCGCGATGACCGCGTTGTTTCGCGCGTCACCGTGGCGGCTGCGCGCGCGTCTCGCACTCTGAGAAATCCCTGGCCGAGGTAGGCCGATCCGGCGAACTCGGCCAGACTGAGAATGAACATCAGTCGACATCTCTGGATAATCGCTGACCGAACGGCGAGTATTTCCCTCGTGCGCGCGTCCCCGACCACGGTCCGATTCGCCTTCCAGCCGTTGTACAGCTTGCACACCGGCGGCATTGTCGCGCTCGAAGCACTGGCCCGCCCCGGCGAGGGTTCCGTGCACGAGATGCTGGACATGGCCCGCCGGGAACGCAGACTCGCCGAGGTCGACATCGCGCTGGCCGCGCAGGCCGCGTTCGCCGAGGCCGATCACGAGACGCTGCTTCCGCTGCACCTCAACGTCACCGCGACGACGGCGGCCGCCCCGGAGTCCGCGTTCGATCCGCTGCTGGACGCGCTGGCCAAGGTCGGCAAGCGGCCGCGCGAGGTCGTGCTGGAGGTCGGGCCGCCGTTCGCGCAGGTGTGGCCCGAACAGCTGCTGGCCGGGATGCACCGCCTCGCCGAACTGGGTTTCCGGCTCGCGCTGGACGGGCTGGGGCGCGCGGATCTGCCGTTCTCGCTGCTCGCCGCCGCGCCCGCCGATGTGCTGAAGCTCGATCGTGGTGTGCTGTACGGCCTGCCGCGCGACCCGGGTTCGGTCGCGATCGTGGAGTCACTGCTGCACTACGCCTCGCGCACGAACAGCAGGCTGGTCGCCACCGGCGTGGAGACCGAGGCACAGCTGACCGCGGTGCGCAAGCTCGGTATCCGGATCGCGCAGGGCAATCTGTTCGCTCCGGCCGGTGACACCGTGAACCTGTCGCATCTGCTCACGCCCGCGACGCCCGATCCGGACAACCGCGTGATGCCGGGCCCGCTCACCGCGCCGAAGGTGGGCGATTTCCTGCGTCCCGCGGCGACCTTGCCGGAAACCGCCACCTGCGACGACGTCCGCAACGCGCTGACCCACGGCGAAGGGCCGTCCGGCATCGTCGGCGTCGACGAGTACAACCGTCCACAGTGGTCGATCGACCGGACACGTTTCCTTGTCTCCGTAACGGGTCCGTACGGTCACGCTCTGCACGCGAAGCGCCCGGCCGCGCGGCTGGCCGACTCGCCGCACGTGATCAACGCCGACGCGGGCGCGCTCGAACTGCTCGAACTGGTCACCGACGCCGACTGGAGCCGCACCGGCGACGACGTCGTGGTGGTCGACGAGGCCGGCCGCTGCCTCGGTGTGGTGCTGGTGACCGAGGTCGTGCGCGGGGTGGCCGAGGCGAAGGTCGAGGAGGCCGCCGCGCTCAATCCGCTGACCCGGTTGCCGGGCAGCGAAACCGTCGCGCGGGACGTGGACCGGCGGATCGCGGCGCGCGAGCCGTTCGTCACGGCGTGGCTGGACGTGGACTCGTTCAAGACGGTCAACGACAATGCCGGTTTCGCCGCGGGCGACGATCTCATCCGCGCGCTCGGCCGCACGCTGACCGATCTTTCCGCGCGCCTGCCGAAGATGACGGTGGGCCACGTCGGCGGCGACGACTTCCTGATCGCGTGCGATGTGGACGAGATCTCGACGATCGCCGGGGCGCTGCTGGACACCCCGTGGTCGGCGGAGGGCATGCCGGTGACGGTGTCGCTGGCGACGCTGGTGTGCGCGACGTCCACGATCAGTTCCTACCGCGAGGCCTCGCGGCGCCTGGCACCGTTGAAGAAGCGCGCGAAGGCCGTGCCGGGATCGAGCTGGGTGCTGGCGCGCCCGGGCTCCGAGCGGGTGGAAGTGTTGCGGGGGCGGGGAAAGCACGCGCTGCCGGAACAGCGCGAGCCGATGAGCCAGCCGGCCTGAGGGTTGTTCGCCGCGGAGCCGGGTCTCCAGGAGTACGCAGAGCCGTTCCAGTGTGCGCGCGGTGCGCCGCAACTCGGCCGCGCCGAGTTCTTCGACGGCACCGCGCCCGGCCTCGGCACGGAGCCGGCGGCCCCGTTCGACAAGCGTTCGCCCCTTCCCGTGAGGGCGACGCTGTTCTCGCGCCGGGACGTCCGCGACTGTCCGGTGTGGACCCAGCCCCGCTGGCGTGCCGCGGCGATATGCCGGCTCACCGCGGCTTTCGTCAACCCGGGCCGGTCCGCGATCGCCTGCTGGGACATGGTGCCGGACTCGAGATCGGCTAGCAGGTCCAGGATGGGCATTGCCAAGACGGTCATGACTGATATCATGGCCTCGTGACACACGCGACGCTTACTGTCAACGAACAGGGCCGCGTGACAATCCCTGCTCAGATGCGTCAGGAACTGGGGCTCCAGCCTGGCGCCTCGGTGGTGGCCTACATCGAAGACGGGCGGCTCATCCTCGAGGACCGCGCACACCTGGCTGCCCGCATCCAGGCAGAAGCAGCCGCGACGGCGGGCAAAACGCACAGTGTCGTGGACGACCTGATCGCGGAACGGAGAGCCGAGGCCGCGGGCGAGGAGTCCGCGCGGTGAGCGTCGTCCTGGATTCGTCGGCGGTTCTGGCCTTTGTCTACAAGGAGACCGGCCACGACAGTGTCCTGCCGCTCATCGAAGGAAGCCGGATCAGCGCGGCGAACTGGTCCGAAGTGCTCCAGAAAATCGCCGGTTTCGGCGGCGATGCCCGCCGCCAGGCGACACTCCTGACCGCCCTGGGCATCGAGGTCGAACCACTCACAGCCGAGGACGCCCTGACCGCCGCCCAGCTCTACCCGGCCACCCGGCAAGCCGGTCTGTCCCTTGGGGATCGGTGTTGTCTCGCGCTCGCACTCCGCCTGGGTGTTGCGGCGGTCACCGCGGACAAAGCGTGGGGCAACCTCGAAATCGGGGCCGAGATCACGCTGATCCGCTGATCGATCCACATCGATCCACAAAAAGTGCGGGACTCCGCCGAGGCGAAGTCCCGCACGCTACCCACTTGAGAAACTAGACGGTGAACCCCAGGGCGCGCAGCTGCTCGCGGCCGTCCTCGGTGATCTTCTCCGGGCCCCACGGCGGCATCCACACCCAGTTGATCCGGAAGTCGTTCACCACGCCCGCGTTGCCGACCAGCACGGACGCGGTCTGGTCCTCGATCACGTCGGTCAGCGGGCAGGCCGCCGACGTCAGCGTCATGTCGATCGTCGCGGTGTTGTCCGGCTCGACGCGGATGTCATACACCAGCCCGAGGTCCACCACGTTGATACCGAGCTCCGGGTCGACCACGTCACGCATGGCCTCCTCGATGTCCTCGACCTTGGCGACCTCCGCCGCCACGGACTGTTCGGGCAGGTCGGCCGCGGTACGGCCCTCGCGGGTCTGAGTCTCCTCGGTCATGCCTTCACTCCCTCGGTCTTGACCAGCGCGTCCTTGAACGCCATCCAGCCGAGCAACGCGCACTTCACGCGCGCCGGGTACTTGGCCACGCCGGCGAAGGCGATGCCGTCCTCCAGCACGTCCTCGTCCGGCTCGACCTGGCCACGTCCCTGCATCAGCTCGACGAAGGCGTCCATCGTCTTGAGCGCCTCACCCACAGTGTGCCCCACGACCAGGTCGGTCAGCACGGAGACGGAGGCCTGGCTGATCGAGCAGCCCTGCCCCTCGTAGGAAACATCGGCGACCTTCTCGCCGTCGAGCTTGAGCCGCAACGTGACCTCGTCGCCGCAGGTCGGGTTGACCTGGAACGATTCGGCGTCGAAGGGGTCCCGCAGTCCCCGGCCGTGCGGATTCTTGTAGTGGTCCAGGATGATGTCCTGGTACATGCCTTCCAGGTTCATCAGGCGACTCCGAAGAACTTCTGCGCCTCGCGCACCCCGGCCACGAGCTTGTCCACTTCGGACAGATCGTTGTAGAGGTAGAACGTCGCCCGCACGGTGGCGGGCACCTTGCACACCCGGTGCAGCGGCCACGCGCAGTGGTGCCCGACGCGCACCGCGATGCCGAGGCTGTCCAGCACCTGCCCAGCGTCGTGCGGGTGCACCCCGTCGACCACGAACGCGATCGTCGCACCGCGGTCCTTCGCCTCCGACGGGCCGATCAGCCGCACGCCGTCGATCTCCGCGAGTCCGGCGACCGCCGCCTCGGTGAGCGTGTGCTCGTGTGCCTCGATGCGGTCCATCCCGATGGCGGACAGGTAGTCCACCGCGGCACCGAGCCCGACCGCCTGTGAGGTCATCGGCACACCGGCCTCGAACTTCTGCGGCGGCGGGGCGAACGTGGTGCGCTCCAGCGTGACCAGCTCGATCATCGAACCGCCGGTCAGGAACGGCGGCATCGCCTCGAGCAGCTCGTGCCGTCCATAAAGGACACCGATACCGGAGGGCGCCAGCATCTTGTGCCCGGAGAACACCGCGTAGTCCACGCCCAGCGCGTGGAAGTCGACCGGGAAATGCGGCACCGACTGGCACGCGTCCAGCAGTGTCAGCGCGCCGACCTCCTTGGCGCGCTTGACGATCGGCGCGACCGGGTTGACCGTGCCGAGCACGTTCGACTGGTGCGTGAACGCCACGATCTTGGTGCGCTCGTTGACCAGTTCGTCGAGATTGGACAGATCGAGCCGGAAGTCGTCGTCGAGCGAGAACCAGCGCAGCGTCGCCCCCGTGCGCTGGCACAGCTGCTGCCAGGGCACGAGGTTCGCGTGGTGCTCCATCTCGGTGATGACGATCTCGTCACCGGGGCCGACCTTGAACCGCTCGGACCCCGCACCCGCCGTGGCCGCGTTGCTCATCGCGTAGGCGACCAGGTTGATGCCCTCGGTGGCGTTCTTGGTGAACACCAGCTCGTCGGGGTTCGCGCCGACGAACTCGGCGATGCGTGCCCTGGCGTGCTCGTAGGCGTCGGTGGCCTCCTCCGACAGCTGGTGCGCACCACGGTGCACCGCCGCGTTGGAGGTCTCCAGGAACTTCCGCTCGGCGTCGAGCACCTGCCTCGGCCGCTGCGAGGTGGCGCCCGAGTCCAGGTACACCAACGGTTTCCCGTCGCGGACCGTGCGCGAGAGAATCGGGAAGTCGGCGCGTAATGCAGCGACATTCAGGGATGTTGCCGTCGTGTTGGCGTCCGAACTCGTGGTGGTCATCCGCGCCAACTCCTCTCCCGTGTCAGTCAGTTCGGGGTGGGTCAGACCGAGGCGGGCTCGGCCTTGCCCGCGTACTTGACGTAGCCGTTCTCCTCCAGCTCGTCCGCGAGCTCCTTGCCGCCCGACTCGACGATGCGGCCGTCGGCGAACACGTGCACGAAGTCCGGCGTGATGTGCCGCAGGATCCGGGTGTAGTGCGTGATCAGCATGACGCCGACCTCATTGTTGTCCTTGTACTCGTTGACCCCGTCGGACACCACGCGCAGCGCGTCGACGTCCAGGCCCGAGTCGGTCTCGTCCAGGATCGCGATCTTCGGCTTGAGCAGCGCCAGCTGCAGGATCTCGTGGCGCTTCTTCTCACCGCCGGAGAAGCCCTCGTTCACCGAGCGCTCGGCGAACTCCTGGGAGATCTCCAGCTTGCCCATCTCCTCCTTGACTTCCTTGACCCAGTGCCGCACCTTCGGCGCCTCACCGCGGACCGCGGTGGCGGCCGTGCGCAGGAAGTTCGACATCGACACGCCCGGCACCTCGACCGGGTACTGCATCGCGAGGAACAGGCCGGCCCGCGCGCGCTCGTCCACGGTCATGTCCAGCACGTTCTCGCCGTCGAGCAGCACCTCGCCCGAGGTCACCTCGTACTTGGGGTGCCCGGCGATCGCGTAGGACAGCGTCGACTTGCCGGAGCCGTTCGGGCCCATGATCGCGTGGGTCTCGCCG
>Ga0164243_10012246_pt1 | contig 12169 bp, 10 predicted proteins | sample OricompcompostOP_FD_108781 | JGI IMG/M metagenome (GOLD analysis project Ga0164243, IMG submission 108781) | Organic Plus compost microbial communities from Emeryville, California, USA - Original compost - Organic plus compost (OP) | ecosystem: Engineered > Solid waste > Mixed feedstock >...
TCCGCGCCAGCGCCGGCGGCGGGGAGGCAGTGGGTGGCGGAGCTGACCCGCCCCGTTCTCAGCGGGACGCCAGCCCCTCCAGTGCCTGCACCGTGTCTGCCAAGCCGTGGGGCCGGGCCGTGCCCGGGGTGGGGCGGCCTGTCCAGCCTGGGCCGAGGGTGAGGACCAGGGGGCTGCGGCGGGCGCCTCGGACGCCCCATTCCATCGACGCCACATGCTGGGCCAGCGGGCGGCTCGCGGTCGTGCGGGACTGGGCCCACAGGGCCACCGCCGCCGGGCCCGTCCGGCGGACCGCCGCGATCAGGGATTCCACCGGGAGCGCACCGCCGAACATCCGTACGGGGATGCCCCGTTCGGCCAGGGCGGCCGACAGGACCTCCAGCGCGAGGGTGTGGTTCTCGCCCGGGGCGCACGCCAGGACCACCGTCGCGCCCGGGCGGTCGGGGACCGTGTCCGGTGCGGCGCGGCGGAGGGCGCCGGAGACGTGCCAGGAGAGGAAGTGCTCCACCTCCACGTACCGCTCCCCCGACGTCTCCCACTTGCGCCCCACCGCCTGCAGCGTCGGCACGATCACCTCCGTCCAGGCCGCGATCAGACCGTGGTCCCGTATCGCGTCCAGCAGTAGCCGGTCCAGTGCGGCCGCGTCGAGGCGGAGGGCGGCGCGGGCGATGCCCTTGCACTCCTGGCGCGCGTCGCCCAGGCGAAGGCCGCTGCCAGCCCGGGAGGAGGGGGTGAGGGCGGGACGCGGTCGGGCTTCCGGCGCCGACCGCGCATCCGGTGCCGGCGTCTCGCGGGCCAGCCGTGCCGCCTCCGCCGGGGGGATCCCCGTCGCCGTCAGCGCGCACATCCGCTCCAGGCGCGCCACGTCCTCCGGCGTCCAGCGGCGGTGCCGGCCGCCGGTGTGGCGGGCGGGGCCGAGCCCGTAGCGGTGGTCCCATGTGCGCACCGTGGTGGGGGCCACGCCCAGGCGGCGCGCCACCTCGCCGGTGGTCAGCCCGCCACCGGGTACGGCCGCTCCCGTGCCCTCGGCTTCCCTGCTCTCGCTCATGCACCCACCGTACGCCTTACGACGCACAAACGACGCATGTTGTCTGCGTCGATTCGTCGGTTCAACACTGGGGTCCAGTCCCGCAGTGAGCGGTACTCCTTCGAAAGGGATGGTCCCCATGCGCTCCCGTTTTCCCGTCGCCCTCGCCGCCTCCACCGGCGCCTGCGCCCTCGCGCTCGGCGCCGCGGCGCCCGCCATGGCCGCCCCCTCCGCCGAGCAGGACACGGCGATGGTCTCCGTCGTCCACGGCATCCCCGGTATGACGGTCGACGTGTACGCCAACGGCGACGAACTGCTCTCCGGCTTCGAGCCCGGTACGGTGACCGAGCCGCAGTCGCTCAAGGCCGGCTCCTACGACATCCAGATCTTCGAGGCGGGCCAGGGTCCCGACGGCAAGCCCGCCCTGGAGAAGACGGTCGAGGTCGGCGAGGGCGACGCCGCCACGGTCGCCGCCCATCTCGGCGCCGACGGCACGCCTCAGCTGACCGCGTTCGCCGACGACGTCTCCAAGGTCGACGCGGGCAAGGGCCGGCTCACCGTACGCCACATCGCGGCCGCGCCCGCCGTGGACGTCCGGGCCGGCGGTCAGCCCGTCTTCACCGGTCTGACGAACCCGGACGAGGATTCCGCCGTGGTCGACGCGGGCACCGTCGACGCCGACGTGGTCCTCGCCGGCACCGACACCGTGGCCATCGGCCCCGCCGAGGTGAACGTGGCGGAGGGCGCCGGCACCGTCGTGTACGCCTGGGGCAGCGCCGAGGACAAGAACCTCGCCCTGGCCACGCAGAAGTTCAGCGGCATGGACTCCATGCCGAAGGCCGTCCACGCGGGCGGCGACGGTGCCGCCGTCTCCGCCAACTCCTCGGCGTGGGCTCCAGGTTGGGCTGCCGCCGGCGGTGTGGTCGCCGTGGCCGGTGTGCTGGCCGCCCGCCGCTTCGCCGGCAAGCGTGGCTGACACCTCGCGGCGGCGCGGGGGACCGGCCGTGGCGGTCGCCGTTCTGGCGGCCGTCACGGCGGTGGTCCTCGGTGTGCTGTGGCTGGCTCAGGGGCCACAACGTGACGACTCCCCGGCCGACTTCGGTGCCGCGCCGACGGCGGCGGCTCCCGGTGACGCCGGTCGGACGCCCGGGACCGCGCCGCCGTCCTCCGCGGCCGAGCCTGCGGCCGTACGGCAGGCCGCGCCCGCGCGTGTCCTCGTACCCGGTGTCGGGCTCGACGCCCAGGTCGAGGGCGTCGGCGTGACCCCCCGGGGGGACATGACCGTGCCGGACGACCCGGCCGTGGCCGGCTGGTACCGCTACGGGCCCGCGCCCGGCAGCCCTGAGGGGTCGGCGGTGCTGGTGGGGCACCTCGACAGCGAGACGGGCGACCTGGGCGAGTTCGCCGCGCTCAGGGATGTACGGGCCGGGGACACCGTGGAGGTGCGGCGGGACGGCGCCGAGCCCGTCGTCTACCGCGTCACCGCGCGCACCACCGTCCCGAAGGACGAACTGCCGCCGTCCGCCTTCCGCCGTACCGGGCCGCCGGTGCTCACGCTCATCACCTGCGCCCCGCCGTTCGAGCCGGAGCGCGGCGGTTACACCGCCAACCTCGTCCTGACGGCGGAGCCCGTGGATGCCCTACAGGCCCCCTGAGGCGCCTGACTCACCTGATCGTGTGTGTCGTTGTCCGTTCGTTCGGCGCCAATTCGAACAGGGCGCGGGCAAACGGGTGTTCCCTGGCGCAAGTATTCGATCATCACGAGTCATCCACGAAAACCCCCGTATTCCGACACACCCTGCCCGCCTAACGTTCCAGCGCGGCCAGGCGGAAGGGCTGTCCGAGGGCGGACTGCGCCCTGAGGCCGCCTGACGACATATCGACTGAGAGGGAGACTCCCGTGGCAACTGTGGAAGTGTCGCTGAAGGACATCATGACCAGCGTCGAGGGGGCCCTGGGTGCGGCCGTCGTCGACTACTCGAGCGGCATGGCGCTGGGCACCCTGGGCGGGGGGAAGGACCTGGACCTCACCGTCGCGGCGGCCGGCAACACCGACGTGATCCGCGCCAAGGTGCGCACGATGGAACTGCTGGGTCTCACCGGGCAGATCGAGGACATCCTCATCACCCTGGAGTCCCAGTACCACCTGATCCGGCTGGTCACCGGCCGCAGCGGCAACGGCCTGTTCCTGTACCTCGTGCTGGACAAGTCCCGTTCGAACCTGGCGATGGCCCGCCACCAGCTCAAGCGGGTCGAGGAACAGCTGGAAGTGTGAGCAGCCCCGGGGCCCGGCCGACGCGCGCCCATGATGTGAAGACTTCTTCAAGTCGCCACATGAACATGGTCCCAAGCCGAGGGCGGGCGCCGGACCGAGCCAGAAGGATCGGCGGCGAAGAACGGCACGCTGTACGGCGGCGCCCGCTGAGGGCGCCGCCGCACAGCGGAGAACATCCCCGACGCGGCAGGGAGCGCGCACCCATGCAAGTCCCCCTCTACCAGGCCAAGGCAGAGTTCTTCCGGATGCTGGGGCACCCGGTGCGCATCCGGGTGCTGGAGCTGTTGCAGCACGGGCCGGTGCCGGTGCGGGACCTGCTCGCCGACATCGACATCGAACCGTCCAGTCTCTCCCAGCAGTTGGCGGTGCTGCGCCGGTCCGGCATCGTCGTCTCCATACGTGAGGGTTCGACGGTGACGTACGCCCTTGCCGGCGGCGACGTGGCCGAACTGCTCCGCGCAGCCCGGCGGATCCTCACGGACCTGCTGGCCGGACAGAGCGAACTCCTCGCGGAGTTACGGCAGGTGGACGTGCCGGTGCCGTCGGCGTCCGGGGGCGGGGAGGAGTAGGGCGGGCTTCTCGCGGGTGGGCCCGGGTCAGTCGTGTGCCGTGGGGTCGAAGCCCTCAGGCGCACGGTCGAGGAAGGCGGAGATCGCGCTGATGCGGCCGTCCTCGGCGAACTCGATCACATCGGTGCCCGTGGCGAAGGACGTGCCGTCGCCGGTGAGGATCTCCCACTGGAGGCGGGCCCTCCCGTGGTGCACCTCGGGTTCCTCGCGGCGGCGGACCGTCGCGGGGCCCACGTGGGACACGAACTGGTCCCGGAAGTCCGCGAGGGCCGCCGCGCCCCGGAGGAAGCCGACGAGGGCGCGGTACTCGACCTCGTCGGTGAAGACCGTGGCGGCCAGGCGGTCCCGTTCGGCGTCGGGGCCGGTGTTCCAGAAGCGGGTGTAGCGCTCCAGCTGGGCGGCCGGTGTCGTCGTCTCGGTCGTGGTGTCGGTCATGGCGGGTTCCCTTCGTCCGGCGCGGTGCAGTACGGCGGACCGCGCTCCTGTTCCGACTGTGCGGCGGGGCGGGGCGCGGAGTCGATGACCTGCGAGGTCATTGCCGTCGTGCGGCCGGCCCGGCAGCCTGGGGCTCATGACGACGACCACCGCACCGGTCGGAGTGCTGCTACGGCGCTGGCGTGAGCGCCGCCGCCGCTCCCAGCTCGACGTGGCGCTCGCGGCCGAGACGTCCACCCGCCATCTCAGCTGTGTCGAGACCGGTCGCGCCAATCCGAGCCGGGACATGATCCGGCGGCTGTGCGACGAGCTGGACGTGCCGCTGCGGGAGCGCAACCCGATCTATCTCGCCGCGGGCTTCGCACCCGTGCACCGGGAGCGGCCCTTCGACGACCTGGGGGCGGCGCGGGCCGCCGTGGAGGCGGTGCTCACCGGGCACGAGCCGAACCCGGCCCTCGCCGTGAACGTCCGCTGGGAACTGCTGGCCGCGAACCGTGCCATGGGGCTGTTCCTCGGTGACGTACGGCGCGGGCCGTCGGATCCGCCGTTCAACGTGCTGAAGGCGACCCTGGGTCCCGACGGCATGGCGGGGCGCGTCCTCAATCTCGCGCAGTGGCGCGCGCACGTCCTGCGCCGGGTCCGCCGTCAGCTGGAGCGGACGGCCGACGCCGGTCTGGCGGAGCTGCTCGCCGAGCTGGAAAGCTACCCGGTGCCGGAGGGCGCGGACGCGCTCGGGCCGGGCGGTGAGGCGCAGGACCTGGTGGTGCCGTTGCGTCTGGCGACCGAGTACGGGGAGCTTTCGCTGCTGTACACGACGACCGTCTTCGGGTCGCCTCGGGACGTGACGCTCGACGAGATCGCCATCGAGACGTTCTTCCCGGCGGATCGGCACACGGCCGAGTTGATGCGGCGGCCGGCCGGCTGAGACCAGGGCGGGCCCTCAGCCCTCGTCGAGGGTGTCCAGGCCGGTGAGGGCGCCGACCGGGTCGGGGTCCGGGGTGCCGCGCGGCCACCAGTCGTCGTGGCCCGGCTCCGACTCGTACGCGTACCAGAGGTTGTCGTGGCCCAGGCGGAGCTGGACGTGGCCGCGGGGGTGGGTGAGGCGGTTGCGCCACGGGCGGAACGCGGGGAGGTCCGCCGCGAGCAGCAGTGGGCGGGCGCGGTCGAAGCGGCCGGCCGGAGGGTCCCACGGCTCCTCCAGTACGGCCAGCCCGGTCGGGCCGCCCTGCCGCCACGCGGCGACCGCGCGCGCCAGGTCGCCAGGCGTACGGCCGGCCGCCCGCGCGAGCGACGCGTACAGCTCGCGGCTGCCCGCGGTCAGGCCCGAGCCGGGGCGGGCGGCGGCCAGGCGCACCGCGTCGTGCCAGAGGGAGAGCGGGCCGACCGGGTCGCGGCCCGTGGTGAGCAGGGCGTGCGCGCGGGCCGCCGCGTCGGTGGCGAGCTGGTCCAGTGCGAGGGGGTCCGGGCCGCCGGGGGACGCCGGGTAGACGGGCGGCTGTTCCGGGTGTTGCGGAGGGGGCAACGGGGCGGGCAGCGGAGGGAGTTCGGGGCCTCGGCGGGACACGGCGTCGGTGGCGCGTACGCCCGGCAGCGGCTCCGGTTCCCGTCCCTGGGCCGCCCGTGCGGCGCGGGCCGCGCTGAGGCGGGACAGCGCGTCGATCACCTCGCGCTCGCCGCGCCCGCGCAGGAGGAGCAGCACGAACGGGTCGGCGTCCAGCAGGCGGGCCGTCTGGTAGCAGAGCGCCGCCGCGTGCTTGCACGGGTGACCCGAGTCGGGGCAGCTGCAACGGGGGGCGAGGTCGCCGGGGCCGGGGAGCAGGGGGATGCCGCAGTCGGCCAGGGACTGCGGCATCTCCTTGTCCAGCAGGGCCGCGATGTGACCCGGTCGGTCGGCCGCGGCGTCCAGGAAGCGGTCCCAGTCCGCGTCGTCGAACGTTCGCAGGCGTACCTGTACGCGGTAGGGGCGGGGGCGGCTGCCCTGCACGTACGCCAGGACCAGTCCCGGCGTGACGGTGATGGCGTCCACGTGCCCCTGCTGGGCGTAGCCGCGTCCGCGGGCGAGGCGGGCGGCGTCCAGCGCGCCGTCCTCCAACGCGGTGACCCACGCCCTCCCCCACCAGGTCTCGGCGAAGGGTTCGCCGTCCCCGGAGGGGCGGGGAGGGAACGGGGGGAAGGTACGGCGGTGGTCGCCGTCGCGGGTCGGGGCGGCCATGGAACGGGGGGCGGCGTGGTGCGCCGCCCAGGTGGCGGGGGCCTCCCGGCGGAGGGTGGGGCTCGGCTCCCATCGGACGCGGGCGGAGGCCGGTTCTCGGCCGCGTGCGGCGGCCCGTGCCTCATCCGTGGCGCCGGCCGGTTCGGCCTCGGTGCCGGGTGCGGGTTCCCGGTCGGGGGCATGGGGCGGCCCCTCGGCCGGTCCCTGGTTGGTGGGGGCCCGCGTCGCATCAGTGGTGGTGGTCGCCTTGTCCGGGGCGAGGGTTGCCGGGGGCTCAGCGGTGGGGCCGCGCCTCGGGGCGTCGGGCATCGGGTCGTCCGCCATGTCGGGCATGCGGAACGCGTCGGCGAGGGTTTCCCTGATCTCGCGCGCGCGACGGTCGGCGGCACGGTCACCTCGCGTGGTGCGGGGGATGCGCGGCTCGGGATCGCGACGGGGACGCTTCGCCGCTTCCACCTGCTCGCGGGCAAGGGCTCGCGCCCGTTCCTCGCGGGCGGCGCGCAACGCCTCCCGGGCGATGTCGCCGGGGCGGGAGGACAGGTGCACGTCGGTGTTGTCGGTCGGGCCGGACGCCTCGTGCCCGTCGGGCGCCGGGGTGGCGGAACCGCGCGCAGCCGGAGTGGGGGCAGCCGCGTCCTCGTCGCCGCGAGGAACGCCCTTGCCGCCCGGCCCGTCGGCCAAGGACCCGTACGACACATCGGCGGGGCCCGCCTCCGCGGGCGGACGCGCCGCGCCGGGCGCTTCTGCCACGGCGGCCGCGTGCGAGGCCTCACCCGCCGCGTCCGTGGACGGCGCCCCGTCACCGCTCGCCGACGGCGCATGCTCCGCGTGCGGCCCGGCGACAGCCTCCGAAGTCGCCCCCACCTCACCGGCGTTCACGCCGGCCGCCGCTCCACGTCGGGCCTGCCGAGCGCGGTGCAGTGCCTCCCGCGCCGCGTCGGACGGCCGGGGTGCCCGACCAGTCGGGGACGACGCACCGGCCTGCGCGGCCCCCTCCCCCGCAACCCCCGCACGGCACACCGCCTTGCGTGCCGCGTCAGCCGGACGGGACTCCCGGTCGGCCGCAACCGACGAGTCACCCTCCACAGCCCCCACTCCCGCAGCCGCCGCACCGCGCACAGCGTCCCGCGCCCCGTCAGCCGGACGGGACTCCCGGTCGGCCGCAACCGACGAGTCACCCTCCTCAGCCCCCACCCCCGCAGCCGGTGCACCGCGCACCGCCTCCCGAGCCGCGTCAGCCGAAGACATCTGCGACTCCGCGGCCCCCGCGGCCCCCGCGGCCGGAGAGGCTGTCTCCTCCGAAGACCCCGCGGCCCCGGACACCACACCCCCCTCACGCGCCGCCCGCAGCGCTTGCCTCGCCTCCTCCGACGGTCGTGGCGTCATGTCGTCGTCCTCCGCAGGGACACCAGGTCGGACAGGTCGCGGTCGGAGAGTTCCGTCAGTGCGGCCTCGCCAGAGCCGAGGATCGCGTCGGCGAGGGCCCGCTTGGACTGGAGCATCTCCGCGATGCGGTCCTCCACCGTGCCCTCGGTGACGAGCCGGTGGACCTGGACGGGCTGGGTCTGGCCGATGCGGTACGCGCGGTCGGTGGCCTGTTCCTCCACCGCCGGGTTCCACCAGCGGTCGAAGTGGACGACGTGTCCGGCGCGGGTGAGGTTGAGGCCCGTGCCCGCCGCCTTCAGGGACAGCACGAGCACCGGGACCGCGCCGGCCTGGAAGCGGTCCACCATCCGCTCCCGCTCAGGCACCGGTGTCCCGCCGTGCAGCAGGTCGACCGGCACCGCGCGCTCGGCGAGGTGGCGGGTGATCAGGCGGGCCATGCCGACGTACTGGGTGAAGACGAGGGCGGAGCCGTCCTCCGCGAGCACCGTGTCCAGCAGTTCGTCGAGCAGGGCGAGTTTGCCGGAGCGGGCGGCGAGGCCGTCGCCGGCCGGGGCGTGTTCCTCCTTGAGGTACAGCGCCGGGTGGTCGCAGATCTGCTTGAGCGACGTCAGCAGCTTCAGCACGAGGCCGCGGCGTCCCATCCCCTGCGCGGTCTCGATGGCGGTCATCGACTCGCGCACCACCGCCTCGTACAGCGCGGCCTGTTCGCGGGTGAGCGGCACCGGGTGGTCCGTCTCCGTCTTGGGCGGCAGCTCGGGGACGATGCCCGGGTCGGACTTCTTGCGCCGGAGCAGGAAGGGGCGGACCAGACGGGCGAGCCGCTCGACCGCCTGGTCGTCCTCGCCGGTCTCCACCGCGCGCGCGTGCCGGGCGCGGAAGGACTTGAGCGGGCCGAGGAGGCCGGGGGTGGTCCAGTCGAGGAGGGCCCACAGCTCGGAGAGGTTGTTCTCCACGGGCGTGCCGGTGAGCGCCACCCGGGCGGGCGCGGGGATGGTGCGCAGGGCCTTGGCGGTCGCCGAGTGCGGGTTCTTGACGTGCTGCGCCTCGTCGGCGACGACCATGCCCCACCGCTGTTCCGCGAGAGTGGGCGCGGCGGAGCGCATGGTGCCGTAGGTGGTGAGGACGAAGCCGCCGGCCAGGTCGTCGAGGGTGCGGTCGGGGCCGTGGAAGCGGCGTACGGGCACGCCGGGCGCGAACCGGGTGATCTCCCGCTGCCAGTTGCCGAGCAGGGAGGCCGGGCAGACCACCAGGGTGGGTTCGCGGCGGGCCCGCTTCAGGTGCAGCGCGATGAGCGTGACCGTCTTGCCGAGGCCCATGTCGTCGGCGAGGCAGCCGCCGAGGCCGAGGGAGGTCATGAGGTCCAGCCAGGCCAGGCCGCGCAGCTGGTAGTCGCGGAGGGTGGCGTCGAGGCCGGGCGGGGGGTCGGCGGGCCGCACGCCCGCGGTGAGGCGCTCGCGGAGGGCGGCCAGCGTCCCGACGGGCACCGCCTCCACCGTCTCGCCGTCGACCTCCGCCTCCCCGGTGAGGGCGACGGACAGCGCGTCGACGGGGTCGAGCAGCCCCAGGTCGCGCTTGCGGGCCTTGCGGACGAGGGCGGGGTCGACCAGCACCCACTGGTCGCGGAGCCGCACGATCGGCCGGTGCGCCTCGGCCAGGGCGTCCATCTCGGCCTCGGACAGCGGCTCGCCGCCGAGGGCGATCTGCCAGCCGAACCGCAGCAGGTCCTCGCTCTCGAAGAAGCCGGTGCCGTCGGTCGCCGAGCCCGGCGCGGAGCGGACGACCGCTGTGGCGGTGAGGTCCTGGGCGAGGTCGCGCGGCCAGTGCACGGCGACGCCGGCCGCCGCGAGCCGGGTGGCCGCCACGCCGAGCAGATCGCTCAGTTCGTCCTCGGACAGGGCGAGGACGTCCGGCACCTCCTGGTCGGCGAGCCGGTCCAGCGGGGGCCAGACGCGGGCCGCGCGGCGCACCGCGAGGGCGGCGTCCACCCGCGCGCGGGGGCCGAAACCGTGGTCGGCCTCGCCGGACCAGAGGGCCGCCGCGTCGGCCACCAGGGTGGGGTCGGACAGGCTGTGGACCTGCACGATCGCCGCGCCCGCTCCCCGCGCACCCGTGCCTCCCGCGGTCCCGTCGGCGTCGAAGAGGTCGTGCGCGGACAGGTCCAGGCGGAGCGAGATCCGTACGCCCGCGTCCATGCCGGCCGCGACCTCCGCCGCCCAGTCCCGGGCGTCCGGCAGCCGCTGGGGCCGCCGGGCGGCGAACGGCAGTCCGGAGGCGTAGGGCGCGGCGGGCGTGCGGGGCAGGGTGTCGGCGACCGCGTCGAGGAAGGCGCGCACCAGCGCCTCCGGCTGGGGCAGGCGCAGGGGGCCCGGTCCGGGCAGGGGCACCGCGTGGCCCTCGTACGGGAGGGCGGCGGCCACCGCGCGCAGGTGGGTCACGTCGTCCGGTTCGAGCGGGCCGGCGCGCCAGGCGTCGTAGCCCTCGGTGGTGAGGCCGGGCAGCAGGCGGCCCCGGGCGGTGAGCCGCAGGGCGTGCAGGGCGGCGGCGCCCCAGCAGACGGTGGCCGGGTGGGCCGCCGGGTCGTGCCGGGCGCGGACCAGCAGGGGCAGGGCCTCGTCCACGGGAAGGGACAGCGCGGGGACGGTACGGCGGCGCACACGCGCGCCGTGGGGGCGTACGACGGTGAGCTCCGTGCGCCGGGCGTCTTCCTCCTTCCCTCCGGACACGTCCGCGCCGTCGGGGTCGTAGAAGGCGATCCGTCCGTCGCGCGGAAGCGGTGCGGGCAGGAACACGGCAGGCAGCGACGACGCCACGAGCCCGTCGGCCGTTGCGGCACCCATACGTCTTGTCACCTCCCCGCCCGTCCGTCGGACCAGTCGTCTTCGACTCTACGGGCGGGGTCCGACAATCGGCTCCGGCGGTCGGGGCGGGCAGGCTAGGGCACCGTGCGGGCCACGACGTACACGCGCGGGTAGCCGGGCTTGTCGTGGTTGACGACGACGTCGTGCGTGGGCGCCGGGTTCTTCTGCTTGTGCACCAGGCCGGACCAGGTGCCGGGGCCGTCGAAGGTCCAGCCGGTGACGTCGCGGTCGCGCTCGCCGATCGTCAGGCGGTCCTCCTTCAGATCCTTCTCCGACATGCCCATGCTGGTCAGGAAGGCGGTCAGGCCCGCGTCGCTGGTCTCGAACTCGACGTAGAGGCGGCTGGTCTTCCAGTTGTTCGTCTCGTACGAGGCGACCCACCAGGCAGGGTGCGGCACGGGCACCTGGTAGATGCGCCGCTGGAGCTTGGACGGCCAGCCCTCGGTGAGGCCGGTCGCCGAGTACTTCGCCTCCTTGTCCTTGCCGCTGGCCCGGCTCTGGTTGGCGGAGATCACCAGGTAGCCGGCCGGGATGCCGATGAGCAGGACGATGATCAGCAGAGTGAGGGCGCGGCGGCGGATCATGTGCCGACGGTCCTCACCGGTGTGCGCCCCGCCCTGCCCGTCGGTGCGGCCGGGGTCGTTCGTCAGCGGGGGAAGCTCGCCCGTCACAGCGACTCCGAGGTGGCCTTGCGGGCGGCCTGCGTGAACCGCTCGAAGCGCTCGTACCGCTCGACGCGGCGGCGCTTGGCGCGGCGGAAGCGGCGGGCGACCAGGCGGGCCAGGTCGGCGGCGCCGACCATGCCGGCCTCGGGGCCGAGCTGGGCGCGCACGACGCGGGCCTCCGGGCGGTAGCCGCGCCCGGTGAGGTGCCGTTTGAAGGCGTCCCGGGCGGGGCCGATGAGCAGGTCGTCGGCCGCGGAGACGCCGCCGCCGATGACGAAGCAGGAGGGGTCGAGGGCGGCGGCCAGGTTGGCGATGCCGACGCCGAGCCACTGCCCGATGTCCTGGAGCAGCTCGATGCACATGGCGTCGCCCTCGCGGGCCAGCTCGGTGATCATCGGGCCGCTGATGTCGCCGATGTTGCCCTTGACGTGCTCGATGATCCCGTAGGCGACCGGGGAGTCGGCGGCGGCCAGCTCGCGGGCCTCGCGCACCAGGGCGTTGCCCGAGCTGTACTGCTCCCAGCAGCCGCGGTTGCCGCAGGGGCAGCGGTGTCCGCCGGGGACGACCTGCATGTGGCCGAACTCGCCGGCGACGCCGTACTTGCCGCGCTTGACCTGGCCGTCCTCGAGGATGGCGCCGCCGATGCCGGTGCCGAGGGTGATCATGACGAGGTTGTCCTCGCCGCGTCCGGCGCCGAAGCGCCACTCGGCCCAGGCGGCGGAGTTGGCGTCGTTGTCGACGA
>Ga0164243_10012247_pt1 | contig 12169 bp, 12 predicted proteins | sample OricompcompostOP_FD_108781 | JGI IMG/M metagenome (GOLD analysis project Ga0164243, IMG submission 108781) | Organic Plus compost microbial communities from Emeryville, California, USA - Original compost - Organic plus compost (OP) | ecosystem: Engineered > Solid waste > Mixed feedstock >...
CTTCGAAGCCCCGGTCAAGCTGGCCTACTCGGCCCGCAACCGCTCGGCCTCGATCCGCATCCCCTACGTGGGCAACCCGAAGGGCCGCCGCATCGAGACCCGCTTCCCGGATCCCCTGGCCAACCCGTACCTGGCGTTCTCGGCCCTGATGATGGCCGGCCTGGACGGCGTCCAGAACAAGATCCACCCCGGCGATCCGGCCGACAAGAACCTGTACGACCTGCCGCCGGAAGAAGACGCGAAGATCCCGACCGTCTGCGCCTCGCTGGACCAGGCCCTGGATGCCCTGGACAAGGACCGCGAGTTCCTGACCCGCGGCGGCGTGTTCAGCAACGAGATGATCGATGCGTACATCGCCCTGAAGGAAGCCGACGTGCAGCGTCTGCGCGTGACGACGCACCCGGTCGAATTCGACCTGTACTACAGCCTGTGATGGGCTGCGGGGTGGGCCATCCGGTCCACCCGCCTGGCCGGCGGCGCGAGCCGCCGGCGCAAGGGCAGGGCCATCGGCGGCTGTCATGGGCCGAAGGCCCTCCCACGGTCGCTCTGGTGCTTCAACGATGAATGTAGATGCCTTCGATTTGCTCGCCACGTCCGTTTTCCTGCTGAACGAACGTGGCCACATCGAGTACGCCAACGCCGCCGCCGAAGACCTGTTCGGCCGCTCCCGCAGGCAGCTGCGGGGCCAGTCCGCGGTGGGGCTGTACGACCATCCCGAAGACCTGCAGTCCTCGATCGACGGCGCCGTGGCCGGCAAGTTCGCCGACGTGCGGCAGATCTCGTCGCTGCGCCGCAATACCGAGTCCATCGAGGTCACCGTCACCACCGTCGCGCTGTCGGGCCAGCCCTGGCCCGTCATGATCGAGACGCGCGAGATCGAGCAGCGCATGCTGGCCGATCGCAACCACCGCCTGGTCGACGAGATCGAGTCGCACCGGGAACTGCTGCGCAACCTGGCGCACGAAGTCAAGAATCCGCTGGGCGGCCTGCGCGGCGCGGCCCAGTTGCTGGAGGCCGAGCTGCCCAGCCCGGCCCTGGCCGAGTACACGCAAGTCATCATTTCCGAAGCCGATCGCCTGCAGGCGCTGGTCGACCGGCTCAGCGGTCCGCAGCGCGTGCCGCTCAACGCCAAGCCCGTCAACATCCACGAGATCTGCGAGCGCGTGTGCGCGCTGATCCAGGCCGAGTTCCGCGACGGCGTGGGCCTGGTGCGCGACTACGACGCCTCGGTGCCCGACCTGCAGGGCGACGCGGCGCGGCTGATGCAGGCCGTGCTCAACGTCGCGCGCAATGCCGCGCAAGAGCTGGTGCTGCAGCGGTCGGGGCCCGACGTCCCGCCGCCGCAGATCACGCTGCGCACCCGCGTGGCGCGGCAGGTCATGCTGGCCCACCGCCACCACCGCCTGGCGCTGGTGCTGTCCATCATCGACAACGGCCCGGGCGTGCCCGAGCACATACGCGAGCGGATCTTCCACCCGCTGGTCACGGCCCGGCCCGGCGGTACCGGCCTGGGCCTGAGCCTGGCGCAGGATTTCGTGCAGCAGCACGGAGGCCTCATCGAATTCGAGTCGCGGCCGCGGCACACCGAATTTCGCCTGGTCTTACCGATGGAGCCCCCACTTTGATGAAACCCGTTTGGATAGTCGACGACGATCAGGCCATACGCTGGGTGCTTGAAAAGGCGCTGGCGCGGGCCGGCATCGCCACACGCAGTTTCTTCCAGGCTTCCGACGTGCTCGACGCCATGTCGCGCGACACGCCGTCGGTCCTGGTGTCCGACATACGCATGCCCGGCGGCAACGGCCTGGAACTGCTGCGCCAGATCAAGGAACGCCACCCCGCATTGCCGGTCATCGTCATGACCGCCTTCGCCGACCTGGACAGCACCGTGTCGGCCTTCCAGGGCGGCGCATTCGATTATCTGGCCAAGCCGTTCGACGTGAACGAGGCCGTGGCGCTGATCCAGCGCGCCATGCAGGAGGCCGAGCCGCCGGCCGCCGATGCCGCCGCGCCGGCCGAGGGCCAGCAGAGCGGCGAGCGCTGGATGATGACGCAGTCCTCGTCCACCGCCATGCAGGAGGTGTTCCGCGCCATCGGCCGGCTGGCCCAGTCCAAGGTCACCGTGCTGATCACCGGCGAGTCCGGCACCGGCAAGGAACTGGTGGCCCGCGCGCTGCACGGCCACGGCGCGCGCGCCAACGGCCCGTTCGTGGCGCTGAACGCCGCGGCCATCCCGCGCGACCTGCTCGAGGCCGAGCTGTTCGGCCACGAGCGCGGCGCCTTCACCGGGGCCAACACGCTGCGCCGCGGCCGCTTCGAAGAGGCGCACGGCGGCACGCTGTTCCTGGACGAGATCGGCGACATGCCCATCGAGCTGCAGACGCGCCTGCTGCGCGTGCTGGCCGAGGGCAGCTTCTATCGGGTGGGCGGCTCGCAGCCGGTGCGCGTGGACGTGCGCATCGTCGCCGCCACCCACCAGCCCTTGGAGCAGCGCGTGGAGCAGGGCCTGTTCCGCGAAGACCTGTTCCACCGCCTCAACGTCATCCGCCTGCGCCTGCCGCCGCTGCGCGAGCGGGTGGAAGACATTCCGGCGCTGGCCAATCACTTCCTCGGCGCCAGCGCGCGCGCGCTGGGCGTGCCTGTCAAGCGGCTCACCCCCGAGGCCACGGCGGTGCTGACGCGCTTCGACTTCCCCGGCAACGTGCGCCAGCTGGAGAACTTCTGCCACTGGCTGACGGTGATGGCGCCGGGGTAGACCATCGATCGCAACGACCTGCCGCCCGAGATCCGCGCGATGGAGCACGCGCCCGCGGCGCCGGCTTCGGTCCGTCCGACGGCGGCCGATCCCGCCGCGGCCGGTGCCGACGCGCCCGGGGCCGACCTGTCCGGCACCTGGCAGGACGCGCTGCTGCGCGACGCGCAACGCCGCCTCGAGCGCGGCGAGCCGGCCGTCATGGCCACGCTGACGCGCCAGTTCGAGAAGATCCTGCTGCAAAGCGCGCTGGACGCCAGCCGCGGCCGCCGCGTCGAGGCCGCCTCGCGCCTGGGCATCGGCCGCAACACCATCACGCGCAAGCTGCGCGAGCTGGGCATCGAAGACGAATAGGGCGGCGGGGCGGGGGGAATAAGCTGATGCGCCCCCTCGTCCCGGCGCGGGTCTATCATCCGCCCATGCGGCCGCCGCGTCCCGGCAGGGCCGAACGTTCCAGGAGCAAGGGTTGCCCACCATGAAAGACCTTCCATCCCAGGCCGACGATGCCGGCATCGCCGCGCTGCTGGCCGAACGCTACGGCGCCGGCCAGGCCTACGACGTCATCGACAATGCGCTGATCCGCCACCTGCTGCGGCACCGCTCGGTGCGCGCCTTCCAGCCCGGCAAGGCGCTGCCCGGCAACCTGCCCGAGACGCTGGTGGCCGCGGCGCAGTCGGCCTCCACGTCGTCCAACCTGCAGGTCTGGAGCGTGGTGGCCGTGCAGGACAAGGCGCACAAGGACCGCCTGGCGCGGCTGGCCAACGACCAGGACTTCGTGCGCCAGGCGCCGCTGTTCCTGGTGTGGCTGGCCGACCTGTCGCGCGTGCGGCGCGTGGCGGCGCGCCAGGGCCAGGAAGTGAACGGCACCGATTTCCTCGAGGCGCTGGTGCTGGGTTCGGTGGACGCGGCGCTGGCCGCGCAGAATGCCGCGCTGGCCGCCGAGTCGCTCGGCCTGGGTGTGGTGTACGTGGGCGCCATCCGCAGCCACGTGACCGAGGTGGCGCAGGACCTGAAGCTGCCCCCGTACGTCTTCCCGGTGTTCGGCATGGCGGTGGGCTATCCGGCGGAAACCGCCGCGGCCCACATCCGGCCGCGCCTGCCGCAGGCGGCGGTGCTGCACCGCGAGCACTACGACGCCGCACCCGAGCCGCAGGCCGCCGAGGTCTACGACCAGGCGCTGGACGCGTTCTGGAAGAAGCAGTCCATCCAGCATCCGCTGTGGACGCGCCACATCGTCAACCGCCTGGGCGCGGTCGACCCGGACAACGGCCGCTACCAGCTCAGCCGCATCCTGCGGGAACTGGGCTTCCCGCTGCGCTGAAGCAGCCTTCCGCGCGTCCCGCGGACGAATAAATAAACAAGAAAACAGTCGTTGTGCGCGATGCGGGCGCGCCACAGAATTTGCCTTCGACCATCGGCAAATTCAGGCGCATCCGTGGGCATAGAACTCAACTGGTATCTCCCCACGCACGGGGACTATCACGGCCTGGCCAACAACCGGCTGGGCCATCCCGACGCCCTGGTGCGTCCCAACGATCCGGACTATCTCGCGCAGGTGGCCAGGGCCATCGAGTATGCGGGTTTCCACGCCATCCTCATCCCGACCTCCACCACCTGCCACGACGGCTGGGTGACGGCGGCCGCGCTGTCGCGCAAGACCACCCGGCTGAAATTCCTGGTGGCGTTCCGGCCGGGCTTCGTGCTGCCGGCCGTGGCGGCGCAGACGGCGCAGTCGCTGCAGGCCATCAGCGGCGGCCGGCTGCTGCTCAACGTGGTCACGGGCGGCGATTCGGCCGAGCAGCGCGCCTATGGCGATTTCCTCGACCATGCCCAGCGCTACGAGCGCACCGCCGAATTCCTCGAGATCATCGGCCGGCTGTGGGACGGCGAGACCTTCGATTACACGGGCGCGCACTACACGCTGCGGCAGGCGCGCCTGCGCCGCCTGCCCGAGCCGCGCCCGCCGCTGTATTTCGGCGGCGCGTCGCCCGGCGCCGAGCGCGTCGCGGCCCGGCTGGTCGACACGTACCTGCTGTGGGGCGAGACGCCCGCCATGGTGCGCGAGCGGCTCGACCGCATGAACGCGCTGGCCGGCCAGGCCGGCCGCACGCTGCGCTATGGATACCGCGTGCACGTCATCGCCCGCGACACCGAAGAAGAGGCCTGGGCCGAAGCCGACCGGCTGCTGCGCGAGGTGCCCAAGTCGTACCTGGACGCGGCCCAGCGCGCCGTGGGCAACAAGGAATCCGTGGGCCAGGCGCGCATGGCCAGCCTGCATGCGGGCCGCACCATCAACCACGTGCGCGACCTCGAGGTCTATCCCAACCTGTGGGCCGGGGTGGGGCTGGTGCGCAGCGGGGCCGGCACCGCCTTCGTCGGCAGCCACCGCCAGGTGGCCGAGCGTATCGAAGAGTTCCATCAGCTGGGGCTGGACAGCTTCATCTTCTCCGGCTATCCGAACCTGGAAGAAACCTTGCGGGTGGGCGAAGAGGTGGCGCCGCTGCTGCGCCACCTGGCGCCCGCCGCGGCTGCGGCGCAGCCGGGGAGCCTGGCGGCATGAGCATCGAACTGAACTGGTTCCTGCCCACCCACGGCGACGGCCGCCACCTGGTCGACGGCGCGGGCTCGGCCCAGGCCGGCGGCGGCCCGCGCGGCCAGCGCGAGCCGGACATCGACTACCTGGTGCAGGCCGCGCAGGCGGCGGAATACGCCGGCCTGCACGCCATGCTGGTCCCGACCGGCGCGCAGTGCGAGGACGGCTGGCTGGCCACCGCGGCGCTGGCGCAGGAGACGCGCCGGCTGAAATTCCTGGTGGCGTTCCGGCCGGGTTTCGAGCTGCCCGCCTATGCCGCGCAGAAGGCCGCCTCGCTGCAGGCCTTCTCCGGCAACCGCCTGCTGCTCAACGTCGTCACCGGCGGCAACGCGGCCGAGCAGCAGGCCTATGGCGATTTCCTGGACCACGACGCGCGCTATGGCCGCACGGCGGAGTTCCTGCACACGGTGCGCCAGCTGTGGCGCGGGCCGCGGCAAGACCATGCCGGCGAGCACTACCGCGTCGAGCAGGGCGGCCTGGCCGCGCCGCTGCCGGTCACGCCGCCCATTTATTTCGGCGGGGCCTCGGCCGCGGCCGAGCAGGTGGCCGCGCGGCACAGCGACGTCTACCTGCTGTGGGGCGAGACGCCCGACATGCTGAAGGAACGCATCACGCGGGTGCGCGGGCTGGCCCGGGCCGCCGGCCGCGAGCTGCGCTTCGGCGTGCGCCTGCACGTGATCGCGCGCGCCACCGAGCAGCAGGCCTGGGTGCAGGCCGCCAAGTTGCTGCACGAGGTGCCGCGCGAGGCCATCGAGCGTTCGCGCCGGCACCTGGCGCGTTCCGAGGCCGTGGGGCAGCATCGCATGCTGGGCCTGTACGATGGCGGCCCCATCCACGACGTGCGCGACCTGGAGGTGGCGCCCAATCTGTGGGCCGGCGTGGGGCTGGTGCGCGGCGGGGCGGGCACGGCGCTGGTGGGCAGCTATGCGCAGGTGGCCGAGCGCATCCAGCAATATCACGACGAACTGGGCATCTCCGCCTTCATCCTGTCGGGCTATCCCAACCTGGAAGAGTCGCTGCGCTTCGGCGAGCGGGTCGTGCCGCTGCTGGAGCGCCCGCGCGAGGCATGAGGGGGTGTGCAACGCGGCGCCTGGCGCCGCGGCCGGCGGCGCAATGCCAGCGCATCGGCATCGCCGGCCGCGGGCGCGGCGATGCCGGGGCAATCCGGACGGCGGCTCAGGCCGCCTTTTTCACGGCCGCCGCGGCCTCGCCAGCCTGCGCGCCGGCGTCGTCGTCCGCGTCGCGCACGCCCAGGCCCGCCAGCAGCTGGCCGCGCAGCGCCGCGATGCGGGCCAGCCGTTCCGCCTTGCCCTCGGGCAGCCGCACCGGCTCGTCGATGGTGAGCCGGCCGTGGTCCAGCACCAGCACCCGGTCGGCCAGGTGGATGGCCTCGTCCACGTCGTGCGTGACCAGCAGCACGGCCGGCTGGTGATGCCGGCACAGGCGGCGCAGCAGGTCGTGCATGCGCAGCCGCGTCAGGGCGTCCAGCGCGCCGAACGGCTCGTCGGCCAGCAGCAGCTGCGGGCTGCGCACCAGGGCGCGGGCCAGCGCCACGCGCTGCTGCTCGCCGCCCGACAGGTCGCCGGGCCAGGCCCGCTCGCGTCCGGCCAGGCCCACCTCGCGCAGCGTGTCGACGGCGCGCTGGCGCGGCAACGGGCCGCGCAGGCCATACGCCACGTTGTCCAGCACCGATTTCCAGGGCAGCAGCCGCGCATCCTGGAAAACCACGGACAGCTGCGGCGGCACCGCGATGCCGCCGTCGCCTTCCACGGCGTAGTCCAGCCCGGCCAGCGCGCGCAGGAAGGTGCTCTTGCCCGAGCCGCTGTGGCCCAGCAGCGCAACGAATTCGCCCTGGCGGATGTCCAGGTCGATGCGGTCCAGGATGATGCGCTCGCCGAAGCGGCGCGACAATTGCCGCACGCGGACGACGGGTTCGGCGGACGCGGCGGGCGTGTTCAGTTGTCGAGTGTCTTGCGCCATTTGAGGACCCTTTTCTGCAGAAGGCGGACCAGCCAGTCCGAGCCCAGGCCCAGGACGGCATACAGGGCGAGGCCGACCACGATGATCTCGGTCTGGCCGTAGGTGCGCGCCAGCTCGATCATGTAGCCGATCCCGCTGACGGAATTGACCTGCTCGACCACCACCAGCGCCAGCCACGACGCGGTCACCGCGAAGCGCAGGCCCAGCAGGAAGCCCGGCAGCGAGCCGGGCAGCACGACGTGGCGGATGAACTCCCGCTTGGTCACGCCCAGCGTCTCGGACAGCTCCAGGTAGCGGTTGTCGATGGAGCGCAGGCAGTCGTGCGTCTGGATGTAGATCGGCACCATGGCGATCAGCGCGATGGTGGTGATCTTCATGCTTTCGCCGATGCCCAGCCACAGCATCAGGATGGGGATCAGCGCCAGCGTGGGGATGGCGCGCTTGATCTGCACCGGCCCGTCGATCAGGTATTCGCCCAGGCGGCTCAGGCCGGCCACCACGCCGAGGACCACGCCGGCCAGCACGCCCCAGAACAGCCCCTGCAGCGCCCGCCAGGCGGAAGTCTCGAAGTTGTCCCACAGGCGCCCGGACTGGGCCAGCTCGGCCAGGGTCTGCAGCACCACCCACGGCGGGGCCAGCGTGCGCGGGTCGATCCAGCCCGCCAGCGAGCCGGCGGTCCAGATCAGCAGCAGCAGCACGGGGCCGATGGCGTAGCCGTATGCGATGGGATCGCCCGGCCCCAGCCGCGAGCGGCGCCGGACGCCCGTGCCGTGCGGCGCGGCGGGCCGGGCCAGGGCGTCGTCGGCGGGCAGGGGCGGCGTGACGGTGTCGGCAGTCATGTCGTCACTCCTGCAGCGCCTTGCCGGCGACGAATTCGAAGCGCCGGTCGAAGATGTCCTCGGCCTTCAGGCGCGGCTTGCCGCCCTCGGCCGCCAGCAGGTCGATGGTGGCCTGCTGGCGCGCGATCGCGTCGTTCCAGTCGGCGGGGATGTCCGGCTCGCCGGCCGACTGCACCAGGAACTCGCCGGCCTTCTGGTCCAGGCCCTGGTCTTTCACGTACCAGCCCTGCACCCACTTGTCCGGGTTGTCGTAGATCCAGCGCGTCGCCTTGGCCCAGGCCTTGACGTACTCGCGCACGACGGCCGCCTTGGCGGGGTCGGCCAGCACCTCCACCGGGCCGTACAGGTACCAGGGGTCGTCGCGCAGGCCGTGCGAGATCAGCTTGGCGCCGTCCTTGCCGTAGTTGGCCAGGAAGCGCTCCTGGTTGCCCTCGGCGATGGGCGCGGCGTCGACCAGCTTGCTGGCCAGCGCGTTGACGTAGACGTCGCCGGTGCTGGGGATCTCGACCAGCTTCACGTCCTTCTGCGTCAGCCCGGCCTTCTGCAGGATGCGCAGCACCAGCGCGCCCTGCGCCTGCCCGGGGCTGTAGGCGATCTTCTTGCCGCGCAGGTCCGCGATGCCGTCGATCTTCGCGCCGGGGGCCACGCCCAGCTTGTAGATCGGGTGTTCGACGGGATCCTTGCGGAAGCTGGCGGCCACCACCTTGACGGGCAGGTTGGTCCAGTTGGCGTGGATGGGCGGGATGTCGGCCACCGAGCCGATGTCCAGCGCCTTGGCGCGGAACGCCTCGATGGTGCGCGGGCCGCCGCTCAGGTTGAACCATTCCACCTTGAAGGGCAGGTTCTTGATCTCGCCCGACAGCTCCAGCGCCCGCTGGGTCTTGGGATCGCCGATGCGCAGCACGGTGCCGGGCGGCACGGTCTCGGGGATGGCGGCAGGCTGGGCCTCGGCGCCAAGCGGCCACAGCGCCGCGGACAGGGCCAATGCCAGCGTGCCGGCGGCGAACGCGCGCCGCGTGGCGAAACGAACGGGTTGCATGAATGACGTTTCCCTGAACATGAAAAGACATCATGCTAGGAACCCGCACCGCGTCAGGTCAAAGGATTAGTTGTCATTTGGACATGTGCGGTTAGCAAATACGCAATGGTTGTTTGGTGTCAGACACCATGGTGTCTGACACCACGTCGGGGAAACAGCATGGTGTCAGACACCCATCCCCGCCAGCACCGGCGGTCGGCAAGCAGGGTGTCAGACACCATGGTGTCTGACACCAACGGCGCCCGCGTCAGCCGATGCCCAGCAGTTGCTCGCACAGCCGCGGCGAACGCAGTTTGTCCAGCCACCACGCCAGGCCCGCGCCGGGCCGGCGCGCCTGCCACGCATACACCACGTTCTCGTTCAGCGGGATCGCCTCGTCCACCGGGCAGACCACCAGCCGGCCCTGCGCCACGTGGGGCGCGGCCAGCGTCAGCGGCAGGTAGCCGCAGCCCAGGCCGCGCACCTGGGCTTCCACCTTGGCCTGCATGTCGGGCATCACGATCATCGGCTGCTGGTTCAGCAGCCCGCGCGTGCGCGGCGGCAGGCTGCGCGAGGTGTCGGCGACCACCACGGCGCAGTGCGCGGCGATGTCGTTGGCCGTCAGCGGGCGGCCGAGGGCGGCCAGCGGGTGGTGCGGCGCCACGCAGAAGGCGAACTGCGTCTGCCCCATCGGCTGCGAGCGGAAGGCCCCGGCCGGCGCGCCCGACGCGTCCGCCCCGATGATGAGGTCGGCGCGTCCCGCGGCCAGCGCGTCCCATGCGCCGCTGAGCACCTCGCTGGAAAAGCGCACGGTGGTGCCGGGGCCGGCCGCGCGGAACTGCTCGGTCAGGTCGTAGAACGGCTGCCAGGGCAGCACGGCGCTGACGGCGATGCGCAGCTCGACCTCCCAGCCGGTGGCGACCCGCTTGACGCGGCAGGCCAGGTCGTCCAGCGACTGCAGCACGTGCCGGCCGTCCTCCAGCAGCACGCGTCCGGCCGGGGTCAGCTGGGCACGGTGCCCGCTGCGGTCGAACAGCAGCACGTCCAGCCCGTCCTCCAGCTTGCGCACGGCGTAGGTCACGGCCGAGGGCACCTTGCCCAGTTCGCGGGCGGCGCGCGCGAAGCTGCCGTGGCGCGCGATGGCATCGACCATCTCGAGCAATTCGGGGGTGACGGGCTGGCTCATGACGGCACCTGCGGACGGGAAAAAAGTCATTCAATGAAATTGAATGATTTCATCAAACCGGTTCAGCCTCAAGCCCCCCGCCGGCGCCCACAATGGCATTCATCAGGCAAGCGCAGCCGACCTGCACCACCCCGCGGTTCCCTGCGCCAGGCCATTCATCCGATTCGAAAGGAGTTGCCCCATGCTTGCCATCCGTCCTGCCAATGAACGCGGCCACGCCAACCACGGCTGGCTGGATTCCCATCACACCTTCTCGTTCGCCAACTACTACGACCCCGACCACATGGGCTTCGGCCCGCTGCGCGTGATCAACGACGACCGCATCGCGGCCGGCCGCGGCTTCGGCACGCACGGCCACCGCGACATGGAAATCATCACCTACGTGCTGGACGGCGCCGTGGCGCACAAGGACAGCATGGGCAGCGGTCCACCATCCGCCCGGGCGACGTGCAGCGCATGAGCGCCGGCCGCGGCGTGCTGCACTCGGAATTCAACCCGCAGGCCGACCAGCCCACGCACCTGCTGCAGATCTGGATCGAGCCCGACGTCACCGGCATCGCGCCGGAGTACGAGGAAAAGCGCTTCGCCGACGTGGAAAAGCGCGGCCGCCTGCGCCTGGTGGCTTCGCCCGACGGCGCCGACGGCTCGGTGCGCATCCACCAGGACGCGCGGCTGTACGTGGGCCTGTTCGACGGCGCCGAGATCGGCCGCCTGCCGCTGCCCGCCGGCCGCCGCGCCTGGGTGCACGTGGCGCGCGGCAGCGTCACGGTCAACGGCCAGGCGCTGCAGGCCGGCGACGGCCTGGCGATCGCCGAAGAGGCGGCCGTCGAGCTGTCGCGCGGCGAGGGCGCCGAAGTGCTGGTGTTCGACCTGCCGTGACCGTCGGGGCGGGTCCTGCGCGGGCCGCGTGTAATGTGGCATCGTTGCAGGATCGCCCGCCACGCCGGCCCGCCGCGCCCGACCGCGCCGCGGGCCGGCCCATCCGCCCATCCAGCCCATCCGCCCGATTCCCCAGGAGAACTCCCATGTCCACGCCAGCCCCCACCCCGGACGGCCCCGGCGCCGTCCAGACCATCGTGGTGCCGCGCACCAGCGACATCGGCAACTTCGAGGTGCGCCGCGCGCTGCCCTCGGCCCAGCGGCGCACCGTGGGGCCCTTCGTGTTCCTCGACGAGATGGGGCCGGCCGTGCTGCCGGCCGGCATCGGCATCGACGTGCGCCCGCATCCGCACATCGGCCTGTCCACCGTCACGTACCTGTTCGACGGCTCGCTGGTGCACCGCGACGGCGCGGGCAACACGCAGACCATCCTGCCCGGCGAGGTCAACTGGATGACGGCCGGCCGCGGCATCGTGCACTCCGAGCGCTCCGCGCCCGAGGCCCGCGCGGTGCCCCAGCGCATGTTCGGCCTGCAGATGTGGGTGGGCCTGCCGCGCGCGCACGAAGAAACCGACCCGGGCTTCGTGCACTACGGCCGCGACGTGCAGCCGGTGGTCGAAGGCGAGGGCGTGCGCGCGCAGGTGGTGGCCGGCACGCTGTTCGGCCAGACCTCGGGCGTGCGCACGCTGTCGCCGCTGTTTTATGGCGACGTCGCGCTGCAGCCCGGCGCCAGCGTGGTGCTGCCGGCCGAGCACGAAGAGCGTGCGGCCTACCTGGTCGAGGGCAGCGTCAGCGTGGAAGGCGTCGAGCACGCGCCCTGCCGCCTGCTGGTGTTCGCGCCGGGCCGCCCGGTCACGCTGGCCAACGCCGGCGCCGCGCCCGCGCGCTTCGCGGTGGTGGGCGGTGAGCCGCTGGACGGGCC
>Ga0164243_10012248_pt1 | contig 12168 bp, 10 predicted proteins | sample OricompcompostOP_FD_108781 | JGI IMG/M metagenome (GOLD analysis project Ga0164243, IMG submission 108781) | Organic Plus compost microbial communities from Emeryville, California, USA - Original compost - Organic plus compost (OP) | ecosystem: Engineered > Solid waste > Mixed feedstock >...
AAGTACCGCGGGCTGAGGCCTGCCTCCCGCACCACCGCGCGCATGGTGACCGCGCTCGTCCCCGCCGGCCCCCAGCAGGCGCTCGGCGGCGGCGAGCAGTTGCTCGCGCCGGTCCGTCGAGCGATCGGCGAGGGTCTGCCCGCGCCACAGCCTGGCCGAACTCATGTGCTCATCGTCGCATCCCGTGCGCGCCGTCCGCCCGGATCGGATGTTTCACGTGAATCAGGCGATGTTCGCGGCCACTGCGGAGCTCCGAGGTGATCCGGCCGATGGTGAGACCGGTCACCCGCGCGCGGCGCAGGACTCAAGGCCCACGCGGGCGGTGCGGGCGGGTCGATACATTGGAGGACTGTAGTGCTGTGCCGCGTAGCCCCGCGCAACGATGAAAGGCCCTCTTCGTGCAGATCACCAGCATCGGTCATGCCGGTTTCCACATCCAGACGACCGCCGGATCGATCCTCTGCGACCCGTGGGTCAACCCGGCCTACTTCGCCTCGTGGATCCCGTTCCCGGACAACTCCGAGCTCGACTGGAAGAAGCTGGGTGACTGCGACTACCTCTACGTGTCGCACCTGCACCTCGACCACTTCGACGAGCGCAACCTGCGCGACAACGTCAACAAGGACGCGACGGTGCTGCTGCCGGACTACCCCGTCCCGGACCTGCGCCGCGAACTCGAGAAGCTCGGCTTCACCAAGTTCGTCGAGACCACCGACTCGGTGAAGACCACGGTGTCCAACGACAAGGGCTCGCTCGACATCATGATCATCGCGCTGCGCGCGCCGGCCGACGGTCCGCTCGGCGACAGCGCGCTCGTCGTCGACGACGGCGAGACGGTCGCGTTCAACATGAACGACGCCCGTCCCATCGACCTCGACGTCGTGAAGGAGAACTTCGGGCACGTCGACGTGCACATGCTGCAGTACTCGGGCGCCATCTGGTACCCGATGGTCTACGACATCCCGCGCAAGTCGAAGGCGAACTTCGCCGCCCAGAAACGACAGCGCGGCATGGACCGGGCCCGCTCCTACATCGAGCAGGTCGGCGCCACCTGGGTCGTACCGTCGGCCGGCCCGCCGATGTTCCTCGACGAGGATCTGTTCGCGCTCAACGACTTCGGATCGTGCGACAACGCCGACGAGACGTCGATCTTCCCCGACCAGGCGACGTTCCTGGAGCAGATGCGCATCCACGGCACCGACGACGGCGAGAAGCATCGCGGGTTGATGATGATCTCCGGCTCGGTCGCCGAGTTCACCGGCTCCACGCTCGACGGGGTCAGCCACCCGTTCCCTCCGGAAGAGGTGTTCGGGGAGAACAAGCGGGCATACCTCGAGCGCATGAAGGAGAAGTTCGCCCCGGTCATCGCCGCCGAGAAGGCCACCTGGGCGCCGGCCGAGGGCGAGCCGCTGCTGCCGCAGCTCAAGGAGCTGTTCGAGCCGATCATGGCGCAATCGGATCTGATCTGCGACGGCATCGGCTACCCGGTCGGCCTGGTGATGACACCCGGCGGCGGCCCGGCCAACGAGCAGACCGAGACCGTGGTCCTCGACTTCCCCAACCGCATCGTGCGGAAACCCAAGGAGGGAGAGGGCAAGTACCGCTACGGTTTCCGCATCGCGACCGAACTCGTCCGCACCGTGCTGCGCGACAACGAGCCGGACTGGGTCAACACGATCTTCCTGTCCACGCGCTTCACGACGTGGCGCATCGGCGGCTACAACGAATTCCTGTACACCTTCTTCAAGTGCCTGACCGACGAGCGCATCGCCTATGCCGACGGCTGGTTCGCCGAGGCCCACGACGACTCGGCCTCGATCGTCAAGGACGGCTGGGAGATCCAGCGCCGCTGCCCGCACCTCAAGGCCGACCTCGACAAGTTCGGCGTCATCGAGGGCGAGAAGCTGACCTGCAACCTGCACGGCTGGCAGTGGGATCTCGCCTCGGGACGCTGCCTGACGTCGAAGGGCCACGAGCTGCGCGCGACCAGGCTCGACTGACCGGGCCCACGACGACCCCGGTGCACCGATGACGGCCGAACGGACCTACGCGGGACGTCCGGTGAGCGACCGCGCCGCCGAGCGCCGGCGCCGCTTCCTCGACGCCGCGCTGGCCGAGTTCAGCAGCACGGGCTATGCGAAGTCGTCGGTGACGTCGATCTGCCGCACCGCAGGACTCTCCCGCCGACAGTTCTACGAACTGTTCAGCGACCGCGAGGACCTGCTCGTCGCGCTGTACGACGAGATCCAGCACGCCGCCCGCGACGCCGTCGTCGACGCCCTGGCCACGGCCGGGATCCGCGACCGTCGCGAACTCGCGACGGCGGCGATGAGGGCGTACATGGAGTCGGTGGGCACCGACCCGCGACGCGCCGAGGTGTCCTTCGTCCAGATCGTGGGCGTGAGCCCGCGTGTCGAGCAGCATCGGCTCGACGGTCGCGAGGAGTGGGTCGAGTTCTTCGTCGCGGCCATGGCGGACTTCGCCGGCCTCCCCCGCGACGATCGCCGACGACACCTCGCGATCGCCTTCGTGGGGGCCCTGACCAGCCTCGTCCATCGCTGGAGCGTGTCGACGGACCCGGCGCCCATCGCCGAAGTCGTGGCGCTGCTCTCCGACATCCTGGTGTCCTTCGCCGACCTGTAGCGACCGGCGAATCCGCCGCGCTCCATTGTGTGCTGCCCCACACCCGTGTATCTTCGCCCGGAGTGTGAGACACAGGCGTCTCACTATTTCTCGAGGGGGCGGCATGGGGAGGACGACGATGAGGGCGCGGCTGACGGCCGCGGCGATCGCGCTGACAACGGTGATCGGTGCCGCGCTCGGCTCGGGGACCGCAGCGGCGGTACCGGTGGCACCCGCTCTCCCGTTCCCCGTGCCGCCGGCGATCCCGGAGTTCGACCGGGACTTCTACCTGCCGTCACCGGCGACGTACGTCGACAAGGCGCCCGGCGAGTTGATCGCGGCGCGGCGGGTCCATCTCGCGGCGTTGTCGGTGATCCCGATCAACGTCGACGCGTGGCAGATCTCGTTCCGGTCCACCAACACCCGCGGCGAGCCGATCCCGGCCGTGGCCACCGTCCTCAAGCCGAAGGGGCCGGCGAAGCCGGGCCCGTCGAAGCTGGTGTCGTGGCAGTCGGCGGAGGATTCGACTGCGCTCTACTGTGCGCCGTCGTATGCGTTGCAGCAGGCGTCGATCCCGGGCGCGCTCACCGGATCGGCGGACTCGGCGTACGAGGTCCTGCAGATCACCTCGCTCATCGGCGCGGGCTGGTCGGTGGTCATCCCCGACCACCAGGGCCCCGAATCCGCCTTCGCCGCAGGGCCGCTCGCCGGACGCATCACCCTCGACGCCATCCGCGGCGCACGCGACTTCTCCCCCCTCGGACTGAAGAGGGATCTCCGCGTCGGCCTGATGGGCTACTCCGGCGGCGCGATCGCGACGGGCTGGGCCGCCGAACTCCACGAGTCGTACGCCCCGGAGCTCCCGATCGTCGGTGCCGCGGAAGGCGGTGTGCCCGCCGACATCCGGGCGATGGTCGACCTGGCGAACAACAACGCCGCGTCGGGCCTCATCCTGGCGGGCATCATCGGGGTCAGCCGCGAGTACCCGGAACTCGAGCGTTTCCTGCGGCGCCACCTGAACCCGCTCGGAAAGGCGTTGCTGGCGAGCAAGAATCCGCTGTGCCTGACCTACCAGTCCGCCCTGGCGCCGTTCCTGAACATCAAGGGACTGGTGAACCTCCCCGGCGATCCGCTCGACTACCCGACTCCTCGAAAGGTGTTGGGGCAGTTGAAGATGGGAGCGAACGTTCCGGACTTCCCGATGTTCGTCTACCAGTCCAACCCGGACTGGGTCGCGCCGGTGGGCCCGGTGAACGAGTTGGTGCGCACCTACTGCGCGGACCCCGACGCGAGCGTGCGCTACGTCCGCGACCACTTCAGCGAGCACGTCTCGCTGGCCATCGAGGGATTCGCGCCGGCGATCGTGTGGATGCGTGACCGCCTCGACGGCAAGCCCACCGGAGTCGGTTGCACCACCGCCGACCAGGGCTCGATGTCCCTCGACCCGAAGACCTGGCGCGCCTTCGTCAACCTGGTGGGCAACAACCTGGCCCTGTTGATCAACCAAGAACTCGGCAACCCGCCGCGGCTCCCGTAGACACGGAGGCTTCGACGGGCTTGCTGCCGGGGTCCGGGCCGTCGGTGATGTGCACCCCGCATCATCGACGGTCCGGGCGCATCCACCCGGCGTCGGCCGCAGTTTGTCTCCGGGCCACACCGGCAGGTCGTTTGGACCGCGCTGCCCACGGGTAGTCGGCGCCCTATGACCACCGTCAGCGAGTTGCTCCAGTCCCATCCGCAGCGCGACGACATCGACATCGACGTTCTCTCCGAGTGCATCGAGGCGTGCAGCGCGTGCACGCAGGCGTGTATCGCGTGCGTCGACGCATGCCTGGGAGAACGCGACGTCGACGCTCTTATCGAGTGCATCCGCACCGATCTGGACTGCGCCGACCTGTGCACGGTCACCGAGCACGTGCTGTTGCGCATGACCCATGCGAACGTCGCCGTCGTGCGCGGGACCCTCGAGGCCTGCGCGGTCGCCTGCAAGACGTGTGCCGACGAATGCGCGCAGCACGCCGAGATGCATCAGCACTGCCGCACCTGCGCCGACGCGTGTCGGCGCTGCGAGGCGGCCTGCAACCGTCTGCTCGAGATCCTCGGCTGACCGCCGGCGAACCACCCCGCACCCCGAACAGAGGAGAACCGCAATGGCCCGCTACCGCGTCCTGGACTCGAACGAGAACGTCGTCGAGGAGAAGGAATTCGACGACGCCACCGGCGCATACGACTGGTTCAAGACCGTCGCCGCTCCCGATGACAGCCTCGGCACCGTCATGCAGGTCCACGACGAGGGCGGATGGAAGAACTTCGAGGTGTCCGACGGCGGTACGAACCCGAATCCCTCCGCCGACGCCTGAGTCACTCCGGTCGCCGGGGTCAACCGGGCGCGGTCAGCACCCCCGCGCCGGTTGCCCGGCGAACCGCTGCCCGAGGTACCCGACCGCTTCCGCGGTGAACGGGAGCAGCGCCTCGGTGTGTGACATGCCGCGGTACTCGGTGAACGTCGTGGCGACGCCCCTCCGGCAGTAGCCCGACGCCAGGGCGGCGACGTCGCCGCTGATCATCAGCCCGTCACCGATGCCGTCGGAGTTGCCGACGCCGAGCAGCATCGGCGTCCGCGGCGTCCCGAGGGTGCCCATGACGTTCTTCGCGATGGCCTGCCGCACCCCGGGCACGTCGAGAAGCCCGCCCACTCCCGGCCGGAGCAGGTCCTGGTCGGTGAGACCGGGGTACGCGTCGGCGAACTGCGCGATGCACTCACCCGCGATCTGCTTCAGGATGCGCGAGCCCTTCGGCGACAGGTAGGGCTGGATGTCCAGGTCGTAGGTGTCGTTGTAGACCGCGGTCAGGGCGGGGATGACCCCGGTCCACTGCCGCTTCCCGTTGACCTGGCCCAGGTTGTGGGCGGGGTTCACCGGTATCCCGCCGGCGGCCGCCCCGATCACGTTCAGTTCCGGCGCATAGGTGGGCGCGAGCTCCGCGCCGAAACCGGTGGGCACCGATCCGCCGGAGTAGCCGAAGAGGGCGATCGGCGTCCGGCGCGGCGCCTTCAGATACCGCAGGGTGGCCCGCACACCGTCGAGCGCGGTGTACGCGGATTCTCGGGCCATGGTCCAGCGCAGCCCTGGGCCCTCGTAGTCGGGCACCGACACCGTGAACCCGGCGGTCATCAGCGCGGTGATGGACGGCAGGTCGATGGGCTCGGTCGTCATGTTGCCTCCCCGCAGCGTGTACGAGGGATCGCACTGCGCGCCGAGGGCGTCGTAGAAGGAGTGGTAGGACACGACCCGCCGAGGCGCGCCCGGCCCGACTCCGGGCGGAGAGAGCACGGTGGTGACCGTCGCCGAGGGCCCGCCGAAGTTGTCGGTGGTGCGGTAGAGGAGCTGCGTCGCGGTGACCGGCACGCTGGTGCCGCGCCATCCGAGTGCGACCTGCCTGGTGCGCAGGATGTCCCCCGGCGCGCGGCGTTCGTACCCCGACGGCGGTGTGTAGAACGGGTCCTGGCTCGGCAGGAGCGCCGGCGCCGCCGCGGGATTCGGCTGGATCGTCGGGGCCTGCGCAGGAGCCGCGGTCGCCGCCGGAGCGAGGGCGCAGAGCGAGATCGCAACGCCCAGCGTGGTCATGATCGAGGTCAGGTGTCGCGTCAGGCGCTGCATGTCGGACATCATCCCCGCCGCCGTCGCACTCCGCGACCGGATCGGGGCAGGTCGTCGCGGATTTCTCCCCGCCCGGACGCGCGGCGTCGGTCAGCCGGCGTCCTCGCCCGCCCGCTCGACCTGCTCGACCACCGGCGACATGGCCACCACGACCGCCCCGATCACCGCGGCGATGAAGGCGACCACCGCCACCGGCCCCCAGCCGGCGCGCACGGTGTCGCCGAGGATGACGATGCCGACGACGCCGGGCACCACGGTCTCGCCGACGACCAGGGAGGCCGACGCGGCGCTCACCGAGCCCTTCTGCAGGGCGACGGTGAACATGTAGAAGCCGCCCGGGCCGCACAGGATGATCGCGTAGAGCGCGGGATCGGTGAACAGCTCGGCGAGGTCGAAGGGATCGAGCCCGTCGAGGATGCGCACCGCCACGGCCAGCACGCCGAACAGCACGCCGCCGGACAGGCCGGCCAGGACCGCGACGCGGCTCTGCATCCGCGGCAGGACCGCCACGCCGATCCCGAGGGTGACCACGCCGACACCGAGCACCGCCCAGTGCAGCCACTCCTCGTGCTTGCGACCCTCGTCGCCGGCCGCGAAACCGAGCAGGACGAGCGAGAGGACGACCACGCCGACCGCGATCCAGTCTCGTTGCGACAACCGCGATTTGAGCACGATGGTCGCCAGCACCACGGTCACGACGAGGTTGGCGCTGACGATCGGCTGCGCGAGGAACAGCGGGATCATGCGCGCGGCCACCATGTTGCCGAGGAAACCGATGGCGTCGAGCGCCATCCCGGCGATGAACGCGAACGTCAGCATCGCCGCGATCGTCGAACGCAGCGACGGCGCCTCGCCGGGGCCGGCACCGGTGTCGGTGACGCTCTGCGCCCCGCGGGCCTGGAGCACCGACGCCGTTCCGTACGCGAGCGCCGCGAAGATCGCCGCGAGGATTCCGAGGAGCATCCGCCCAGTATCGCCGCACGGCGACGAGAACCGCTCACCCACCCCGGCTTTCGGCACGCAACTGTTCCCGGCCCGTCACGGATCGGCCCGGACCCCTCCCCGCGGCGGCCCGGAGAAGACCGCCCGCCGGTGGTTCGGAGCACCACTTCGGTGCCGTCCGACCATCGAAACTAAGACATCCGGGGAAATCCGACATGCGCGACTTCGATCAGTTGATCCAATCGGTTGCTGTCTCCGATTCGGGCAAGCCCGACAGGAAGGATCAGCCCCCCCATGACCACTGAAGCACCCGACGACGTATCGGACGAGCCGCGCGCGACCAGCCGCCAATGGCTGGGTCTGGCCGTTCTGGCGACCGGCCTGTCGATGATCGTCGTCGACGGCACCATCGTGAACGTCTCGCTCCCGGTGATCATCGACGACCTGAAACTCGACCTGACCGACGCGCAGTGGGTCAACAGCCTCTACTCGGTGGTCTTCGCCGCGCTGCTGCTGTCCGCGGGCAGGCTCAGCGACCGGATCGGCCGGCGACTGCTGTTCATCGTCGGCGTGGCGGTGTTCCTCGCCGGCAGCCTCCTGGCCGCGGCCGCCGACGACTCGACGTCGCTGATCTGGGCGCGCCTCATCCAGGGCATCGGCGGCGCGGCCGTGCTGCCGTGCACGCTATCGACGGTGAACGCGACCTTCCGCGGCAAGGACCGGGTGATCGCGTTCGCGATCTGGGGTTCGGTCATCGCGGGCATGGCCGCGGTCGGTCCGCTTCTCGGCGGCTGGCTGACCACGGACTTCTCGTGGCGATGGATCTTCCTGGTGAACGTGCCGATCGGCATCCTGGTCGTCCTCGGCGCCCTGCTCGTCGTGGACGAGACCAAGGCCGAGATCGCGGTTCCCGGACTCGACGTGGTCGGCCTGCTGCTCAGCATGCTCGGCTTCGGCGCGCTGATCTTCGCGCTCATCGAGGGCCAGAGCATCGGCTGGTGGAAGCCGATCGCGGACCTGAAGATGCCGGGGGTCACCTGGTCCACCGACGCGCCGGTCTCCGCGACCCCGGTCGCCGCGCTCGTCGGCATCGTCGCGCTCGCCGCATTCGTCGTCTGGGAGCGGCATCGGGCACGCGCCGGGGAGTCGGCGATCCTCGACCTCTCGCTGTTCCGGTTCCGCACGTTCAGTGCGGGCAACGTCACCGCCACCCTGGTGGCGATCGGCGAGTTCGGCCTCCTGCTCATCCTGCCCCTGTTCCTGGTCAACGCCTACGGCCTGTCCACGCTCGGCGCCGGGTACGTGCTCGCCGTGATGGCGGTCGGCGCCTTCCTGTCCGGCGGTATGGCCCGCCAGGTGGCGGGCCGCTTCGGGGCCCCGCGCACCGTGATGATCGGCCTGGCCCTCGAGGCGTTCGGCGTGCTGGTGTTCGCGCTCTACCTGCGCCCGACGTCGGAGGCCTGGGTGCTCGCCATCCTGCTCGCCGTCTACGGCGCCGGCCTGGGCCTCGCGTCCGCGCAGCTGACCGGCACCGTCCTGGTCGACATCCCCACCGATGAATCCGGCCAGGGATCGGCGACGGAGAGCACGGCGCGTCAGCTCGGCGCAGCACTCGGCACGGCCATCCTCGGTACGGTCCTGTCGCTGTTCCTCGCGCACAGCCTCCCCGACCGTCTCGAGCCGATCGCCCTGCCCTCGCAGGTCGAGACCCCGATCGTCGACGCCACCCGCGACTCGGCGGGCAGCACGATCCCGGCGATCCGCCACGAGGGCGACCACGGTAGCTTCGGTGCGGAGGGCCCGGCTGTCGCCAAGGCCCTGGAGGACGGCTTCGCCGACGCGACCCGCTGGTCGCTGTTCGTCGCCGCCGGCTTCCTGTTCCTCGGCTTCCTCTCCTCGTTCCTGCTGCAGTCGCGGCGGCGCGACCCCGACGCCGCGCCGGTGGCCGGCTCGAGCAGCTGACGCGCGCCGGATCAGGTGTTCCGATCTCCCCGCGGGGTGTGCCCATACCCCGCGGGGAGATTCGTCGCCTCGGCGCTCTCGACCGCGGTGACCGCGCCCGAGGAGGCGAGGGCGACGCCGCCGCCGACCGCGGCGATGAAGGCCACGATCGCGACGGGTCCCCAACCGGCCCGGGTCACGTCGCCGAGGAAGGCGATGCCGACCGCGCCGGGAAGCACCGTCTGACCGACGACGAGCGCGGCGGCGGCACCGTTGACCGATCCCGTCTGCAGCGCGACGGTGAACAGGTAGAAGCCGCCGATGCCGCTGATCAGCAACGCATACAGCGCCGGGTCGGTGAACAGCACGACGAGATCGAACGGCTCGACGCCGACCAGGATGCGCGAGGCCACGGCCATCACGCCGAACACCGCGCCGGCGATGAGTCCGGTGACCGAGGCGATGTGCTTCTTCAGGCGGCGCATCAGCAACAGCCCGAGCACGATCAGCGCCGGACCTGCCACCAGGACCGCCCACCTCATCCACGTCGGGTGATCGACGCCCTCGCGTCCGGCCGACGCGGCCAGCAGCGCCAGGGACACGACGACCACCGCACCGGCGATCCAGTCACGCAGCGCCAGATGCACTTTCAGCACGACCATGGCCAGCAGCGCGGTGGCGACGAGTCGCGCGGAGATGATCGTCTGCGACAGGAACAGCGGGATCAGCCGGGCCGAGGCGATCGTCGCGACGAAGCCGACGAGGTCGAAGGCGAACCCGATCAGGAACGGGACCGTCAGCATCGTGAGCGCGGTCGACTTCAGCGACGGATGCGCACCCGCGGATCGCCGGCGCTCCTCGCGGATCGCCGCACGCTGTGAGACCTGTTCGGCGCCGAGCGCCTGCAGGACCGCCGCCGCGGCGAAGGCGAGAGCCCCGATGACCGCGATGACGATCCCGAGGACCATGACGACTCAGTTCACTGCGGGGTGAGGACGTCGGTGCCGACGAACTTCGCCAGCTCGGGCGGCAGCTTCACCGAGCCGTCGGGCTGCTGGTGGTTCTCCAGGATCGCCACGAGCCAGCGGGTCGTGGCCAGGGTGCCGTTCAGCGTCGCCGCGACCTGCGGCTTGCCGTTGGAGTCGCGGTAGCGGATCGACAGGCGCCGGGCCTGGAAGGTGGTGCAGTTCGACGTCGAGGTGAGCTCCCGGTACGTGTTCTGCGTCGGGATCCAGGCCTCGCAGTCGAACTTCCGGGCCGCCGACGAACCGAGGTCGCCCCCGGCCACGTCGATGACGCGGTAGGGCACGTCGATCGCGGCGAGCATCTCCTTCTCCCAGTTCAGCAGGCGCTGGTGCTCGGCCTCGGCATCCTCGGGTTTGCAGTAGACGAAGCCCTCGACCTTGTCGAACTGGTGCACGCGGATGATGCCGCGGGTGTCCTTGCCGTAGCTTCCGGCCTCGCGGCGGAAGCACGTCGACCAGCCGGCGTAGCGCTTCGGCCCGTCGGACAGGTCGAGGATCTCGTCCATGTGGTAGCCGGCCAGCGGCACCTCCGACGTGCCGACCAGGTACAGGTCGTCGTCCTTGTCGAGGTGGTAGACCTCGTCGGCGTGGGCGCCGAGGAAGCCCGTGCCCTCCATGACCTCCGGGCGCACCAGAACCGGCGGGATCATCAGCTGGAAGCCGTTGGCCGCGGCCTTCTGCGCGGCCATGTTCAGCAGGCCGAGCTGCAAGAACGCACCCTGGCCGGTGAGGAAGTAGAACCGCGAGCCCGAGACCTTGGCGCCGCGCTCCATGTCGAGCAGGCCCAGCGACTCGCCGAGCTCCAGGTGGTCCTTGGGGTTCTCGATCTCGCGGACCTCACCGACGTGCTCGAGGACCACGTAGTCGTCCTCGCCGCCGGCGGGCGCCTGCGGCGCGACGATGTTGGAGATCGCGCGGTGCGCCCGCGCGGTGGCCGCCTCGGCCTCGGCCTGCCGGGCGACGGCGGCCTTCACCTTCTCGGCGAGTTCCTTGCCCTTGGCGAGCAGCGCCTGCTTCTCCTCGCCCTGCGCCTTGCCGACCTGTTTGCCGAGCGCCTTCTGCTCGGATCGAAGCGTGTCGGCCTCCACGATCGCCGAGCGACGCTCCGCATCGGCCTCGAGAAGGGCATCCACCAGACCGGGGTCCTCGCCGCGGGCGCGCTGCGAGGCGCGGACCAGATCCGGGTCGTCTCGAACAATCTTCAGGTCGATCACGCTTTCAAACCCTACTTGAGCGCAGGATCCGAAACGGGCCAGGCATGATGGATCCCGATGAACACGCCCGACCCCGATCGCGCCAGGCGCGCCCCGGACGAGTCCGATCCCGGGCACGCAGCCGAGACCGCACCCATCGCCGAGCCGGTGCCGACCGACGACTTCGCTCCGGTCGACCCGTCCGGCACCCACGAGCCGCACCCGGACACCGACGGCGATGCACACGGCGCCACCGTCGCCGCCGGCACGCCGGCCCGGTCGTCCGGCCGCAGGATCGGCCGCAACCCGGTCCTCGTCGTCCTCGTCGCGATCGTCGTCGGCGCCATCGCCGCGGGCGGCGTCGCATACGCGGCAGGCGTCTTCGACGATTCCGGCAGTGTCGGCGGCAGCGACATCGGCGAGCGCAAGCTCGTGCAGAACGCCTTCACCCAGTCGGTGGCCGGCGACTGCCTGGACTGGCCCGAGGGCGATCCCGGCAATCCGTCGAAGGTGGGATGCGAGCACAAGCACCGCTTCGAGGTGGCCGGCGGCATCGACACCTCGCTGATCCCGAGTTCGGAGTTCGGCGAGGACGCACCGTGGCCGGGCCCGGAACGTTTCGCGGCGATCCGCGACGAGCAGTGCCCGATCGTCGTCGACCAGTACCTCGACGGCCGGCTCGACCCGCAGGGGCGGTTCGCGGTCGGCATGATGTACCCCTCGCAGGACCAGTGGGGCAAGGGCGCCCGCGAGCTGCGCTGCGGCATCCAGGAGAACGGGCCCGAC
>Ga0164243_10012252_pt1 | contig 12165 bp, 8 predicted proteins | sample OricompcompostOP_FD_108781 | JGI IMG/M metagenome (GOLD analysis project Ga0164243, IMG submission 108781) | Organic Plus compost microbial communities from Emeryville, California, USA - Original compost - Organic plus compost (OP) | ecosystem: Engineered > Solid waste > Mixed feedstock >...
GGCACGCGCTGCGCGACCAGCTCGTGGAGCGCCACGCGCGAGGCGGGCTCGAGCCGGTCCGCCGCGTCGATCACCACGAGCAGCCGCCGGCCGCGCGCGGCGGCGGCGACCAGCTCCGCGGCTGCAGCACCGAGCGCTGCGGACGCCGGCGCCTCGCCGCCGCCCGCCCCCGTCCCGAGCCAGGCGGCGAGCAAGCGCCGCGGCCCGGCGGCCTGATCGGGCGGGAGCGCCGCCGCCGCCGCCCGGAGCACGGGAAGCAGCGGCTCGAGCGGCGTGCTGCCGTCGGCGCCGCGCAGCACGCTCCACCCCGCGCCCGCCCGCCGCCGCGCCACTTCGCCGAGCACGCTGCGCCTGCCGCTTCCGGCAGGGCCCACCGCGGCGGCGGGGAGCCCCGCGTCGAGGAAGCCCTCGATCTCGGCGATGGGCGCCCGCCGCACGAGGCCGGGCGGGTGCGGGATCCACGCGGCGATTTCCGCGGGCGTCTCGGCGGCAGGCACGATGCCGAGCGCCGCCAGCGCGGCGCGCGCGCGGCCCGCCGTCGCGGGGCGATGCTCGGGTTCCTCGCGGACCAGCAGCTGCGCCATCGTGCCGAGCGGGCCGGAGAGCGCGGCCACCGCCGCCGCCCGGTCGCGGGGCGGGAGCGGCTCGCCGGTGGCCAGCGCGTAGGCGAGCGCGCCGGCGGCGTAGAGGTCGGTGCGGCGATCCACCGCGGCGCCGCGCAGCTGCTCGGGCGCGGCCCAGGCCGGGGTGGCGCCAGACGCCGCGCTCCACTCGGCGCCGGCGAGGCCGAAGTCGAGCAGGCGGGTGCGGCCGGCCTCGACGAGCACGTTGGCGGGCTTGAGATCCAGGTGCAGCAGGCCTCGCGCGTGCACGAAGGCGAGCGTGCGGAGGATCTGATCCACCAGCGCCGCGCGCCCCTCCACGGGGAGCTTCGCGCCGGCGGTGAGGAGATCCTCCCCATCGACGAAGTCGGTCACGAGGAGCGGGCCCCGCGCGGCGTCGTGTGCGAAGGCGTGCAGCCGCACCACGCCGGGATGCGTGAGCGCGGCAAGTGCGGCGAATTCGGCGCGCAGGTCGTGCTCGCGCCGGGCGTCGGCGAGCACCTTCACCGCCCGCGGCGCGTCGCCGGCGAGCCGGTCGGCGGCGAGCAGCACCTCGCCGCCCGTCCCCGCACCGAGGGAGCGGATCACTTCCCAGCGACCACCGAGAATCTGGTTCATGCGCCCCAGACTAGCAGCGAGCCGGGGAAAGTCGCCACAGGCGTGCGGGGCAATCCTCCCCGCCTACTCCTCCCGGTACCAGACCTCGTCGTACGGGCAGGTGCAGTCCTGCTCCCGCGGCTCCGGATAGCGGTACAGCTCGCCCCGGTAGTTGCGGAACGTGGTCTCGGCGGGGCCGAAGTCCTGGGCGTAGGGAGGCGAGAGCGTGACCTTTCCTCCGCCGCCGGGCAGGTCCACCGCCAGGTGGGGGATGGCCAGGCCCGTGGTCCAGCCCCGCATCTGCTCGAGGATCTCCACGCCCGCGCGGATGGGCGTGCGCAGGTGCTCGAGCCCCTCGGCCACGTCCATCTGGTGGAGGTAGTACGGCCGCACGCGCCGCTCGAGGAGGCGGTGCGACAGCTCGGTCTGGATGCGGGCGTCGGAGTTGATCCGCCGCATCAGCACCGTCTGGTTCTCCACCGGCACGCCGTGGTCGACGAGGAGCTCGCAGGCCGCGCCCGCCTCCGGCGTCATCTCCTTCGGGTGGTTGAAGTGGGTCACCACGAAGACCGGCTTGTGCTTGCGCAGCACCTTCGCCAGCTCCTCGTCCACGCGCATCGGATTGCAGACCGGCACGCGGGTGCCGATGCGGATCATCTGGACATGGGGCACCTGCCGGATGGACTCCAGCAGGTGATCGATCCGCGGCGTGGGCAGCAGGAAGGGATCGCCGCCCGAGACGAGCACGTCGCGCACCTCGGGGTGGTCGTGCAGCCACGCCACCGCGTCGGCGACGGCCTCGCGATCGATCTCCGTCTCCGGCTGGCCGGTGATGCGGCGGCGGGTGCAGTGGCGGCAGTAGACCGAGCAGCGGTCGAGCGCCAGGAGCAACACGCGGTCGGGATATTTGTGGACGATGCTGGTGGTGGGGCGGTGGATGTCCTCGCCGAGCGGATCCTCGAGCTCGCCGGGTGAGACGTGCGCCTCGGCGCTCGTGGGGATGGCCTGCCGCCGCACCGGGCAGAACGGGTGCGCGGGGTCGATCAGCGTCAGGTAGTACGGCGTGATCGCCAGCTTGAAGATCGCCGCCGTCTCGCGCACGCCGGCCCGCTCGTCCTCCGTGAGCACGACGTAGCGCTCGAGCTCGTCGAGCGTGCGGATCGAGCGCCGGGCCTGCCAGCGCCAGTCGTTCCACTCGGCCTCGGTCGCGTCGGGAAACAGCTCCCGCCAGTCGCGCATCGGCGCGGCGCCGCGGGGCGGCCGGGTCAGCGGCGGGCGGCGGGCTTCGGGACGGCGCGGGGCGCCGAGCACGGGGAGCGGGTTCACGGGCTTGCTCACGAGGGGTGTTTCCTTCAATCTCGGGTACGACCCGGGCACCGGCGCGGCGCAACGCCAGCGGCGATGGGGTCGAGGCACGCTATAGCACGTCCCTTCCGGCGCTTGACCCTCGGAGGGGCCTTCCGTACCGTGCGCGCCTTCGGACCACCCGGCCGACGAATTCGTTCTCCGGCGCCGGCCGAGCGCCTTTGACCCAACGCGGCGAGCGGGCGAATTGCTCCCGGCGCCGATCGGTTTTTGTGGAGGTCGCGCGCCTGCGGGCCGCGCGATTGGAGGAAGAGAGAGATGAGCCTGCCGACCTCGAACGGCCCCGCCGACGCGGGCATCGTTCAGCTGCCCAAGAAGGCGCGCCAGACCTGCCGCGACACGATGGCTGGTTCCGGCGATCCGCGCCCCGTCCAGCACATCCGCGATCGCTTCCCCACGGGTGGCCGCGGCCGGCCCTACCAGAGCGTCGCCCAGGAGGATTGGGACGACTGGCAGTGGCAGCAGCGCAACCGCGTCACCTCGCTCGAGGATCTCGAGACGCTCATCGACCTGACGCCGGACGAGCGCGAGGCGTTCCAGAAGTCGCACGAGGCGTTCCACATGGGCATCACGCCGTACTACGCGGCGCTGATGGATCCCTCGGATCCGAACTGCCCGATCCGCCAGCAGGCCGTCCCGGCGCTCGGTGAGCTCACCGTGCTGCCCACCGACCTCGAGGATCCGCTCGCCGAGGAGCGGGACATGCCGGTTCCCGGCATCACCCACCGCTACCCGGACCGCGTGCTCTTCTACACCACGCACAACTGCCCGGTGTACTGCCGCCACTGCACGCGCAAGCGCAAGGTCTCCGACCCGTCGACCGCCGCGGCCAAGAAGCAGATCGAGGACGGCCTGGCGTACATCGCGGCCCACCCCGAGGTCCGCGACATCGTGATCTCGGGCGGCGATCCGCTCTCGCTCTCCGACGATCGCCTCGACTACATCCTGGGCCGCCTGCGCGCGATCCCGCACGTCGAGATGTTCCGCCTGGGCACGCGCAACCTCGTCACCCTGCCCCAGCGCGTGACCGACGATTTCGTGAAGATGCTGCGCAAGCACCAGCCCGTCTTCGTCAACACGCACTTCAACCATCCCAAGGAGTGCACCGCGGAGGCCTTCGAGGCCTGCCGCAAGCTCGCCGACGCGGGCTGTGCGCTCGGCAACCAGATGGTGCTGCTCAAGGGCGTGAACGACGATCCGAAGATCGTGAAGGAGCTCAACCACAAGCTCCTGATGATGCGCGTGCGCCCGTACTACATCTACCAGTGCGATCTCTCGCAGGGCATCTCGCACTTCCGCACGCCCATCGAGACCGGCCTCAACATCATCGAGAACCTGCGCGGCCACACCTCCGGCCTCGCGGTCCCGCAGTTCGTCGTCGACGCGCCGAACGGCGGCGGCAAGATCCCGCTGCTCCCCGAGTACTTCGTGCGTCGCGAGGGCAAGAAGGTCATCCTCCGCAACTACACGCACGCGGAATTCGAGTACATCGAGCCGTAATCGACGCGCTTTCACGAGCGACCGAGGGGCCGCCGGCACGCACGCCGCGCGGCCCTTCGCCGTTCCTGCGGTACGTGGGCGGCTTGCCGCTCGCGTGCGCCGGCAGCACCATTGCCCCTCTGGTCCACCGCTGGAGGTCCGTAGCCGATGGTCGCTGCACGGCGCATGCTCCCTGCCCTTCTCCTGCTCGCGCCCCTCCTCGCGGGCGGCACGTGCGGCACCGGCTTCCAGGACATCCAGGAGGAGACGCGCGCGGGCCAGTTGCTCGGCACCGCCGTGGTCCCGCCCGTCGAGACCTCCGCTTCGGGCCACGCAGCCGGAACGCTTTTCGGCAACAATCTGAGCCTGCAGGGCACGTTCGCCGACCTCGCCAGCCCGCTGCTGCCGGCCAACGAAGGCCCGGTGGTGCTCCGGATCGCCGAGCCGGGCGCGAACGGCCCAGACGTGACCGTCGTCCCCGCCGCCTCGGTGGACGGCAGGACCGGCACCTTCGAGATCGGCATCCTCGTCGAGAACGACGTCGCGCAGGCGTTCGTCGACGGCCGCACCTACGTCGAGGTGCGCACGGTCGACCATCCCGAAGGCGAGCTGCGCGCGAATCTCAAGTAGCCCGAAGGTCTCGTCCGGGACGTTCCCGGGCGTGCGCCCCGCGCTTCCCCGCCGCCCGCCGCCGGCGCACGTTCCGGCGCGAAGCAGTTGCGGACCAGGGAGGGAGGGACGCGATGAAGCGGCGGCTGGGCTTGTGGCTGGTCGTCCTCGCGGCGGCGTGCGGCGCCGGCGTGGCGTGCGACGGGGCGAACGACGACGAGGGGCGTGGCGGGAGCGGCGGAACGGGCGGGAGCGGTGGCACCGGCGGCCCGAAGCGGGAGACGCTCAACGTGCTGCTCACCGGCGCGCAGGAGGTGCCGCCGGTCGCGACCGACGCGAGCGGCAACGCCACGGCGAAGCTCGACGGCAACACGCTCACCGTGACCGGTGCGTTCTCGGGGCTCGGCAGCGATCTCTTCCCCGTCGAGGGTTCCCCCGCCCACGTGCACCTCGGCAAGCCGGGCGTGAGCGGTCCGGTGGTGCTGCCGCTGCAGGTCACGCCCAACGTCAACGATCGCAGCGGCACGTTCACCGGCACGACCGAGCTCACGGCGGAGCAGCGCCAGGCGTTCCTCGACGACGATCTCTACGTGAACGTGCACTCGGTCGACTATCCGAACGGCGAGATCCGCGCGCAGATCTCCGACGACGTCCCCAAGCAGCCGGACGAGCTCTTTGCGGTGCAGCTGACCGGCGAGCAGGAGGTGCCGCCGGTGACCACCGGCGCGACGGGCGTCGCGTCGATCTCGCGCACCGCGGAGAAGATGACGGTGAACGGCAGCTTCCGCGGGCTCGAATCCGACGCGCTGAACGTGCAGGGCTCGGCCGCGCACGTGCACGTTGCGCCGCCCGGCCAGAGCGGCCCCATCGTGTTCAACCTGGACGTGACGCTGATGCCCGACGTGCGGAGCGGCACCTTCACGGCGAAGCACACGCTCACGGCCGACGAGCGCACCGCGCTCGACCGCGGCGGCCTCTACATGAACGTGCACTCGGTCGGTCACCCGGAGGGCGAGATCCGCGCGCAGCTGGTGCCCGGCGGGACTGGCGGGACGGGCGGCTCCGGGGGGACCGGAGGCACGGGAGGGACCGGCGGCGCCGGAGGCACGGGCGGCAGCGGCGGCACCGGCGGAACGGGCGGCGTCGGCGGCAGCGCCGGCACGGGCGGGACGGCGGGCACCGGCGGCAGCGCCGGTACGGGCGGCGCGGACGGCGAATAGCGCCCGCCGCCGCGGGCGGGCGGCGAAGCCCGACGCGGCGAGGCGCGTTCGTTCGGATGCGGGGCCGCAGGCTGCGGCCCCGCGAGCGGCGGCGTCAGATCACCGCGATGCAGTCGATCTCGACCTGCGCGCCCTTCGGCAGCGCCGCCACCTGCACGGTGGCGCGCGCCGGCGGGTTGGCGGGGAAGTACTTGCCGTACGCCTCGTTCACCTTCGCGAAATCGCCCAGGTTGGTGAGGAAGATCGTGGTGCGCACCACGTTCTCGAACTTCGCCCCCGCGGCGGCGAGCACGGCCTCCAGGTTCTTCATCACCTGGTGGGTCTGCTCCACGACGTCCTGCGAGTTGAACTCCATCGTCGCCGGGACGAGCGGCACCTGGCCGGAGCAGAAGATCATCTTCCCGGCGTCCACGCGGATCGCCTGCGAGTAGGGGCCGATCGCCTTCGGCGCGTTGTCGGAGTGGATCACTTCGCGAGCCATGGTGTGCCTCCTGGCAAATGAGGCGGCTTTCGTAGCGCCTGGGCCGCGACCGGTCAACGACGGCTTGCCGCTGCGTCGCACGGACGGTGTCCTGCCGCCGTCCGAGCAGCCGCGCGCGGCTGCCCCGGCCAGGAGGCGGCTCGTCCCGCGCGTCGAACGTTCACACGCGCTCGACCGCGAACACGCCCTTGATGCGCTCGATCGCCGTCATCACGCCCTGCAGCTGCTTGAGGTCGGTGATGGCCACCTCGAACGTGTTCACCGCGCGGTCGTCGCCGGTGGAGCGGCAATTGGCCTGCGAGATGTTCACGCCCGCGGCGGAGAACTTCTGCGAGATGTCGGCGAGCAGGCCCGGGCGGTCGGCGGTGAGCACGCGCACCGTGACCGGCCGCTTGAAGTCGCCCTTGATGTCCCACTGCACGTCGACGCGGCGCTCGTGGTCGGTGGAGAGCACCTTCTCGCAGCCCGCCGTGTGCACGGTGACGCCGCGGCCGCGGGTGATGAAGCCGAGGATCGGATCGCCCGGCACCGGATTGCAGCAGCGGCCGAAGCGCACCATCACATCGTCGATGCCGTTGATGCGCACGCCCGTCTTCGACGAGCGGCCCACCGCCTTCTTGAAGATCTCGGTGATGCGCGAAACGCTGGTGTCCGGTTCGTGCGGCGCGGCGAGCTTCTCGGGAGGCAGCACGCGCTGCAGCACCTGCGACGGCGCCACCTTGCCGTAGCCCACCGACGACAGCAGCTCCTCGACCTGCCGCATGCCCATGTCGGCGAGGATCTTCGGCAGGCCGTCGCCCTTGGCCAGCTTGTGGAAGTTGAGGCCGAATCGCTTGAACTCGCGCTCGAGGAGCTCGCGCCCCAGCGCCATGGCCTTCTCGCGCTGCTGCTGCTTGATGTAGCCGCGGATCCGCGCCTGCGCGCGGCTCGTCTTCACGAACGTGAGCCAGTCCTTGGACGGATGCGCGTTGACGTTCGTGAGGATCTCGACCGTGTCGCCGTTCTTGAGCTTGTAGCGCAAGGGAACGATCTTGCCGTTCACCTTCGCGCCGACACATCGCTCGCCGACGGCGGAGTGGATGGCGTACGCGAAATCGACGGGCGTAGCGCCGCGCGGCAGATCCTTCACGTCGCCCTTCGGCGTGAAGACGAACACCTCGTCGGTGAAGAGGTCGACCTTCACCGTCTCGAGGAATTCCTTGGGATCCTTGAGATCCTGCTGCCACTCCATCAGCTGGCGCAGCCACGCGAACTTGGCGTCGTCGCCGCGGCCGACGGTGGTCTTGCCTTCCTTGTACGCCCAGTGGGCGGCGATGCCTTCCTCCGCCACCTTGTGCATCTCGTGGGTGCGGATCTGCACCTCGATGCGCTCGCCGAACGGACCGATCACCGTCGTGTGCAGCGACTGGTACATGTTCGGTTTGGGGATGGCGATGAAGTCCTTGAAGCGCCCCGGCACCGGCTTCCACATGGAGTGGATGAGGCCGAGCGCCTCGTAGCAGTTCGGGACGGAGTGCGTGAGCACGCGGAACGCGATCACGTCGTGCACGCCCTCGAAGTCGATGCCCGAGGCCCGCATCTTCTTCCAAATGGAATACAGATGCTTCCAGCGGCCCCCGACCTGCACGTCGAGGCCGTTGTCTCGCATTTTGCGATCGATGATTTCGCAGACTTCCTCGATGAACCGCTCGCGCTCGCGCTTGCGGCGCGACACCTTCTCGTCGAGGTCGGCGAATTCCTGCGGCCGCAGGTAGCGGAACGAGAGGTCCTCGAGCTCGGTCTTGATCCAGCTGATGCCGAGGCGGTTCGCGAGCGGCGCGTAGATGTCCAGGGTCTCCTGGGCGATGCGCGCCTGCTTCTCGGGCACCATGTGCTCGAGCGTCCGCATGTTGTGCGTGCGATCGGCGAGCTTCACCAGGATGACCCGGATGTCCTTCGCCATCGCCACGATCATCTTGCGGAAGTTCTCCGCCTGCTTGACCTCGGCGGACGCCGCCTTGGAGATCTGGAACTGGGACAGCTTGGTGACGCCGTCGACCAATTGGGCGATTTCGTCGCCGAACAGCTCCTTGAGCTCGTCGAGCGTGGCGAGCGTGTCCTCGATCGTGTCGTGGAGCAGGCCCGTGACGATGGACGCCTCGTCGAGCTTGAGCTCGGTGAGGATGCCCGCCACCGCCAGCGGATGCGTGAGGTACGGCTCCCCCGATTTGCGGATCTGTCCCTGGTGGACCTTCGCCGAGTAGACGTAGGCCTTCTTGATGACGTCGAGATCCGGATCGGGGTGGTAGGCGGCGATCCGCTGGAGGATGTCGTTGAGACGCAGCATGTAAGTGTCGGGGCGCAGACGATCCTAGCACCGCGCCATCGCTTGGCAACGTTTGGCGGTGACCGATCCATTCTCGACGCACTGCATCAGCATCGTACGCCCGATCCCCGCGTTGGCAAGGAGCCTGCCGCAGTTGGGCGCGACCGAACAGGCGCCGACCTTACCTCGGGCAGGGAGGGCCGCCGACCCCCCCGCCGGGAGGATGAGAATCTTCTCATCTCCGTCTCGGGATGGCGAGCGGGGGCCGGTGCGATAGCTGCGGCCATGATTGGCGCAGCCCTCCCCTTGAGCCTCCTCCTCGCGACCGCAGCGGCGCCGCAGCCGCACGTGCGCGCGACCGTACCCGCCGCGGCCCACGCGGACGCCGTGGCCCTCACCTTCGACGAAGCGCTCGCGCGCGCCGAGCGGCTTCCCGCTGCGGCGGCGGCCCGCGCCGGCCTGGCCGAGCGGCGGTCCTTCGACGAGGCCATCTCCGGCCTCGGCAACCCGGTGGTCTCCGTCTCCGCCGGTGGCCGCACGCTGCCCGGCGAGACCGTCTTCACCGGCGAGCTGACCGCGATCCAGCCGATCCCCCTCTCCGCCCGCGGCAGCGCCGCCCGTGACGCCGCCGCGGCGGAACGCGCGGCGGTCGAGGCGGAGGTGCGCGGCATGCTCCTCGCCGCCCGCACCGAGGCCGCCGACGCGTGGTGCGCGCTGCGCGGCGCGGAAGGGGCGCTCGAAGCGGCCGCCGGGGAGGAGCGGCTCGCCGACGATCTCGTGGCCCGCGCCGAGCGCGCCGCCGCCGCCGAGGTGGTCACCGCCGCCGAGCTCGCCGACCTGCACGCCTGGCGCGCCGAGGTGCGGCTCGCCCGCATCCAGCTCGAAGCCGACGTCCACGAGCGGGGCGTCGCGCTCGGGCGCGCACTCCGCGCGCCGCAGGCCGTGCACGTGCGTGCGGCTGGAGAGCTGCCGGAGGTCGCGCTCCCCGACCCCGCGGCGCGCGAGTCGCTCCTCGACGCGGCGGGCGCCCTGCCACCGGCCGCGCTCCCCGCCGCGCGCCTGCGCGCCACGCGGGCCGAGCTGCGCGAACAGGCCGCCGACGCGACGCCCTGGCTCGGCGTCGGCGCCAGCATCGTGCAGGACCAGCCCGGCGAGCGGGCCTATTTCGGCGTGCTGTCCTTCGAGCTGCCGATCTTCCGCCGGGGCCAGCGCGAGCGCGCCCGCCTCGTGACCGAGGTGGCCCGCGGCGAGGCCGACGTCTCCGAAGCCCGCAGCGCCGCCGCGCAGCTCGCGAGCGAAGCGCTGCACGACGTGGAGCGCACCGCCGACGCGCTCGCCGTCCTCGAAGGCACCTTGCTGCCGCGCGCCCGCGATGCAGCCCGCCTGCACCAGCTGGCCCTCGAATCGCGCGAGGGCACCGCGGTCGAGTTCCTCGCCGCCCGCCGCACGCTCCTCCAGGCCGAAGCGCGCGCCCGCCTCGCCGCGGCCGAGCACGCCGCCGCGCGCTATCGCCTCGCCCTCCTTCTCGCCGCCGTCGCTTCCTACGGCGCGGGGGTCACGCCATGAAACACACCGTCCTCCTCCTCCCCGCCCTGCTGCTCGCCGCCTGCTCCGCGCCGCCCGCCGGGCAGGGCTCCGTGCTCGACCCGCCCGGCACCGACGTGCAGCCGAGCGCGGCCTCCCCGTGGACCGCCGTGCGCCCGTCCGAGGGCCTCGCGCTGCTGCAGGCGCCGGCGCGCGCGATCGCGCCGCCGGACTCCCGCGCCACGCTCACGCCCCCCTTCGCGGCGCGCGTGGTCCGCGTGCACGTGCGCCCGGGCGATCGCGTGGCCGCCGGCGCGCCGCTGCTCGAGGTGGTCATGCCCGAGGTGGTCGACGCGGCGGGCCGCCTCGCCGCTGCGCAGATCCGCCTCGAGGCGCAATCGGCCCGCCGCGAGAAGCTCGCCTCGCTGCGCGAGGTGGGCATGGTTCGGTCTGCCGACCTCGCCGAAATCGAGGCGGCCATCGGCGAAGCGCGCGCCGCGGCGCTGGCGAGCCGCGCCGTGCTCGCGAGCGCCGGCGTGCAGGACGCCGCCGCCCGCGCGATCGCCGAGGGCGGCAGGATCACGCTGCGCAGCCCGATCGAAGGCATCGTCACCGCGGTGGATGCGTCCATCGGCGCCGTGCGCGAACCGGGCGGCGATCCGCTGGTGGAGGTCGCCGGCGGCCGTGCCGAGCGCGTCGCCGCGCGCACGTCGATGGCGCTGCCCCCGCAGGCCTCGCTCGCGTTCGTCCCAGCGGGCGGCGCGCCCGTGCCCGTGGAGCTGGTGGCGGCCTCGCCGCTCGTCGATCCCCGCGACGGCAGCCGCGAGGTGTTCTTCACGCTGCCCGCCGGCGCCCAGGTCTCGCCCGGCAGCAGCGGCGTCGTGCGCGCCACGCTGCCGCCGGAGCTCGGCGCGGTGGCGGTGCCGCAGCAGGCGATCGCCCTGCGCGACGGCGGCGGCGTCGTGTTCGTCCGCCGCGGCGCGCGGGTCGAGGAGGTTCCCGTCGAAGTGCTCGCAACCGGCGGCGACGACGCGCTGGTCCGCGGCGCGCTGCGCGCGGGCGACGAGGTCGCCGCCGACGCGGCGTCGCGCAGCGCAGGAGGCGAATCGTGATCGGCAAGATCGTCCACGTCTCCGTGGCCCGCCGCGAGGCGGTGCTGGCCGTGGCGGCGGTGCTGGTGATCGCGCTGGCGATCTTCGGCGCGCGGCTGTCGTTCGACGCGCTGCCCGACGTGACGCCGAACCAGGTGCTGGTGATCACCCGCGCGCCCGGCCTCACGCCCGAGGAGGTCGAGCGCCGCGTCACCCGGCCCATCGAGGCGTCGCTCGGCGGCGTCCCCGGCATGGTCGCGCAGCGCAGCACCTCGCGCCCCGGGCTCTCGGCGGTCACCGCCGTGTTCGACGACGACGCCGATCCCTGGCGCGCGCGCCAGCTCGTCGCCGAGCGCCTCGCCACGGTGAGCGTCCCCGAGGGCGTCGAGGCGCCGGAGCTGGGTCCGCACTCGGGCGGCCTCGGCGAGATCTTCCAGTTCACGCTCGACTCGCCCACGCGAACGCCCGCCGAGCTGCTCGAGTTCGCCGAGCGCCGCGTCGCGCCGCTGCTGCGCGGGGTGCCGGGCGTCGTCGAGGTGAACACGTGGGGCGGCGCCCAGCGCCAGTTCTCGGTCGAGGCCGATCCCGGCCGCCTCGCGGCGCGCGGCATCTCGCTGCAGGAGCTGCGGCAGGCGCTCGCCGCCGCCACCGGCGCCGCCGCCGGCGATAACGTCGCCGCGGGCGGCGGGCAGGCGCTCCTGCGCGCCGTCTCCCAGCCCGAGCAGCCCGCCGATCTCGCCGGCATCGTCGTTCGCGGCCAGGGCGACGAGATCGTCCGGGTCTCCGACGTGGCGCAGGTGGTCGAGAGCAGCCGCCCGCGGCTCGGCGCGGCCACGCGCGGCGGCAAGGGCGAGACCGTCTACGTGATGGCGCAGATGCTCCGCGGCGAGAA